>Ga0068859_100001580_pt1 | contig 23222 bp, 20 predicted proteins | sample KBSSwiS22_FD_66585 | JGI IMG/M metagenome (GOLD analysis project Ga0068859, IMG submission 66585) | Switchgrass rhizosphere microbial communities from Kellogg Biological Station, Michigan, USA - KBS Switchgrass S2-2 | ecosystem: Host-associated > Plants > Roots > Rhizosphere > Soil ...
ACCGCGACCTCCGTCTTGCCGAAGCCGACGTCGCCCACGAGCAGCCGGTCCATGGGGCGCGGCTCCTCCATGTCGCGCTTGACGTCGATCACGGCGCGCTCCTGGTCCGCGGTCAGCTCGAAGGGGAAGGCCGCCTCCAGCTCCGCTTGCCAGGGGCCGTCCGGCGCGAAGGCGTGGCCCGAGGCCGCCCGCCGGCGCGCGTAGAGCTCGAGCAGCTCCTTCGCCATCGACTCGACCGACGACCGGACGCGGGACTTGACCTTCTCCCACCCCGTTCCCCCGAGCCGGTCGAGAGGCGGCTTGTGACCGGCCACCCCGCTGTACTTCTGGACCAGGTCGAGCCGGTCGGTCGGCACGAACAGGCGGTCGCCGCGCTGAAACTCCAGGATCATGAAATCGCGGTTCTGACTGCCGCCCTTGGGTCGCCCGAGTCCCGAGTAGCGCGCGACGCCGTGATCCACGTGGACGACGAGGTCGCCGACCTTCAGGTCGCGGAAGTCCGACAGGAACGCGGCGCGCCCCTTGGCCTTGCGATCCGCGGCGTGCTTCTCCTCGCCGAAGATCTCCCGCTCGGCGAGCACGACGAGCCTTTCCTCGGGAAGCTCGAACCCCTCGCGCAGGGGGGCCGTGAGCACACGGATGGAGGGCTCCGAAGCCAGGTCGTACTCCGTGAGGATCTCCCGGAGCCGGCGCGCGCCGCCCTCCGAGCGCACCACGCACAGCGTCGTCTCGCCGCGCGCCGCCTGTTCCCTCAGGGCCTCCGCAAGGTCGGCGACCCGTCCGGCGAAGGCGCGCGCCCGCCGTGAGGGCCAGGCGATCGACGTCGCGGCACCGCGCTCGCCCGTGTCGAGCTCACGTAAGGACACCGTGGCGGCGCGCAGCCGCTCGATGAGGCGGATCTCCGGGACGAAGAGGTCCTGCGGCGGCGGCAGCACGCGGTTGCCGCTCGCTTCATGGGAGGCGCGCAGCTCGTAGGCGGCGCGCGCGAGCTCTTCCTCGGCCTTCTCCGGCTCGTCCACGACGAGGAGCACGCCGGAGGCGTGCTCGAAGAGCGTTGCGGGCGCCTCGGCCGTGAGCGCCGCGAGGGCGTCGAACGCGGGAAGGAAGCCGCTCTCGCGAAGCGCGTCGATCTTCGCGCGGAAATCGAGAACGGGCCCGTCCTCCCGGCGCGCGCGCGCGGCCCCTCCCTCCAGGTACGCCGCAAGGCGCGCGACGGCCGTGTCGCTCGCAGGGTTCTCGGCCGCGGGGCCGACCGCGACCCGCGCGAGCGCGCCCGTGGAGCGCTGGTGGTCGGGATCGAAGGCGCGCAGCGACTCCACCGTGTCGCCGAACAGCTCGATACGAACCGGCTCGTCCGCCTCCGGCGGAAAGATGTCCACGATCCCCCCCCGGCGCGAGATGTCTCCAGGCGCCGCGACGGTCTCCGCGCGCCGGTAGCCGGCGCGCAGCGCGTCCAGGAGGAACGTGTCCGGCGGCAGGGTGTCGCCGACGCGGATCACGCGCGTGGCCGCCGCGATCTCGGGCGGCGAGGGAAGCCAAGTCAGAAGCGCGCGCGCGGGGACGAGCAGGACGTCCACCTCGCCGCGCGCGAGGCGCCCGAGCGCCCGGACACGCTCGCGGGTGACCTCGGGGTGAGGCGGGATGTCGTCGTAGGGATCCGCGTCCAGCGCCGGGAAGAGCAGGATCCCGCGCGGATCCCGCCCCGTGAGCGCCGCGGCGGCGGCAAGGTCCCGGCTCCAATCGGACATCCTCGCGTCGTCGGGAACCACGACGAGGGCGCGCGCACGACGCCGCGCGAGGAGGAGCGTGAGGGCGACCGCGCGCGCCGGACCGTGGAGACCCGTGAGCGCGACGCGCCCGTCGTGCGACCCGGCGGCGCGCTCGAGGGCCTGGAAGGCCGCGCCGTCCGGCACGCGCGCGAAGGGCGCGGCGCTTCCGCTCATGGCTCCGCCGTCGTCTCCGGGTTGTACAGGCCGCGGCGGAATCGCCATCGAACGCGCAGGACGTCGAGGAGCATGTTCAGCGGATCGCCGAGGATCGAAACCTTCGAGCCGGGGGCGTTGCGCCAAATCACGGGAACCTCGCGCACCGACAATCCGAAGCGGCGACACAGGAACAGGAGCTCCACGTCGAACGCGAAGCGGTCCACGACCATTTTCTCGAAGAGCGGCCGCGTGCGCTCGCGGTCCAGCAGCTTGAAGCCGCACTGGGTATCTTGGAGCGTCAAGCCGGTCATCATGCGAATGATCCGGTTGAAGATCCGCCCCATGCTCTGTCGCACGAGCCCTTGCCGCAGCTGCACGTCGGAACCGGGAAGAGCGCGGGATCCGATCGCGACGTCCAGATCGTGGTCGCGCACGAAGGCGGCGAGCTTGTCGTATTCGGTGATCGGCGTGGATAGATCGGCGTCGGTCAACAGGATGAACCGGCCGGCGGCCTCGAGCACGCCGTGGCGCACCGAGTACCCCTTGCCGCGGTTCTCACCGTTTTTCAGCACGCGACCGCGCCGGCCGCGGAGCGCTTCGGCGGCGATCTCCGCCGTGCGATCGCGCGAGCCGTCGTCCACGACGAGGATCTCGGCGTCGAGACGGCGCGCGTCCATCCACGCCGCGATCGCCGCAAGACTGTCCGGGAGGCGCGCCTCCTCGTTGTAGGCGGGCACCACGATCGAAAGAAACGGCCGCGACCCGGCCGCGCTCGTCATCGGGGAGGCACCGGCAGGGCGCCGCCCGCCTCGACGAAGCGATCGTAGGCGACGAACTGCCCGCCGCGCACGACGAAGAGCCTCGGGTACTGCATCACGTCTCCGTTGGGATCGAACGCCATCCGCCCCGAAGCGCCGTCGTGATTGTCGATCGTCAGGAGCCCTTGGCGCAGGTCGTCGGGACGCCAGGACCCCGCCTTGCGGGCGGCCTCGACGAGCACCTGAACCGCGTCGTACGCGTGGGCGGCATACACGTCCGGGGGGTCCTGGTACCGGGCTCGATACGCGGCGACGAAGCGCCGGACCGAGGGTTCGTCCGCGTCGACGTCGAAGCTCGCGGAGGGGAACACCGCGTTCTCGGCGGCGGAGCCCGCTTGCCGGATCGTCTCCCCCGTGACCGCCGACGTGCCCAGCACGAGAGGCCGCCGCCCCGACGCGCGAAGCAGGGTGAGGACGGCCGCGACGTCGCTTCCGTACGCCGCCAGGTAGACGCCCCGCGGCGCCGCCTCGGCCAGGCCTTGGACCGCCGCCATGCGGCTCGTCGCGTCCCCCTCGACGAAGGTCCGGACGAGCGCGACCGCGCCTCCCGAGTCCCGGAACCGCGTCTCGAAGACGCGCGACAGGCTCGACCCGTACTCGTTGTCCACGGCCAGGACGCCGACGCGGTCGAGCCCGAGGTCGCGCGCGAATTCCGCCATGGACGCCCCCTCCAGCACGTCGGAGGGATAGGTGCGGAAGATGTACTCCCCCGCCTCGCTGATCTGAGGGGCCGAGGCGGACGGGGACACGAGCAGAACACGCTGACGCTCGCAGTACGGCGCCACTCTCAGCATGACCGTGGACGACACTGGCCCGAGGAGGACCGCGATCCGCTCGCGCTCGACGAGATCGCGTACGGCATTCAGGCCGATGTCGCCGTTGGTAGAGTCGTCGCGGTAGACGAGCTCGAGGCTTCGACCGCCGACCCCACCGGCGGCGTTGATCTCCTCGACGGCGAGATCGAACCCCCGCGCGACCCGGTCGCCATACTCGACGGCGGCACCGCTGCGCGAGACGATGGCACCGATCCTCACCGGGGCATGACAGCCGGCGAGGAGAACCAACGCGGCGATCGGAGCGGTTCGGATCCGAGCTACTCCGGAGTGCGCCGGTTGGCGACGCGAAGGCGCGCCAGGGCCTTCTTGAGCGACGCTTCTACGAGGAGCATGTCCTGGTCGGACAGCTTCGCGGCGTTGCGCATGGCTTCCTCGGCCCGCTGCTTGGCGACGCGCGCCCTCTCGATGTCGATCTCCCGCGCCGGCTCGCAGATCAGCGCGATGATCGTGACACGCTCCGGCAGGACCTCGACCACACCGTCCGCGGCGGAGAGGTAGTGCCATCCCGAGGCGTCACGGTACGACAGCTCGCCGATCCCGAGCCGGGTCAGGAACGGCGCGTGCCCCGGCAGCACCCCGAAGTATCCCTCGGAGCCCGGGATGACCGCTTCGAAGGCCGGGGTCGAGAGGACCTTCCGCTCCGGCGTGACGAGCTCGAAGGAGAACTCCGAGCTCACGCGGTGGCCTTCAACTTCTCGGCGGCCTCCCGCGCTTCCTCGATGGTGCCGACGTAGAGGAAGGCCTGCTCGGGCATGTCGTCGCAACGCCCTTCGACGATGTCCTTGAAGCCCTTGATCGTGTCCTCGATCTTCACGTACTTCCCCTTGTAGCCGGTGAACTGCTCGGCCACGTAGAACGGCTGGGAGAAGAACCGCTGGATCTTGCGCGCACGGGAGACCGACAGCTTGTCGTCGTCGGAGAGCTCGTCCATGCCGAGGATGGCGATGAGGTCTTGCAGCTCCTTGTAGCGCTGGAGGACGCCCTGGACCGCGCGCGCCGTGTCGTAATGCTCGTCGCCGACGATGCGCGGATCGAGGATGCGCGAGGTCGAGGCCAGCGGGTCGACCGCCGGATAGATGCCCAGCTCCGCGATCTGCCGCGACAGGTTCGTCGACGCGTCGAGGTGGGCGAACGTCGTGGCGGGCGCGGGGTCCGTGTAGTCGTCGGCGGGGACGTAGACGGCCTGCACCGAGGTGATCGACCCCTTGGTCGTCGACGTGATGCGCTCTTGGAGCTCGCCCATCTCCGTCGAGAGGGTCGGCTGGTATCCGACCGCGGAGGGCATGCGGCCGAGAAGGGCCGAGACCTCGGAGCCCGCCTGGGTGAACCGGAAGATGTTGTCGATGAACAGGAGCACGTCCTGGTGCTGCACGTCGCGGAAATACTCGGCGACCGTCAGCCCCGTCAGCGCGACGCGCAGTCGGGCGCCGGGCGGCTCGGTCATCTGGCCGTAGACCAGCGCGACCTTGGACTTCTTGAAGTCCTTGATGTTGACGACGCCCGACTCCTGCATCTCCAGCCAGAGGTCGTTCCCCTCGCGGGTCCTCTCCCCCACCCCGGCGAACACGGAATAGCCGCCGTGCTTGAGCGCGACGTTGTTGATCAGCTCCATGATGAGCACGGTCTTGCCCACGCCCGCGCCCCCGAACAACCCGGTCTTCCCGCCCTTCATGTAGGGCTCGAGCAGGTCGATGACCTTGATCCCGGTCTCGAACATCTCGACCTTGGTCGACTGCTCCTCGAATGACGGCGCCTCGCGGTGAATGGGCCAGCGCTCGGCGGCTTCGATCTCGCCGAGCTTGTCCACCGCCTTGCCAACGACGTTGATGACGCGGCCGAGCGTGCACTCCCCGACCGGAACGGAGATCGGCTGGCCGGTGTCCTCGGCGCGCATCCCCCGCACCATGCCGTCGGTAGGCTCCATCGACACCGTCCGCACGCGGTTCTCGCCGAGGTGCTGCTCCACCTCGCAGATCACGTCGACCGGGATCCCGGTCTCGGTGCCCGCGTCCCGGATGCGGACCGCGTTGTAGATCGGAGGAAGATGATCCTCCTCGAACTCGACGTCCACGACCGGCCCGATGACCTGAACCACCTTCCCGACGTTGCTCATCGAACTCTCCCGTTTATCCCAAGGCCTCTGCACCCGAGACGACCTCGATGATCTCGGTCGTGATCGAGGCTTGACGTACGCGATTCATGTGGAGCGTCAGAGCGTCCGTGAGCTCCTTGGCGTTCTTCGTGGCGGAATCCATGGCCGTCATCCGCGCGGCGTGCTCGGCCGCGGCGGATTCGAGCAGCGCCCGCCAGATCTCCATCCGGACGTACGCCGGGAGGAGCGCCTCGAGCAGCGTGGCCGGGTCCGGTTCGTAGATGTAGTCCTCGGTCGCCGTCGCCAGCTCCTCGCGCGGGATCGGAAGGACTTGCTCGATCACAGGGCGCTGCGACGCGACGTTCTTGAACTCGTTGTACGCGACGAACACGCCGTCGATCTCGGCCTTCGTGTAGCGCGCGATCAGATCCTCCGAGATCGCGCGGGCCGTGCCGAACTCGAGGTTGCGGAAGACGTCGAGCCACTCCCCCGAGATGGGCACCTTGCGCCGGCGGACCGCGTCGCGTCCCCTTCGTCCCACGGTGAGCACGCTCACCTCTCCCGCGGGGCGCGACGCCAGGAACTGCACGCCCGTCTTCAGGACGTTGGCGTTGAAGGAGCCGCATAGTCCGCGATCCGACGTGATGAGCACGATCTCCACGCGGTGGATCGGCCGCTGCGTGAGCAGCGGGTGGAGCTCGGGGTTGGCGCGCGCGGCGAGCGAAGAGAGGACCCGGCGGGTGGCGATCGCTCCCGGGCGCGCCGCGAGGATCCGGTCCTGCGCGCGGCGCAGTCGGGCCGACGAGACCATCTTCATGGCCTTCGTCACCTGCATCGTGTTCTTGATCGAGCGGATGCGCCGCTTCAGATCGTGGGTCTTCGCCATGCGCTCCCGCTCACTTCACCAGGGCCACGTGGGTCGCGGCGAACTCGGCCTTGAATCCTTCGAAGGCTTTCCCCAGGCGGGACTTGAGATCGTCGTCCAGCGTCTGCTTGGACGCCAGGTCGCGGACGATGTCCTTGTGGTGCACGTCGAGGAAGCGGTTCAGCTCCGCCTCGAACGTCCGCACGTCCTTGACCGCGACGTCGTCGAGGAATCCATTGGTGGCCGCGTAGATGATGACGACCTGGCGCTCGACGGGGCTGGGCTCGTACTGGCCCTGCTTGAGGATCTCGACGAGCCGCTGCCCGCGCGCGAGCTGCGCCTGGGTCGACTTGTCCAGGTCCGAGCCGAACTGGGCGAACGCGGCGAGCTCGCGGTACTGCGCCATCGCGAGGCGCAGGGTGCCTGCGACCTGCTTCATCGCCTTGATCTGTGCGTTGCCGCCGACGCGGCTCACCGAAAGCCCCACGTTCACCGCGGGGCGCACGCCGGAGTAGAAGAGGTCGGACTCGAGGAAGATCTGGCCGTCGGTGATCGAGATGACGTTCGTCGGGATGTACGCCGAGATGTCCCCGGCCTGCGTCTCGATGATCGGGAGCGCCGTGAGCGACCCGCCGCCCATCTTCGCGTTGAGCTTGGACGCCCGCTCGAGGAGGCGTGAGTGGAGGTAGAACACGTCGCCGGGATAGGCCTCGCGGCCGGGCGGCCGCCGCAGAAGCAGCGACACTTCCCGGTAGCTGACCGCGTGCTTCGAGAGATCGTCGTAGATGCACAGCACGGCACGCCCCGGATTCCCCTCGGAGGCGGGCTTGCCGTCGGGGCCGTGGAACTGGAAGTACTCCCCCATCGCGCAACCGGCGTAGGGCGCCAGGTACTGAAGCGGTGCGGGGGTCGACGCGGCGGCGGCGACGACGATCGTGTACGCCATCGCGTCGTGCTCCTCGAGCGTCCGCACGACCTGGGCGATCGTCGATTGCTTCTGGCCCACGGCCACGTAGATGCAGATGACGTTCTTGCCCTTCTGATTGATGATCGTGTCGAGGACGATCGCGGTCTTCCCGGTCTGGCGGTCGCCGATGATCAGCTCGCGCTGCCCGCGCCCGATCGGGATCATCGCATCGATCGCCTTGATGCCCGTCTGGAGAGGCTCCTTGACCGGCGTGCGGTCGACCACGCCCGGGGCGATGCGCTCGACCGGCATCGAGATCGTCGTCGGGATCGGACCCTTGCCGTCGATCGGATGGCCGAGGGTGTTGACCACGCGCCCGACCACGGCCTCGCCCGCAGGCACTTGCATGATCCGACGCGTCCGGCGAACCTGGTCCCCCTCCTTGATGAGGTCGGTCTCGCCGAAGAGCACGGCGCCGACCGAGTCTTCCTCCAGGTTGAGCGCCATCCCCATGACGCCGTGCGGAAGCTCCAAAAGCTCCCCGGACATCGCCTTCTCGAGTCCGTAGATGCGCGCGATGCCGTCTCCGACGGAGAGGATCGTTCCGACTTCCGCCTGATCGGTCTGGCGATCGAAGCCTTCGATCTGCTGGCGGAGGATCTTGCTGATCTCGTCGACCTTGATGTCCATCGGCTCCCTACTCCTTCGCGATCCGGTTCTTGAGGCGGCCCAGCTGGCTTCTCACGCTGCCGTCGTAGACCATCGAGCCGACCTGCGCCACGCCGCCTCCGAGAAGCTCGGGGTCCACGCGCAGCTCGAGGCGCACGTTTCGGCCGGACAGCCGCGACAGCGCGGACGCGGCGCGCGCGGCGAGCTCGTCGCCGATCGGCGATGCGGTCGTGAGCGTCCCGGTGACGATCCCCTGCGCGCGCTCACGCTCCTCCCGGAAGACGGTGGCGATGCTCGGCAGCACCGCAGCGCGACCATGGGTCACGACGGTGGCGAGGAAGGACCGAAGCCGCTCCGGAATCCCCGGACCGGAGGAGACGCTCGCCAGCAGGTTGGACTTCACGGTCGTCGGAACGCCGGGATCGACGAGCGCCCGTCGCAAGGTCGCGTCGCGCTCGAGAGCTTCGGCGAGCGCGTCGAGCAGGGCGCCCGCGGCGTCCTGTGAGGACGACTCGGGCAGAGAGGCGAGAAGTGCCCGCGCGTAACGCGAGGCCAGCTTGCGGTCGGTCATTCCCGCCCCTGAACGAGCCGCGCGGAGGTCGCGCGGACCCGGCGCTGCGATGTCCTACAACTCCAACGAAGTCTTGACGTTAGAAGAGCGCGGACGGTAGCACAGCGCGTCGGGGACGGTCAACAATCTCAGCCGGCGAGCGCTCCGATCGGAAGCTCGTGGTGCCCGGTCTCCTCGGGCGCCTCGCGCACGTACTCGACGGTTCCCTCGAAGATCGCCCCCGGGGCGATGATGAGCCCCTCCTGGGCCATGATGACCCGGCCCGAGACACGTCCTCCCGGCTGGATCTCGAGGCGCTCCTCGACCAACAGCTTGCCGCGGACCTGGCCGCAGACGACGACGCGCTTCGCCTTGAGCTCCTCGGCCTCGATGTCGCCGTTGGGGCCCACGACGAGCAGCGAGGGGGCGTCGACCCGTCCCACGATCCGGCCGTCGATCCGGGCTCCCCCCTTGAGCACCAGGTCGCCGGTGAACGTGGTCCCCTCTCCGATGAAGCCGACGATGTCGGTCCCATCGACCGTGTCCTTCGAGCGAACGCGCCAGCGACCCATCGACCCCTCCTCACTCCGGAGCGCTCTCCCCACGTCGAGGCTCCCGCGTTTCGAGGATCCCAAGCGACCGACGTGCCAGGCCGGGGGCGGGGTTTTTCGCTCTCGTTGGGTGCGAGGTGTGGAGGGAGACGCCGATTCCGTTGCGCCGAGTTCAGGAACGAAACGAGACGCGCCGACGTTGGCTGTCGGCGGCAGACTGTAATGTCTGCCGCAGACTATTGTGTCTGCCGCAGACAACAACGTCGGCCCTATGAGACGGGGACCTTGGCGCCCTGCAGGACGATGCGGTACAGCCGGTCGAGGTCCTCGTCTCCCCGGTACTGAATCTCGATCCGGCCCGCCGTCGGCGAGCCGATGATGCGCACCTTCGTCGCCAGCGCCCGCTGGAGCGTTTGCTCGGCCGCGGCCACGTTCGGGTCGATGGCGCGCGCCGGCCGCCCCGGGCGGCCGGAGGAAACGGCCGCAGCCCGCTTCGCGCGAGCCTCCACCTCGCGGACCGAAAGCCCTTCCTTGGCGACGCGCTCGGCGAGCTCGAGGATGATCTTCACATCCTCGAGAGCCAGCAACGCCCGTGCATGACCCATGGAGATCTGCTTTCCACGGACCATCTGCTGGACGCTCGCGGGCAGATTCAGGAGCCGGATGGCGTTCGCGATGCTCGTGCGCTGCTTTCCGACGCGATCGGCGATTTCCTGCTGCGTGAGACCGAGATCGTCGGCGAGGATGCGATAGGCCTCGGCCTCTTCGATCGCATTCAGCTCCTCGCGCTGGACGTTCTCGATGAGGGCGAGCTCGAGGAGCCGCTCGTCCGGAACGTCGCGGACCACGGCCGGGATGCGATGGATCCCGGCGCGCTGCGCGGCCCTCCAGCGTCTCTCGCCGGCGACGAGCTCGAAGTAGCCGTCCTCCGCGGGCCGCACGATGACCGGTTGAAGCAGGCCGGTCAGCTTCAACGACTTCGCGAGATCCTCGATCGCGGCGTCATCGAAGTCCTGGCGGGGCTGCCGGCGGTTGGGGCGAATGCGGCTGACTTCGATCTTGGTCTCGCCGGTCGATACCGGGGGCGCCGCGGCTGCGGCCGGGATCAGGCTACCGAGCCCCTTGCCCAACGCGTTTCTCTTCATGCGCCATGAACTCCCGGGCGAGGCTGAGGTACGCCTCGGCCCCCCGCGATCGGATGTCGTAGAGCAGGATCGGCTTGCCGTGGCTGGGCGCCTCTCCCAAGCGGATATTGCGCGGGACGACCGTCTTGTAGACCCGCTCGCCGAGGACGGAGCGGACCTCTTCGACGACCTGGCGCGAGAGGTTCGTGCGGTCGTCGTACATGGTCATCACGACGCCCTCGATCTCGAGTCCCGGGTTCAGGGCACCCCGGATGCGCTCCAGCGTGTCGAGGAGCTGGGAGACGCCTTCCAGCGCCAGGTACTCGCATTGGACCGGGATGAGCACGCCGTCCGCGGCCGAGAGCGCGTTGAGCGTCAGCAGGCCCATCGAGGGTGGGCAATCGATGAGAACGTGCTCGTACTTGTCGCGAGCCGGCGCAAGGAGATCCTTCAGGCGGAACTCCCGTCGCTCCGAGTCGGTCAGCTCGACCTCGGCTCCTGCGAGATTTCGGTCCGCCGGAACGAGCGAGAGGTGGGGAAGACCCTCGATCGGGAGGCAGATCTCCTCCAAAGAGCCCTGCCCGGAAATCGCATCGTAGAGAGACGCCCGCTCCGGATCGTCCATCACGCCCAGGGCTCTCGAGGAATTAGCTTGAGGATCCGCGTCGATCAGGAGGGTGCGCCGCTCCGCGATCGCCAGAGCCGCGGCAAGCGAGACGGAGGTCGTCGTCTTTCCGACACCACCTTTTTGATTTGCAATGGCGACGACGCGACCCACGAAACGATCCTCGCGCCGAAATCTAACACACCGCGAGTGTTCCACGTGGAAACATGGCTGCCAATATTACTTATAATTATTTAACTATGAGCTCGTAGATGAAACTCGTCCGCCCGGGAAGCTCGTGCGCGCTCACGAGCTCGAAGCGTCGCCGCCAGGAGGCCCGCGTCACGATCGCCCGCGCCGCGGCACCTGCCCAGATGAGTGCCGTCCCGCCGGGACGGAATGCCGACGCGAGACGGGGCACCACCGAGTCCCACCCTTCGGCGGCGCGCGTCACCAAAACCTCAATCGGCGCGACGGCGTGGAGATCGGACGCACGCTGGACGCTGCGCTCGAGCACCGTACCCTCGAGCGCCGTGGTTGCGAGGGCTCGGCGCAGGAAGTCGGACTTCCGGCGCGACGACTCGACGAGAACGGCCCGAAGTCCCGGCCGCGCGAGGGCGATCGGAATGCCGGGATACCCGTTGCCGCTTCCGAGATCGACGAGCGGTCCTAAGAGTGACGGGTCGATGCGCGCGGCTCCTTCGAAGGCTTCTCCGATGTGCCGCTCGAGGAACACCTCGGGATCCCGGATCGTCGTGAGGTGAAGGACCGCCGGGCTCTCCCGAACGAGGCGGGCATGCGCCGCGATACGGTCCGCGGCACCCTTCCGAAGAACGAGACCGGCCGAGGTCGCGCGCGCTTCGATCGTCTCGGGGGACAGGATCATGCCGGCGAGGTGTGCTTCTCGAGATGCACCGCGAGGAGCGCCAGCGCGGCGGGCGTCATTCCTTCGATGCGAGCCGCGCGGCCCAGCGTTTCCGGGCGCACGGCCTCGAGCTTCTCGACGATCTCTCTCGAGAGACCGGAGAGGGCCCGGAAGCGCATCCCCGCGGGAATCCGCGCCGCCCCGGCCCGACGGACACGGTCGGCCTCGCGGCGCTGCCGCGCGACGTACCCCTCGTATCGCAGCGTGTCGGCGACGATGCGGCGATCGTCGGCCGGAATCGCGGAAAGGACCGGGCTCGAAGGCGCGATCTCCTCGACGTCGAGGTCGGGACGGCGCAGCTCGTCGGCGGTCGAAGCACCCCGACGCGAGCGCGAAGCCTCGGTGGCGAGCCGTCGCATGTCGAGATCGAGCCTGTTCCACCGTCGCTCGACGGCCGAAGCGCGCGCGGGGGAGACCAAGCCGATCTCGCTCCCGTGATGGGCGAGGCGGCGCGAAGCGGTATCGACCCCCAGGAGGAGCCGGTACTCCGCGCGCGACGTGAACATGCGATACGGCTCGCTCGTTCCACGCGTGACGAGGTCGTCCACGAGGACGCCGAGATAGGCTTCCTCCCGGTCGAGAACGAGAGGAGGCGCGCTCGCGGCCGAACGCGCCGCGTTGATCCCGGCCATCAGGCCGAGGCCGGCTGCCTCCTCGTAACCGGTCGTCCCATTGATCTGTCCCGCCAGGAACAAGCCCCGGACCCGTTTGCTCTCGAGGGTCGGAAGAAGCTCGGTCGGATCGACATAGTCGTACTCCACCGCATATCCCGCCCGGACCACGACCGCGTCTTCCAGCCCCACGACCGCACGAATCATCGATTCCTGGACCTCCGCGGGGAGCGAGGTCGAAAAGCCGTTGACGTAGAGGAGAGGCGAGTCGAGCCCCTCGGGCTCGAGGAAGAGCTGATGCCGCTCACGGTCCGCGAAACGGACGACCTTGTCCTCGAGGGAGGGGCAATAGCGGGGCCCGCGCGCTTCGATCGCGCCGGTGAAGAGGGGCGAGACGCTGAGGTTTTCTCGAACGAGCCGATGGACGCGCTCGTTCGTGTAGGCGACGTGGCAGCTCACCTGGCGCAGCGACACCGTCTCGGTCGTCTCCGAGAAGAACGTCGGAACGGGGTCGCCCGGCTGCTCGTCGAACCGGCGGAGATCCACGCTCTCCGCCAGCAGGCGCGGAGGCGTTCCGGTCTTGAAGCGGCCCATGCGGAAGCCGAGCGCCGCCAGCGAGCCCGACAGGGCATTCGACGGCTTTTCGCCGATCCGCCCTCCGGGCGAGCTCGCGAGGCCGACGTGCAGCCGTCCTCCGAGGAACGTTCCGGTCGTCACCACGACGGCGCGCGCCTCGATCCTCTGGCCCGAGCCGAGCTGGACTCCCCGGATCGCTCCCCGGTCGACGATCAGCGCTTCCACCTCGGCCTCGACGACCTCGAGACGGGAGCAGCTCTCGAGCTCGACGCGCATGTGCGCGTGATAGGCCTCCTTGTCCTGCTGCGCGCGTGGTCCCCGCACCGCCGGCCCTCGGCTTCGGTTGAGCAGGCGGAATTGGATGCCGCAGCGGTCCGCCGCGCGTCCCATCGCCCCGCCCAGCGCGTCGATCTCCCGGACGAGGTGACCCTTCCCCAGACCGCCGATCGCGGGGTTGCACGACATGCGCGCGATGGCCTCACGCGAGAGGGTGACGACCGCGGTCGAAACCCCCATCCGGGCGGCGGCGAGCGCCGCCTCGCAGCCCGCATGCCCCGCGCCGATGACGACGACGTCCCGTTCCATGTCACTTTCCAATGCAGAAGGTGGCGAAGATTCTGTCATACAGCTCTTCGTTTCCGAGCTCGCCCGTGATCTCGCCGATCGCCGCGAGAGCCTCGTGGATGTCGAGCAGGACGACCTCGTCCGACAGCCCCGCCTCGAGGGCCTGCTGCGCCCGGATCAGGGCTTGGGCCACTCGCTCGAGCGCGAGGGCATGACGGACGTTCGTCAAGGCCGGCGCCTCGGTGTCGCCCGCCTCGAGGCGCGAGCGCAGCGCGTGGCGCAGGCCGTCCCAACCGTCTCCCGTGTGCGCCGAAACCCGAAGGGCGTCCCCGCGAGGAGGGGAGGATCCCTCCGGCAGAAGATCCGCCTTGTTCGCCACGAGGATCCGGGAGGGCGCGGCCGACTCGAGCGCGGCCGACTCCTCGTCGGTTTCCGCTCGCGTCGCATCGAGCACGAAGATCGTCAGGTCGGCTTCCGCCGCGGCCACGCGCGCGCGGCGCACCCCTTCCGCCTCGACCGGATCCTCCACCGGACGAAGCCCAGCCGTATCCACGAGCGTGACCGCCAGGCCGTCCAGATCGATCGTCTCCTCGAGCGTGTCACGCGTCGTACCGGCGACGCTCGAGACGATCGCGCGGTCGGCACCGACGAATCGATTGAAGATCGATGACTTGCCGACGCTCGGCGCGCCGCAGATCGCCACGCGCGACCCCTCGCGCACCACGCGGCCCCTTCGCGCCTCATCGAGCAGCTCGCGCGCAGAAGCGGCGGCGGCGCGTACGCCGCGGTCGAGCGCTTCCGACGCCCCCTGCGCCTCCGGCTCGTCCACGAACTCCACCGCCGCTTCGGCGCGCGCGGCGAGATCGAGGAGCGTCTCGCGGAGAGGAGCGACCCGCCGGGCCACCGCCCCCTCGACCTGCGAGAAGGCGACGCGCGCCTGATGGAGTGTCCGCGCCGCGATCAGATCGCGGATCGCCTCCGCTCGGGGAAGATCGACGCGTCCCTGACGCAGCGCGCGATACGTGAACTCACCGGGACCGGCGGGCTCGGCCCCTCGCCGGAGCGCCGCCTCGACCAAGGCCGTGAGCACGGGCGGGCTGCCGTGAGTCCACAGCTCCACGGCCGGCTCACCGGTGAAGGAGCGTTCCGGCTCGAACTCGACGAGAAAGCCGTGATCGATCCCCCGTCCCTCGCCGTCCAGAAACGTACCGAACAGAGGCGTCCGCGTGGACCGGCCCGCTCGGAACATCGCGCCGGCGATCTCCCGTGCGCGCGGGCCGGAAAGACGCACGCAGCCGAGCCCGCCCCTCCCCGGCGCGGTCGCCACCGCCACGAGGGTCGTCGAGAGATCGTGCATGCCCGGACCGGGTCAGCCTTCGATCTTCTCGACGTGAATGCGTTTGAGGAATCCTTCGCCGTCCGACGACGAGCGGAGGTCGCGGAACTCGCGGACCGTCATGTGGACGATGCGTCGCTCGTACGGGTTCATGGCGGGAAGGGTCCGCCGCCCTCCGGCGCGGAGAACGTCCTCGGCGAGCTTCCGGACGCGCTCCACGAGACCCGCGTCCTCGTGGTTCACGTAACCGGGGCAGGTCACGCGGACCGCGGGCTCGTCCGGCCACGCGCGCCGTCCCATGCGGCCGAGCAACGTCTCGAGGGCGGTGATGAGCTCCCCCTCGCGCTCGAGAAGCAAGCCGCGATCGGCGCCGTCGAGCGAGAGCTCGAGCACGCCGTCCCGCCGCACCTCCGCCGATGCGAGCGAGAAGCCCATGAGGCGCACGACGTCGTCGAGCATGTGCCGGGGGGCCGAGACCTCCGTGGCCGCCGTGGCCGGCATGGCCGGCGTGGCCGCCGCTGTGGTGACCCGGATCCGCACCGGCCGGGAACCCAGCCCGAAGACTCCCTTCCGGCCCCCTTCGAGGAGCTCGTAGTCCAGCTCGCCCGCGGGGAGGCCGACGGCGGACGCCGCCGCGGTGAGCGCCTCCTCGAGATCCTTGCCGTCGAACTCCGGCACGGTCAGGCCTTCGTCGGCGCCGCTTCGAGGCGCGCCACGTGCCGGTTGACGAGCCACTGCTGCCCGATGCCGAGGAGGTTGTTCACGAAGTAGTAGAGGACAAGACCGGCGGGGAGCTTGCTGAACATGACCGTGAACATGATCGGCATGAACAGCATGATCTTCTGTTGTGCGGGGTCCACGTTCGTCGTCGGCGTCATCTTCTGCTGGACGAACATCGTCGCGCCCATGAGCACGGGCGTGAGGTAGAGAGGATCCGGGTGGGTGAGGTCCTTGATCCAGCCCGCGAAGGGAGCGCCGCGCAGCTCCACCGCCGCGGAGAGAACGTCGAAGAACGCCCAGAGGATCGGCATCTGGATCAACAGCGGGAGGCAGCCCGTGACGCCGCCGAACGGGTTCACCCCCTCCCGCTTGTACAGCTCCATCGTCTCCCGATTGAGATCGCCCCGCGACTCCGCGTCGGTGCGCTTCTTGTACTTCGCCTGCAGCGCCTTGAGCTTGGGCTGCACGCGCTGCATGTCGCCCGCCACACGGCGCATCTTCACCATCGAGAACTGGTTGAGCGGGAACAGGAGGAGGCGCAGGCCGAGTGTCAGGAGAATGATGGCCATTCCGTAGTTGGCGACCCAATGGTCGTGCACGAAACGGAGCGCGAGGAAGAGGGGCTTCGCGCAGGCGTAGATGAGCTTGTAGCTCGAAAACCACACGACCCGCTCCAGCTCGTGACCGAGGGCGGAGAGCTGGCCGAAGCTCTTCGGGCCGGCGAAGATCTGTGCCCGCCCATCCGGCAACGCGACGGCGACCGTCGGCGATTCCAGGACGTGCGCGTCGGGGGGAGGCGTCTTCGGCGCCAGCGCCGTCTGCCCGAGAGGCGCGATCGTGACCGCGCCCCTGGTTCCGGCGGGAAGGATCACCGCCGTGAAGTACTGGTCTTCGAGGCCCGCCCAGCTCAGATGCGCCGACTCGGGCTGGACGATCGCGTTGTCGATCTTCCGCCGCGCGAGGCGAACCACCTGCCCCGATTCGAGGACGACAGCCTGATCCGCGTAGTAGGTGTTCGACCGGTTTTCCTCGTCCTCGCCTTCGAGCCCGGGGCCCCAGACCACGCGCGGCGTCACCGGCCGGCCGCGATCGACGGCGTGGATCTCGAGATCGAGGAGCGGCGAGCCCTTCGTGAACGTCAGCGTTTTCTCGAGCGAGCTTCCGGCCCCGTCGGCCCAGCGGAAGGACACCTTCTCCGTGCCGTCGTCCCCGCGCTCCCGGGTGACGTGGAAGAGGGCACTGTTCGCCTCCGGCAGGATGCCTCGATCGTCGAAGAGGACCGACAGCGGCAGCGCGTCGGTGCGCGTCGCGATCTTCGAGACGAGATCGACCGGCCGCCCGGCCGTCCGGTAGCCCTTGAGTCGCCACGCCCGGACCCGCCCGCCCGCATTTGTGAGGACGATCTCCGCCTCGTCGGTGTCGATCCGGATCTCCTCGTCCTTCTCCGCGGTGACGGCCGGTGCGGGGGCGGCGGGTATTGCGGCGGGCGGTGCCGTGGCCGAAGCCGGAGCTGCCGGCGTGGGCGAGGGAGAGGCGTCGGTGGCACCCGCGGGAGCGGCCACCGGAGCGGGGGCGGGCGGCGGCGGGAAGACGCGGCGAGCGAGGAGCGTCCACCCGATCAGGATGAGGGCCGACAACACGACGAACGCGACGAATCTCTTTTCCATGGGGATCGGTGGGCCTCAGGCACGCGGAGCGCGCACGGCAGCATGACGCGGGGGAACGGGGTCGAACCCGCCCTCGCTCCACGGATGGCATCGAAGGAGCCGCCACGAGGCCAGCACGGCCCCGCGCGCGACGCCGTGCCGCTCGACGGCCTCTGCGGCGTACGCCGAGCATGTGGGGTGGAAGCGGCACGCGGGGGGGAGCAGCGGTGAGACGACCCGCTTGTAGGCGCGAAGCACGCCGGCGACGGCGCTCCTTCCGGTCACGTCCGGATTCTCCGGCGCAGCTCAACGAAGCGCGAGACGAGATCGTCGGTCAGGCGTTCGAAGGAGACGCCCAGCGCCGACCCGCGCACGTTGACGACGACGTCGAGAGGAGGCGCGCCCGAAGGCACGCTTCGACGAAAGATCTCGCGAACGATGCGCTTGATGCGATTGCGGGTGACCGCCGGCCCGAGCTTTCGCGTCGCGGTGATGCCGATGCGGTCGGAATGCGTAGCGCTTGTCTCTCCGAAGAGCACGAAGTACGACCCGCTCACGCGCTGGCCTCGCTCATAGGCTTGGAGGAACGACCGCCGGGCGGTCAGTCGCGACGCGCGCGGAAAGCGCTGGTCCGTGCGTGCGGGCTCAAAGCGCGACGCGCTTGCGTCCCTTCTTGCGGCGCCGGGACAGGACAAGCCGTCCCCCCTTGGAGCTCATGCGCACGCGGAATCCGTGAGTCTTTCGGCGGCGCCGGTTGTTGGGCTGGAAAGTGCGCTTCATGGAGCAGGTTCCTCGAACCGGAGAGACGAAAGCGGGCAGTCTAGGGAAGGTGCCCGGAGGTGTCAAGTTGGCACGCTCGCTCGAAGATTGAAACGCGCGAAGCCGCTGTGGTAGCCTCGCGGCGGTCAGTCGTCGGGTACGAGGTCGAACACAAAAACAGTCCGAATCCCAGGTCGCACGGCGGGTCGTCGTGTCGAGCCGCGAGCGTGGCGAAGGCGTTCCATGCACTCATTCCCGCTCGTTCATCCGCTGCACCTCCGCGGCTCTCGCCTCCACCCAAGACTCCGAGCGACGATCCGGGCCAAGCCCTTCATAGAAAAGGACTTGCCTCGGATCTTGCTTTTCCACACTTGTGGAAATCCTGTGTACGAATAGTCGAGATCGCGGAAGGGAGTCATGCAGCAAGACGTCGCTCGCAACACCTGGGACCGTGTCCTTGGAAAGCTCGAAACTCGGGTCAACGCGCACTCCTTCAGCACATGGTTCCGGCCGACGCACTTCGTCTCGGAAGACGCGGCCAACCTCCGGATCCAGGTTCCCAACTCCTGGTTCGCCGAGTGGCTGCGGACGAACTACCTCCCGCTCATTCAAGACGCCCTTCGCGAGATGGAGCGGCCCGGCGTGAGCGTCGAGTTCGTCGCGCAGGAACGAAACGGCCACAATGGCCGGAGCCACGCGACGAGCACGGCGGCACCGGAGCGCGGCGCCATGGAGCACGCCGCCTCGCTCTTGAACCCGCGCTACACGTTCGAGAAGTTCGTCGTGTCGTCCTGCAATCAATTCGCGCACGCGGCGTCGGTCGCCGTAGCCGAGCAGCCGTCGCGGGCCTACAACCCGCTCTACATCTACGGGGGCGTCGGACTCGGCAAGACGCATCTCATGCAGGCGATCGGCCAGAGTCTCTCCCAGCGCGGCGGCGCGCGGATGCGCTACATCTCGACCGAGCAGTTCATGAACGAGCTGATCAACGCCATCCGGTTCGAGCGCACGTTCGAGTTCAAGGAGAAATACCGGAAGGTCGATCTCCTGCTCATCGACGACATCCAGTTCCTGGCCGGCAAGGAGCGCACGCAGGAAGAGTTCTTCCACACGTTCAACGCGCTCTACGACGCCCAGAAACAGATCGTCATCACGAGCGATTGCCCGCCGCGCGAGATCCCCACGCTCGAGGAGCGATTGCGCTCCCGGTTCGAATGGGGACTCATCGCCGACATCCAGCCTCCGGATCTCGAGACGAAGATCGCGATCCTCCGTAAGAAGGCCGAGGCCGAGGGCGCGTCCCTCCCCGACGACGTCGCCCTGTTCATCGGGACACACAGCAAGTCCAACATCCGGGAGCTGGAGGGCGCTCTGATCCGTGCGATCGCCTTCGCGTCGTACTCGGGACGCGAGCTGACGCTCGACATGGCGAAGGAGACCTTGAAGGACCTCCTCGTGCCGGAATCCTCCGCGGTGACGGTCGAGACGATCCAGAAGCTCGTCGCGGATCACTTCAACCTCCGCGTCACGGAGCTCAAGTCCAAGACCAACAGCCAGCAGGTCGCGTTCCCGCGCCAGATCGCCATGTTCCTCTGCAAGAGGTTGACGGGCTGCTCCCTGCCGGAGATCGGGAAGCGGTTCGGAGGAAAGCACCACTCGACCGTGATCCACGCCATCCAGAAGATCGAGGAGATGCGCAAGCGGGAGAAGGACTTCGATCGGCTGGTGGAGAATTTCGAGCAGTCCCTTCACTGAGCGATCCGCAGCATCCGCAGTTCTCGCTGTGGATCCTTTGCGGAGCGCCGCTCGACCGGACCTTCGTCGCGGAGACGTCGGGGTACCGGGTCCGGGAGGTCCGTTCCACGGCGGAAACGTCCACAGGGCAAACGACGGCGGGATCGTGACTTCCCTCGCGATCCGCAGGATCGTTCGCGCTACGATATCTGCTGCTGATTCTCTCTCTGGGGAGAGTCCCTCTTTTCGGGAAGGGTGAGGACACCATGGAGTTCGTGATCAAGAAGAGCGACCTCGTCCGGGAGCTGCAGACCGTCACCGGGGTCGTGGAGAAGCGCGCGACGCTTCCCATCCTCGCGAACCTGCTCATCGAGGCGGGACCGCAGGGGCTGTCCGTGGGGGCGAGCGATCTCGAGGTGACGATCCGGGGAACGGCCAAGGCGACGGTCGTCAAGCCGGGAAGCGCGACGCTGCCGGCCGGCAAGCTCTACGAGATCGCGCGCTCGCTGCCGGAGTCCGACGTCCAGTTCAAGCTGCTCGAGCGGCACATGGTGGCCATCTCGTGCGAGCGCACGCGATACAAGATCGCCGGGCAGCCTCGCGACGAGTTCCCGAAGTTCCCGGATCTCGAGGTCACCAAGGGCATCGCGGTCCCGGCCGGCGTCCTCAAGGACATGATCGAGCGCGTGGGCTTCGCGATCACGACCGAGGACCCCCGCTATTCCCTCCACGGTGCGCTTCTCCTCGTGTCGGGGGGCGCCCTCACGCTCGTGGCGACCGACGGATACCGCCTCGCCTACGCCTCCAGGAAGGGGATCGCAGGGAAGGGCGGCGACATCCGCGTCATCGTTCCGAGAAAGGCGCTCGGGGAGGTCGGGAAGCTGGCGGCGGAAGTCGCAGCCGACGACACCGTGACCTTCGGGAAGTCCGGGAACCACGTTTTCTTCACGGTGGGGGAGCACACGCTGACCACGACCGTGCCCGAAGGGAACTTCCCGAACTACGAGGAGGTCATGCCGAAGCGGTGCGAGACCGAGCTCGTTCTCCCCACCGGGGAGATCACGGACGCGGTGAAGCGCGTCTCGCTCTTGGCGAGCGACCGCTTCGGACGCGCCGTCCGGTTCCTCCTGTCGAGCGGCCGGCTCGAGCTCGCGAGCGAGACGGAGATGGGAGAGGCCAACGAGGTCTTGACGGTCGATTACAAGGGGGAGGACAAGACGATCGGCTTCAACGCCCGCTATGTCCTCGATTTCCTCGCGGTCGTCGGAACCGGTGCGGTCCGTCTCGATCTCGACCCGATTCGAGAAGGGGAAACGGACGCCGACAGGAAGGGTAAGAAAGCCGGCGACAAGCCGGGACAGTTCCGGCCCGAGCCGGCCGGCGAGCTGGACTATCGCTACATCGTGATGCCGCGCGATCTCTGATGCCCGAGAGGCCGGCTTGACGGCCATGCGATGTGGCTGAGAGCCCTCCAGGCGGATCGACTCCGCGCCCTTCGAGCCGTCTCCATGGACCTGCCGCCCGGGCTGACTCTGATCAGCGGGCGCAATGGCCAGGGAAAGACCACGGTGCTCGAGGGGGTCTACCTCCTGGCCACGGGTCATTCCTTCCGGACGCGTCGCATGGACGATCTCGTCGCGCGGGACGGCGGTCCACTGCGGGTGACCGGTGCCGTGGAGGGGCTTCGCGGTCCCCGGTCGCTCGGTGTCGTGGTGGATCGGGGGGAGCGGCGCCTGGTCGTCGACGGGATCGAGCGTGACCTCGACGCCTACCTGGGCGGGCTGGACCTGGTCGCTCTCGCCGGCGAAGAGTCTCGGGTTCTGCGAGAAGGTCCCGAGGTCCGCCGCCGCTTCATCGACCGGGGGCTCGCCGGGCTCCGACCTCTCTACCTGCGCGACGTCGCCGCCTACCGGCGCACCCTCGCGGAAAGAAACGCGCTCCTTCGCCGCGCGCGCGCGCAGTCCACGGCGCCGGCGACCGCCGAGTGGGACGCGTGGGACGAACGGCTGGCGGCGGCGGGGGAGCGCTTGAGAAAACAGCGTCGCGATTACGTCTTGCGTCTCGCCTCCCGGTCGGGAGACGCCGAGCGGGCCCTCTTCCCCGACGGTGAAACGCTCGCGCTGCGGTACGCGCCTTCTCCGTCGGACGACGACTTGAAGGGCGCGCTCGCGCGGTCGCGCCGGCGCGATCTCGCGCTCGGCTTCACCGCCGAAGGGCCGCACCGGGACGAGGTCGAAGTGAGCCTCGATGGAGCGGACCTGCGCACCTTCGGCTCGGCTGGTCAACTCCGTGCCGCGATGGTAGCTTTGACGGCCGCCAAGCTCGATCTGCTCAAGGAGGATCGGCGCGAAGCGCCGCTTTTTCTGATGGACGATTTCGACTCGGATCTCGATGAAGTCCGCGTCGACTCGCTGATAGAATTCCTCCGCGGGGGAGGCTTCCAGGCCTTGCTGGCGACCTCGAAGGACGCGGTCGCCGCCCGGCTCGGGACCGCGATCTCGCGGATCCGCATGGAGGCAGGATCAGCCCGGGTGCTCTGAGACCCGCTGTTCGACGCACGACCGGCCCGCGACGCGGCCCGAAGGGGACGGCGATGGGACCGGCGGCGGAGGGATAGAGGACGCATGAGCCAGAACGACTCGACCGGTACCACGCTCGCCTCCGACGCTTCCGCATACGACGCCTCCAAGATCAAGGTCCTCGAAGGCCTCGAGGCCGTCCGGATGCGGCCGGCCATGTACATCGGCTCCACCGGCCCCACGGGGCTGCACCACCTCGTCTACGAGGTCGTGGACAACTCGGTGGACGAGGCCCAGGCGGGGTTTTGCCATCGCATCGAGGTCTTGGTCCACATCGACAACTCCGTCACGGTCATCGACGACGGGCGCGGCATCCCGGTGGACATGCACCCCACCGAGGGAAAGCCGGCCGCCGAGGTCGTGCTCACCATGCTCCACGCCGGTGGAAAGTTCGAAAACGACGCCTACAAGGTGTCGGGCGGTCTCCACGGCGTGGGCGTGTCGGTCGTCAACGCGCTCTCGGAGCGTCTCGAGGTCGAGATCTGGCGGGACGGCGGCACGTACCGGCAGGACTTCGAGAGGGGCAAGCCGGTCTCCGAGTTCCGGAAGGTCGGTACGACCAAGCGCCGCGGGACGAAGATCACGTTCAAGCCGGACGTGCAGGTGTTCGAGGAACTCGTCTACTCCTACGACACGCTGGCGCAGCGCCTCCGCGAGCTCGCCTTCCTCAACAGGGGTGTCGAGATCGTCTTGCGCGACGAGCGGGCCGAGAAGGTCCGCGAGTCCACCTTCCACTACGACGGCGGCATCGTGGAGTTCGTGCAGCACCTGAACAAGGCGCGGCAGACGCTCCACCCGCAGCCGGTCTACCTCGAAGGCCAGGGCGACGGC
>Ga0068859_100001582_pt1 | contig 23209 bp, 27 predicted proteins | sample KBSSwiS22_FD_66585 | JGI IMG/M metagenome (GOLD analysis project Ga0068859, IMG submission 66585) | Switchgrass rhizosphere microbial communities from Kellogg Biological Station, Michigan, USA - KBS Switchgrass S2-2 | ecosystem: Host-associated > Plants > Roots > Rhizosphere > Soil ...
TCTCCGGCCTGATGAAGCGCAAGGGCAAATTCGACGCCATCGTCGTCGAGACCACCGGTCTCGCCGATCCGGGCCCGGTGGCCCAGACCTTCTTCGTCGACGAAGACGTGCGCGCCAAGACCGTTCTGGACAGCGTCACCGCCGTGGTCGACGCCAAGCATCTGCCGCTGCGGCTGGCGGATTCCCGCGAAGCCATCGAGCAGATCGCCTTCGCCGACCAGATCATCCTCAACAAGACCGACCTCGTCTCCGAGGCCGAGCTTCGCGAGGTGGAAGGCGCCATCCGTCAGCTAAACCCGCTTGCGCCGATCCACCGGGCGCAACGCTCGAACGTGCCGCTGGAGACCATTCTTGGTCGCCACTCCTTCGATCTGGAGCGGATCACCAGCCTGGAGCCGGACTTCCTCAATCCAGGGCATGGCGAGCCGGGCCACGTGCACGACGACTCCTGCGGCCACGATCACGACCATCATGGCCACGATCATCACGACCACGACCATGGCCATGGTCACGGCCATATCCACGACCATGTCGCCGAGAGCGGCATCCGGGGTGTCTCGTTGACGAGCGAAAAGCCGCTGCATGCCCAGCGCTTCAGCGCCTGGCTCAACAACCTGCTGCAGGTCCAGGGCCCCGACGTGCTGCGCGCCAAGGGCATCATGGACCTTGCCGGCGAGAACCGCCGGCTGGTGTTCCAGGCCGTGCACATGATCCTGGAGGGCGACTTCCAGGGGGAATGGCGGCCCGGCGAGAAGCGTTACTCGCGCATGGTGGTCATCGGACGCAACCTCGACGAGGCGGCTCTGCGTGCGGGCTTCGAGAGCACGGTGGCGTAACGCCAGCCTGCGCCCATTCGTCCCGCGCCTGAGGGACAAACAAAAAGCCCGCCGGAGTCCGGCGGGCTTTCGTATTTCGACGAAGTCAGCTGAAGCCTAGAACATTTTCCGCGCTCTAGGACAGCTCTTCGTTGACCAGGGCGACCTGGTAGAAGCCGTTGCCCTGCAGTTCGTTCATCACGGCCATGAAGTCGCCGTAGCGAACCGAGCGGTCGGCGCGGATGTAGACGCGCTGCTCGGTGACCGGCTTGCCGGGGTACTTCCGCTCCAGCACGCCCGTCAGGTCGCCGATCAGACGGTCCATGCCGGTGCTGGCGTCGCCGATGAAGATGGCGCCGCCCTGCTGGATGTTGATCAGCACAGGCTCCTCGGGCTTTTGGCCTGGAGGCGGCGGGATCGCCGGCGGCAGGTCGAGCTTGATCGACACCGTGGCGGCGGGGATCGACACCATGAAGATGATGAGGAGCACCAGCATCACGTCCACGAAGGGCGTGACGTTGATGTCGCTGTTCTGACCGAGGTCGAACCGGGATCCGCCGCCTCCGCCGCCCAGCTTTGCAGCCATGCTTATTTCCTTCCCTGGGGTCCGGCCTCGCCAGCCCGCACAATTTCGCGAGACCATTGGCAAGCGCCTGTGACGTTGTAAAGGCCCAACCGCCGCCGCGGATTGCGGAATCTTCGGCCAAGGCCCCCCGCGGGGGAGGTCCGCGCGGTCATGGCTGCGGCCGGGAGGCGGCCCGCACCTTTTCGAGCACCTCCGTTCGGTCGAGGCTGAACAGGTCGCGGTCGGCGGGGTTGAAGGCCAGGCGCTCGATCTGCCGCACCGGGCCGCCGCCCTCCGGCGCATAACGGAAGGCGACCCGCACCGGCCCGACCTTGCGGTAGTCGGAGACCGCGACCGCGACAGGGCGCGGACCCGTCCGGTCGACGATGCGCGCCAGCAGGCGTGTGCGGGAATCGAACCAGAGCTCGCGGGGGCGGCCGTTCCAGGGGGTCACCGCCACCGCCTCATAGCTGCGCCCGCCCCGGGAGCGCCGCCCCAGGTATTCGCCCTTGGCGCCGAACCGGCCCGGGAACATGTACAGCCCGCCCTCGAAGAAGGCGGTCGTGCGGGCGCCGGCCAGGGCGGGGTGGTTGTTCACCGCGGTCATGGCGCCGGACGGGGCGACCTGCCATTCCGCCTGGCCGTTGAAGCCCAGCACCCGCAGGCCGTCCGGCCCGCTGACCTCCTCGCGCAGGCCGTAGCGGACCGGATCGAGCCAGCGCTCGTAGGGCTGGCCGCCCAGGCTACCGGTCTCGTGCCATCCACGCAGCAGATACCAGCCCGAGCCCCCGCTGGCGGCGAAGGCGCGGCTGATCACCTGCGCGGCGGCGCGCGAATAACCCTGGGCCTGCGCCGCGGGTGCGGCGCAGCTCAGGGCCAGGATGGCGAGGATGAGGAAGCGGCGTCGCAGGATCGGCATGCCCTGCCAAAAGCCGCAGAGCTTGTCCAGAATACGGCGTCGCCCGCTTCTCCCGCCTCAGGTCAGGACGACGATCGCCACCCGTCGGTTCTGGGCGCGGCCGTCACGCGTGTCGTTCGGCGCCACGGGATGATCCTGGCCGTAGGAGATGACGCCCATGCGATTGAGCGCCACGCCCTGTTCGTTCAGGTAACGCCGCACGGCTTCGGCACGAGCTTCACCGAGCTTCTCGTTGTACTCCGGCGTGCCGGTGGAGTCGGTGTAGCCCTGGATTTCCAGATAGACGTTGCGGTTCTCGCCCTTCAGCCGCGTCACCAGTTCGGCGAGCCGCTGTTGCGCTTCGGGCGAAAGGGCGTGCTGGTCGGTCGGGAACTTCACGGAATCATCCGACAGCACGACCTCATAGAGGAACTTGCCTTCGGCGAGCTTGTGCGCGGCGTTAGCGCGCGAAAGGGCCTCGCCGGCGGTGCCTTCGACCCGGGTGGTGTGCTCTTCCACCACGGCGACCTTGTCCCTTACAAAGCCTTTGGTGGCGCAGCCGCTCACCGCGAAGGCGGCGAGCACGAGCGCTCCTCCCACCGCGGAGCTCTTGAGTATGGCTGACGTCATGTCTTTGGACTCTCCCTTCTGGTCGCCGCCCCCCGAGGGCGCGAGATTGCGCAGCTGCAAGAAGGGCAAGGTGTTTGGCGAGATGAAGTCCAGGATGTGGCCGGAAGGCGCCGAAACGCCGGGCTCCTCGCCACGATGCTGACGCGCCCGCATGGTCTCCAGGCCGGCAAGGCGGAGGTTGGCCGCGCGGATGGAACGGCGCTCCCAAAGCGAACGGACAAGAACCCGTCGGCGACGGCTGACGGCGGGCGCCTTGGCGGCCGCGGTCCACGCCCTGCTGCTGGTCCTGTTGCTGCGCGACCTAAGCCAGCCCCTGCAGCCTGAGCCGCCCGCCATCCAGGTGATCCTGGCGCCGCCGCTGGTCCGTCCGCTGCTGGAGCCGCCGGTCGAACCGAAGCCCGGGGGCGGCGCCCGGGCCCAGGCCGCGGCGCCGTCGCCGTCTCCGCCCAAGCCGTCTCCGCCCCGGGCGCCCCGTCCGAAGCCTCCCCCGGATATCCCGCCCCGCTACGCGCCCCAGGCGGAGGTCGAGGCTCCGCCCGCCCCCGCGCCTCGGGTCAGCGCGGCCGAGCTCGCCCAGGCGACAACCGCGGAAAGCGAGGCCGGCGGGGCCGGCGCGGGCGGCCTCGGCGCCGGAGAAGGGGGGGGCGATGGGGGCGCCGGCGGCGGCCGGTGCGACATGGTCCGGCGACTCCAGGCCAAGCTGCAGGGCCATCCCTCGCTCCAGGCCGCGGTGATGCGCGCCCAGGAGGATCGCGGATTCGAGCCGGTGCTCGTATGGAACGGCGACTGGGTGCGTCGCGGGGTCGAGGACGGCAAGGGCCTGGCCGGCCTGCGGCAGGCGATCGCGGTGGAAGTGGCGTTTTCGCCGCGACGATGCCGCGACCAGGCGATGCGCGGGCTGGTGCTGCTCAGGCTCGACGAACGGCCGGGCGGCCCGCGGATCGTCCTGGGGACCCGCGCCTGGCGCTGGTCCGACCTGCTGTTCGCCCGCTGAGGCGCCTCATGGCGTCAGCAGAGCCGCTGGGGCCGGCGGCCAGCGCAGCACGCAGACCAGCTCTTCCCAGATCTCGACCCGTGGGAAGTGGGCGAGCCTGGCGCGTGCAAGCGCGGTCAACTGAAGGGGACGCGCCACCGAGAGCATCTCGGTGTGCACCACCTGGCCCAGGTCGCTCAGGCCGATGAGGATTTGCATATGGGCGTCTCCGACTCGACGCCCCCCGCCGACAGCCATCCTGGGAAGGTCAGGTTGATGAAAGCTGAAGCGCATTGGTTAGCGCCCAGCGGAAAATCCCGTGGCGACGCTTGCAATCGCGGCCGCAAGCTTACATGGGGGGCCGCACCCAGGAGGAAGACGCCCAAAATGACCGCGGAAAAAGCCGAGAGGCTGGCCAGCCTGTTCCTAGCCTTCTTCTCGACCGGCCTGGCCCTTCAACTGGCCACGACCGGCGCGCTGAACGCGGCCGGCTGGGTTGGCGCGGTCATCGCGACCTTGGGCTCGATCTCCCTGGCGGTGGGTGTTCGCGTGTGGCCGAGGGCCGCCGAGGCCGCCGTCTCTCGCCGTCGTTCTCGCGATTAGGAGCCCCTATGCGACCGGGCGTCGTGGCCCGATCGCAGGGAAACATCTTCGACCTTCAGTTGCCCGCCGGCGCCGTGCCGCGGCCGGTGCGGGACATCGGGCCGCCGAAACGCGCCCGGTTCTCAGGCGTGTCGGGAACCGCGCCGTTGGTGACGGTCTGGGTGGTGACGGTCGCCGGGGCGACGGTTGACGCCGGAGCCGAATAGGCCGTGGCGGTCTCCGCCGTGGGACCGGCCGCGGCGACATAGGGCTCGTCCGCCGGCAGATAGGCGTAGTTTGGAATCCGCGAGGCGGCGATGGCCTCCTTCACCTGGGCGCGGGCGCTGGTCATGGCGTCCTGTTCGCAGGAGGGGACGGCGGAGGTGGACCCCGGCGTCTCGCCAAGCCGGTCGCAGAGATTGCGCGCGGTGTCATGGATCCGCTGCTTGAGGATGTCGCGCCCGCCCGCGCTGTTGAGGTCCAGGTCGGCGTAGGGCACCGCCGCAGAAAGGCTGCGGACATCCTCGCCCACCCGCCAGTGACCGGTGATGGTGAGCTCGTCCAGGGTGGTGGTCTGGGCTGCGGCTGCGCCGCCCATGGCGGCGGCCATGGCCGTGGCGGCCAGCAGGGCCAGAGGTGTTCGGTTCAGTTTGCGCATGTCAGGTCCTTTGTCTCTACGTGCCAGGACCGCGGTCTGGTGGCGGTCCTTGCGACGCGCATCCGCCTGAAGGTCAAGAACAGTGTTCGAAGCTGCAGGTTCCCGCGCGCCTGGCCCGCCGGAGCTCTGGGATCGGCGGCTAGTTGTAACGGGGCCGTTGGAGCAGCACGTCGCGGTCCATGGAGCGCACCTCCAGGTCGAACACGTCGCCTTCCCGCCTGACGGTGAGAGGAATGACCACCCCCGCCGGCCCCACCGCCCACAGGCGTGTGTAGAAGTCCGCAAGCTCCTGGACCTGGGCGCCGGCCACCGCCAGGATCGCATCGCCGGCGCGGAGTTCGGCGCGGCTCGCCGGCCCGCCGGGGCTGACGCCGGCCACCACCACCTCGCCCCGCGCCTCCTGCGCCAGCACGCCGAGCCAGGGCCTCGCCGGATGAGGGCGGCGGCCGCGGGTCAGGTCTTCCAGGATCGGCATCAGAAGCTCGGTGGGCACGAACATGTTGATCGGCCGCCGGCGGCCGCCGCGGGCGCGTCCTTCGAGGGTCAGGGATCCGACGCCGACCAGCTGGCCTTGGTTGCTGATCAGGGCCGCGCCGCTCCAGTGCGGGTGCGCCGGGCCGATGATGATCGCGCCGTCGACCAGGTATTCCCAGTAGCCGGCGAAGGACATCCGCGCGAGCACCTGTCCGGCCAGGGCGTGGTCGCGGCCGCCCGCGCCCGCCACCACCACCGGATCGCCCGCAGCGAGCTTTCGGGATTCGCCGAGCGGAAGCGGCGGCGCGCCCAGCGGCTCCAGCGCCTGCACAAGGCCAAAGCCGCTGACCGTATCCGTACCCAGGACCTGGGCAGGGACGGACTCGCCATCGTTCGGCGTGAGGCTGACGCGCTCGGCCTCGAACACCAGGTAGCTCATGGTCAGGACCAGGCCGCCTGCGCCGATCACGATCCCATTGCCTATGCGGCCGGTTCCAAGGCCCTTCGCCGTGTAGGCCTGCGGGGGGATGCTGGATTCGAGCGCCACGACCGAGGCCAGGGCGGGCTCCAGGTCGAAGGTGTAGGCCCCGGCCGACGGCCGCAGGCGGGCCGCCACTTCGTAGCCCTTGAACGGCTGGGCCAAAGCGCACCTCCTGATGCCGGGCTCCGCCCCGGGAGGCGCCCCGCCGCTCCATGGAACGGCCGGCGGCGGGCGGCGTCAATCCATCGGCCTCGTCATTGACTCTGGGCGGCCCGCGCGTATAAGTCCGCCCCTCTCGCCCGCGGGGCTTCTCGCGGGCGCGTTCCGTTTTGCACACACTTAAGTTTACGAAGGCGCATCGATGTACGCGGTGATCAAGACCGGCGGCAAGCAGTACCGGGTTCAACCGGGCGATCTGCTGGTTGTCGAGAAGCTCGAGGGCGAGCCTGGCGCCGCGATTTCGTTCGGCGAGGTCCTGATGCTGGGCGAGGGCGAGGCGACCACCGTCGGCGCGCCCACGGTTGCGGGCGCTTCGGTGGCGGCCACCCTGATCGAGACCCGCAAGGGCGAGAAGGTGAAGATCTTCAAGAAGATCCGCCGTCAGGGCTATCGCCGCACCCGCGGCCACCGCCAGCTCGAAAGCGTGCTGCGCGTGACCGCCATCTCCGGCGCCGGCAAGGACGCCAAGTGGGACGGCGAAGTGAAGCTGATCACCAAGGCCGAGCTCGACGCCCGCGCCCGCGGCCTGGCTTTCGCCGCCCCGGCCGCTGCGGCTCCGGCCGCGGAAGCGGCTCCCGCCAAGGCGGCCCCGGTCAAGAAGTCGGCGCCGAAGGCGGCCGCCAAGGCTGAAGCCGCTCCGGCCGAAGCCGAGGCCGCGGCTCCCGCGCCGGCGAAGAAGGCTGCGCCTAAGAAGGCCGCGGCTCCGAAGAAGACCAAGGACGAGGGCGCGGCCGAGTAAGGCCCGCGTCACGGAAGCGAGTTAGGAGAGCGTTATGGCTCACAAGAAATCTGGCGGCTCCTCGCGCAACGGGCGCGATTCTGCGGGCCGCCGCCTCGGCGTGAAGAAGTTCGGCGGCGAAGCCGTCGTGGCCGGGAACATCATCATCCGCCAGCGCGGCACCAAGTTCTGGGCCGGCGACAACGTAGGCATGGGTCGCGACCATACCCTCTTCGCCATCGCCGACGGCGCGGTGAAGTTCGTCACCAAGCGGGACGACCGCACCTATGTGACGGTGGTGCCGAACCCGGTGATGGCCGCCGAATAAGCGGAACCGATCTCCATCCGGTTCCGCCTCTGCAATCAGGGCGAACCGGACAAAGACTTCCGAGCGGGGAGTCCGGATCGCCGGGCTCCCCGCTTTGTTTTTGGCCTTCGACCTGCGGGTCCGGAGGCGGGAGGTTGGACATGTGCACGATCGAAGTGACGCCGACGCTGGCGACCGAGCGGCTGCTGCTGCGCGGTCCGGTGATCTCGGACGCCCCGCGCGTGGCTGAGCTTGCCAACGACCGAGGCGTCGCCGATCAGCTCGCCGCCATGCCCCATCCCTACGTGGTCGCCGACGCGGAGAACTTCATCGCGCGGGTGGGCGGCGACGCCTGGTCGCGTGAGCCGACCTTCGTCATCGAGCACCGCCATTTCGGCGTGGTCGGCGGCGTGGGCTTCCGGGAGCGGCCGAACGGCCGGCCCGAGATCGGCTGCTGGCTGGGGCGGTCGTTCTGGAACCGCGGCTACGCCACCGAGGCGGTCCGCGCCGCCCTCGACTGGGCGCGGCGCGACTGGCGCAAGAAACTGGTCGTGGCCGGCCACTTCGCCGACAACCCGGCGTCGGGGCAGGTGCTCTGCAAGGCGGGCTTCCTCTACACCGGGGACGTCGAGCTGCGCTGGAGCCAGGCCCGGGGCGCGGCCGCGAGATCGCGGCTGATGGTCTGGCTGGCCTGAGAAGCCCGACCGCGGGCCGGCGTCGACCCTCGGCGCCGGCTCCGTCGTCCTTGCGTTTGGGGATTCCTGTCGTTCATGTGGTCCGCGAGGTTCGTGGACATCCCTCCGTCATGCTAAGCGCCGCCCGATGAAGTTCCTCGATCAGTGCAAGATCTATCTGCGCAGCGGAAACGGCGGTGCGGGCGCCGTCTCGTTCCGACGCGAGAAGTTCATCGAGTACGGCGGCCCGGACGGCGGCGACGGCGGCCGGGGCGGGGACGTCTGGATCGAGAGCGTCGAGGGCCTGAACACCCTCATCGACTACCGCTATCAGCAGCACTTCAAGGCCGGCACAGGCGAGCACGGCATGGGCAAGAACCGGCACGGCGCCAACGGCGCCGACGTGGTCCTGAAGGTGCCGGTGGGAGTCGAGGTGCTGGACGAGGACAAGGAGACGGTGCTGCTCGACCTCGACCAGCCCGGGATGCGCATCCGCCTGCTGAAGGGCGGCAACGGCGGCTTCGGGAACACCCGTTTCAAAGGTCCGGTGAACCAGGCCCCGCGCTTCGCCCTGCCCGGGCAGGAGGGCGAGGAGCGTTGGGTTTGGCTGAGGCTGAAGCTGATCGCCGACGTTGGCTTGGTCGGCCTGCCCAACGCCGGAAAGTCGACCTTCCTGGCCGCGGCCAGCGCCGCGCGGCCGAAGATCGCCGACTATCCCTTCACCACCCTCACGCCGAACCTGGGCGTGGTCGACCTCTCGCCTAACGAGCGCTTCGTCCTGGCCGACATCCCCGGCCTGATCGAGGGCGCCAGCGAGGGCGCAGGCCTGGGCGTGCGGTTCCTGGGCCACGTGGAGCGGACGGCGGTGCTGATCCATCTGGTGGACGCCGCCCAGGACGACGTCGCAGGCGCCTGGCGCACCGTGCGCCGCGAGATTGAAGCGTATGGGGCGGGCCTCATGGACAAGCCGGAGATCCTGGCCCTGAACAAGATCGATGCGCTCGATCCCGCCGCTGTTGAAGCCAAGGCGGCTGAGCTGGCGGCCGTGGCCGGCGTGGAGCCGCGCCGCGTCTCCGGCGTCGCCGGCCGCGGCGTGCGCGAACTACTGCGCGAGGCCTTCGCCCAGGTGCGACGGAGCCGCGGGGAGATCGCCTCTGAAGACGACGACTCGACGGCCGTCGAAGGGTGGCGGCCATGAGCGAGCTCGGCGCCGCCCGACGCCTGGTGGTGAAGGTGGGCTCGGCCCTGCTGGTGGGCGAGGCCGGCCCCAACCGCGAGTGGCTGGCCGCCTTCGCCGCGGATCTGGCCCGGGTCCGCGCGCGCGGACAGCAGGTGCTGGTGGTGTCGTCCGGCGCGGTGGCGCTCGGTCGGCGTCGCCTGGGCCTGAAGCGGCGCGCCCTCACCCTGCCCGAGAAGCAGGCCTGCGCGGCCGCCGGGCAGTCGGCCCTGATGGCCGCCTGGGAAGAGGCGCTGGAGCCGCATGGCGTCGCCTGCGCCCAGGTGCTGCTCACCCGCGACGACACCGAGGTGCGCCGCCGGTGGCTGAACGCCCGCGCCACCATGGAGACCCTGTTGCAGCTCGGCGTCGCGCCGGTGGTCAACGAGAACGACACCGTTGTCACCGAGGAGATCCGCTACGGCGACAACGACCGCCTGGCCGCACGGGTCGCCCAGATGATCGGCGCCGACGCGCTGGTGCTGCTTTCCGACGTGGACGGTCTCTACACCGCCGACCCGCGCCGGGACCCCGACGCACAGCATCTGGCCCGCATCGCCCGCCTCACGCCCGAGATCGAGGCCATGGCCGGAGGCGCCAACGCCGACGCCGGCGTCGGCTCGGGCGGCATGGCCACCAAGCTTGCGGCCGCCCGCATCGCCAGCGCCGCCGGCTGCGCCACGCTCATCACCCTGGGGACTCGGCCCTCGCCGCTGGCGGCGGTGGAGCAGGGGGCGCGCGCCACGGTGGTCGAGCCCTCGACCACGCCGGCCGCGGCCTACAAGGCGTGGATCGCCGGCAGCCTGTCGCCGGCCGGCGGCCTTCGGGTGGACGCCGGCGCCGCCACCGCGCTGCGCAGGGGCAAGAGCTTGTTGGCGGCGGGCCTGACCGGCGTCGAGGGCGGGTTCGGCAAGGGGGACGCGGTGATCGTGCGCGACGAGGCCGGTCGCGAGATCGGCCGCGGCATCGTCCGCTACGACGCCGCCGACGCCGCCCGCATCTGCGGCCTGAAGACCGACGCCATCGAGGCGGCCATCGGCTATTCCGAAGGCCCCGTCGTCCATGCCGACGACCTCGCGCTCTCGGCCCACGCGCCGGCCTGAGGGGCCCTTTTTGTGGTCGCGCCGCCTGGGGCTTGCTAGGTAGCCGACCGGAGGCGGAAAGCTTGGACGACGGAGCGACACGTCAGGCGGGGCGGCTGGAGGCGCTGACGGCCGGCCAGGCCGTCGTCTACGGCGGCGACCGGACGGCCCATGTGACGCCGGCGCTCGCCGCCGCCTTCAAGCCCGGCGACCGGCTGCTGGTGGCCTCCGACACCGGCGAGCTGCTGCATGTGCCCGCCGCCGAGCATCGGCTGGCGACGGCGGCGGTGGCGCGCGCGCGGGCGGCGTTCGCGCGCATGGGCTCGGTGGACGACGACGCCGTGACCGCCTTCTTCCAGGCCTTCGCCGCCAACCTGGACGACGACGCCCGATGGGCCGAGATCGCGCAGGCCAACGCCCGCGACGTGGAGGCCGCCCGGACGCGCGGCCGCTCCACCACCCGGCTGGCGGTCAGCGAGGCCATGCGGCGCGACATGACGGCCGGCCTCCGCGCCTGGGCCGTCGCGCCGCCGTCGCGCGGGCGGGTGCTGGAGCGCATCGACCATTCGGGTTGGACCGTGGAGCAGGTGACCGCGCCGCTGGGCGTGGTGGGCTTCGTTTTCGAGGGCCGTCCCAATGTCTTCGCCGACGCCGCCGGCGTGCTGCGCGCCGGCAACACCGTGGTCTTTCGAATCGGCTCGGACGCGCTGGGCACTGCCCGCGCCATCGTCCGCGTCGCGCTGGATCCCGCCCTGGCGGCGGCGGGCCTGCCGGAAGGCGCGGCCGTGTTGGTGGATTCGGCGTCGCGAGCGGCCGGATGGGCGATGTTCGCCGACCCTGGCCTCTCGCTCGCCGTGGCCCGGGGGTCCGGGCCGGCCGTGGCCCAGCTCGGCGCCGTGGCGCGCTCGTCGGGCACGCCGGTCAGCCTGCACGGGACCGGCGGGGCCTGGATCGTCGCCGACGAAAGCGCCGACGCCGACCGCTTCTTCGCCGCGGTCTACCATTCGCTGGACCGCAAGGTCTGCAACACCCTCAACACCTGCTGCATCGTTCAGCCCAGGGCGGCGGACCTGCTGCCCGTGTTCCTGGACGCGCTCGCCCAGGCCGGCGAGCGGCGGCGGGGCTTCAAGCTGCACGTGGCCCAGGCCGACCTGTCCCGCCTGCCCCCCGAGCTGCGCGCCGCCCGCGGCTTGGTCGTGCGAGCCGAGGGCGCGCAGGAGGAGCCCTTGGTCGAGCCCCTGGCCGACGCCGAGCTCGGCCGCGAATGGGAGTGGGAGGAGACGCCCGAGGTTTCGCTCAGGCTGACAGCCGACGCCGACGAGGCGGCCGCCCTCTTCAACCGCTACAGCCCGCGTTTCATCGCCAGCCTGGTCGCCGAGGATGAGGCCGCTCGCGCCCGGTTCTTCGCCCAGGTCGACGCGCCCTTCGTGGGCGACGGCTTCACCCGCTGGGTGGATGGCCAGTATGCGCTGGACCGGCCGGAACTGGGCCTGTCGAACTGGGAGAACGGCCGGCTGTTCGCCCGCGGCGGCGTGCTTGCCGGCGACGGCGTCTTCACCGTGCGCACGCGCGTGATCCAGAACGACGTCGGGCTCGACCGCGCCGGCGTGCCGACGCCGCGCCGGCGGGCCTGAGCGGGGCCATGTGGTCGGCGGGGCCAGCGCCTCGGCGCCCGGCGGCGGGCGCGCCCGCCGGCCTGAGGCTGGGGTTCTCGCTTTCGCCCGGCATGCGGGTCGGCCTGTTCGGCGGCTCCTTCAATCCGGTCCACGACGGCCACGCCCATGTGGCGGAGACCGCGCGCCGCCGTCTGCGGCTGCATCGGGTCATCTGGCTGGTGTCGCCGCAGAATCCGCTGAAGCCGTCGCAAGACACCGCCGGGCTGGAGGCGAGGATCGCCGGCGTGCGGGCGCTGGCGCGCGGGCCTGGCACGATCGTCTCCGACGCGGAAAGCCGCCTCGGCCGCCAGTACACGATCGACATCGTCCGCGCGCTTAAGGCCCGTTTCCCAGGCGTGGAGTTCGTTTGGCTGATGGGCGCCGACAGCTTGGCGAGCTTCCACCTGTGGCGCGGCTGGACCCAGATCATGCACGAGGTTCCGGTGGCGGTGGTCTCACGCCCCTGGGTCGCCATCCGCAGCCGGTTTTCGCCTGCGGCGCACCGCTTCGCGCGCTTTCGCATCCCCTCGGCCCAGGCGGCCACCCTGCCGGGGCGGGCGCCGCCCGCATGGGTCTTTCTCCGTGCGCCGCTCAATTTCCAGTCCTCGACTTCGCTTAGAGCGCGGCAGGCGGAAGCGGATGCCGGTTTCGCCGCCCCGGGAACGTCCCGCGACGCCGGCCGCTTGAAGCTTTCATGAAGGCCGGCTGACCGGACCCGCTTTGCGTGCTAGGTTCAGTCGGGCGAGGACATCAAAGGAGCAACCGCGCTGAACCGTGACGCCGCGCCGCGCGCGCAGGAGGAGCCGCCCCGGACCCCCGTCCAGGCCGACGAGCCCTCCCTCGAGGACCAGGGTCGCATCGACGCCCTGGAGCATCTGATCCTGTCCAAGCTTGACGATGACAAAGCCCAGGACGTGGTCTTCATCGACCTCAAAGGAAAAAGCGCCGTCGCCGACGGCCTGGTGGTCGCGTCCGGCCGGTCGCACCGGCACGTGGGCGCCATGGCCGACCACCTGCTGCGGACGCTCAAGGAGGCCGGCTACGGCCGTTGCCGCGTCGAGGGCCTGCCCAACTGCGACTGGGTGCTGATCGACACCGGCGACGTCATCGTGCACCTGTTCCGGCCCGAGGTGCGGGCCTTCTACAACATCGAGAAGATCTGGTCGGTCGAGCCGCCGCCCGCTCGCGCGGCCATCTAGGTCGAGTCGAGAGAGGCCTTGCGCATCGCCATCGTCGCGGTGGGCCGGCTGGCGCGCGGACCGGAAGCCGATCTGGTCCGGCTCTATGTGGAGCGGGCGGGGGCGGCGGGCCGGGCCCTGGGCCTGGGACCCGTCGAGGTCGTCGAGATCGAATCGCGCAAGCCGGGCAAGGCTGCCGAGGCCGAGGCGCTCCGGCCGCACCTGGAATCCTCCCACCTCATCGCCTGCGACGAACGCGGCCGGCCCCGGGCGTCACGCGCCTTCGCCGAGGAGCTGGCCGTCCTGCGCGATCGGGGCGTGCGGCGCCTGGCTTTCGTGCTTGGCGGCGCCGACGGGCTCGACCCTGCGCTCGTCGAGTCCGCCCAAGGCGTCCTGGCCTTCGGACCGCAAACCTGGCCGCACGCTCTGGCGCGCGTCATGCTCGCCGAGCAGATCTATCGTGCGGTGACCATCCTGGGCGGTTCGCCCTATCATCGCGATTGATGCGAACAGCGGCCTTCAAAGCGCGCGCGGCCCTGCCGTTGGCCGTGGCCCTGAGCGTGACCGCCGCGGCGTTGGCGGCCGACGATCCCCGCCCCCTGGCGCGACTGAACCGGGTGGAGACCGAATTCACCGCCGAACAGGCGCACAACCTGCACGCCCTCTCCCAGCTCCTGGCGGTGATCGAGCTTCTACGGCGCGACCCGCCGCCGGCGCTGCTGGTCTCGGCGGACGATGCGCGCGACGCCGCCCGCGCGGCCATGCTGGTGCGCGCCATGACGCCCGAGCTGCAGGCCCGCGCCCGCGCCTACGCCCGCGAGGCCTCGGCCATGGTGCGCCAGCGCCGGCTGGCGGCGGTGGCGAGCGAGGCCCTGTTCCTGGAGGACAGCGCCCGCGCCGAGGCCGCGCCCGAACCCGCGGCGCCGTCGGCCGCCTCCCCCGCCCCGGTGACGGCGAGCGGGCCGCTGGTCGCCCCGAAGGCCCTCGCCCGTCCTGCGCCCGGCCGGCTCGTGCGCCGTTTCGGGGACCCCGCGCCGGGCGGCGGTCCCGCCAGCGGCTTGAGCTGGGAGGTGGCGCGGGCCGCGCGCGTGGCCAGTCCGGCCGCGGGCGTTATCCAATATGTCGGACCTGTGAAAGGCTGGGGGACCATCCTTATATTGCGGTTGACCGGCGGATATCATCTGGTGCTCGCTGGGCTGGGGAAGGCTTCGGTCGCAGTCGGACAATCCGTCGCGCCGGGCCAGCCTGTCGGTTGGATGCCCGATGGTCGACAATCGGCGTCGGAACTCTATCTGGAGGTCCGTCAGCAGGGCGCGCCGGTGAACCCGGCTCGCTGGCTGGCCGAGTAAGCGGGCGAGCGGGGCCCAAGTCAGCGCGGCCGGAGGGCCGCAGAGGAGCCTGTCGAAGGCTATGAAGAAGTATCTCCTGATCGGCGCGTCTGCCTTCCTGCTGGGCGCGGGCTCCATGGCCTACGTCAACGCCCAGGCCCACGCCTCGGCCGAGCCGCGGGCCAAGACCTACCGCATGCTGGGCCTGTTCGGCGACGTGCTCGACACGGTCGAGCGGCAGTACGTGACCGAGGTCGACGACACCAAGCTGATCCAGTCGGCGATCGACGGCATGCTCACCTCGCTCGATCCGCACTCCGGCTACCTCGACGCCGACAGCTTCTCGGACATGCGCGACCAGACGCGCGGCGAATACGGCGGCCTGGGCATTGAGGTCACCAGCGAGGACGGCGCGGTGAAGGTGATCTCGCCGATGGACGGCACGCCCGCCGCCAACGCGGGCATCAAGGCCGGCGACTACATCACCGCGGTCAATGGCGAGAGCGTCCTGGGCCTCTCGGTCAACGAGGCCGTCAAGCAGATGCGTGGCAAGCCGGGCGAGCCGGTGACCCTGACCATCGCGCGCGAGAAGACCGACCCCTTCGATGTCAAGCTGGTGCGCGAGGTCATTAAGCCGAAGTCCGCCACGGCCAAGATGGACGGCGAATATGGCGTGCTGCGGGTCTCCGCCTTCAACGAGAAGACCACCGACGAGACCCAGGCGGCCTTCGCGGACCTCAAGGCCAAGAACCCGCGGATGAAGGGCCTGGTGCTGGATCTGCGCAACAATCCGGGCGGCCTGCTCGACCAGGCGGTCGGCGTCGCCGACCTGTTCCTGGAAGGCGGCGAGATCGTCAGCCAGCGCGGCCGCGATCCGCGCGACATCGAACGCTACAACGCGCGCCCCGGCGACATGACCAACGGCATGCCGATCGTGGTGCTGATCAACTCCGGCACGGCGTCCGCCGCCGAGATCGTCTCCGGCGCCCTGCAGGACCGAAAGCGCGCCCAGGTCGTCGGCGTGACCAGCTTCGGCAAGGGCTCGGTGCAGACGGTGATCCCGCTCCGCGGCGGTATGGACGGCGCGCTGAAGCTCACGACGGCGCGCTACTACACGCCCTCGGGCCGCTCGATCCAGAAGACCGGCATCACGCCGGACCTGGAGGTCGCGGCCACCCGCGACGAGGCGCAAAGCATCGCCAACAAGGCGTTCCAGTTCTCGGAGGCCTCGTTCCGCAATGCGCTGAACGCCGACGAAGGCAAGGTGCGGTTGGGGGCCCACCAGCCCGCCGAGGCGCCGCCGGAGAACTTCGACGCCAAGAAGGACTTCCAGCTCGCCCGGGCCGAGGACGTCCTGCACTACGGCTCGGTGGCCGCGACGCCAAAGCTGCCCAAGCCCACGGCGAAGCTGGCGGAGATCGTCTCCAAGGCTAAGGTCGCGGCCGTCAAGCCGCCGACCACCGAGAAGTAGGCATCGGGAAAAGCCCGTCGCGGCCCGGACCGCGGCGGGCTTATGGAAATGTCTGGTTAACCATATCGGCCGAGCTTGGCGCGGAGGAGGCGAGCCGTGGCCATGATAGCGATTCCGCGCCTGACCGGGCCGGCTCTGGACCTCTCCCGCCTGAAGACTGCGGTCGCCTCGCCCGTCGTTCGGGCCATCGGCGCCGCCGGCCTGTTCGTCGCCGCCGCCCTTGCCGTTGTGCTGCTGATGGGACCGGCCCGCCCGCCCCCGGTGAAGCTTCCGCTTGGCGGGGTGATGGGGTCGGCGCCCGAATCCTGGCGCATGGCGCTGAAGCCGCAGGGACGGTTTCGCCTCGCCGAAGGGGTGGTGGAGCTGAGCCCGGGCTCGCAGGCCGCCGACGCGGGGGCCGCCCCCCATCCTCCCTCGCAAGCCGCGGCCGCCGAGGGAGCCCTTCCGCCGGCGCCGATCGCCGGCTTCTACGCGCCGGGGCCGGGCGGTCCGCTTCCGATCATCGCCGCGGACGGGCGCACGCCCTTCGAGGCCTATGCCCGGCCCTTCGCCGGCAACGGCCGTCCGAAGGTGGCGCTGGTGATCGGCGGGCTTGGCCTGAACACGCGCACCACCCAGGCCGCCATAGAGACCCTGCCGCCGCAGGTCACGCTCTCGTTCGTAGTCTACGCCGAGGGCCTGCAAGGCTGGATCGACATGGCCCGCGCCAAGGGCCACGAGGTGTTGCTCGAGACCCCGATGGAGCCGGTGGACTATCCGGACAACGATCCCGGCCCCTACGCCCTGATGTCCGAGGCGCCGGGCGGCGAGACCGCCAAGAAGCTGGAATGGATCCTCTCGCGGGCGAGCGGCTACTTCGGCCTGACCAACTACCTGGGCTCGCGCTTCCTGGCGGACGACAAGGCCTATGAGTCCTTCATGGGCGCGATGCGTGGGCGTGGGCTTGGCTTCATCGACGACGGCCTGGCCGGGCGCAAGCTCGGCGGCGGCGCGCCGCGGGCTTCCGCCGAGCGGGTGATCGACCATGAACTCACCGGCCAGGACATCGACCAGCAACTCGCGCGCCTGGAGGCCAGCGCCCTGCAGCGTGGCCAGGCGCTTGGCGCGGGCTTCGCCTATCCCGTCACCCTGGACAAGGTCGTGCGTTGGGCGCAAGGGCTCGAACAGCGAGGCTATCAGCTGGCGCCCGCCTCGGCGCTGGCGACCAAGCGATGACGGATCTTGCGGCCTACAGGCCCAACGTCGGCGTGGTGCTGTTCCATCCGGACGGCCGCGTCTGGCTGGGCCGGCGGTCGAACACGCCGGAGCCCTACAACTGGCAGTTCCCGCAGGGGGGCGTCGATCCTGGCGAGACCCTGGAAGCGGCCGCCTTTCGGGAGCTCGCCGAGGAAACGGGCGCGCACAGCGTCACCTATCTCGGCCGCACCGACGGCTGGATCGCCTATGATTTCCCGGAAGGGCATGGCGGCTCCAAAGCCTGGCGCGGATGGCGCGGCCAGAAGCAGGTCTGGTTCGCCCTTCGTTTCGACGGGGAGGAGAGCGAATTCCGTCTCGACGCCCACGGGAAGCCGGAATTCGACGCCTGGCGGTGGGGCTACCTGGCCGAGACGCCCCAGCTCATCGTGCCTTTCAAGCGTGCGGCCTACCACCAGGTCGCCCAGGCCTTCGCCAGTTTCGCAGCGAACCCCTGAGGCGCGGCCTAAGGTCATATTGCAGGGCGACAGGCCTCGCATAGTCGTGTGAAGCGAATTCAATGCGTGTGGGGGGTGAATGGGTCCCATCGTGATGGTGCATGGCGCCTTCGTGGGCGGTTGGTCGTTCGAGCGTTTCGAGCGGCCATTCCGCGACGCCGGCTATGAGGTCCATGCGCCGGACCTTCGCGGCCATGGAGCCGACGCGCCCAGCCAAGGCGTCATAGGCGTCTCGATGCGCGACTATGTGACCGACGTGGTGAAGCTGTGCGCCGGGCTGGACGGGTCGCCGGTCCTGCTGGGCCACTCGATGGGCGCGCTGGTGGCGCTGATGGCCGCCCGCCAGGTCGGCGCCAAGGCGCTGGTGCTGCTGGCGCCCTCCGCGCCCTGGGGCCTGGTGCGCTGGTCGCTGGAGGAGGCGATGGCCAGTATCGGCGCGCACCTGGCCACGGTGATGTCCAACGGCGCGATCGCCCCGGCGCCGGAGATCATGCGCTACATGACGCTCCCCCGCATGACGCCCAAGGAGGCGGCGCCGATCCTGGCCCGCCTGCGGCCGGAGAGCGCGCGGGCCGTGCGCGAGACCCTGTGCTGGTGGCTGGACCCGTTCATGACCACCGGCATCGGCGCCGGTGTCCTGCCGATGCCCAGCTTAACGCTCACAGGCCAGGACGACCGGGTCAACGCCGCCGCTGTCGGCCGCCAGGTCGCCGCGCGCATTGGCGGCGAGTTCGAAGCGCTGCCCGACATGGGCCACTGGCTGATCGGCGAACCCGGTTGGCAGGCCGTCGCCGAACGCGCCATCGACTGGCTGCAGGCGGAGACCCGCGCAGCGGCCTGACACCCCGCGGTGATCTGCGCGAAGGCCGCCTCGCCTACCGCGTCTTTTTCGCCATGTTCAGGGCGATGGCGTCCCTCACCAGGGTCTTGAAGGCTGCAGCGTCCACCGTTTCGCCCTCATGGATGTCGATGGCGCGGCGGGTGTTTCCTTCCAGGCTGGAATTGAACAGGCCCTTGGGATCGTCCAGCGCCGCGCCCTTGGCGAAGGTCAGCTTGACGACCGCCTTGTAGCTCTCGCCCGTGCAGAGGATGCCGGCGTGCTCCCAGACCGGCACGCCACGCCACTTCCACGTCTCGACGACCTCGGGGTCAGCCTCGTGGATCAGCGCGCGAATCCGCGCAAGCGTCTCGCCACGCCAGTCGCCCAGCTCGGCGATGAGGTCTTCGATCAGCTTCGACGCGGGCGCGGCCTGGGGAGGGTCCTGGCTCATGCCGCCCTCAGGAGCCCGCCCGCTCCTGGTAGAACAGCATGCCGGTGTCGTAGCGGGGGTTCAGAGGGCTGTCGTCGGGCTTCTTCCAGGTGGAGAAGTTGACGGCTGTCGAGGCGCCGTTGGGCTCCACGTGCTCCCAGGACTTGCGCACCCGCTTCACGCCGTCGGCGTCCACGGCCACATAGTTGGCCTGCAGCATCAGCTCGGGCTGGTGCAGGTAGGACCAGATCACCAGGGCGCTGACGATCGGCTGCTCCTGGCCGACGGCGTAGCGCACCTCGGCCTGGCAGACGTTCTTTTGCGAGAACTGCGGCTGGAAGATCAGCACATAGTCCTTGCCGCTGCCGAGCGGCATGGTCCAGGTGCTGTCGCGGCGGTTCTGCCGAAGCCCCGCGGCCTTGGCGGCCGCGTCGATGCCTTGCCTGCGCACCGCCGGCACGCAGATACGCTCAAGCGCCTGGATGATGGCGGCGCCGTCCCCGGTGGTGGGGACCTGGGGCGGAGCCGGGGCTTGTTGGGCGGGCGCAGGGGCCGGCGTCTCGGGGGCCGCCGCCGCCGGTGCAGGAGGCGTGGCTTGCGGCGCGGCCGGCGCTGGCGCGGCGGGCGAAGGCGCGTCGGGCGTCTGCGCCTGAGCGAGGCCGGCGAGCCCCGCCGAAAGGATCAGGCTGACGATTACGGTGCGCATAGCGTTTCCCCCAGAGAACTTGAGCCGCATAGAACGGGAGCCCGCCGCGCGAAGCAAGAGCTTGCGAAGCTTGTACGGGCCAGGATCGGTCAAAGCGCTCACGCCGCAGAATAACGCCGCTGAAGCTGAACTCGGGCTGAACTCTGCGTGTCCCTGCAGCGGCGTCCGGACAACGACGGCGCTTAAGCCTCGGCGGCGTGCTCCGCCAGGATGGTGAGCCCTTCCGGCGTCACGTCGGCGAAACCGCCGCGCACCTCGAAGGTGCGCGTCTGGCCGCCTTCGTAGACCTTCACCTGGCCTTCCTTCAGCGTGGTCATGAACGGCGCATGGCCGGCCAGGACGCCGAAGTCGCCTTCGGTTCCGGGGGCGTCCACCTGGTCGACCTGGCCCGCGTAGAGCTCACGCTCGGGCGAGACCAGCGAGAAGTGCAGCTTGGCGGCCATGTCCGATCAGGCTTCCGCCGCCAGCTTCTCGGCCTTGCGCACCGCGTCCTCGATGGTGCCGACGTTGTAGAAGGCCGGCTCCGGCAGGTGATCGTACTCGCCGTCGCACACCGCCTTGAACGAGCGGATGGTGTCTTCCAGGCTGACCAGCACGCCCGGCGTGTTGGTGAACTGCTCGGCGACGTGGAAGGGCTGTGAGAGGAACCGCTGGATCTTCCGCGCGCGGGCGACGATCAGCTTGTCCTCTTCGGACAGCTCATCCATGCCCAGGATGGCGATGATGTCCTTCAGCGCCTTGTATTGCTGCAGGATCTCCTGCACCCGGCGCGCCACGTTGTAGTGCTCTTCGCCGATCACCAGCGGGTCCATGATCCGCGAGGTGGAGTCCAGCGGGTCCACGGCGGGGAAGATGGCCTGGGCGGCGATGTCGCGGCTGAGCACCGTCGTCGCGTCCAAGTGGGCGAAGGAGGTCGCCGGCGCGGGGTCGGTCAGGTCGTCGGCGGGCACGTAGATGGCCTGCACCGAGGTGATCGAACCCTTGTTGGTGGAGGTGATCCGCTCCTGCAGGTTGCCCATCTCGGTGGCCAGGGTCGGCTGATAGCCCACCGCCGAGGGGATGCGGCCCAGCAGAGCCGACACTTCCGAACCGGCCTGGGTGAAGCGGAAGATGTTGTCGATGAACAGGAGGACGTCCTTGCCTTCCTGGTCGCGGAAGTACTCGGCCTGCGCCAGACCCGTCAGGGCCACCCGCGCGCGGGCGCCCGGCGGCTCGTTCATCTGGCCGTAGACCAGGGTGCACTTGGAGCCCTCGGTGGAGCCGTTGTTCGCCTTCGGGTCCACGTTCACGTTAGACTCGATCATCTCGTGGTAGAGGTCGTTGCCCTCGCGGGTCCGCTCGCCCACGCCGGCCAGCACGGAATAACCGCCGTAGGCCTTGGCGATGTTGTTGATCAGCTCCTGCATGGTCACCGTCTTGCCGACGCCGGCGCCGCCGAACAGGCCGATCTTGCCGCCCTTGGTGTAGGGGCAGAGCAGGTCGATGACCTTGATGCCGGTGACCAGCACTTCCGCCGAGGTGGACTGCTCGGCGAAGGACGGGGCCTCGCGGTGGATGGGGCTGCGGAGCGAGGAGGCGATCGGGCCGGCCTCGTCGATGGGGTCGCCGACCACGTTCATGATGCGGCCGAGCGTCCCCGGGCCGACCGGCACGGTGATCGGCGTGCCGGTGTCGATCACCGGCTGGCCGCGGGTCAGGCCCTCGGTGGTGTCCATGGCGATGGCGCGCACGGTGTTCTCGCCCAGGTGCTGGGCGACTTCCAGCACGAGGCGGAACGGCTGGCCGGTCCGCTGGTCCGTGTTGGTGGTCTCGAGCGCGTTCAGGATCGCCGGCAGGTGGCCGTCGAACTCCACGTCCACGACGGCGCCGATGATCTGCACCAGGCGGCCGGCGCCGACGCTTTGGGCGGCGGGAGCCGTCGAGGCGGCGACCGACTTGGCGGGCGTGCGGCGGGCGGGCTTCTTGGCGGGGGCTTCGGACATAACGGTCTCTTTCGGTCTCTAGATCGCTTCGGCGCCGGAGATGATCTCGATCAGCTCCTTGGTGATCTGCGCTTGGCGGGCACGGTTCATCTGCAGGGTCAGGCTGGCGATCATGTCGCCGGCGTTGCGGGTGGCGTTGTCCATCGCCGTCATCTGGGCGGCGAAGAACCCGGCCTGGTTCTCCAGCATGGCGGCGAACACCTGGGTGGTCAGGTTCCGCGGCAGCAGCTCTTCGAGGATCGAGGCCTCGTCGGGTTCGTAATCGTAGGCGGCGCCCTTGAGGTCCACCGTCGGGCCGCCGGCCTGGACCTCGGCCGGAATCAGCTGCTTGGCGGTGGGGACCTGGCTGATCACCGAGGCGAAGCGGCTGTAGAAGAGGGTGACGACGTCGACCTCGCCCGCCTCGAACAGCTCGCGGATCTTGCCGGCGACCTCTTCGGCCACGGCCAGGGACGGATTGCCGCCCGCCTCGATCGCGCCCGCCGTCCGCTCGCCGTAAAGGCGGCGAAGCTGGTCGCGGGCCTTGCGGCCGACGGTCAGGACGCGGACATCCTTGCCCTCGCTCAGCAGGCGCTCGATCCGCTCGCGCGCGGCGCGGACGATCGAGGTGTTGAAGCCGCCGGCGAGGCCGCGGTCGGAGGTCGCGACCACCACCAGGTGGCGCCGGTCCGAGCCCGTCCCGACAAGCAGCTTCGGCGCGCCGTCGCCCGAGACGCCGGCGGCCAGGTTGGCGATGACCGCGGCCATGCGCTGGGCGTAGGGACGGGCGTTTTGCGCCGCGTCCTGGGCCCGGCGCAGCTTGGCCGCCGCCACCATCTGCATCGCCTTCGTGATCTTCTGCGTGGCTTTCACGCTTCCGATCCGATTGCGCATCTCCTTGAGGCTGGGCATCCCCGAGCGGTCTCCGCTGTCCCGGCCGGCGCTTAGGCGAAGTTGCCGGCGAAGGCCGACAGCACTTGCTTCAGCTTGTCTTCCACCGGCCCCAGGTCCTTGCCGGTGCGGATGGTGTCGAGGAGGTCCTGGTGCTGGCCGTGCATATGGCTCAGCAGTTCGGATTCGAAGCGGCCGACGTCGGCGGTCGGCACCTTGTCGAGATAGCCGCGGGTGCCGGCGTAGACGCTGACCACCTGCTCCTCGACCGCCAGCGGCGAGTATTGCGGCTGCTTTAGCAGCTCGGTCAGGCGCTCGCCGCGGGCCAGCATGCGCTGGGTGGCGACGTCGAGGTCGGAGCCGAACTTGGCGAAGGCTGCCATCTCCCGGTACTGGGCGAGCTCGCCTTTGATCGGGCCGGCGGCGGTCTTCATGGCCTTGATCTGGGCCGAGGAGCCCACGCGGCTGACGCTGATGCCGACGTTCACGGCCGGGCGGATGCCCTGGAAGAACAGGTCGGTCTCGAGGAAGATCTGGCCGTCGGTGATCGAGATCACGTTGGTGGGGATGTAGGCCGACACGTCGTTGGCCTGGGTCTCGATGATCGGCAGGGCGGTCAGCGACCCCTTGCCGTTGTCCTCGTTCAGCTTCGCCGCGCGCTCCAGGAGGCGGGAGTGCAGATAGAAGACGTCGCCCGGATAGGCTTCGCGGCCCGGCGGGCGGCGCAGCAGCAGAGACATCTGGCGATAGGCCACGGCCTGCTTGGACAGGTCGTCATAGATGATG
>Ga0068859_100001584_pt1 | contig 23196 bp, 16 predicted proteins | sample KBSSwiS22_FD_66585 | JGI IMG/M metagenome (GOLD analysis project Ga0068859, IMG submission 66585) | Switchgrass rhizosphere microbial communities from Kellogg Biological Station, Michigan, USA - KBS Switchgrass S2-2 | ecosystem: Host-associated > Plants > Roots > Rhizosphere > Soil ...
ACGCGTACGACGCAAAAGGCTGCATGATCGCTGCAATTCGAGACGATAATCCGGTGATCTTTGTCGAACATCGCCTCCTGTACCCGCTTGAAGCCTACGTCCCCGAGGAGCCTTACACCGTCCAGCTTGGTCGCGCCCGGACGTGCACCCGCGGAGATGACATCACCATCGTCGGGATTTCAAACATGCTCGTGGAGTGCCTGCGCGCCCAGGAATTGCTGCTCGATGCAGGAATACATGCGGAAGTTATCGACCCTATCAGTCTCGTGCCGCTGGACACGGAAACCATCGTGAATTCCGCTGCGCGAACCGGCCGGCTTCTGGTCGTGGACAATGCGTGGACCAACTGCGGCGCCAGTGCGGAGATTCTTGCCCGGGTGGCGGAATTCGCAAATGGACGACAAATGATCCAGATGTCACGAATGGGGTTTGCACCCACGACGTGTCCTCCGAGTCCACCACTCGAGCACGAGTATTACCCCAATCCGGCAAAGATTGCCGCCAAAGCGTATGCGATGGTGCGGGGTGAAACAGGAGGCTGGACCCCCGATCCGGAGCGAGCCGCACTGAGCTATCAACTCCAGTTTCGTGGACCGTTCTAACCCACACTAATTTGAGGCGACCTGATGTTTTACGACCTGACAGCCCCGACCTGGGGTGAAGAAGAACTCGAAGCCATCCAGCGCGTCATCCGCCGCGGCCAGTTCACGATGGCAGGCGAAGTCGCAGAATTCGAGCGCGAATTCGCGCAGTACTTTGGGATGAAGCACGGCGTCATGGTGAATTCCGGATCATCAGCGGATCTGATCGCCACGGCCGCTCTGTTCTACAAACGTCAACGTCCCCTCCAGCGCGGCGATGAAGCGATTGTCCCTGCGATTTCATGGAGCACAACATATAGCCCGCTGCAGCAATACGGTCTCAAGCTCCGATTCGTTGATGTGGATCTCGATACGCTCAACATGAATGTCTCTCAGCTCGAGAGCGCTCTGACTCCGAGGACGAAGCTGATTGTAGCCGTAAGCATCCTGGGAAATCCTGCAGCGCTGGATGAGATCCGAAGCTTCGCGGATAAACACGGGCTGTATCTTCTCGAAGACAACTGCGAATCCGCGGATGCCGAATTGAACGGACGCAAGACAGGCACATTCGGCCAGGTCAACACCTTCAGCTTCTTTTATTCGCATCACGTTTCCACGATGGAAGGCGGGATGGTTCTGACGGATGACGAAGAACTCATGCATCTTCTGCGGTCCCTGCGGGCGCACGGCTGGACGCGCGACGTGCCGAAAGAAACGTCCCTTTTCACACGAAAAGACAGCGATCATTTCGAGGCCTATCGCTTCATTCTTCCGGGTTACAACGTCAGACCGCTGGAAATCAGTGCGGCTGCCGGACGCGAACAATTGAAGAAACTTCCTGCGATGACGGCACAACGCCGCAAGAATCTCGCGCTCTTCCAGCGGCTGTTCGCCGCTGACCGCAGGTTCATCCTTCAGCGGGAGCACGGCAAGAGCTCGAGCTTTTCATTTACGGTGATCCTCAATCCTGAAATGAACATCGATCGAGACAAAGTCTTTGCTGCGCTCCGGCAGGCCGACATCGGTTTTCGAATGATCACCGGCGGCTGTTTCCCAAATCACGACGCGATCAGGTACTTTGATCACGAACTCGTCGGGGATCTTCGTAACGCCAGACTTGCTCACAATCAGGGTTTCTTCGTGGGCAACTTCCCTGTGGACATTACTCCTCAGATCACCCGACTCCGGGAAGTATTGGAGGCTGCATGTCGGCCATGAACGGCAATCATTCCATTCTGATCACTGGCGGGGCTGGATACCTCGGCTCTGTAATGGTTGAGGCGCTGCTGGCGCAAGGTCATCGCGTGACCGTGCTGGACAACTTCATGTTCAGCCAGACTCCGCTGAACCATTTGTGTGCGAACCCGAGCTTCAACGTTGTACGGGGCGATTGCCGGGACGAAAACGTGGTTCGCCCGCTGCTGAAGGATGCCGACTACATCATTCCCCTCGCGGCGCTGGTCGGCGCGCCGTTGTGCGATCGGGACACCACCGGCGCCGAAACAATCAACCGCGATGCCGTCATGATGGTGACGCGGCTGGCCAGTAAGGAACAGCGCATTTTCCTGCCGGTAACAAACAGCGGCTACGGCATCGGCGAAGCCGGAAGATTCTGCACCGAAGAGACGCCTCTGCGTCCGATCAGTCTGTACGGGCGCACCAAGGTTGAAGCCGAGAAGGCTGTTCTCGATCGCGGCAATTCAATCACCTTCAGACTTGCGACGGTTTTTGGAATGTCCCCCAGAATGCGTATCGATCTTCTCGTGAACGATTTCGTGTATCGGGCAGTTAATGACCGTGCTGTCGTTCTGTTTGAGGCTCACTTCAAGCGCAACTATCTGCACGTCAGAGATGTGGCCCGAGTCTTCATTCATGGAATGGGGAATTTCGATGCCATGAAGAACCAGCCCTACAATGTGGGTCTGTCGGATGCGAACATCTCCAAGGCGGAACTCTGCGAGCGAATCAGGAAATGGCTGCCGAAATTTGTGTACATGGAAGCTCCCATAGGCGAGGACCCTGACAAACGGGACTACATCGTGTCGAATGAGAAAGTCGAGAAGACCGGCTTTAAACCAGCCTACTCGCTTGATGATGGTATTCAGGAACTCATCAAGGGATACAGGATGGTCAACAATGCAATATTCGGAAACGTGTAGCGTTGATCGATGAAACTATACGACCTTCAGGGCAAGCGGATATGGGTCGCCGGGCACCGGGGTATGGTCGGAAGTGCTCTGGTACGCCGTCTCGCGACGACGGGCGTTCAATTGCTGAGTGCCGACAGGAAAACCCTGGACCTCCGAAGGCAGCAGGAAGTGGAGCAATGGCTCCGCGATAACCGGCCGGATGCCGTCTTTGTGCTCGCCGCCACCGTCGGGGGAATCGAAGCCAACCGAACACGACCCGCGGAGTTCCTCTACGATAATTTCATTATTGCCGCCAACATCATCCACGCAGCGTCTTCGGTAAGCGTCTCGAAGCTGATGTTCCTGGGCTCCAGTTGCTTCTATCCACGAGAGACTGAATCGCCGATCCGCGAAGCCTCACTGCTGACCGGGCCCCTCGAGGAAACCAACGAGTGGTACGCCGTCGCCAAGATCGGCGGTGTAAAACTGTGCCAGGCCTACCGTCGGCAATACGGAAGAGACTTCATTGCAGTCGTTCCCACGAACCTTTATGGTCCAGGGGACAACTTCACCGTTCAAGGTAGCCACGTCGTTCCGGCATTAATCCGAAAGACCCATGAGGCGAAGACAGGTAACGGCGGCCCCGTCGAGATCTGGGGAACGGGAAGCCCGGTCCGCGAGTTCCTCTATGTCGATGACGCAGCGGATGCTCTTGTGTTTCTCATGGAGAACTACTCGTCAGAGCAGATCATCAATGTTGCCGGAGGAGAGCACGTCAGCATTCGTGAACTCGCTGAGCTCATCGCTGATGTTCTGGACTATCCCGGCGGCTTCAATTTCGACGCGAGCCGTCCGGACGGAATGCCGCGGAAAGTTCTGGATTCCACGCGACTCCGTTCGATGAACTGGCGCGCTTCGACGACACTTCGTGACGGCATCGCGAAAACGTATGCCGACTTTGTCGGCAATCCAGCCCGCCGCACCGGATCCTGAAATGGCTACCCCTCTTGCATTAGTGACGGGCTCCTGCGGACTGGTCGGTTCGGAAGTGTGCGGCTACTTCCAGCGATTTGGATTCCGGATAGCCGGCATCGATAACAATCTGCGCGCGGCTTTTTTTGGCGCGGAAGGCGACACGAGCTGGGTTCTCAAACGGCTTTCTTCCGAAATTCACGGATACCAGCACTATTCGGTCGATATTCGCGACCGCGACACGATATTGAAACTGGTTGCAGAGCTCAAACCTGCCGTCATTATCCATGCAGCTGCACAACCATCGCATGACCGGGCCGCATCAATACCATTCATCGACTTTGAAGTGAATGCCGTAGGCACTCTAAATCTGCTCGAAGCTGCGCGGCTGACCTGCCCGGAGTCTCCGTTTATCCACATGTCCACGAATAAGGTGTACGGAGATCGTCCCAACGATTTGCCGCTGCGGGAACTCGAAACACGGTGGGAGTACGACCATCCGGAATTCACCGAAGGTATTCCGGAGACATTCTCGATTGATCAATCCAAGCATTCACTCTTCGGGGCTTCAAAGGCGGCTTCAGATTTGATCGTCCAGGAGTACGGACGTTATTTTGGAATGCCGACCTGTTGCTTGCGCGGCGGATGCCTGACCGGGCCGAACCATTCCGGAGTGGAACTTCACGGATTCCTCAGCTACCTGATCAAATGCAATCTCCACGGACGCGAATACAAGGTTTACGGATATAAAGGCAAGCAGGTTAGAGACAACATCCATTCCGAAGATGTCGCCCGGTTCATGTATGAGTTCTACAAGGAGCCGCGAGTCGCGGAGGTCTACAACCTGGGTGGCGGCAAGGATAATTCGTGCTCAATCCTCGAAGCCTTTCGCATGATTGAAGAGATCACCAGCCTCCCCATGAAATCGCAGTACGTCGATCAAAGCCGAATCGGTGATCACATCTGCTACTACAGCGACCTTCGAAAGATGAAGGCACACTACCCGAAATGGACAGTCACGAAGGATTTGCCGCAGATTTTTCGCGAGATCGCCTCAGCATGGGGTGACCGATCAGGCGCCCTTTGACGCGTTCAGGGTGCGGCGAAGAGTTTCCTCGAAAACCTGCGGTGAACAGTCTTGTCTGACGCGAGCCAGCGCTGCGTGTCGGAGGCTTGCCCATCTCGATGGGTTTGTATACAGGTCGATGCACTGCTCGCTGAAGGCGTTTGCATCTTGGGCGATTGCTACTTCGCGATCGGTCCAGCCGAGTTGTGAGGCAAGCAACGAGGTGAGGACAACGGGCAGCCCGCTGGCGGCGGCTTCGTGCACCTTATGCGGTATTCCGGCGGCGTAACGCGTGGGCGCAATGAATACTCGAGACCGCAGGTAAAGTTCGGCCAGTGATGGAACTGGTCCTGCGAGACGCACGGGCGGAATCGCCAGCTCCTGAACTCGTTTGGATCGATTGACTCCAGCGATCGTCACTGGAATGTCACCCAGCCTGTTGCGTATCCTCGGCAACACCTGGCTTAAGAACCAGATCAGGGAGTCCGCATTGGGACTCAGATCGTCATAGACGGCGCCCACAAAAAGCAGCCCCTCGCGGGAATCAAACGGCGCGTTCCCTGCTTCAGGCGTAATGCTGTGGCCGAGCACGTCCACGCGGCGAACACCGTGACTGAGAAAGGCCGACCGCTCTCTTTCGGAAACGGTGACGACCCGGTCAGCAGCAGCGGTCAGCTGAATCTCCGCCGCGATCGCGGCCTTAATAGCTTGTGAGGACATCGGACGCCCCGAAAGTTCAGAGAGGCTGATCTCTCTTTCGGCGAACAGGGCCTCGGCGTCATAAATCACATCAACGTCTTCAAACCATTCGGGGTGCGCCTTTCGAATCGCTGCCATCAATCGCATGTTATGAGGGCGACTGATAATGATCTTTGAGTAGTAGTCTCTGCGGCCGCGGAGGAAGGTCTCAAGCAGTTCCCGGCCCGATCCCAGCATGATCTCAACTTCCCTCGGAAGATCGGAATACGCCTGATCCCAGGACTCGGCGATGACGTCAATGGGGTAGAAGGTTACGAAATATCCGAGATGCTGAAGTGCCTGAATCAGGGCGTTTGCCCGCGGAAAGCCCGATCCCAGCCACAGGTGGGGAACCCTGTCGTCGATGACCAGAATGCGTTTCTTTGTGTCCCTTGACCTCGCGCGGAACAGCGCATCCGCGGACGGATTCTCATGTTCCAGGAGGGCCTTTTGATGGCGTTCCGCAAAATGCTTTTGGTTCCGCACCTGCAGGCCGATGGCGCCTGCCACGGATTTCGAACTCGCAAACTCATAATGAAGGACCGTTGCATTCGGCTCGTACACCACCCGGAGACGGCGCTCCCGGAGCCGCATGCAGTAGTCGGTCTCCTCGTAATAGGCTGGCTCGAATGCGTGATCGAAACCTCCCAGGTCATTCCAGACTTTTCGGGGTGTGAGCAGGAATGCGCCCGAGCAGTAATCCACATCGCGCCGGAAACTGTACATGGGCGCAAAAGGTTCGTCGCCGCGTCCATAACCGGCGCACGAGCCATCCCTCCAGACGATGCTGCCCGCTTCCTGGAGACTGCCGTCAAGGAGGATGATTCGTCCGCCCACCGCTCCAATGTCCGGTGACGATCGAAGTGTCTGGAGGGCGGCTTGCACAGCGCCAGGCAGCAATTGTGCATCATTGTTCAACAGGAGAACGTAGTCGCCGCGGCACTCGTGGGCTCCCTGATTTGCAGCGGCGAGGAAGTGGCGGTTGTCCGGATTCCGCGTTATGCGAGCGCCTTCCAATCGATCAAGCAACTGAGGCGTTTCGTCGCTCGATGCGTTATCGACGATTACAACCTCGCTGTCCACTGCACAATTCGCAGCAATGGAGCGCAGACACGCGAATGTCAGTTCTACCCGATTGAAAAGGACGAGGATGATCGATATCGCAGGTCGCTCAGACTGCGGCAACTCCAGACTTGATCCGGAATGCAGGAAACTGTGAAGCGATTCACGACACAAGTCCGTGACATACGCTTTGATCTCTTCTCCGGCACGTTCCGAGTTCTCGACTTCTCCGACACCCGCCGCTTCCTCCCCTGTGGCTTGACGATGCGAATGATATCCATCGCCAGCCCCCGGCAGTTGAGCGGCTATCCAGCGAATCGGTGCTGTCCAACGCCATGCTGGGGATTCCAGAAACCGCTCAAATACCCATTTCTGGCGTGCAATCTCCTTTTCCTTTGCAGCCAGTTCCCTGAATATCGCCGCAATCTCAGGATGTTCCGAGCGCGGTGTTTCGACCAGGGCACCGCTTGTTGCGAAGTTCTCGAAGGAAACCTGGCACAGTCCCGTAAAGCGGTCATTATCTGGACTCTCTGGATGCCCGATCAATTCATTCGGCGCGTCCGGATGGGCAGAGCGCCCATTGCTGAAGCTTCGTAACAGGTTGACAACTCGGCGAACCGGTCCCGTCCAACGCCAGGCAGCGGACTGCTGAAATCTCTCAAGGACCTCCTTGTGGTAGGCGAGATCTCGTTCCAGGGAGGAGAGTTGCTTGCGAAGAGCACCAACAAGCTCACTCTGTTTTTTCGTTAGTGGCTGTTTTTTCATTTGGTGCGCACGGCGAAAGCGATTGTAGTCGGCATCGCTGCGGCAGGCAAAGACCCCATACTTGAACCCTCTCGCGGTTTTCGACTATTCTGAAATACTTCGGAATCGAGGCATAAAACCCATGAGTCATTGCGTGCAGGACCCCGTCTTAACGGAAGATAAACAGATCCAGGAACTGGTCACCCGGGCAAAGGCCGCCCAGGCAAAATTCGAGTCTTTTTCCCAGGAACAGGTGGATGCCATCGTCAAAGGCATCGGCAAGTATGTCTATGACAACGCCGATCCATTGGCGCGAATGGCGGTAGACGAGACCGGCATCGGCGTCTACGAAGACAAGATCCTCAAGAACAAGAGCAAGGCCCGCGTTATCTGGAACAATCTAAAGGACAAGAAGTCGCGCGGAATCATCGGCGAAGACACCGATAACAATATGGTGTTTGTAGCCAAGCCGATGGGGGTGGTTGGGGCCGTCACACCCGTGACCAATCCAGTCGTCACGCCAATGTGCAACGCGATGTTTGCCCTGAAGACCGGGAACGCCGTGATTTTTGCTCCGCACCCCAAGGCGGAAAAGCTGACGGTTCTGTTGACCAAAGAATTCATGAAGGTTGTCAAAGCCAACGGCGGGCCGGACGATCTTGTCCAGACCATTCAGAACGGCACGATCCAGACGACCCAGGAGTTGATGAAAGTCGTTGACGTTGTTGTCGCGACCGGCGGCGGGGCCATGGTGAAGTCCGCGTATTCTTCGGGCAAACCCTCTTTCGGTGTGGGCGCCGGAAACGTGCCGGTCATCGTTGATAACGACGCTGATCTCAACGACGCCGCAACGAAGATCGTCAATGGAGCGTCGTTCGACAACGGCATCATTTGCTCGCACGAACAATTCGTCCTGGTCCCCGAAGAAAAATACAGGATCGCGCTGAAGTCCTTTGAAGATACCGGAAAGGTGTGGTTTACCGAGGACGAAGCGATCGTGGACAAGTTCCGCAATGTCGTCTTCCCGGATGGACGTCTGAACAAGGAAGTCGTCGGAAGATCCTGCCAGGAGATCGGAGCCATGATCGGCATCGACATTCCTGCAAACGTTCGCATCATCCTGCTGCCTGCCAAAGGCGCCGGAACTGACGACGTTCTCGCGAAGGAAAAACTTTGCCCGGTCGTCGCTATCCTTCCGTACAAGAGCTTCAAAGAAGCGGTCGCGAAGGCGAAGTCAAACCTGCTCGTGGAAGGCGCCGGGCACTCGGCCGCCGTTCACTCCAACAACGAGTCCAACATCCGGGAAGCAGGCCTCGAACTGCCCGTCAGCCGTCTGGTTGTCAACCAGCCCTGCTCGTTTACAGCCGGGGGTTCACTGACAAACGGTTTTGCCCCGACGACAACACTCGGGTGCGGATCCTGGGGCGGGAATTCGATCTCGGAGAATCTGGACTATAAGCACCTGATGAATGTTTCGCGCATCGGCAAGGTGATCACCGGAAAGAAAGTCCCGACCGACGCCGAGATCTGGGAATAACCCGTGAACTCCCTCCTCGCCTGGGGACGGGAGTTCGCGCTGTATAATTCCGCGCATGCGAAAACATCTGTACCTGTGGGTGCTCTTCGTCCTGTTATGTGTGGCCGGGGCCGTCGGCCTCCAGTCAAAGCCACCGGCGATCAAGATCCCGTTTGAAACCTACACACTACCGAACGGACTGACTGTCGTGCTGGCGCCGGACGCCGCAACGCCAACGGTTGCCGTGACTGCGTGGTATCACGTCGGCTCCAAGGACGAAATGCCCGGACGCACGGGGTTCGCTCATCTCTTCGAGCACGTGATGTTCACAGGCGCTGGGCACACACCATATGGAGTCCATGACCGTTTCACCGAGGGCGTGGGTGGCTCGAACAATGGAACAACCTCGAACGATCGCACCGTTTACTTTGAGACTGTCCCCTCCAACTACTTCGAAACGGCACTGTGGCTTGAATCCGATCGCATGGGCTTTCTTCTCGATTCGCTCGATGTCGGCAAGCTGAACGCGCAGCGAGACATCGTCAAGAACGAGCGGCGTCAGAGCATGGACAATCAGCCCTATGGCCTGGCTGGCGAAATACTGTCCAGCACGACCTATCCACCGTCCCATCCTTATTCGTGGTCGGTGATCGGAAGCATGAAGGATTTGTCGGCCGCCTCCGAAGAAGACGTGAAGAATTTCTTCCGGCTTTACTACGCGCCGAACAATGCGGTCCTTTCCATCGCCGGTGACTTCGAAGCCACGCAGGCAAAAATGTGGGTCAGGAAGTACTTCGGAGACATCCCGCGAGGAAAGCCGATCAAGCGCCCCTCCATTCGCCCGGTGACTCTCGACAAAGAAACCCGTCTTGTTTATGAAGATCGCGTACAGGTGCCGCGCCTCTACATTCAATGGCCGACGGTTGGGGAGAACAACGATGACCGGTTTGCACTCTACGTGCTCGACGCCATCATGGCGGGGCCGCGTACGGCCAGGCTCACGAAAGCGCTTGTTTACGACACGCAGGCCGCGTCATCGGTCGGCGCATTCCAGGACTCGAGCGAGGATGTTGGTGATTGGCGGATAACGATCACGCCGCGTCCCGGACATTCCCTGACTGAACTCGAGGCCGCAGCCGATGCACTACTGTATAAATTGAAAGCGGAAGGCCCGACGCAGGAGGAGATCCAGCGCGCAACCGCCGGACAGGAGTTTGATTTTGTCAGCGGTCTGCAATCCAACCTCGGCAAATCCATGACGCTCGCCGACGGCGCAGGAATCCAGAACAACCCTGGTTACTTTCAGACGGAGTATCAAAAGATGCTGGGCGTCACGCCCGCGGACGTCAAACGTGTTGCCAATAAATACCTCACAAAGGGCAGGGTCGTTTTAAGCATTGTGCCCATCGGCCAATCGGACCAGGCGGCAAAGCCCTCGGAAAGCAAACCGTATCGGAGGGTGGAACAATGAGCCAGCCTGGACGGAATCTCGCAATCGTTGCCGTGCTGCTCCTCTTCACCATTGCAGCACCGGCACAACAGAGCTTTGACCGTTCGAAAACCCCACCTGCGGGCAAGCCACCTGTGCTGCACGTCCCAACGTGGACTAAGACATCTCTCGCAAACGGAGCAGAGTTGATTGTTTCTGAGAAGCACGATCTTCCGCTGGTTGCCTTTGTCATCACCTTCCAGGGCGGAACATATCAGACAGAGGCTGCGGCACGCCGGGGTCTCGCCGGCATTACCGCCTCCATGATGAATGAAGGAACGAAGACCCGCGATGGCGAGGCGCTGTCAAACGCGCTGCAATTGCTGGGAACCTCCATCAACGTCAACGTTGGCGGCGAAGGCGGATCAATGGGCTTTCAGTCAACCACGAGCAAGTTTCCTCAGGCCCTCGAAATTTTGGCCGATATGCTCGTGAATCCCGCCTTTCCCGCGGAAGCACTGGAAAGGCTGCGCGCCCAGCGCCTCGTTGCCCTCACTCAGGCAAAAGATCAGCCTGGGTCCATCGCTTCGCGTGTCTTTCCGAAAATTCTTTACGGGTCAGCGCACCCATTCGGCCAGAACGTCACAGAGGAGTCGCTTAAGGCCATCACGCGGGACGACATCGTCGCCTTTCACAAAGTGTACTTCCAGCCGGGGCGTGCCTTGGTCTCCGTCGTTGGAGATGTGAATTCCTCGTCAGTGAAATCGACCGTCGAGAAAGCGCTCGGCGCGTGGCCAAGAGGCGGCGAGAAGCCCACGTTCGCCTATCCCGGCCTGCCGGCTACGCATGCGCCGACAGTCTTCCTCGTCGATAAGCCTGGAGCCGCTCAATCCACATTCGCGATCGGCAATCCCGGACCACCGCGCAGTACGCCCGATTACTATGCTCTGCAGGTCATGAATACCATGCTGGGAGGAATGTTCCAGTCTCGGTTGAACGCGAACATCCGCGAAGAAAATGGCTACAGCTACGGCGTGAATTCGTCCTTCGCATTCGGAAAGGGTCCCGGAGCCTTCAGAACCGGGGGCGATATCGTGTCGGCAAAGAGCGATGCCGCACTTGTTGAGTTCATGAAGGAGTTGCGTGGCATCGGAGGATCCCGGCCGATTACCGATGAGGAATTGGCAACAGCAAAGGACTCGCTGATCCAGCGCCTTCCTGGAACGTTTGCCTCGGTCCAGAGCATTAATAGCGCCATCGTTACCCTCTGGACCCAGGGACTTCCGGACAACTACTACCAGCAATACGCCACGAGGATTTCCGACATTCGGAAGGAAGACGTTCTGCGGGTTGCAAAACAATATATCGATCTGGATCACCTCACGATCGTGATCGTTGGCGATCGCGCGAGTATCGAAGCTCCTCTCAAGGCTGCCGGCGTCGCGCCGATTGTACTGACCGACATTGAAGGAAACGCCCGGTGAAGAAGGCCGGAAAACCCTCAGGCCACGAGTGCTACCACTGCCGGCAATGGGTCGCGGAGAACGAACCGCACGACTGCTGGACTACGACGGAGAAGGCCCTTACAGCCGGCCTTCCCGAGGACCTTCAGGACGCATGGGAACGCCTGCGCGAAACGGCAAGCGAGTTCGGAGAGCAGCGCATCTATGCGTCACACCACTCGATCATGTTCTCGCGAAAAGCCTGCTACTTCTTTGTTCGGCCAAGGAAGAAGGTGCTGGAGGTCTGCCTTTTCCTTGGGCGCAAAGTTAAGTCGCCGATGATTCGGCAAACTCTGCAATCGTCAAAACTGAAGATCGCTCATCTGGTGCACATCACGCATCGCGACCAGGTCGAGGCGCCCCTCACGGACTGGCTGAAGCAGGCTTACGACGCAAGCGAGGTCTTGACGGCGAAGGGGAACAATGGGAAGCCAGAGGGGAAGAAAGTCGGGGCCAAACCACCCGGTTCCCGGTTTTCCCGGGTGAAAACTCGCAAATCCTAAACGCTGCATCCCGGCCGTGCCTCTTGCTCCTCGCACCCCTCCGGGGTGCGATTCTTTGGGTTGCGAGTTCCTGGGGTAGCTCGCTTCGCTCGCTTACCCCAGGCTAAACTCCGATCACGCCTCCGGCGTGCAAATGCAGCCCGAAGGGCTGCCAGGACATTAGCCCCGGGTTGAGCGAAGCGATACCCGGGGTTTCTCTCAGCTCCGTTCTTCGCACCCCGACAGGTGTGCGAGGACAATCTGTACAGCAGTGGGTCTGGCCCCCGATTTTCGTGCCACACGGAATTTCCCTTTTGCCGCCTCATCGGTAAAATAGCGCGCACCATGAAGCGCTCAATTCTTGCTCTACTTCTCATGTTCAGCGCCCTTCCTGCCGCGGCTCTAGACAAATGGATCCGCGTCCAGTCGAAAAATTTCACACTGGTTGGAAACGCTACTGAAAACGAAATCCGCGAAGTTGCCGAAGGCCTTGAAGTGTTTCGAACGGCATTCTCACGATTCTTCAAACTAAAAGAGGGATCATCCGTCGCGACGACCGTCACCGTCTACCGCTCGGATCAGGCCTTCAAGCCGTTCAAGCCGCTCTACGAAGGGAAGCCTGCCAACCTGGCGGGCTACTTTCAGCCCGGTTCGGATATGAACGTCATCGCCCTCGCGGCCGACATGGATACACCGCGGGTGATCTACCACGAATATGTTCACCGTCTTATGTCTGACAACATGGCGAGTCAGCCGCTCTGGTTTCAGGAGGGCTTCGCAGAATGTTTCAGCTCCATGGAGATCATAGGCAGGGACAAGAAGGTGCGCCTTGGCCGCGCTATCGCGGAGCATGTTCTGCTGCTGAATGAACGAAGGTTTTTGCCCCTGGAGCGGCTCTTCGCAGTGGAACACGACTCGCCGGAATACAACGAGGAGGAGAAGCAGGGAATCTTCTACGCGGAATCGTGGGCTTTCGTCCACTACATGATGTTCGAGTCTGAGCAGCGAAGGACCCAGTTCAACAACTTCCTGACGGCACTCTCGCTTGGCGCACCCGCGCCAAAAGCTTTCCAGGAAATCTTCGGCATGGAACTGTCAGCGTTCCAGAAGGTTTTCGAAGCCTATATTCAGCAACGCCAGGCATGGAACCTTTTTGAAATTCAAACTCCCAGCGGCCTGGATCGAAGCAAGGATATGCCTTCGCGAGTAATGTCTGAAGCAGAAGCCGAAGCTCATCTGGGGAATATGCTCATGCGACTGAACCGTCTTCCGGAAGCGGAAACGCGCCTGGCTAACGCGATCAAACTGGACCCCAAACTCGGCACAGCTCACGCGACCATGGGCAGACTGCAAATGCGCAAGGGAAACAATGCCGAGGCCACAACCTCACTCAAGCGGGCAACTGAACTGGAACCCGGCAACTACCTGGCACACTACTACTACGCTTCGATGCTTCGGAGTCAGAAGACCGCGCTGTCCGACACTGATCGAGACATCATTCGAAAAGAGTTGCAGCGAACTATCGAACTCGCGCCGGAGTTCGTTGAAGCGACAGAAATGCTCGCCAGCGAAAACCTGTCACGCAACATCGACATCGTCCCGACCATTGAATTGCTGGCAAAAGCCGCCATCATTGCTCCCGGCCGCGACTATCTCACGCTCCAGCTTGCCTCGGCTCTAACCCGGACCCAGAACCGCGAAGCCGCGCGGCCAATCGCTCAGACTCTTCTGTTGAAGCCCGGCGTGGAGTCACCCATTCGACGGGATGCACAGAATGTGTTGTCTTTTTTAGACCGCGCAGCGGCCGTGGATACGGCAAACCGGGAGAGAGCCACAAGGCAGGCGTCCGCAAGAACTGAAACCCTCGTGGAAACCGTAACACTCGGAGATGTCCCTCCAGAAGTTCGAAGGTCCGAACCTGGCGAATCAACAGTTGTGACCGCAGCAGCAGATCGTCCGGAACGTGTCGAGCGGCAAGCAGACCCCTTGCCCGCAGGGACACTGTCCCTGCGAGGCATGCTCACTCAGCTGGACTGTCGGGAAGGGCTGACGCTGTCGCTGGTCATTGAGGGAAAGACCGTGAAATTTCATTCCTCAACGCCGAACGACATCAAGTTCACGAGCTTCAACCCCGCCGTCATCCAGACTATCGCCTGTGGACCGGCGCCGGGAAATGGCGTTCCTGCGGTCATCGCCTATCAGCCGAAAGAATCGAATGGCAGTATTGGAAACCCGATCCGCGTCGATTTTGTCGAATCCGCGGGAGCAGATCCCCGTAACGCTCCGCTTCCAACGATCCCCGGAACGTCGATCGTCCGCGGCATGCTTACGTTGGTGGAGTGCACGAGGGGCGTTCGGCTCACAGTCACATCTGAAGGTAAGACTGTTCTACTTCAGGCCGAGTCCGCGAGCAGCGTGGCTATCGTGAACGCTCCGAGCCCTGATGGGAAAGTGGCTTGCGGTCCCTTGCCCGGACAAGGCTTAGCAGTTATCGTCGTGTACCGGCCGGCGCAGTCCGGTCCTGTGCTGGGCGACCCGCTCATCGTTCAGTTTCAGAGAAACTGATTTTAGATCGGAGGTCGAATGATGACTTCGGTCACCTCTCCGGATACAACCAGAATCCTTCGCCACCTCGTTGCCACAATCGCGTTCCGAACCAGCCGATCCTTGCGCGATGCGCCCGCGGCTCTCGAATCCGTTCGCCTGGCCGATGGCGGCATGACCGCACGCGAACTGGTCCTTCACATGACTAATGTCATGGCCTTCGCGCTTGCCACCGTGACCGGCACGGAACGGCAACGACACGATCCACTAAATTGGGCGCAGGAAATTGATCGGTTTTACTCTGTCCTCGCTCAAGTGGATGCGAAGCTTGCTGAAGGCGCCACCATGGAGCCCGGAATGGATCTCAAGCTCGTCCAGGGCCCGCTGGCGGACACGTTGACTCACGTAGGTCAGCTCCACGCCATGCGCCGTCTGGCCGGAGGCCCCGTTCCCTCAACAAACTACATCAAGGCGGATGTGAAGATCGGACGTATCGCTCTCAAGGACCAGAGCGAATGACAACCGCGGCACCGCCCAAACAATTCATCAAATCTCCAGGCAAAGGCGCGTGCCGGATTCACGGCACAACCGGTTGCTCAGGACTAGGCAAGTATTCAATCTACGATTTGGCGGTTACCAGGCATGTGCTCGGTTGGTAAACCCCTTCGCGACCTTGAACTTTTTGTGCTATAAAATTAGCTTCTATCTACCACTCATGTTTAAGGAGCGGCAACCTCTGGGAAAAATCAGAGTCTTCCTCATAACCGCAATCCTAGCGTTTCCTTGCTCATCTTCACTGGCGCAAAACGCGCTTCCGCTCCAGCCCGAAAAACGGTTGAATCTTTCGGGTGGGGAACAAGGCCACGCAACGATCACTATGAAACAACCGCGGTTGCGTCTTGGCGAGACATCAAGTGTTAACTACACGTTCTACAACACGAGGAGCAGTTACTGGGTCTATAACTGGAATTTCATCAGCCTGGTTCCGTTGCCAGGCCAGCTCGCCATCTATGATGCGGAGAAACGCTACCTTGGAGATCTGATCCGATTCACCGGTGGCTCACGGACGCTCGTAGGAAGCAATAACTGGCTCTTTCTGAATGAAGGGTCTCATGTCGGGACTTCGATTCGTTTCACAGTGGGCTACATCCCCGGTGCGAGGAATCGTCTTCCCCCTGGCCGATACTTCATCCAACTGATCCTTGCCGGGGCCTTCTTTTCGAACCCGCAGCAAGTGCGGTGGGACAGTAAGGCGGCTATTCTCAACAGCGAGGCCATTCGATCAAACGTGATCGCGATCGAAGTCGTGGAATAGGGCCGTCCCACGCGCGACGCCGCCGATGAAGGTTGGCGTGCCTCCGGCGCAATCATACTCATAAACGGCGCATGATTTAGTACGCTCGTCAGTTGTTGGGAAGTCGGCAAACCGGAACGTGCCACCTTACGTCTCTTTGGTTTCCGTCACGACACGTGGGAACCCGGGCGCTCGTCCTGACAGCCCGCAGTTGTAGCCAACCTGCCGGAGTCGCGCCCATGGCGCAACGTGGGCAAAGACGTAGCCAAACGACAAAAGCCGCCCTTTAGAGGCGGCCTCCCGTATGCGCGGGTAACGTTAGCCTATGATCTGGTAGGTCCTTTCGCCTGTTTCAGCTTTCGTCGATTCAACCTTCGGGCCAATTGAGAGGAATCATTAGCCAAATCGCATTGGCTGGGGCAAGTTTTGAACTCAGCGACTCCTCGATCTGTCATCGCCTTCATTGCAAGTTCAGCATCGTTGTAAGAACTCGCTAGTGACTTCGAAATCAGAGAGCACCATACGCGCCATCAGGGGAAGGCTTCTCCATCCTCAAAGGTCCGCTTTGAAAAACAGTACTACTCGTACCCTTCCGCTTGTAAGGCCTGTCTGGTTTTTCGGAGCGGTCGTCGCCACTATTGCCACATACATTGGCCACAGGCGAATGCGCAGGGAACTTCGAACCTGCGAGGCGAACCTTTCAAGCTGACCCATTAATCCGTCGGAGTTGGCGACAGATTCGTCGTCGTCCTCGGTTTCAAAGAACGGAAGACAACTTTCTTTCTCCCCGCTTACGATCTTCGGCGTTCTCCACTTGGCGTGTAGTCGGTCCAAGGGTGACGCGACGCTGTCACTCGCGTCCCCCGACCATAGGCCGACGGTATCGCCGCAACGATAGTCGAATTTCTCGCCGCCGACTCATCCCTGTGCCAGAATTTGCCAAACGGCCACTGCACGCCACAAAAGGAGTGTGCCATGTCGATTTCCACAAAACTCAGAGAATATCTGGAACAGAAGCAGGTGCCATTCGAGCATCACGTGCACCCGACGGCCTACACAACCCAAAGGATCGCTGAATCTCTACACGTGCCCGTCAAGGAGATGGCGAAATCGGTAGTCATCGTTGCCGATGGGGCGTTGCTGCTTGCGGTAGTTCCGTCCAACCAGAGGGTCAATCTGGAACACCTTCAGTTCATCACGCGATCCGCAAACATGAGGCTCGCCACCGAAAACGAATTCACGGACGCGTTCCCGTCATGCGAGCTTGGAGCGATGCCGCCCTTCGGAATTCTGTTCGGCATCAGTACCTATTGCGACACGTCGCTATCACAGAACGACGACATCGAGTTCAATGCGGGTACCCATGACGACACCCTTCGAATGTCGTTCGCTGATTTCAAACGCCTCGCAAGACCGACGATGATCGATCTGGTGGATCATCCTCGGCGTCACGTGGCCTGAGACGACGCCGATTTGACGAATGTCTGCTTGCCGCTGTGTCCGAACATCGTGTGGTCCGGGCTGCGTTAGAGTCGACGTGCGCGTGGCAAATCGCTTATCCTCACGTCCAGGTTCTCCAATTTGAAATATTTGCTGCGCAGCCTTTACGTTGTTCTTCTCCTTGTTGCAGGCCTGACCTATGCCCAGGGCCCGCGTGGAGCTCCGCAACCCGCGTCGATGCCGCCCGAGATTGAAGCGCCCAAAGATATTCCGTACCCCGGAGTGATGCGCCTCGACGTCGATGCGACGAACCTGGATCATCGGATCTATCAAATCCGTCAGACCATTCCCGTGAGTAAAGCTGGCCCTCTCGTCTTGCTCTATGCGAGATGGATTCCGGGAACACACTCTCCCGACGGCCCCCTGCTCAACTACGCGGGATTAAGAATTACCGCCGCAGGCAAGTCCGTGAAGTGGACGCGAGACACCGCCGATGTTTATGCCTTCCACGTTGACGTTCCGTCCGGCGCCAATGCTCTCAACATTGAAGCGCAATACCTGACGCCGGTCGAGAGCTCTCAGGGCGGCGCCGCGATCACACGAGAAATGCTGCGGCTGAACTGGTACGCCGCGGCCTTGTATCCAGCCGGCCACTTCACCCGGCAGATCCAGGTGGAGGCAACCCTGAAACTTCCTTCCGGATGGGAGTTCGGTACCGCGCTCGAGACGGCTTCAACGAGCAACGGAGTAACCGTCTTCAAAACCGTATCGTTTGAAACTCTTGTGGATTCGCCTGTCTTTGCCGGAAAACATTTCAAAAAGATCGATCTCGACCCCGGTGGCCATTCACGCGTCACGCTGAACATCATGGCCGATGAGCCGGAGTTCCTGAACGTCGCGCCGAAGGTTCTCGAAATCCATCGTGAACTCGTCAAGCAGGCCGACAAGCTGTACGGGGCACGACACTTCGACCACTATGATTTTCTGCTCTCTCTAAGCGACCGCCTGGCCACAAGCGGCATCGAACACCAGCGCTCCAGCGACAACGGCGTGGAGCCGAAGTACTTCACCACGTGGGATACGGCTTTCATCAGCCGCGATCTTCTCCCCCATGAGTACAACCACTCCTGGAATGGGAAGTACCGCCGGCCCGCAGACCTTTGGACTCCCAATTTCAACGTGCCGATGCGGGACAGCCTGTTGTGGGTCTATGAAGGACAAACGCAATACTACGGCCAGGTATTGCAGGCGCGCGCAGGCTTCCTGACTCGCCAGCAGACAATCGACAGTCTGGCCACCGTTGCGGCGATTTATGACGCACGCGCAGGCCGCACATGGCGCAGCCTGCAGGACACAACGAACGACCCCATCATCGCGCGACGCCGTGCAATCCCCTGGACTAGCTGGCAACGCAGCGAGGACTACTATCAGGAAGGCCAGCTGCTCTGGCTCGATGTGGATACGCTGATACGCCAGCTTTCGGGCAACCGGCGCTCGCTCGATACGTTCGCCCGTGCCTTCTTTGGAATCAACGATGGCGACTGGGGCCAGGCGACCTACACGTTCGAGGACATCGTCAGCGGACTCGACGCCGTCGAGCCTTACGACTGGGCAACCTTCCTGAGAACGCGCCTCGATGAAACCTCGCCGCGTGCGCCCCTCGATGGCCTCGAACGCGGCGGGTACCGGCTCGTGTATACGGAGACTCCGACGGATTACGCAAAGGCGAACGAGTCCCGTCGCAAAGTCACGGATCTGACGTTCTCTCTCGGAGCCGTGATCGATGGCACCGGCAAGATTACGTCTGTCATGTGGGACGGACCAGTCTTCCGGGCAGGGCTGGCCTCAGACGTTCAGATCGTTGCCGTCAACAACATCGCCTTCGATGGGGAAAAGCTGAAAGCTGCGGTTAAGGCGACGAAAGAGAACGGCCCGGCCGTCGAACTGCTGATCAAACAGGGCGATGTTTATCGTTCGATACGTTTGGACTACCACGGAGGATTGCGATACCCGCGGTTGGAGCGCATCAACGGCACGCGCGCCCTGCTCGACGACATCCTCGCGCCACGCTGAGACCGGGTTAGCAGACGATCGATGTGATACGCTAGGCCCCAACACTCTGAGGAGCCTCCCGGTATGATGCGGTTCTGGTTTGCAGCAATTCTATTTGTGCAATCACAGATACCCGTTCAGCAGGTTCAGCCTGGCACGGTGACCGGCCGCCTTCTCTCGTCAAAGGGCACGCCTGAAGTCAGCGTTCGTGTTGCTGCAATACCTGCCGCAGAAGCGACAAACAAGACTGGCACGGCGGCACTCGTTGGAATCAGCCTGACGGACAGCGAAGGCCGCTATCGGCTCGAGAACCTTCCGCCCGGACGCTACTACATTTTCGCAGGTCTGATTGACCTGCCCAGCTACTACCCAAACGCCACGACCATCGATCGCGCTACGGCAATCGATGTGGACGAGGGCACTACACTTTCGGGACTCGACTTTTCGATGGCGCGACCGAGCAGTCTGACTGTAGCCGGACGCATGGCGGTTCCCCGGACCATGCAGGTGGGCAACGGATGGGCTGTCACTCTAACGCCCCAGAGTCGTCTCGCCGTGAGCGGTTCGCTCCAGTCGAATGTTTCAAGCGACGGGTCGTTTGAATTTCCTCGCGTCTCGCCCGGCGCATATCGTCTCGCTTCGACACTTCGCGGTACGACCGCGCTGAATTTGAACGTCGTCGATGAGGACGTCCTCGCTGTTGTGATGCCCCTCGTCGATTGCAATGCCGGCGTTGCAGTCAGCGGACGATTAGCGGGTACTCCACGCTCGGTGATTTCGTCGATCTCCCTGACCGGATCCCCGGTCGGATGCACACCGTCAGCGCGTCTCGAACCCGATGGGTCTTTCACGTTCAGCAACGTTCCCGAAGGTCGATATCAAATTCAGCTGAGCCCCGCGCCCCTGGGCTGGTCCACAGTGCCGGTTACCGTCGAAAAGACAGACCTCGAAAATGTGGCAGTGCAGCTTCCGACCTACACTGCCGTCAAGGGACGCGCGGCGGTTGACGGCGGAAGTGCGTTCCCTCGCGGCACTCGTGGCGCTCCAGTGTCTGTCCAGGCGGTTCGCACTGGAGGCGAGTCCGTCATTGCATCCGTTCAGGAAGACGGAACATTCGAACTCCTGCTTCCCGGGGGCCGCTACCGCGTCTCCGTGCCTGGAGTTCCTACGGGCTACTATCTGAAGTCGATGACGGCCGGCCTTGTTGATCTTACGATTTATCAACTCGACGTAGGCAATGCGCCGCCATCGGATATTGCATTAACTCTCGGATTCCTCAAGAGGCCGGAACCGCCAGGCGTTCGGGTGACCGGGCGCCTCACATTTGCGCAAACCGGCGCTTTGCCGAGCTCCGAAGGGGTAGTGCTCGTGTCTTCAGGAAGCCGCAACGTTGCGGTCCGAGAGAGTCCTCTTGCTCCTGACGGCTCATTCGAATTCACCGGAGTGAGCCCGGGGATCTACAACATCGAGACCTTTCCCGATAACCCCACCGCGCTGTACGGCATCGTCGTCAACAAAACCGATGTCACGGGAATCGAGTTTGCTGTGCCGGTTCTCATCAAGGTTAAAGGCGGAATCGAATGGACCGATTCGCAGGGCGCTGCTTCGCAGCCTGCGAGACCCAATGTCTCCGTGCAGTTCACGAGGAAAGAAGGAAACAAGATGCTGGCATGGGGTGCCCTTGCTCAGTCGGGCGCTTTCCACTTCTATCTGCCTGAAGGCGACTACCGTTTCTCGGTTTCTGATATCCCGTCGAACTTTGATCTGGGGTCCGTGACCTCCGGCGATGCCAACATCCTGGAAGATGGCCTCCGTATTCGATCCGACTCTGATTCGCTGGATCTCCGAGTCATGCTGCGGGCGAAGTAGGTTCCGAACTCAAGATCCCTCATCCAGCCCTTCGGGCCACCTTCTCCCCGAGGGCGAAGGACAATCCGCAGGTCATTCCCTCTCCCTCCGGGAGGGTGGCGCGAAGCGCCGGGTGAGGGATTTACACGATAACTATCCCTTTACGTAAACGGCCTTCTGATCCACGAAGAACTCCAGGCCCGTCTGGCTGTTCTCCGGGAGGCCTGCGCCCGATTGCTTCACGCCGCCAAACGGCATGGACGGCTCTTTGTAACCCGTGTGGATATTCACATGGGCGAGGCCTGCCTCGATGCCATCGACGTACTTCTTCGCGTTGGCAAGGTTCTTCGTGAAGATTGCCGACGACAGGCCATAAATGGAGTTGTTGGCGAGTTCGATCGCCTCATCAAGCGAGCTGAATTCGCAGACGGCGATCACAGGACCAAAGATCTCATCCTTGAAGATCGGCATGCTGGTTTTCACGTTCGTGAATACCGTCGGACGGATGAAGTATCCCTTAGGATCCACGGCCTCTGCGCCTGCAACCATGGTTGCGCCATCGGACTTCGCCTGTTCGATGGCCTTTGAGATATCCCGGAATTGATCCGGGCCCGCGACGGGGCCCATGTCTGTTGATTCCGACAGTCCGTCACCAACGTTCATCTTTGCGCAGCGCGCGGTGAGGGTATCAAGGAAAGTCTTCGCAACGCCCTTGTGCAGCAGAATCCGGCTCGTCGAGGTGCACCACTGACCGCCATTCGAAAATCCTGCGGTGGCGGCAGCGGCGACAGCTTCGCCGATGTCGGCATCATCCATCACGATCAACGCGTTCTTTCCGCCGAGCTCGAGCTGGGTACGCGTGAGGTTGGCCGCACACTTCACCTGGATCTTTTTTCCTACTTCGGTAGAACCGGTGAAGGAAATCGCCCGGACCCGTGGATCTTCCACAATGACGTTCCCGATTCGAGAGCCCAGTCCGGTGACGCAATTGAAAACACCCGCGGGCAAACCCGCACGTTCAAGAAGCTGCGCCATGAAAATGCCCGACCAGGGCGTGAACGATGCCGGCTTGAAAACAACGGTGTTTCCGGTAAGCAAAGCCGGGAGTGCCTTCCGATTCATCACGTTCATGGGGAAATTCCACGGACTGATGATTCCGGCGATGCCGAGAGGCTGATACTGAACCCATGTCGAGATATCGCGAAACGCGCCCGGGCCGGAATGACCGGAGAAGGCGGCGACCTGGTTCAGGTGGTAACTGCCTTCAACCAGTGCAGAATCGACCTCGGCGCGCGATTCCTTGATCGTCTTGCCGTTCTCGAGTGTGACGATGCGCGCGAGTTCTTCGCGAGCACCCTTCAGCAAGTGCAGGAACTCGGCAATGTAGTTCTGCCGTTCGGCAAGCGGCGTGCGCTTCCACGACCGGTAGGCGTTATCCGCCGCGTCGAGGGCTTCACGCACGTCATCGGGCGTGGAGGATGGGAACAGCGCAATGTTGCTGCCGCGAAGAGCGGGGTTTTCGTCTTCAAATGTGGCCCCATCGCGTGACGCGGTCCACTTGCCATTCACCAAATTCTTGAACGTCTCGATCTTTTCAGTTTGAGACACCGACATTAATAAGCCTCCTCGAGAATCCCGATCAGCGCTTCCTTGTCGAAACTCACCGGACTGTTATCCAGAAGCCGCTTTACGCTGGTCGCCAGCTCTGCCATCTCTCCGATTTGCTCGCGCTTCATGCCGATGTTGCCGAGTCCTCGGGGAATCATGACCTTGTCACCCAGTTTCGCAACCAGCTCC
>Ga0068859_100001587_pt1 | contig 23183 bp, 25 predicted proteins | sample KBSSwiS22_FD_66585 | JGI IMG/M metagenome (GOLD analysis project Ga0068859, IMG submission 66585) | Switchgrass rhizosphere microbial communities from Kellogg Biological Station, Michigan, USA - KBS Switchgrass S2-2 | ecosystem: Host-associated > Plants > Roots > Rhizosphere > Soil ...
GCGGCGAGAAGGGCGCCGCGTGGCGCAGGTTCTCGCCGTGGACCGCGTAGATGACGTGCTCGAAGATGTTGGTCGCGTGGTCGCCGATGCGCTCGAGCGACTTGGCGACGAACAGCATGTCGAGGCAGCCCGAGATGGTGCGCGGGTCCTCGACCATGTAGCTGATCAGGCTGCGCAGCACGCCGCGGAGCGATGCATCGAGCTGCTCTTCGCGCGCCGCAGCATCGGCGACGCGGCTGGCATCGAGCCGGTCGAGGGCGCCGACGGCCTGGTGCACCAGCTCGACGGCGAGCCGCGCCATCGCGCTCACCTCGAAGTGCCGCGGCCGGCTCGCCCAGCGGTCCTGCGCGATGCTGCGCGCGCGCAGCGCGATCTTCTTCGCCTCGTCGGCGATGCGCTCGAGGTCGGTGGTGGTCTTGATGAAGGCGAGCACCAGGCGCAGGTCGCCGGCCGCGGGCTTGCGCCGCACGAGGATGGTCCCGGCGAGCTCGTCGACCGAGCGTTCCATCTCGTTGATCTCGATCTCGTGGCGCAGGACCTGGTCGACGAGCAGGCTCGAGCCGGAGGCCAGGCATTCGATCGCGTCGTCGAGCTGGCGCTCGACGCGCGCGCCCATGCGGGAAAGCAGCAACCGGGCGCGCCCGAGCAGCTCGTCGAACTCGCTCGACGTGTGCGCCTCGTGCATGCCGCAAAGGTTAGCGGCGCAACATGACGGTATTGTTTCCGTCGTTTCTGGTACAGTGCGCGCCGCATGGAAGCCGAGAGCCCTTACAAGGGGCAGAGCGGGTTGAGGCGCATCCTCAGCGCGACGCGCAACTCGCTCGAGGGGTTCGCCGCTGCCGTGCGGCACGAGGACGCGTTCCGCCAGGAGCTCTTCATGGCCGCGATTCTCGTGCCCGCGGGCCTGTGGCTCGGGAAGGATGGGCTGGAGCGCGCGATCCTGGTTGCGGCGGTGCTTTTCGTGCTGGTGGTCGAGCTGCTCAACTCGGCGGTCGAGGCCACGGTCGATCGCATCTCGTTCGACAATCATCGCCTCGCCAAGCGGGCGAAAGACATCGGCAGCGCCGCCGTGATGTTGTCCATCGCCACGGCGCTCGCCGTCTGGCTCCTCGTCCTGATCCGGTAACAACCCGGTAAGAAAAGCTTCGTCAGCCGGTCACACGGCGCGCCTACGCTGCGCGCCCATGAGGCCGCTGTACGTCGCGATGGTGACCGAGACCTACCCGCCGGAGGTCAACGGCGTCGCGCGCACCGTGGGCTTCATGGCCGAGGGTTTGCAGCAGCGCGGGCACTTCGTGCAGCTGGTGCGCCCGCGCCAGAATGGACACGACCGCGCCGCCAGCGGTCCTCGCTTCGAGGAGCTGCTCGGGCGCGGCATTCCGATCCCGCGCTATACCCAGCTCAAGATGGGCCTGCCCGCGAAGGACGCGCTAGCGCGTTCCTGGGGCGCGCGCCGGCCCCACATCGTGCATATCGCGACCGAAGGGCCGCTCGGCTGGTCGGCGCTGGCGGCGGCGAGAAAGCTCGGCATCCCGGTGGCGACCGATTTCCACACCAATTTCCACGCCTACAGCCGCCACTACGGCTTCGCCTGGCTCGCAAGACCGGTCATGGCCTACCTGAGGCGTTTCCACAACCGCGCCGACTGCACGATGGTGCCGACCGCGGAGCTGGCCGAGGCGCTCAGCGGCCTCGGCTATCGCGGCCTGCGGGTGGTGGGCCGCGGCGTGAATCCCGAGGTCTTCACCCCGCAGCGCCGCTCGCCCGAGCTGCGCGCGCAGTGGGGCGCGGACGAGGACACGCCGGTCGCGCTCTGCGTGAGCCGCTTCGCACCCGAGAAGAACTTTCCGCTGGTGATCGAGGCGTTCGAAGCGATGCGCCACGAGCGTCCCGACGCCAGGCTGGTGCTGGTCGGCGACGGACCGCTCTCCGAGGAGCTTCGCCGGCGCAACGTCGGCTACGTGATCGCCGGGCGGCTGGTGAACGGGAAGCTCTCGGCGCACTACGCCTCGGGCGACATCTTCCTCTTCCCGAGCACCACCGAGACCTTCGGCAACGTGACGCTCGAAGCGATGGCGAGCGGCCTCGGCATCGTCGCCTACCGCTACGCGGCGGCGCGCCAGCATCTCGAGGACGGCCGCTCGGCGCTGCTCGCGCCGTTCGACGACGCCGCGGCCTTCGTCGCCGCGGCAAAGCGCCTGGTGCAGGACATGAGCCTCGTACGGCGCCTGGGGGAGGCCGCGCGTCGCGCCGCGCAGTCGCTAACCTGGGAGCGCATCGTAGGCGATTTCGAAGGCGTGCTCCAGGATGTTGCGCGCTGAAACCACGCTGCGCGAGCTCCTGCGCTGGGACCGCGCGCTGTGCATCCGGCTCAACCGGGGAGTGCGCCACGCCCTGCTGGTGCGCGCGTTGCAGGGCGTTTCCTGGCTGGGCAACGGAATTTTCTGGTACACGCTCATGCTCGCGCTGCTTCTGATCCACAAGGGCGAGGCGGTGCGGCCGGTCCTGCACATGGCGTTCGTCGGAGCGGTGTGCACCGGCTCCTACAAGATGCTGAAGCGCGGAACCGTGCGCCCGAGGCCTTTCCAGGTCATGCCCGGCATCGCCGCAGGCGCGCCGGTGCTCGACACGTTCAGCTTCCCCTCAGGCCACACGCTTCACGCGGTCGCGTTCACGCTCGTGGCCTGCTCGTACTACCCGGATCTTGCGGTCGTCCTGATCCCGTTCACCGTGCTCACCGCGGCTTCGCGCGTGGTGCTCGGCCTGCACTATCCGAGCGATGTGCTCGCCGGGGCGGCAATCGGCGCCACCGTCGCCCTGGCCTCCTTCCGGATCTAGGCCGCTCCAATCCTCGAACGCGCCGCCGAGCGCGGTTTCCACCGCGCCCAGCACCCGCGCTGTCCTCGCCAGGTAGAGGCCGAAGTGCCTTTCCAGGAGTGGCACCACAAAACCGAGCGCGGTCCGGCAAATAGCCGGCGCGGGCGAGGCGCGCAACAGGCGATCTCCCCGCACAAGGACACCGAGCGCACGGCGGGCGAAGGCCTCGTCGCACCGGAAAGCGCGCGCGACGAAGCGCACCGCATGCTCCCCGGCCTCCTCGAGCACGTCGGCCGGCAGCAGCTTCTGGCGCAACCAGTCGTCCATGGCCCATTCGCTCACGAGGTGTCCGATCATCGCGGTGCGGCCGATGCGCGCCTCGTGCTCGGGTACGAATTCGTTGTGCGCCACCACGTCGGAGAGGAGGTGCGTCGCATAGCCGAGCGCGAGCGCCCGGTCGTAATCGCTGCCCGGCGACGCCACGATCCGTCGCAGCGTCGCCCACAAGTGCGAGCGCCGGAACGCAGGGCTATGCAGAAAAAATCGGCCGACGATCGCAAGGTCTGGCAGGCAGGCGCCGGCGAGCACGAACCGCGGCAGCGCCTGCGCCGCGGCGCGCCATTCGGGATCTGCGAGCGGAACCGTTGCAAGCGCGTAGTGCGCGAGGAAGACATGGGTCTGAAGCCCCCACGCGTTCGCGTCGGGCGCGTAGAGCAGCACCAGCAGCGCACAGATCTTCACCGGTGCGAATTTTGCAGCGCGGTCATGACCGCGCTATTTCATTCTCCGGCGGCTCGCGCTCTTCGCGCGGCGTCGCGCGGCGGTCCTGCGCGGCGCGCGCGATGTCGTCGCGCACCACCAGGTCGACCGCGAGCATGAAGACCCATTCCGGGACGGTTGCGCGTCCGGACAGCCAAAGTTCTAGAGCGTGCGGCTCCACGCCAAGGCGCTGCTGCAGTGCGGAGGATCCGCCCGTGATGTCCGCCGCCCGACGCAGCACCGTCATGCGCAGCTCGCGGTCCATGGCATTGCGCCGGGACGCAAGGAGCGTGCCTATCATGGTGCCCGGCGCGGGCGGACGCCAGGATGTCCCAAACCCGGTCATCGGCACTGCTCGGGACGGCGGTGTTTTGCAGCACGGTCGCGACGCCCGGCCATGCGCGGGACGACGACGATCGAAACGCGAAGGAAACCGGCCGCTGGTCATCGGCCACCGCGGCGCGCACGGCTATCTGCCGGCGCACACGCTGGAGGGCTACACGCTCGCCATCGAGCTCGGCGCGGACTACATCGAGCCCGACCTGGTCGCGACCAGGGATGGGCATCTGATCGCGAGCCACGAGCCGAACCTAGTTGCCACCACCGACGTGGCGAGCCGCCCCGAGTTCGCCGCGCGCCGGCGCACCGTCATCGTCGATGGCGCGGCCGACACCGGTTTCTTCGCCTCCGACTTCACGCTCGCCGAGATCAAGCGCCTGCGCCGGGTGCAGGACTTCCCCGAGCGCCCGCAGCAGTTCAACGGCAAGTTCGAGGTTCCGACCCTGGAGGAGATCATCGCGCTCGCCAAGCGCAAGTCCGAGGAGAAGGGGCGGGTGATCGGCATCTATCCCGAGACCAAGCATCCGACCTACCACCGCTCCATAGGTCTTCCTCTGGAAAAAAGATTAGTGGAGACATTGGCCCGCGCCGGCTGGAACCGGCGCGATGCGCCGGTCTTCATCCAGTCCTTCGAGCAGGGAAGCCTCAAGGAGCTGCGCAAGATGACGCCGATCCGGCTGATCCAGCTGGTCGACGCGAACGACGTGAATCCCGACGGCAGCCTCGACTTCACCGCGCCGTTCGACCGGCCGTTCGACTGGACCGCCTCGGGCGACCCGCGGCTGCTCGCGCGTACCTTCGGCTTCTTCGTCACCGACGCCGGGCTGCGCGAGATCAAGACGTACGCCGACGGCATCGGCCCCTGGAAGCGCTACATCGTCAGCTCGGTTCCCATCCCCGGCTCGACCGCGCCGGGCGAGGCGAGCCGCCGCGCGCTGGCGCCGACCTACCTCATCGAGCGTGCGCACCGAGTCGGGCTCCTCATCCACACCTGGACCTTCCGCAACGAGCAGCCACGCCTGCTGTCGGACTACGCCGGCAACCCGGTGAACGAATATCTCCAGTTCTATCGGCTCGGCATCGATGGCGTGTTCTCGGACTTCGCCGACACCGCGGTCGCCGCGCGCTTCCTCCTCGAGCTGGAGCAGGGATGCGACGAGACCGGGCCTAAGCGCCATCGGCGCGACTGCGCAAGCGACTGACGCACTTGCGCAGCGAAGGATAAGCGGCCGGCTTTGCGCCGGCCGTTTCATTTATTTCGGGGTGCAAGCACCTGCAAAACTCGCGGTCACGCGTTGGTCATGCGGCACCGCTACGCTCCCTTCGAGCTTCAACACCACGCAAGGGAGACCCTGAATGCAAAGCACGAAGCCTGGCAGCCGCCGTTCGTTTCTCAAGGGAGTTGCCGCAAGCCCGATCCTGCTCGTCGCGCAGTCGCCGTCGACCGCGCTCGCCTCCACCCACGGCGTGCCGGGGCAGGCCATGGGCCCGAGCACGCAAACCGAACCCTATCTCCTGCCGAGCATCACCGGCGCAAGGACCGTCGCGATCTTGACTGTCGGCGATTCAGTGGGCGGTTATCGAATGGTAGGCATTCCCGACGGGCTCGGCGCGTTCCGCAGCGGGCCCGGTGAGTTCACGCTGCTCATGAACCACGAGATCACGGCCAACCCGGCCGGCATCGTCCGGGCGCACGGCAGCAACGGCGCCTTCGTCTCGCGCTGGACGATCGATGCGGACACGCTCAAGGTCATCAGGGGGCAGGACCACACGTCATCGCCCAACCAGGTGTTCCAGTGGGACCCGGTCAACAAGCGCTACTTTCAGGGCACCACGCAGTGGCAGCGGCTATGCTCGGCCGACCTGGCGGCGGAGAGCGCCTTTTTTGCCCACGGCCTTGGTACTCGCGAGCGCATCTTCATGGATGGCGAGGAGGTCACCGACAACTGCCGTGCCTGGGCGCGCATCGCTACCGGCCCGCATGCCGGCGAAGCTTGGCAATTGCCCAGGCTGGGGCAGATGTCTTTCGAGAATGCCGTCGCGTGTCCTCATCCCCAGGAAAAGACGATCGTGATGTGCACCGACGACTCTTCGATCAACACTGCGCCGATCGTCACCAACCGTCCCAGCGAGGTCTATGTCTACGTCGGGAAGAAGCACCGCAGCGGCAACGTCATCGAGCAGGCCGGACTGACCAACGGCTCGCTCTTCGGTGTCGCCATGTCGGTAGATGGCCATGCGGTCGGGGGCGAGAGCGATCTTTTCGGGCTCGGAGACGCCACGACCGGCTATGTCGGCAAAGGCCGTTTTAACCTGGTCAGCCTCGGCGACCAGGGCGACGTCTCGGCTTTGAACGCGCTGCAGCTGGAGCAGGCATCGATTCAGGCCGGAGTAACCCGCCTGCAACGCCCCGAAGACGGCGCGTGGGACCCGCGGGAGAAGCGCCACAACGACTTCTACTTCGTGACCACCGCGAGCGAGACTCAAAACTGCCGCTTGTGGCGGCTGCGCTTTGACGACATTGAAAGTCCCGAGATGGGCGGGTCCGTCGAGATCCTGCTGCGCGGCGACGAAGGCCACAAGATGCTCGACAACGTCACCATCGACCGTCTGGGCCGGATCCTGATGGACGAGGATCCGGGCAACAGCGCCCGCATCTCCAAGGTCTGGCTGTACGCGATCGACACGCGCCAGTTCATCCAGGTCGCCGCCCACAACCCGAAATTTTTCGACGGTTCCACTCCGAACAACCCGAACTTCATCACGCAGGACGAAGAGACCTCCGGCGTCCTCGACGTCGGTCACATCCTGGGCGAGGGCTGGTTCCTGCTCGATGTGCAGGCGCACAAGGTGAACACCGCCGACCCCGAGCTGGTGGAGGGCGGACAGTTGCTCGCGCTGTTCGTGGACCCCGGCGTCGGTCTCGCGGATTGTCGCGATGATCGCGACGACGATGACGATGACCGCAGACGCCATCGCTGACTCCCGCGCCCAAGCCCTGCGGCGCCGGCTCAGGGACCTCGGCGACTGAGGCGTGACCTGATGCGCTAGGCGCTTCGGGCGGAGGACAGGGGCGGCGCCCGAGGCGCGCCGGCGGACGGATTGGCAGACGGTTACAAGAGGAGAACAAACCGCCACCGGACAGCAATACGTCCGCATTCGCCTCGAAGCAACATTGCGATCTCTTGTTTTGTCTGGGAACGCGATGACCGCCGAGCTTGCAATCGACTCGCCCGACGGCGTACGGCACACGGCGAAGGTTTTCCAGGCGCATCGCGATGACGCGCCGGTCGTCCTCTGCCTGCCGGCAATGGGCGTTGCCGCGGACTACTACGAGCCTTTCGGCGAAGGCATCGCGCGCATGGGCGCCGGCACCGCGGTGCTGCTCGACCTGCGCGGGCAGGGACGCAGCAGCGCTTCCGCTCGCCGCGGCGACGACTTCGGATACCGCGAGATCCTGGAGCTCGACCTGCCGGCCGCCTTCGCCGCGCTGCGCGGCGCGTTTCCCGGACGCGCGCTCTATCTGGCCGGGCACAGCCTGGGCGGGCAGCTCGGCCTGCTCTACGCAGCGCGCAATCCGTCAACCCTCGAGGGCCTGGCGCTGATCGCGGCGGGCACGGCCCACTACCGTGCCTGGCCGAGCGGCAGCCTTGCCAGCACCTGGCTGTATCTGTCGGCGATCCGGTTCGCCGCGGCACTCTTGCCGTGGTACCCAGGTACTCGCCTGGGATTCGGCGGCGACCAGCCGCGGCGGCTGATGCGTGACTGGGGCCGAGTCGTTCAGCACGGGCGCTACCAGCCGGAAGGCTCGCAATTCGATTACGAGAGCGCGCTGCGCACGCTCTGCGTGCCGATCCTTTCGTTGAGCGTGCACGGCGACCCGGTCGCTCCGCTCGGAGCGCGCGAGCAGCTTCTCGCCAAGGCGCCGTCCGTGCCGGTTACGCGCATCGCAGTCACCGGCGTGGTGGCGCACGGGCCCTGGAAGCGCCACTTCTCCTGGGCGCGCGAGCCCGCGGAAATCGTCCGCGAGTTCGGCGCGTGGATCCGCTACCGCTCGGAGGTTTTCAGTCCACCCACAAAATGAAAAAGCCCGCCTTGCGGCGAAGCGCTTCATCGTGCCGTCACGCGCGCGCCCTAACGTCGCTCACGCGTCGTAGCTCCAACGACAATCGAGGAGAGTCTACCGGTAGCAACCCGGTAGGCTCGCGTCCCGCCCCCACGACCCGGAGCTGCATTCGCCCACGAGCGTGCCGTTGCGGACGCGCAGCGACTTCAAACGGTCGGCGCCGAGCACTTGGCTGACGCCCGAGACGGGGCATATCAGCGTGAGCGCGCCATGGCCGCTTGCCGAGCCCATGTAGCCGCACGCCGCGTCGGTGCCGCGGCAGTCACGCACCGCCTCGAGCTGCAGGACGTTCTCCGGCGCGCCATTGAGCATCGCGCGGCACCGGTCTTGGGCGGATCCCGTGGTTGCGGCGAAGAGCGCCGCCGCTGCGAAGAGTGATCTATAGAAGTTCATCGCGGCACAATGCCGCGTCGCGATTACCCGAGAGCGTCGCGTTGGAAACCTTTTGTTGCCAGTTTGTAGCGGGTCCTCGCTTGCGCGCCTAGCCGAGCTCGGGCCCGTCGAGCTGGCGAACTTCGCACTCGATGTCCCATTCGTCGCCGTGGATCCGCAGGAAGCGCTTGGTCAGCTCGACCGCTTCCTGCATGGATTTCGCCTCGAGGATCGCATAGCCGCCGATCACCTCCTTGGTCTCGGCAAACGGTCCGTCGGTCGTCGACAGCTTGCCCCCGCGCAGGCGTATACGCACGCCCTCCGCGCTCGGACGCAGGCCCGCGGTGCTGATCAGGTGGCCCTTGCGCGTCATCTCCTCGATGAGCTTGCCCATGTCCTGCATGAGCTGCTCGCTCGGCGCCACGCCGCGTGTCTCGTCGACGCGGATCATCGACAGGTATCGCATGGCCGAGGACTATCCCAGCTCGCGCGAGCTCTCGATGATCTTCGACACCAGGCCGTAGCCGATCGCCTCTTCGGCGCTCATCCAGAAGTCGCGTTCCATGTCGGTGAGCACCTTCTGGAGCGTCTGGCCGGTCTGCTTGGAGATCACCTTGGCGATGCGCTCGCGCGTGCGCAGGATTTCCTTCGCCTGGATGGCGATGTCGGTGGCGGGGCCGCCGGCGCCGCCGCCGGGCTGATGGATCATGAAGCGCGTATTCGGCAGGCACAGGCGCCGCTCCCGGGACGCCGCGAGGAAGACGTGCGTGCCGGCGCTCGCCACCCACCCGGTGCCCACGGTGGTGACCGGCGCGCGCACGAAACGGATGATGTCGTGGATCGAATCGCCGGATTCGACGTGGCCGCCCGGCGACGAGATCAGCACCGTGATCGGCGCGTCGGAATCCTCCGCCAGCGCGATGAGGCGCGTGCACGTGGCGCGCGCCACCGCGTGGTTGATCTCGCCGAACAGCATGACGAAGCGCGACTTGAAGGCCAGGCGATCGGCGATCGCATCCGTTCGTTCAGGGGCTTCGGGCTTTTCCTCGTTGACTTCCATCGCGTGCTCCTTGTAGGTTCGCCGCAATGGTACAACGCGATCGAATCACGCGATGCAGGAAGAGCGGGGGCCCGCCGAAGCGGCGGCCCCGACTTGGCGGCGCGCAGCGCCTCGTCTTAGTTGCTCGAAGTAATCTCGCACGCCCAGCCGTCGCGAACGAGGTGGCCGCCCTGCCATTTGTAATTTACGCTGGCCTCGGTGCCTGCGGGACAGTCTTGCGGGTTCTGGACAGTGTCGCGTCCGAGGTCATAGGCCGACGCCGACAGGGCAAAGCCCGACAGGAGAATGACTGCGATTTTCCTCATGGTGTGTTCCTTTCGAGTACGTGAGAGTGTTGAAGGATGTTGGGTCGAGCGCAGGCACGTTAGCGGGACGCGCGCACGGATCGGTTTCACTTTGCGCGGTGCCCGCTACACGTGCAATATGACCTGCAGGTGTCAAGAAGCCTACTGATACGACAGCTCTGCGAGCTGGGCGTCGAGGCGGGCGGCGTGCTGCTGGTGCACTCGTCATTCTCGAAGATCGCGCCGGTGGAGGGCGGGCCGCGCGGGTTGATCGAAGCACTGCTCGCGGCGCTCGGCGAGCGCGGAACGCTGGTCATGCCGAGCATGGCGGACGACGACGACACGCCGTTCGACCGCCGCAGCATGCCGTGCAGGACCGTCGGCATCGTCGCCGACACGTTCTGGAGAATGCCGGGTGTCCTGCGCAGCGACAGCCCGCATGCCTTCGCAGCGATCGGGCCGCACGCCGAGCGGATCACCTTGCCGCATCCGGTCGATGTGCCGCACGGCCTGGATAGCCCGCCGGGACGGGTCTACGAGCTCGGCGGCCAAGTCCTTCTGCTCGGGGTAGCACACGACGCCGATACCACCATCCACGTCGCCGAGAACATCGCGGGTGTGCGCTACCGACAGCCCAAGCACGCCACCGTGATGCGCGAAGGACGGCTGACGCGCTACGAGTACGGCGAGACCGACCATTGCTGCGAGAACTTCCGCCTGCTCGATGCATGGCTGGAGGCCGAGGGCCGCCAGCGCCGTGGCCGCGTCGGCAACGCAGAGGCGCGCCTTGCGCGCTCGCGCGACATCGTGGCGGCCGCGCTCGAGCGCCTGCGCGGGAATGAAACTGTATTCCTGCACGCCAGCGGGTCGTGCGGCGAATGCGATGCGGCGCGCACCGGCGCTGTAACATTCGGCGCATAGCGAGAGGAGGGCTGAGTGGTGCGCGTAGGCATCGTAGGCGTGAGCGGCTATGGGGGAGGCGAGCTGCTGCGCTTGGTCGCGGGCCATCCGAGCTTCGAGCTCGCGTACGTCGCCGGAGAGTCGAGCGCCGGGCAGACGCTCGACCAGCGCTTCCCCTGGCTTGCGGGACGCGACGAAGGCGCGCTCGTCATCCAGCCGTTCGAGCCGCAGAAGGTGCCGGCGCTCGAGCTGCTCTTCGTATCGCTGCCGACCGGCAAGTCGCGCGACCCGCTTGCGCGCGTGCCGCAGAAGGTGAAGATCGTCGATGTCGGCGGCGATCACCGCTTCGTCGATGGCTGGACCTATGGGCTCACCGAGCTCCCAGGACAACGGGTGCAGATCGCGCGCGCGGCGCGGCTCGCGAATCCCGGCTGCTATCCCGCGGCCGCGCTCCTCGCGCTCGCGCCGCTCGCGAAAGAGCGCCTGATCGAGCTCGAAGGCGTCGTCATCGACGCCAAGAGCGGCGTCACCGGCGCCGGCCGCGGCGGTGCCAGCGCGTTCGGCTACGCCGAGACGAACGAGGATCTCTTCGCCTACGGAATGGCTTCGCACCCGCACGTGCCCGAAATCGAAACCGCGCTGACGCAGGCCGGCGGCGCGAAAGCGAGCGTCGCCTTCACGCCGCACCTCGTCTCTATGTCGCGCGGGCTGCTTGCGACTTGCTATGCGCGGCCGCGCGATGGCGTGAGGTCAGAGCAACTGCATGACGCCGCCGCTGCGCTCTATGCGAACGAGCCTTTCATCCGGCTGACGCGAATGCAAGCCGGCGCTGGTCCGCACACCGGCTGGGCTACAGGATCCAACTTCGCTTTTCTTTCCTACGCGATCAATGCTCGCACCGGCCTCGTCGTCGCGCTTGGCGCCATCGACAACCTGGGCAAGGGCGCGGCCGGACAGGCGCTGCAGAACGCCAACCTCATGACTGGACAGCCGGAAACCGCAGGTTTGGGCGGACTGCCGGTGCGACCCTGAAAGCGCAAGCTCTCTGTCACAAATCTGCAATACGCCAATGTGAAACCCTGTGACGAAGGCCCACGAGTAACTTAACGGTCATCAAAAAAGGCTTGGGGGCAGGCATGGCGAGATCACACGAGGTCCGCGACGACGGAGCAAGGGCTGCGATTCAGGCGATTCTGTACGAGCTCCCTGAGGATCATCCCGCGCGCGAGGCCTACAAGGCGGGGGCGGATCCCATCCGTCTCATCAATCTCGTCGACCGCGAGGACCTGTCCGAGAAGCTGAACCAGGCGTGGCAAGACTGGTATACGAGACGGCTCCTGCGCCAACGCTGGGGGAGCGCGGGCTAGAAGACAAGCACTGAGTTAGCCTCGAGCGGATACGACGCTCTACGCCGCCGTGGCGGTGTCAGTCGCCTCGATCGCTTTCAGCTTGCTGCGGAATGACGCGAGCGCGTTCTGTACGCGCAGCCGCACGAAATCGGCGCCGCGCACTCGCCCCGTGTCGCCCGAGGAGAGCAGCTCGCTGTAATTCTCGATGCTGCGGATGGCGCGACGGCATTCGACATCGGGCGCAGCATGCGTTGCCGCGCGGCAGAGCGCCTGTACATCGACGAGAGCGTCCGGCCCGAGCCTGCCCTTCGGATGGGCCGCGAAGAACTGCTCAAGGGCGCGATGTGCCGCACGCGCCTGCTCGAAATCGATCGGAGTCATCTGCGTACTTTGCCGCAGTTTCTGCGCGACGCCTAGCTCGCGCGCGAACCGGCGCACGCGTGCCGATTCCGGCGCGTAAGTGCCGGCAGCAGCAGCCGAATTTGCTGCACAAAATTTAGGCAATCCGATCGCCGCGAGATGCGCGCTTCGCGTGTCGCCACACGGCGTCGCCGTTATCCACAGTTTTTGTGGATATCTCGCCCGACGTCGTCGATCCGCCGTGCAACTGCGCGCGACGATTCCATCGCGGTGGTGACTGCACGTGAACGTTCAGCAACCGCTCGTCGAGCCCCGCAAGTACTTGTCATGAAACGGCAACATTGCGCGCCTATCGTTCGCCGTCGTTTAGTGCTCTCTCCATCTCGACTGCCAGAGGTTTCAGGGACATGCTCAACGTCAGACGGTCCCGCGCGCTCGCCATCGCGGCCGCGGCGCTCTTTTCCACTTCAGCATTGGCTGCTGACATTACGGGAGCCGGCGCAACCTTTCCTTATCCGATCTATGCCAAGTGGGCGGACGCCTACAAGAAGGAAACCGGTGTCGGGGTGAACTACCAATCGATCGGTTCGGGCGGCGGGATCAAGCAGATCACGGCGAAGACGGTCCAGTTCGGCGCCTCCGACATGCCGATGAAGCCCGAGGAGCTCGAGAAGAACGGCCTGATGCAGTTCCCCGCGATCATGGGCGGCGACGTCATGGTGTACAACGTGAAGGGCGTGGCTTCGGGCGCCATCACGCTGACCGGCCCGCAAGTGGCGGACATCTATCTGGGCAAGATCAAGAAATGGAACGACCCGGCGCTGACGAAGCACAATCCCGGGGTCAAGCTGCCCGACCAGGCGATTTCGGTGGTGCACAGGTCCGACGGCTCCGGCACCACGTTCATCTTCGCGAACTACCTGTCGAAGGTGAGCGAAGAATGGAAATCCAAGGTCGGTGAAGGCACCTCCGTGGCCTGGCCCACCGGCGTCGGCGGCAAAGGAAACGAGGGCGTGGCCTCGTACGTGCAGCGGATCGACGGGGCCATCGGCTACGTGGAATACGCGTACGCCAAGCAGAACAAGGTGGCGGTGGCGAAGATGGTCAACCGCGACAGCCAGGTCGTCGCGCCTGGAGAAGAGTCGTTCAAGGCTGCGGCCGCCAGCGCGGACTGGGCGAAGGCGCCGGGCATGTACCTCGTGCTGACCGACCAGGCCGGGAAGGCGAGCTGGCCGATGACCGGGGCCTCCTTCATCCTGATGCATACGCAGCAGGAGAAGCCCGACATGGCGAAGGAAGTCCTCAAGTTCTTCGACTGGGCGTTCAAGAACGGTGATGCCATGGCGAGCGAGCTCGACTACGTGCCGATGCCCGACGCCGTGGTCTCGCTCATCAAGGCGGCGTGGAAGCAGCGGATCAAGGACGCCGCCGGCAGGCCGGTGTACTGATCGCGGGGCGAAACAGCGGAGCGGGCCGCGATCGCACGCTTTTTCTTTAGAATCCGCGGGGGGTGGTTTCCGGATGAGCGCCGTGCCTGGCTCGCCAGCCGATTACGACATCGCAGTGGCTTTGCCGCGCAACGGCGTCACGCCGCCCGGCCGGGACGCGCTCGGGCGCTGGAAGGACCGGGCCTTCGAGTGGCTGACGCGCGTCTTCGCCCTGCTGGTGTTCAGCATCCTCGGCGCGATCCTGGTCTCGCTCCTCGCGGGCAGCACGCTTTCGCTCGAGAAATACGGCGTGGCGTTCCTGTGGCGCGAAGACTGGGACCCGGTGCGCGAGCAGTTCGGCGCGCTGGTGCCGATCTACGGGACGCTGCTCACTTCGTTCATCGCGCTCGCGATCGGCGTCCCGGTGAGCTTCGGCATCGCGCTGTTCCTCACGGAGCTGTCGCCGCCGTGGCTCAAGCGCCCGCTCGGAACCGCGATCGAGCTGCTGGCGGCGATCCCATCGATCATCTACGGCATGTGGGGCCTGTTCGTGTTCACGCCGCTGTTCCAGGCGCACCTGCAGCCTTGGCTGATCGGCACCCTGGGCGGCGTGCCCGGCCTGGGGGTCCTGTTCGAGGGGCCGCCGCTCGGCATCGGCATGCTGACCGCGGGGCTGATCCTGTCCATCATGGTGATACCGTTCATCACGGCGGTGATGCGCGACGTGTTCGAGCTGGTACCGCCGATGCTGAAGGAGTCGGCGTACGCGCTCGGCGGTACCACCTGGGAAGTGGTATGGCGCGTGGTGCTGCCGTTCACCAAGGTCGGCGTCGTGGGCGGCATCATGCTGGGCCTGGGGCGCGCCCTGGGCGAGACGATGGCGGTGACGTTCGTCATCGGCAACGCCCACCGGCTCTCGGCCTCGCTCATGGCGCCGGGCAACAGCATCGCCTCGGCGCTCGCCAACGAGTTCACCGAGGCGGTCGGCGATCTGTATTTCGCGTCGCTCATCGAGCTCGGCCTGATTCTGTTCGCGATCACGACCGTGGTCCTCGCGGCCTCCAAGCTGCTGCTCTCGCGCCTCGCGCGCCGCGAGGGCGTCCGCACCTGAGCCCATGAGCGCCATCAACGCGGCCAACCCCACGTACCGGACGCGCAAGCGCGTGAACGTGCTGATGCTCGCCGTATCGTCGCTCGCGCTGGCCTTCGGCCTGTTCTGGCTGGTCTGGATCCTCGCCACCCTGCTCTACGAAGGCGGCAGCGCCCTCGTGCGCGCCTCGCTCTATGCGCAGATGACGCCGCCGCCGGGCGCCGACGGCGGTCTCGCCAACGCGATCGTGGGGAGCCTCATCATGGTGGCCTCCGGCACCCTGATCGGAACCCCGGTCGGGATTCTCGCCGGCACCTACTGCGCCGAATACGGCCGCTCGGGTTGGCTTGCGTCGGGCACGCGCTTCCTGAACGACGTGCTGCTTTCCGCGCCGTCGATCGTGATCGGCCTGTTCGTATATTCCGTCTACGTGGCGCGCGTCGGCCACTTTTCCGGCTGGGCCGGGTCGGTGGCGCTCGGCCTGCTGGTGGTGCCGGTGGTGGTGCGCACCACCGACGACATGCTCAAGCTGGTGCCGAACAGCTTGCGCGAGGCGGCGTTCGCGCTCGGCTGCCCGAGCTGGAAGGTGATCACCCTGGTGACCTATCGCGCCGCGCGCACCGGCATCGTCACCGGCATCCTGCTGGCGGTCGCGCGCATCAGCGGCGAGACCGCACCGCTGCTCTTCACCTCGCTCAACAACCAGTTCTGGTCGCTCGATCTGAACAAGCCGCTCGCGAACCTGCCGGTGGTGATCTTCCAGTTCGCGATGAGCCCTTACGAGGACTGGCATCGCCTCGCGTGGGGCGGCGCGGCGCTGATCACGCTCGCCGTGCTCGCCCTCAACATCGCCGCGCGAGTCGTCTTCAGAAAACATGGCTAGCGTACTTACTCCGCGCCCGGATGTCAGGGGCAATGGCGGCGCCGCGCCGGCGGCGCGGCCCAAGCTGCAGATCCGCAACCTCAACTTCTACTACGGGGCGTTCCACGCGCTCAAGAACATCAGCCTGGACATCCCCGAGCGCATGGTCACCGCGTTCATCGGCCCGTCGGGCTGCGGCAAGTCGACGCTATTGCGCACGCTGAACAAGATGTACGCCATCTACCCCGAGCAGCGCGCCGAGGGCGAGATCCTGATGGACGGCGAGAACCTGATCGACTCGCGGCAGGACGTGTCGCTCATCCGTGCGCGCATCGGCATGGTGTTCCAGAAGCCCACGCCGTTCCCGATGTCGATCTACGACAACGTCGCGTTCGGCGTGCGCCTGTTCGAGCGCCTGTCGATGCGCGACATGGACGAGCGCGTGGAGTGGGCGCTGATGCGCGCGGCCCTCTGGGACGAGGTGAAGGACAAGCTGCGCCAGAACGGCGACAGCCTCTCCGGCGGCCAGCAGCAGCGCCTGTGCATCGCGCGCGGCATCGCGATCAAGCCCGAGGTGCTGCTGCTCGACGAGCCCTGCTCGGCGCTCGATCCGATTTCCACCGCCAAGATCGAGGAGCTGATCCACGAGCTCAAGTCCGATTACACGGTCGTGATCGTGACGCACAACATGCAGCAGGCGGCGCGCGTGTCCGACTTCACCGCCTACATGTACCTCGGCGAGCTGATCGAGCACGGCGGCACCGACGATCTGTTCATCAAGCCGACGAAGAAGCAGACCGAGGATTACATCACCGGCAGATTCGGCTGAATGCCCGGCCGAGCCGGCGGCGTTCTAGAACAACTCTAAAACCTCTGTGTGGCGCTGCGGACGGGTATTTGTCCGGCGGGCGATTTTGGCTAGCATTTTCCGCCATGGACGTGCTGCTGGTAGACGATCATCCCATCATCCACGAAACGCTGCGCGCGATGGTGCGCTCGCTGCGCCCCGCGGCGGACTTTCACAGCCAGTTCGACCTCGACGCAGGCTTGTGCGAGGCGCGGCGGCTGGAGCGGCTCGAGCTGGTGCTGCTCGACCTCGGTCTGCCGGGATGCTCCGGGATGGACGCGCTCGTCAAATTTCGCAGCGCCGTGCCCAACGCGCGCGTGGTCGTCATCTCGGCCGACCAGGATGACGAGCGCGTGCGCGAGGCGCTGAGCGAGGGCGCGGCAAGCTACGTGCCCAAAACCCTCCGGCCGAAGGCCATGGTCGACGCGCTGCGCACGATCCTCGACGGGGGCATGTACACGCCGCCGGCCGCTGCGGCGCGGCCCTGACCGAGAAATAGTTCACAAATCCGTCGAAGGGAAGCTGAACCCGTGAGCGGGTTGGCTCTAGCACGCCGCTTTCCGGGGTAGGATTTTCCTTGCATGGACGTCCTGCTCGTCGACGACCACCCGATCCTCCACGAGACGTTGCGCGTGGTGGTGGGCTCGGTCGCCCCGCAAGCGCAGTTCCACGGCGAAACCAGCCTCGGCGGCGGCATCTCCAGGGCGCGTCAGCTGAAGGACGTGCAACTGGTGCTGCTCGATCTCATGCTGCCGGGCTGCAACGGCATCGACGCGCTGATTCAGTTCCTCAAGGTGCTGCCGCGGCTGCGCATCCTGATCATCTCGGCGACCGAGGATTCCGACAGCGTGCGCGCGGCGCTCGACGCGGGGGCGGTGGGCTACCTGCCCAAGACTTCGAACCCCAAGGTCATCGCGGATGCGGTGCAGACCGTGCTGCAGGGCGGGACCTACGTGCCGCCGCAAGCCTTGGGCGCAGTGCCGCACGTCAAGGTCACCGCCACGCTTGCCGATCTCGGCATCACCGAGCGCCAGGCAGACGTGCTGAAGCTCGTGACCAAGGGACTTTCCAACAACGAGATCGCGCGCCAGCTCAGCATCGCGGAGAACACCGTGAAGCAGCACGCGCACGCGGCCTACCGCGCGCTCGGCGTTTCCTCGCGCACCGAGGCCATGGTGGCGCTCGCGCGGATGGGCATCAAGGACGACTGAGCTGCAGCGCCGAGTCGCGGTTCGCGGCGCGCCCTGAGTAGCCCGGCAATCCGGTACGGCGCTTCGCCCGTAAACACCCACTATGAATCGGCGCGCGCTCGCCGCGGCCCTGCTTGCATTCGCCTGTCCCGGCCACGCGCAGGAACTGGTCGCGCCGGTGGTGGAAGTGATCGGGCGTTACGACGACTCGCTTGGCGTCTCCGACGCAGCGAGCCAGGGGGTGGTGACGCGGCAGGGAATCGAGAAGCGCCCGCTGCTGCGGGCGGGCGAGGTGGTCGAGGCGGTGCCCGGCATGATCGTCACGCAGCACTCGGGCGAGGGCAAGGCGAACCAGTTCTTCCTGCGCGGCTACAACCTCGACCACGGCACCGATTTCGCGACCTGGGTCGCCGGCATGCCGGTCAACATGCCGACCCACGCGCACGGCCAGGGCTACACCGACCTCAACTTCGTCATCCCCGAGCTCATCTCGCGCATCACCTACAACAAGGGGCCGTATTTCGCCGAGGACGGCGATTTCGGGTCGGCGGGCTCGGCGCGCATCGCGTACGCGGACAAGCTGCCGTTCAATGTCGCCGCATTTTCCGCCGGCGCGTTCGACTACCGGCGCGTCCTCTTCGCGGGCTCGCCCGAGCTCGGATCCGGAGCCCTGACCTACGGCCTCGAGTACCTGCAGAACGACGGCCCGTGGGACAACCCGAACGACTTCACCAAATGGAACGGCGTGTTGCGCTATGCCCAGGGCACTGCCGCCAACGGGTTTGCCCTCACCGGCATGGCGTATAAGGCCGACTGGAACTCGACCGACCAGATCCCGCGGCGCGCGGTCGATGAGGGCTTGATCGGACGTTTCGGCGCGATCGACCCGAGCGACGGCGGCAGATCGAGCCGCTACAGCCTCTCCGGCGAATGGCGCAGCCTCGAGGGCGAGACGAGCCGCGCGCTCAGCGTCTACGCCATCAAGTCGCGGCTGAACCTCTTCTCCAACTTCACCTTCTTCCTCGACGACCCGGTGAACGGCGACCAGTTCGAGCAGGCCGAGAGCCGCGTCACGCTCGGCGGCCAGGCGAGCCAGACGTGGTCCGGCCGCCTGGGGGAGCGCTTGATGCTGAATACGCTCGGGCTGCAGCTGCGCCGCGACCGCATCGACCCGGTCGCGCTTTACAGCACCGCGGCGCGCGAGCGCCTGTCGACCACGCGCGAGGACCGGGTGACCGTCGAGAGCGCGGGACCGTACTTCTCCAACACGATCGAGTGGACCCGATCGCTGCGGACCGTCGCAGGCTTGCGCGCCGACTTCTACCGCTTCGACGTCGACAGCAACATCCCGCAGAACTCCGGGGGCAGTCGCGACTCGATCGTCTCGCCGAAGCTCTCCGCGATCTTCGGCCCCTGGGCCAAGACCGAGTATTTCCTCAACTGGGGACGCGGCTTTCACAGCAACGACGCGCGCGGCACGACCATCACGGTCGATCCGAAGTCCGGCGATCCGGCCGGGCAGGTGAGCCCGCTGGTGCGCACGAGCGGCTACGAGGCCGGACTGCGCAGCCAGCGCATACGCAATGTCACCACCTCGCTCGCGCTCTGGGAGCTGAAGCAGGATTCGGAGCTGCTCTTCATCGGTGACGCTGGCACCAGCGAGCCGAGCCGCCCCTCGAAGCGTGCCGGGCTCGAGTGGCTCGCGCAGTGGCTGCCGAAGCCCTGGATCGCGCTCGATGTCACCGCAGCGTTCACGCGGGCGCGGTTCACGAGCGCCGACCCGTTGGGGGACCGGGTTCCCGGTGCGCCCGAGTCGGTCGCCTCGGCAGGAGTTACGGTGGACAGCCTGAACGGGTGGTTCGGGTCGCTGCGCTGGCGCTACTTCGGGCCGCGACCGCTCATCGAAGACAACAGCGTGCGATCGCAGTCCACTTCACTGGTCAACGCGCGCATAGGCTACGCCGTCGCAAAGCGGGTTCGTGCATACGTCGACGTCTACAACCTGTTCGACCGCAAGGCGAGCGACATCGACTACTTCTACGCGTCGCGTCTGCCGGGCGAGCCCGCGGGCGGCGTCAGCGACGTCCACTTCCATCCGGTCGAACCGCGGGCCCTCCGGGCGACGCTGGCGCTGACGTACTGATGTGCCCCTCCAGATACGACACGATCGCGGCCGCGTCCGCGCCGCCGAGGCTGACGTTGGGCATCCGCACGTTCTGATACTTCTGGTTGAGCGCCTTCGCGATGGGGTCGCCCGAGGCGAGCACCTGGTCGGGAACCTGGATGTAGCGCAGCAGCCAGGTGCGCTCGCGCCGCGCGGTCACGCCGAGCAGGTCCGGCCCCATCTTGTCGCCCTGGCCGAGGCTGTGGCAGGCGCTGCAGCGGCTGGCGAAGAGATACTCTCCCTGCCCGACGTTGAGCGGCTGCGCCTCGGTATAGCTTCGTCCCTGCAGGTCGCGCCAGCCGAAGAACGTCGCGAGGCTCGAGGCTAGGAACTCGGGATTGTCGACCGCGGAATGGCGCACCCATTGCCCGCCGGGCACGTCGCCGACCATGAGGATCGCGGTGTGGCCGTCCTTGTTCGCGCTGTCGCTGTAGCGCGAGAGGCCGAGCTTCTTGGTCACCGCGCGGATGTCGGCGGCGTTACCGGTGAGGAAGGTCCAGCCCGGCCCCACGTCGAACTTCTCCATGTAGGCCTTGAGGACAGCAGGGGTGTCGTGCGCGGGGTCGATGCTGATCGAGTAGAAGAAGATGTCCTTGCCCATACGCGCGCCGAGCAGGCGCTGCAACTGCGCCAGCCGCGCGGTCTCGAGCGGACATTCGTCGGTGCAGCTCGTGTAGATGATGTTGACCGCGACCGACTTGCCTTTGAGCAGGTCGTCGTAGAAGCGCACCGTCTTTCCGTCTTGGGTAATCAGCGGAACGTTCGGGAAGTAGCCCGCGCCGTAGCGGTTGGCAACCGGGGCCGGTGGCGCCGGCGGAGCGGCTGCGGAGTGCGCGGCGTGGTCTTCCGTGCCGTGCGCACGCGCCTCGAGGCCGCAGGGGGCGAGCGACATGGCGACAAACACTGCTCCTAGGGCGTGCATCAGCTTTCCTTTCGACTTGGAACGGCGCAACGAGCGCCGGACCACCTCGCGGGTGGTCCGGCGCTGACCCATCATGCGACTGCTATGGGCTGCCGATGCTTCCCGTCGCCCCCGTGAGCTTCAGCGTGTTCACGTCGAAGCTCAGGTTGAGCGACACCGAGCCCACGCGCGCCGACAGGGCGCTCGCGCCGCTCTCGTAGAACGGGAAGGTGTACTGCACGATGTCCCCGGCCGCGAGCCGCCGGTTTATGACCTCTCCGTCGGCGGTGACGTACTTCTTCCTCGTCGAGGCGCCGACGCCGGAGAGCCCGCTCAGGTCGATCGAAAGCACCACCGTGGGCGTGCTGCCGAAATCGGGATCGGTCACTACGTTGGCGCTGACTATCGCCTTTCCGGAGAACGAGACGCTCTCGGCCCCGCCGGTCACGACGCCCGTCACCGGCACGAGGGCCGAGGTGCTGGTGGTGGTCGTGGTCGACGAGGTGGAGGTGGCGACCGTGGTGCTCGCGCTCAACGTCGCGCCAGCGCTCAGCGCCTGGGACTGCGCGGCCGCAGGTGCGGTCCAGCAAAGCGCCGCGCTGATCGCAAGAGCGACCGATAGCGGCACGGAAGAGAACGGCGATCTACGCATCATGGTTTCTCTCCTTCGCTCTATTTGAATGCGGTTGGCAGGATCTGGGTCGGCGGGCGGAACTGCACCCCTTGCGGGAACGGGATCGGCGTGGGCAGCGGCCGCAGGAACGGCGCCCCGTTGTCGTCGATTTCCCAGCGCAGCAGCATCGCGTTGTCCTCGTGCACAGTGTTGTGGCAGTGCTCCATGAACATTCCGCCCCAATCCCGGAACTGCATCGTGATCGTCACGCTTCCGCCCGGGCGCAGCCGGTAGACGTCCTTGCGGCCGCGTTCCGCCGCCGGGACGTTGTTGAGACTGCCGTCGCGGGCGAGGATCTGTCCCTCCTCGAAGTGGATGTGGATCGGGTGATCCCAGCCGCCGCCGCCGTTCTTGAGGGTCCAGATCTCGCGCGTGCCGAACCTGGGCGCCGCGGAGATGCGGCCGAAATCCGCCGCTAGCATGTCGCCGTCGTCGGTCTTGATGCCCCAAGGGCCGAAGAACGATGAAACCGGATCGTTGGTGTTCTGGTTGGCGCCGCGTCCGAACTCGAAGGTGCGCTGGCGCGCGACCGGAATCTTCGACAGGTCGGGATTCGGGATCATCACCGGCGGCACCTGGCTGTTGTCGGGCTTGGCCGGTTTGCGCACGATGCGGAACTCGAGGAATTTCCCGACGCACGGGTCGGCCGAGTTGCCCGAGAGCGCTTCTGCGAGCGTGAGATCGTTCGCCACCCGCTTGCCGTCCTGGTGCTCGGCCAGGTTCACCAGCCAGACCTTGGTGTTGGGACCGGGGGTGTAGCGCGAGAAGTCGATGACGATGTCGTAGCGCTCCGCGATGCCCTGCTCGTCTAGCTGGGTGAGCGGCACCGGGCTCGGCAGCAGGTTGCCGTCGTTGGCGATCTGGATCATCGTCGAGCCGTCGGAGAGCGCGAGCTTGAAGAAGCGCGACACGCTCGCGTTCAGGATGCGGAAGCGGTACTTGCGCGCCTCGACCTCGAAGAACGGCTTGTAGGTGAGGTTCACCGTCATCCGGTCGCCGATGAAGCCGTCGAAGTCGAAGATGTCCATGGCGAGCTGGCCCTGTGCATCCCAGGCCTTTTCGGCGAGCATCAGGTTCACGTCGTACTCGAGGTTGCCGAAGGACTTGGCGGTGCCGCTTGGTAGCCGCAGGTTGACGCCGTCGTTGATGGCCTCGTTGCCGCGGTCGAGCGCGCTGTAGATGTTGAACATCGCCGCGTTGCCCTTGTACACGTTCTGCGAGGTGAAGCTGAACATGTGGTCGTGGAACCAGTGCGTGCTCATCGTCTCGCGCCAGTCGCCCGGGATGTTGATCTTGCCGCCGCTGTCATCGGGCGTGGCGGCCTTCGGGTCGGTGGCGGCGGTGTTGATGGTGCGGAAACCCGCCAGCACGATCGGCCAGTGGTAGTCGTAGAACTGCCCGGGGAAGAAGAACGCGCCGGTGAAGCCGTCGTTCTCCGCGCCGTGGTGGCCGTTGTGCTCGTGCGTCGAGATCGTGTGCCGGCCGAAGCCGTTGTTCTGTCGCACGTCGAACGGCAGCCTGTTGGTGTGACGGAACAGGATCGGCTCGGCGTAGCGCCCGATCACGAGCTTCGGCGGGATCGTGCCGTTGAAGGTCCACACCGAATTGGGCGCTTGCGTCGGCAGGCCCGGGTGGAACTTGAGCGGAATGGGCGTCGCCGGGT
>Ga0068859_100001588_pt1 | contig 23180 bp, 20 predicted proteins | sample KBSSwiS22_FD_66585 | JGI IMG/M metagenome (GOLD analysis project Ga0068859, IMG submission 66585) | Switchgrass rhizosphere microbial communities from Kellogg Biological Station, Michigan, USA - KBS Switchgrass S2-2 | ecosystem: Host-associated > Plants > Roots > Rhizosphere > Soil ...
TGCGTTCCGCGGAACCGTTGATCTCTGCGTTCCGCGGAACCGTTGATCTCTGCGTTCCGCGGAACCGTTGATCTCTGCGTTCCGCGGAACCGTTGATCTCTGCGTTCCGCGGAACCGTTGGCGCACGGTGGCCGTCGAAGGCGAAGAGAGAGGGTTGCAGCGTGTGCGGAGGTGGCCAGATGAGGACCGTCCTTGGTCGCAGGTCGACAGTCTTCGTCGCGGGAGGGCTGCCGCTGGCCGTGCTGCTCGCGTCCGGATGCGCAGATACACCGACATCCACCCCTCTACCTCCGACGAGCGGGGCGACCACGCCGCAGGCGCCGGGCGGCGTGGTCACGCTGGCGCCGGGTGGAATCTGGCGGGCGTCCAACGGTGGCCTGACGCTCACCTTCGTCAGGGTCAAAGACAGTCGGTGCCCGGCCGCGGAAGATATCCACTGCGTGTGGGCGGGTGACGGGGTCGTTTCCCTGCTGGCCGCGGTTCCCGGCCGGCCGACGACGACCATCGAACTGCACACCTATCCGTACCCGCCGACGGCCGCGACCACGTCGAGCCCGTCGACCGCCGGGACGGTCGTCGGCTGGCAGATCGGACTTGTCCGGCTTGAACCCGCGAACACTGTCGAGGGGCTGAGACCAAGCGACTACCGGGCCACCATCCAGATAAGCCAGCACTGAGCGGCTGGTAGGCACCTTGTCCGCCGCGTTCGGTCGGGCCGGGCGGCACAGGGACCTGTGCTCGTGCCAGGACGCAGTCTGGCCGCGCCGCGTGGCCTGCCTGGTGTCCCGGGGCCGAGCTGACTCCAGGAGTGGATGAACATGCGGAGCCATGTATAGAATTACGGCGCAGGTGCGGGTCAGGTCATAGCGTCCGGGACGGTCGTACGGGGTTCTGGCCAGGCAGGCTGTAGTCCGTCGTGTGGCCCGGTATGGGCCGCTGCGCGGCGCGATAACGGGAACTGCCGCCTCGGGGCGGCGGGACGCGGAAGACTTGAGCATTCGGAACCGCCGGCGGCGGCTCTGATGCTCGCTGGTCATGGACCTAACTGAGCCCATCGGACGGGAGCGGGACGACATGGAGATCAAGGACCTCAAGGGCGAGAGTGTCGCCTTCTTCGCGTCGGGTGGGCTCGACAGCTGCACGGTCACGCACTGGCTTGCCTCGCATGACGTCAAGGTCATCTGTTTCACTGCGGATCTCGGACAGCCCGACGAGAGCGAAGGGCTTGATGTCGTCGCCGAGCGGATGAAGGCCTGCGGCGCGGTCGAGGCCGTCATCGTGCCACTCAGCACGGAGATGGGTGAGGCTGGCATCCAGGCGGTGCAGGGCCTGACCCGATACGAGGGCCGGTACTGGAACACCACCCCCCTCGGCCGGTACGTCACGATCCGCGGCGTGCTGCCGCACATCCTTGAACGCGGCATCAAAATCCTGAGCCATGGTGCGACCGGCCGGGGCAACGATCAGGCGCGGTTCCAGCTCGTCCCCAACATGCTGGCTCCCAGCGTGTCCGTCTATGCGCCCTGGCGCGATCAGACCTTCCTCGACGCGTTCGGCGGGCGCGAGGAGATGATCGACTACTGCGAGCAGCACGGCCTCCCGATCCGTGCGACGCGGACCTCGCCCTACTCAACCGACGCGAATCTGCTGGGACTCACCCACGAGGCCGGTGTCCTCGAGTCACTGGAAACCGGCGCCAACTTCGTCGACCCGGTCATGGGTGTTCGTCCTGTCGATGCCCCGGACCAGCCTGAACTGGTCACGGTCGTGTTCGAGAAGGGACGTCCGGTCTCCATCGGTGGACAGGCGGTCTCGGACGCGGCAGAGGTCCTTGAACTCGCCAACCGGATCGGTGGCCGGCACAGTGTCGGCATCAACCTGCATCTGGTCGAGAACCGCTTTGTCGGAGTGAAGTCCCGTGGCGTGTATGAGGCGCCGGGGATGGAGCTGTTGGGCAGCGCGTACGAGTATCTGTTGCAGACGATTCTCGACCGCCGTGCCAGGAAGATCTTTGAGTTCGCGTCGGACTTCCTCGGCGAGCAGCTGTACCAGGCTTACGGCGAGGACCTCGGCTCCCAGCTCGCCCGCAAGGTCGTCTCCGAGGTCGCCCAGCTGGCGACCGGCTCGATCACACTCGAGCTCTACAAGGGCACGGTCAACTTCGCGGCGGCGACTGACATCCCGCACTCGCTCTACAGCGAGCAGGATGCCTCGATGAGCCGGGTCGGTGCCTTCGACCACAAGGACTCCGAGGGCTTCCTGCAGGTGCTTGGCGTCGGCGCGCGTACCTCCTCTCGCGCCGGCCAGATCCAGGGACTTCTCGAGACGGAGTAGCGCGGCCGCTCCTCGGTCCTCGGCGGGGCTGCAGTCAGCTCGTCGGCCGGCAGGCGCCTGCGGGCCTCTTCAGGCCGCAGGCGCCTGCCGACCATTACATCCCGAAGGTGTCTGCCTTCCTCCGCTGCCCGTCGTCGTCCCGAGATCCAGAACTGTGGCGGCCGCTGCGTGCCCGGTCGGAGGACTACCGTAGACGGGGGTGTTCCGCCAGCTTCCAGCGAGGAAGCCGGGCAACCGGGAAATCTCGACGCCGGACATCGTCCGACATCGCGTCGGCCGTAACTGCTATTGCCAGACCTGTACCGACGCTCAGCTTGCGGATTGCACCGGTTTGACCGACCCTGGAGGGCCTCCCGACGACGGTGGTCGGCAGCCCTTGGTCGACGATGTGCGCTGCCGTGTCCGCGTCTGACCATGCACTCGGGGTGGCGCGCCGTAGCAGGCGTCACGGCCGTCACGGCATAGCGGCCTTCCCAGGCCGGCACGGGCCGACCATGGCCCAAGGCTGGCACCTGGCGGGCTGGCAACTAGAAGTCAACAGTGGAACCCACGATGATGTGGGCCGATCGGAAGCGATGACGATGTCGAGCTCTGCAGTCCCTCCGTCTCCCGCAGGTGGGGAGCCAACACGTCCGTCGGCTTCCCGAGGATCCTCACCGGGCCCACGCCGCGCTGGTCGCGCTGGCAGTGGTCGCGCTGGCGCGGGCGGTGCCGGTCGCGCTGGTGGCGCCGGTGGCGCTGGTCGCGGTGGCGCTGGCGGCGGGAGCGCGCGGCGCGCCCCCGGAGGACAGACGCGGGGTGCGGGCCAGCGCGGCGCGGGTGCGGGTGCAGGCGCGGGCCAGCAGTGGCGCGACGAGACCGGCGGGCCGGCCCGATCCGGTGGATATCGGCGCGAAGACGCTCCAGCACGTGATGGGTCGAACAACTGGCCGCGGCGAGGTCCGGCGGGGGGAGCCGGGTCGCGTGAGGATGACCGTCGTCGCGACGGCTACCGCGGCAGTCGTTCCGGCGGCGCGGACACCCGCCGGGGGAATGACGAGCGTCCCAGCGGGGGCGGCGGCTTCCGGTCCGGCCACACTCAGGAGACCCGAGAAGGCTCGTACCGCCGTGATGTCGACGAACGGGGCGGCCGCCGGTCGTACCCGGGCGGCGGCCGCCCCGGTCGCAACGGTACCCACGGTGGGCAGGCGGCCCGACGGGGCGAGCCTGGCGCGGCTGCCGGCCGACCGGGTGGCCGGCCGGCTGACTGGGGTGACACAGACCGTCGTGGCGGCGAGCGTCACGGCGAGGAAGGCCACGGCGCCCGCGCCGCCAGCCGGCCAGAACGGAGCTGGGACGCGGGAGCGTCGGCGGATCGTCCGCGTCGCTTCGGGCAGACCGGCGGTCAGGCGGACCGGGGATATCGTCCTCGCCCGGCGCGCGACGACAGGGGTGACACGCGTCCGAGAAGACCCTGGAACGGCGGAGATGACCAGGGCGTGACGCGAGACCAGGGCCGCCCCTGGCGCGATGGTGACGGTCGGGGCGGTGAGCGGAGTACCGGACGGGGCGAGCGGCCGGATCATCGTCCGGCCGGCCGGGCTGGAGACAGCACGGGGAGCTTTGGCCGCGACGGATCCGCCGGGCGTGGTGGCCCACGCCGGTCTGGTGAGACCACCGGGTGGGCACGGACCGACGCGCGGCGTTCCGGGAGCGCTGGCTGGAGCGGGGGTGCCGGCCGCGCCGCAGGTGCCGGTGATGCGGAGGGGGCCAGGCGCCCAGACCGTCAGAGCAGCTCTCGCGGCGAGCCTGCCGCCCGGTCGGGCTGGTCCGGCCGCTCGAACCAGGGCGAGCGGGGAGGAGCCCAGGGATCGGGCCGCCCACCCAGGCCGGACCGCGGCTCCTCGCGCGCTGCCACCTCCGGCGGATACCGCGGCGATCGCGGTGACCGGCCGTCGTACCGAGATGATCGCGCGCCGGGCGGCCCTGGGGCGTCCCGCACGGGCGACTCGCCGGATGGTCAGACGCGCGATCGGTCCGCTTGGTCCGACCGTGGCCGGCGTGAGGGCCAGCGCGCCGATCGGCCGGCCGGGCGAACCGGCCCAACGGCCGGTGGGCAGGACCGCGGGGCGCCGCGGCGCGCGGACAGCCGCGGATACCGATCCGGCCCGGACACCGCGACTGACCGGGACGGCGGGACTGGCAGGGACGGCCGGCCAGGTAGAGACGGCCGGCCAGGTAGAGACGGCCGAACCGGGCGGGACAGCCGGGATGGGCGCGACGGCTTCGATGGCCGGGGCCACCGGGCCGGTGGCGGACGTGGCGACGGCGCCTACGGCGACCGCCGAGGTACCCGTCCGGACCGTGACCGTGACGAGCGCCGCCCGTCCGGACCGCCATCCTGGGCCTTGCCGTCCGAGCCGGCGGCGCCAGCCGGATCGGCGAGTTCGACCGGCGGAGCGGGCGGTGACCGGCCATCGCAGGACGCCGAGGGCATGGCGTCGGCGGCCCGCGAGACCGCCGGCCGTCCGGTGCCCGCCAGCGACGACCGGGACGCAGGCGCCCGACGCGGCGACGGGACCGGTCCGGCAGGCCACCCGGTACGGGAAGGCAGCTGGCGGCCGGGATCCCGTCACCAGAGCGGGCCGACTGGGACCTGGTCGGGGGAGCGGGGCACGCGGGGCGGTGCCGCACCGCGCACAGGCAGGCCTGACCGCGGGTCGCGGGGAACGGAGGGCACGGCGGACCGGCCTGCGCGGCGTGCTGGGCGGACCGCGGACCGCCGGTCCGGGCCGCGAGACCATCGCGAGGGGCCGGCGCTGACGACCCGGCCGCGGATCGAGGCGCCGGCGCTGCCGGACGAGGCCACGCCTGAGCTGCTTGACCTGGAGGTCCGCAAGGAACTGCGCGGCCTTCCGATCGGGCTTGCCGAGGTGGTGGCGCGTCACCTGGTGGCGGCGGCGATGGTGCTCGACGACGACCCGGCGCTCGCGCTCGCGCACGCCCGCACCGCGGCGAGCCTGGCCGCCCGGCTGCCCGTCACCAGGGAGGCTGCCGGCATCGCCGCCTACCACGCCGGGGAGTACGCGACCGCGTTGGTCGAGCTGCGGACCGCCCGCCGGATGGACGGCTCGGCGCGCTATCTGCCCATGATCGCCGATGCTGAACGGGGGCTCGGTCGTCCCGAGCGGGCCGTCACCTATCTCACCGACCCGGCCGCCGAGGCGCTCGACCCGGCGGGGCGCGCCGAGCTGCTGATCGTCGGTTCCGGTGCCCGCCGGGACCTCGGGCAGCCGGAGGCCGCCGTCGTCCTGCTCCAGGACGAGGCGACGCGTCCCGGCCCGCCGCGGCCGTGGACCGCGCGGCTGCGCTACGCCTACGCCGAGGCGCTACTCGACGCGGACCGACCGGTGGAGGCGCTGCGGGCGTTCGAGGCCGCGGCGGCGATCGACGACGAAGGCGAAACAGACGCCGACGAGCGTGCCTACGAGCTCATGACCGCTCAGCTCGCGGCCGACAGTGCCGGACCGGTTGGCGAGGGCGTCAGCGTGACCGCCACCGCCGTCACCGCTGCCGTTTCACGGCCAGCACCGGCGGCTGCCTCGGGCTCAGAGGCTGCTCCTCCGGGCTCGGAGGCACCCCCGAGCTCAGAGGCGGCCACCGCGTCGACGGACCTGCCGGAATCGAGCACTCCGACCGACGGCGAGGCGGTGCCGGGTGAAACGTCGGCTGGTGACGTGGCCGAACCGGGCCGCGGCTCGGTAGCGGACGGCTCGGTCACGGACGACTCCGGCTCGGACGACTCCGGCTCGGACGACTCCGGCTCGGACGAGGACGGGCCCGCCGGTGTGGGGAAAGGCGTCACGCCGGTGCTGTTCGACGATGGGAGCTCCTCGCTGGCGCGCTTTGGCACGGCTGGCGCCCCGGCCGCGGACGAGACTGACCCCGCTCGCCCGCAGGCCTCTCGTGCTGGCGGATTGCCGGACCTGAGCGTGCTGTTCAGCGATCTGGGCCTGCGTGAGATCCCCGTGGCCGAGCGTCAGCCGCTGGCCCAGGACGAGCCGGCGGGGGAGGAGACGGGCGACTGAGCGCTGCCCGCGCCGCGACGGTGGCCGCGCCGCGACGGTGGCCGGCCGGTCGACCTGGGGCCGGCCCGGCCACCGCAAGCGGCTCAGGACTCGTCGAGGAGCCGGACGAGCAGTCCGGTACGCGGCTTGGGAGTGAACAGGGTCGACTTGCGGGGCATGCGCTCGCCCGCGCCGGCGACGGCCGTGACGTCGGCGACCGGGGTCGGGTTGAGCAGCAGTGCGGTGCCGCCGGCGTCCGCCGCCGCGGCGATCGCTGCTGGTGCGTCGTGGTAGTAGTCGACGACGCCGACCTTGTCCTCCTGACCCCAGACGTCGGAGATCAAGGTGAGGTGCGCGACCGTCACGTCCAGGCTGCGGAAGGCCGCCGAGCGGTCCGCCGGCAGGGTGCGGGCCAGCACCTCGGCGGTCGGCTCGGTCAGCAGGTAGGCGTCGCCGCCGTCCGTGATGGCGAAGGCGTGCCCGCCCTGGCCCGCCTTGGCCAGCTCGTCGAGCAGCAGCGCGACGTCAGCCGGCTCGGTGCCCGCCGTGGCCAGCCGGCGAACGGTGAACGCGCCCTCTGCCCGGTGGGCGGCCTCGGCGACCGGCAGGCCACGTACGGCCCGGTGGATCGGGTGTACCTGCGGGCCGGAGACCGTCGCGTCGACGAGGAAGGTCAGGCCGAAGTCCCACGGGCCGGGGCCGTCGCCGGCGGCGTGCCGTTCCGCCTGATAGTGCCGGTAGGTCGCGTAGCGGTGGTGACCGTCGGCGATCACGGCGCGGCGCGGCAGCAGGTCCGCGGCGATCGTGGCGAGCGTCGCCGGGTCGGTCAGTGCCCAGATTCGGTGCGCGACGCCATCGTCGGTGACGGTGGCCAGCAGTGGCTCGGTGGCGACCGTCGCCGCGACGATCCGGCTCGTCTCGCCGCCGCCGTCGTAGAGCAGGAAGATCGGCTCGAGGTTCGCCCGGGTCGCCTGCTGCAGCGCCAGCCGGTCGGAAACCGGGCCGGCCATGGTGTTCTCGTGCGGCAGGATGATCCCGGCGTCAGGGTCGGCGAGCGCGACGGCGCCGACCAGGCCGCGCTGGCGATGGCCGTCCTGCTCCTCCTCGTAGACGTAGAGCGCGGGCGCCTCGTCACGTGCCAGGATCCCGGAGCCCAGCCAGCCGGTGAGCGTCTCGGCCGCCTGGGCGTAGCGGCTGCCCGGTTCGTCGGCCGAACGGTCTTTGGGCAGGATCAACCGGACCGCGTTGTGCGGGTCGGCCGCCTCCAACGCCGCCACGCCCGCGTCGTCGATCACGTCATAGGGCGGGGACGTCAGCGCGGCCAGGTTCGTGGCGGCGCCGGCAGCGGCGGTGAACCTGGCCGCCCGAAACGGCGCGAGCACCAACCCGGCGGGGACGGGAACAGCGGCAGCAGCAGCTGCGGCGTCAACCATGGCCCGCATCGTAGGGGCCGGCCGCGGTGACGCCACCGTGGACCAACACCGGCGCGCACCCGAAGCGACCCACCTCACACGCCCGCTACGCCCCCACCTGGCGACCCTGACCAGACAACCCAGCCACAGCAGGCGGGCAGCACGTCCCCACCCCACCACTTCGCGACTCCCCGACCGGGCGGAGCGGCCGGGTCCCTGCTGGATCGCGAAGCGATCTGGGAGGTCTGGGTCGCCGCTAGGCGACCTTGAGCCGACCGCAGTACGCGGAGCGTCTGAGCAGCGACACTGGACCACAGGCTGGTTTCCGCCTGGGCGCTGACTCGGGCGGCTGGCCTCGGCGGGTCCACGGCGTGGGCCGGGGGCGGTTGGCGCGGGCGGTGTGGCCGGCGGACGCCGTGCAGCCACGGGACGGATGACGGTCTGCCGGTCTGGCGTTGCAGGCCTTGGGAGGTGCTGATGTCCGAGCAGTCCGATGACGGCGCGCAGCGGTCGGGCCCGGCGGGTTCGCCGGCCGGGACCGTGTATGACTGGTATACCCGCGGTGTCCAGCTACATGGCCACGGCGATGTGAACGCGGCCGTCCAGCTGTTGGCGCATGCGTGCGCCGCCGAGCCCGGGTCGCGCAGCGTGCGCGAGGCGCTCGCCCGGGCCCAGTTCGACGCTGGCCAGTACGACGCCGCCCTGAAGACGTTCGCCTGGATCGTCGACCAGGACCCGACCGACGACTATGCCCAGTTCGGCCTGGGGATGGCAGCCCGGCGCACCGGCGACCTGTCCACCGCGATCGAACATCTGGCGCTGGCGGCCGCGATGCGTCCGGAGATCCAGCACTACGGCCGTGAGCTGCGCGGCGCCCGCGCCCACCTGAACCGGGCCCGCTCCGCGTGACCGCAGTGGCGAGCCTCCCGACCGGGCGCGGACGGCCAGGTCACGGATTTCCGGGCCGGCGCGTCGTCGCCTCGGCTGCGGCCCGCGGCGCGGCGCGATGACCGCGACCGGCGGGCAGACGCTCGCCGGCGCTCCGGGGATCGATCCGGCTTACGGGCAGCCGCTCGGCGGTTGCGCGGTGCCTCCGGCGCGGCGGTTCGACGTCGCGCTTCTCGATCTTGACGGAGTGATCTACCGAGGAGACGGGGCGGTGCCGCACGCCGCCGAGGCGATCACGGCGGCTGGGCGTGGCGGCATGCGCTCTGCTTACGTGACGAACAACGCGTTGCGTACCCCGGAGGCGGTCGCGGCCCGGCTCACGGCCTTTGGCGTTCCGGCGAGCCCAGGCGAGGTCATCACGTCGGCCCAGTCGGCGGCCCATGTCCTCGCCGAGCGGCTGCCCACCGGGGCGCCGGTGCTGGTCGTCGGCGGCCGGGGGCTGCGTGCGGCGGTCGCCGCGGAGGGGCTTACTCCCGTCACGTCGGCGGACGACGGACCGTTGGCCGTCGTCCAGGGCTTCGACCCCGAGCTGACCTACCAGCGGCTCGCCGAGGCGGCGCTCGCGGTGCGCGCCGGGGCGCTGTGGGTCGCGAGCAACGCCGACCTGACCGTGCCGACCGAGCGCGGCCTCGCGCCGGGAAACGGTTCGCTGGTCGCGATGATCCGGGCGGCCACCGGTTGCGAACCGTTGGTCACCGGCAAGCCCGAGCCGGCCATGCACGCCGAGTCGGTGCGTCGCTCGGGGGCCCGCCGGCCGGTCATCGTCGGCGATCGGCTCGACACCGACGTCGAGGCGGGCGCCCGCTCCGGCACGCCGACCCTGCTCGTGCTCACCGGGGTGACGACGCCGTCCGACCTGCTCGCCGCTGCCGCGGCCCATCGCCCGACCATGCTCGCCGCCGACCTGCGAGGGCTGCTGCGGGTGCATCCACCGGCCTGGCTCACCGCTGACGGGCGCGCCCGATGCGGTCACTGGGAATGCCGGGTCGACGACGTGGGCACGCTGCGCTGGCGTCGGCTGGCCGAAGGTCAGCCCAGCCCGGCCGGCAATCCCGACTCGGCCGGCAATCCCGACTCGGCCGGCAATCCCGACTCGGCTGGTGGTGCGGTGGCTGACGACGGCCTCGACGCCCTGCGGGCGGCCTGCGTGGCTGCCTGGGCGGCTCGTGACGCCGGCCGGGCCCCGCGCAGCGTCGCCGAGGACCGTCCGGACGCCTGCGCGGACCTGACCGTCGCCGCCCGATGACCCCGATGTCCCGGCGAGCGGGGCTACAGCAGCGAGCGGACGCGCAGGAGGTCGCGAACGCTCGCCTCAACCCGCAGCCGGCCGCTCGCCCAGGCCGAGGTGACCGAAAGCCGGCCTTCGGTGATGGCCATCAGGTCGTCGCTGGTCAGGGTGAAGGTGATCTGCGACGGGTGCGCGCCCTCGGCGATGTCGCGCAGGCAGCCGTCGCGCAGCTCGGCGGTGTAGGACGCCCCGAGGTCGGGCAGCCGGCACATGAGCGTCCGGTCCGGCGCCCGCGGCGAGCGGCCCTCGCGTACGGCAACCTGGTCGAGGCGGGCCGCGAGCCCGCGCAGCGCGGCCTCGCACTGCTGTCGATCCGCCACGGTGAACCTCCTCTCACGCCCGCTGGACGCTGCCGGTGGCCGCGGCCGGCCGGCGCGGCGTGCCGCTACCGTCCTACCTGGTCATGGCCGTCCTCGCCCGGCAGGAGCGGGTGGCGAACGCCGGCTCGGCATGCCGTGGTCCACGGTTCGCCCGGCTCGTGGTGTTCCGTGCCTGGCCGGCCAGGCACAGGCTCCGGGCGTCCGTACGCGACACTGGTTGGCGACGGCCGGGAGCGGCTAGGGCGGTCCAGATGACTCGGGCGCCGCATGGACGCCGGTACGTTCCGATATGCCGGACATCGACCGCGGGAGGCTGGACTGGTGACCATCGAGCCGGGAGCGGCCAGTCCGGGCTCCACGCCGCCGGGCGAGACCGGGGACGAAGGCGTGCGCGACGCCTCCGCCCGGCTGGCGGCGTTGCCTAGGCTGCCAGTGGCCGAGCACGTGGCTGTCTTCGAGGATGTCCATCGGCTGCTCGTGGGATCCCTCGCCCAGCTCGACGCGGCCGACGGCGCCGAGCAGGCGGCCCCGGCCGCGGCACGTCCCGGCCCGGCGGTGCCCGGGCCCCGGCCCGCTCCCGGGTCACGGTGAGCGAGTGGTAGCCGTGACGCGCAGGATGCGACTGGATGGCGAACTGGTCCGCCGGGGCCTTGCCCGGTCACGGGAGCAGGCTGCCGAGGTGATCGCCGCCAGGAGGGTGTTGGTCGCCGGTCAGGTGGCGACCAAGGCCGCGACGATGGTCGACGGCACCATCTCGATTGCCGTCACCGGCGGCGACGACCCCGGCTTCGCCTCTCGCGGCGCTCAGAAGCTGCTGGGCGCGTTCGCTGCCTTCGGTGTCCCCCCGCTGGCCGCCGCCGGCGAGAGCGCACTCGCCGCGACCAGCGAGCGGGCCGAGCGGGCCGAGCCGGCCGCCGTCGAGCCGGCCGCCGTCGAGCCGGCCGCCGTCGAGCGGATGTCCCCTGAGGCCGGGCCTGACGGGCGGGTCGTGCTGCGGGTAGCCGGACGGCGGGCGATGGACGTGGGCGCGTCGACGGGAGGGTTCACCGACGTGCTCCTGCGGGCCGGCGCCGCCTCCGTGATCGCCGTGGACGTGGGCTACGGGCAGCTCGACTGGCGGCTGCGCACCGACCCGCGGGTCCAGGTGCTCGACCGGACCAACGCCCGGTACCTGACCGTCGAGGCTATCGGCGCGCCGGTCGACCTGATCGTGGGCGACCTGTCGTTCATCTCGCTGCGGCTGGTGCTGCCGGCGCTCGTCGCCTGCGCCGGTGACGGCGCCGACCTCGTCCTGCTCGTCAAGCCGCAGTTCGAGGTCGGCCGGGAGCGGCTCGGCGCCGGCGGAGTCGTCCGCGACGTCGCGCTGCATGCCGAGGCGGTCGAAGGGGTCGCCCGCGCGGCCGGCGAGCTCGGCCTCGGCGTGCGCGGCGTGGTCGCGAGCCCGCTGCCGGGACCGGCCGGCAACGTCGAGTACCTGCTGTGGCTGACCGCGGGCGCGCCGCCACTCGACCCGGCGGCGCTGGCGGCGGCGATCGCGGCCGGCCCGGCGGGCCCGGCTGCGAGCTCTGCCGGGGCGGCTGCGGACGAGAGGCCGTCACGATGAGCAGGGAGATCCTCGTCCTCACGCACCCGCGGCGGGAAGGGATGACCCGGCGGGCCCGCTGGGTGCTCGACCGGCTGTCCGCGGCCGGGATCGCGCCGCGCATGCTCGCCGACGAGGCGGAGATCCTGGGCCTGGCCGCGCCGGGCACGGTGCCGCGCGACGAGGGCGCGGCCCTCGGGGTCGAGCTGGTGCTCGTCCTCGGCGGCGACGGCACCCTGCTGCGCGGCGCCGAGTTCGCCCGCTCGGCCGACATCCCGCTGCTCGGTGTCAACCTCGGCCACGTCGGATTTCTCGCCGAGGCGGAGCACGACGCCCTCGAGGCGACGGTCGACGCCGTCATCGCGAAGGACTACCGGGTCGAGGAGCGGATGACCGTCGAGGTCACCGTCCGGCACGCCGGCGAGGTCACGTACACCGGTTGGGCACTCAACGAGATGTCCCTGGAGAAGGCCGAGCGGGCCAAGATGCTGGAATGCGTGCTCGGCATCGACGGCCGGCCGCTTTCGCGCTGGGGCTGTGACGGGGTGATCTGTTCGACGCCGACCGGTTCCACCGCCTACGCCTTCTCCGTCGGCGGCCCGGTGATGTGGCCGGGGGTGGACGCGCTGCTAGTGGCGCCGATCAGCGCGCACGCGCTGTTCGCCCGGCCGCTGGTCCTCGCCCCGGCGTCGACGGTGGCGATCGAGGTGCTGCCGCCCGTGCCAGGGGTGATCTACTGTGACGGCCGTCGCTCGGCGCCGGTGGCGCCGCACTCGCGGGTCGAGGTCTCGCGGGGGAAGCGGCCGGTTCGGCTCGCGGTGGTGCACACCTGGCCGTTCACCGACCGGCTGGTGGCGAAGTTCCACCTGCCGGTCGAGGGTTGGCGCGGCCGGGCCGCCCGCGACAACGGCTTCCCCGAGCCCATCACCGGCTTCACCCTCGACGACTGAGACGACTGCATGGCCGGCACCAAGCAGCGCCCTTCGTGCCGGCTCGCCCACTGATGCCCTAGAGTTCGGAACGTGCTCGAGGAGATTCGGCTGCGTGGCCTCGGGGTCATCGATGACGCCGTCCTCGACCTCGCGCCGGGCCTCACGGTGGTCACCGGTGAGACCGGCGCCGGCAAGACGATGATCGTCCAGGGGTTGGGGCTGCTCACCGGCGGACGGGCCGACTATGGCCTGATCCGACCTGGCTATGACCGTGCCTTCGTCGAGGGCCGCCTGGTCGTCCCGCTCGACTCACCGACGGCCGCGCGCGTGCGCGATGCGGGCGGCGAGCTCGACGACGACGGCGTCCTGCTCATCGGCCGGACGCTGATCGCCGACGGCCGCTCCCGCGTCCAGGTCGGCGGCCGCTCCGCGCCGGCGAGCCTGCTCGCGGAGCTCGCCGAGGACCTCGTGGCGGTCCACGGCCAGTCGGAGGCGCAGCGGCTGCTCAAGACGTCCACCCAGCGGGCCGCGCTCGACCGGTTCGCCGGCGAGGCGGTCGCCAAGCCGCTCGCCCGCTACGGCGAGCGCTACGCGCGGCTGGCGGCCGTGCGGGCGAAGCTCACCGACCTCACGGAGCGTTCCCGCGAGCGGGCCGCCGAGGCGGAGTCGCTGCGCTCCCGGCTGGCTGACATCGAGCGGGTCGCCCCGACGCCCGGCGAGGACGTCGCGCTAGACGGTGAGCTGCGCCGGCTGGAGCACGCCGAGGCGCTGGTCCGCGCCGCCGAGACCGGGCACGCCGCCCTGGTCGCCGACCCGGCGGCCGGCGACGGCTCGCCCGGCGCCGTCGACCTGGTCGCCGCGGCCCGCCGGGCCGTCACCGCGGAGGCGGACCTCGACCCGGCGCTCGCCGAGCTCGGCAACCGGATCCGCGAGGCCGCCGTGCTGCTCGCCGACGTCGCCGCCGACCTCGCCTCCTACGCGGCCGGCGTCGACGCCGACCCGGCGCGCCTCGCCGCGGCCCAGGAACGGCGTGCGGACCTGGCCGCGCTGACCCGGGCGCACGGCACCGACGTCGACGGGGTGCTCGCCTGGGCCGAGGAGGCCGGCCGCCGGCTGCTCGAGCTCGACAGCGGCGTCGACTCGGCGGAGGCGCTCACCGCCGAGCGGGACGCCCTGTTCGACGACCTCGCCGACCTCGGCGGCCAGGTGTCGGCCGCGCGCTCGCGGGCCGCGCACGAGTTCGGCGAGCGGGTCGCCGCGGAGCTGGCGGGCCTGGCCATGCCGCGGGCCCGCGTCGTGGCCGTCGTCTCGCAGCGCGACGACCCGAACGGGCTGCCGATGTTCGGCCGGAAGATCGCTTTCGGGCCTGGCGGTGTCGACGACGTCGAGCTGCGGCTCGTGCCGCACCCCGGCGCGCCCGCCCGGCCGGTGCACAAGGGCGCGTCGGGCGGCGAGCTGTCGCGGGTGATGCTCGCGATCGAGGTGGTGCTAGCGGCGAACGACGCGGGCGCCACGATGGTCTTCGACGAGGTCGACGCGGGCGTCGGCGGGCGGGCGGCGGTGGAGATCGGCCGGCGGCTCGCGAAGCTCGCCCGCACCCACCAGGTCATCTGCATCACCCACCTGCCGCAGGTCGCCGCGTTCGCCGACCGGCATCTGGTGGTCAGCAAGGCCTCCGACGGCTCGGTCACCCGCAGCGGCGTCACCGCCCTCGACGACCCGGGCCGGGTTCGCGAGCTGTCCCGGATGCTCGCGGGCCAGGAAGACTCGACCCTGGCCCGCGGCCACGCCGAGGAGCTCCTCGCCGCCGCGGCCGCGGACAAGGCGGCCCCCTAAAAGCCTGAAGCTCCGGCTGATCGCGACGGAGGCCACTATGTGGGTGAAACCGGGCGGGTGAGCTGGCGTGTTACTGTGAAGTCCCGTGGGCCAGCTGAGAAATGCCGGCTGGACACCAGGCCTTGATCGGACGATCCAACGGTCCGAGGTCCCAACCACGGGAGCGTGCGTGGCGCAGGTACGCAGCAGCAAACATATTTTCGTCACCGGTGGCGTGGCATCCAGCCTGGGCAAAGGGCTGACGGCCTCCAGCCTCGGACGGCTGCTCAAGGCCCGCGGCCTGCGGGTGACGATGCAGAAGCTGGACCCGTACCTCAACGTCGACCCTGGAACGATGGACCCGTTCCAGCACGGTGAGGTCTTCGTCACCGACGACGGCGCCGAGACCGACCTGGACGTCGGCCACTACGAGCGCTTCCTCGACGTTGACCTGGACGGCAGCGCGAACGTGACCACCGGGCAGGTGTACTCAGCGGTCATCGCCCGGGAACGGCGCGGCGACTACCTCGGCCAGACCGTGCAGGTCGTCCCGCACATCACCGACGAGATCAAGGGCCGGATCCGCGGGCTCGCGAGCCCGGACGTCGACGTCGTCATCACGGAGGTCGGCGGCACCGTCGGCGACATCGAGTCGCTGCCCTACCTGGAGGCGATCCGCCAGGTCCGCCACGAGGTCGGCCGGGACAACGCGCTGACTGTCCACGTCAGCCTCGTGCCCTACCTCGCCCCGTCCGGTGAGCTGAAGACCAAGCCGACGCAGCACTCCGTGGCGGCGCTGCGCAGCATCGGCCTGCAGCCGGACGCGCTGGTCTGCCGCTCCGACCGGCCGCTGCCGGACTCGCTGAAGCGGAAGATCGCGCTGATGTGCGACGTCGACGACGAGGCCGTCGTCGGCGCGCCGGACGCATCGTCGATCTACATGATCCCGAAGGTCCTGCACCAGGAGGGCCTGGACGCCTACGTGGTGCGCCGCCTCGGCCTGTCATTCCGCGACGTCGACTGGCGCGAGTGGGACACGCTGCTGCGCCGGGTCAACCAGCCCACCCACCGGGTGACCGTCGCGATGGTCGGCAAGTACATCGACCTGCCGGACGCCTACCTGTCGGTCACCGAGGCGCTGCGGGCCGGCGGTTTCGCCACGGACGCCGGGATCGACGTCCGTTGGGTCGCCTCGGACGAGTGCTCGTCGCCGGAGGCCACCGCGGCGCTGCTCGACGGCGCCGACGGAATGATCATCCCGGGCGGGTTCGGTGTCCGGGGCATCGAGGGGAAAATCAACGCGCTGCGGCACGCCCGCGAGCACGGCATCCCGGCGCTGGGGATCTGCCTGGGCCTGCAGTGCATGGTGATCGAGGCTGCCCGCGGCCTCGCCGGCCTGGCGGACGCGAACTCCACGGAGTTCGACGAGGCGACCCCGCACCCGGTCATCTCGACGATGGCCGACCAGCGGGACGTCGTCGCCGGCAAACGCGACATGGGCGGCACGATGCGGCTCGGGCTCTACCCGTGCAGGCTCGCTCCCGGCACGATCGCCCGCCGTGAGTACGGCATGCCCGAGGTCCCCGAACGGCACCGGCACCGCTACGAGGTCAACAACGACTACCGGGACCGGCTGGCCGCCGCCGGCGTGGTGTTCTCCGGCACTTCGCCGGACGGCCGGCTGGTCGAGGTCGTCGAGCTGCGCCCCGACGTGCACCCGTTCTATGTCGGCACTCAGGCACACCCCGAGTTCCGGTCCCGGCCGACGCGCGCGCACCCGCTGTTCCGCGGCCTGGTCTCCGCCGCTGTCGCCTACGCCGACCGGCGCCGCGGCGTGCTGCCGGTGGACCTCGCCGCCGACCCCCCCGAGTCGCCCGAGGGCAGGCTCGACGGTCTCGGCGGCCTTGGCGACGGCGCCGCGCTGGTGACCTCGTGACCCCGGAGGTGGGCGCACGCGAGGCCGGGGCCACCGGCACGGGCACGCACCGCTACGAGGTCGTCGAGAGCGGCACCCCCTACCAGGGACGGATCATCGCGATCCGCCGTGACCTGGTGCGGATGCCCGACGGCGGCGTCTCCCAGCGTGACGTCGTCGTGCACCCGGGCGCGGTCGGCGTCGTCGCGCTCGACGACGCCGAACGGATCGTCATGGTCCGCCAGTACCGCCACCCGGTGCGCGGGCCGCTGTGGGAGCTGCCCGCCGGGATCCTCGACCTGCCCGGCGAGCCGGCCTCGGCCGCCGCCGCGCGGGAGCTGGCCGAGGAGGCGGCGCTGCGGGCCGCCGAGTGGGCGGTGCTCGTCGACGTGTGGGCGTCGCCCGGGATGACCGACGAGGCGTACCGGGTGTTCCTCGCCCGGGGTCTGTCGGAGATCCCCGCCGCCGAGCGGTATGTCGGCGAGCATGAGGAGGCCGAGATGTCGGTCACCCGGGTGCCGCTGGACGAGGCCGTGACCAGAGTGCTCGACGGCGACATCACCAACGCGATGGCCGTCATGGGCATCCTCGCGGCAGCCCGGGCCCGCGACATCGGCTTCACCACCCTGCGCCGCCCCGACACCCCCTGGCCCGCCCGCCCGGGGAACAGGGGTTGAGGTAGGGCGCTCGCTCGGGGTCGGGGCAGAAGGTTGAGCCAGATCAATCGTTACCGGTCAAGACGCCGGTGGCCTCCTCGACGTTCACCGGGGCGGTCGCGGTCAGGGTCACCGCGTCCAGGGCGAAGGCCTGGGCGACCCCCGGGACGGTGAACGTGCCGTCCCAGGTGACCGTCAGCGTGATCTGGTAGGTGCCGGGGCGGCGGTACTGGTGGGAGACGTAGGCGTCGGGGTGATCACGGGGAGAGATCGCCGGATCGTAGGGCCGGCCCGGCGAGTTCGGGCCGGTCTCGCCGTCACCGAAGTCCCAGCGGTAGGTCGGGACAGCGCTGATCGTCGCGATGACCGGCTGGTCCACGTTGAAGGTGAACGTCGGCGGCACCGGCGTGTAGACGATCGTCGCGAGCCCGGCGACGCTGTGCCCGCTCGGCTGGACGGTCAGGCGGGGCTTCGGGAGGAGCTCCTCGCGCAGGTAGTCGGCCAGCTGGGCGCGCACCGTGGCGAGCGGGATGCCGTTGGGGTCGGCGAGCCAGGTCTGGCAGTTCGCGATCGCTGCGTTGTAGGCGGCCAGCTCCTCGGCGGTCATGTCGGGGCTTGCACCGAGGGCGAGCAGGAGGTCGCAGGAGGCCGCCGGGTCGGGCGGGCAGGTGGCGCCGCAGTCGGCGCCCCGCCGTGAGCCGCCGATCGGGACCGGGATGAGCTGGCCGCCTCGGTAGCGGTACTGGTAGCCGCCGTCGGTCGCACGGGTGTCGCAGCTGGCCCAGATCACCGTGCCGCAGGGCACGGTGCTGGCGGGTGTCGTGCCGGGCGGTGTCGTCGCCGCGCGGGCGCCGCCCGCCGTCACCAGCAGGGCGGCCGTCAGCCAGAGTGCGGTCAGTGCCGCCGCCAGTGCTGCCGTTGGCGTTGCCGTCCGTGCACGTCGTGTCATGCCTACCTCCGCGCGTAGCGGATCGTCTGGATGAGCCAGCCGCTGCCGGTCAGGGCGAGCTGGGCCGTGCCGGCGCGGGCGGGCACGCCGGGTGCCGAGTCGGCTCGGCGGCCGGCCTGGTCGAGCAGGCCGACGGTTCTGACCGTGGCGGTGAACGTCACCGTGATCACAACCCCCTCCCGTGGCTGGGCCGTGAGTCCGGTGATCTCGTAAGGGTCGGTGTCGGCGCGCAGGCCGCGTTGCTGGAAGCCCAGGGTGACCCCGACGTCGAGGGCGCACCCCTGGCAGCCGGGCAGCGCCACCGAGGCCACGTCGGCGATCTGGCCGGTCCGACTGGCGCTGTTGATCTCCGCGAAGTAGGCGGCGACGATGTCGCTGGCGGCGGCTGGCGAGTCGCTCGCCGGCCTGCGAGCGTCGGCGGCGGGGGCCGCCGTCGGCGTCGGCGAACCACTCGAGCCGCTCGAGCCGGCTGAGCCGTTCGAGCCGCCGCCGGGCTGGCCGGAAACGGCCGCGCCCTTCACCGGGGCCGCAGCACCTGCCGGCCTGTCGCTGGAGCCGCAGGCCGTCAGCACGAGCGCCAGGCTCGCGATCACGCTCGCCAGGGCGACGGAGGTCGGCACGCGCGGCGCCGGTTCGGTCGGCGGCCTGGTTACCGCGGTCGGCGGGACGGCCGGGGAGGTGGGCACTCGGCGTTGGGCGATCATGGTGAACCGCCTTGTCGGGCGTACTCGTGTCCCGCCGGCTGGGCCGGCTGAGCCGGCCGGGCCGGACAGGCGGCGGGCGGCGTCGCCGGTGCAGGCGCGGATCCGTCGCCCTGGGAAGACGCGCCGGCGGCCTCGGAGGTTGCGGGCCTGGCCGTACCTGCCGTGGAAAGTCGGACGTGTGCGGCGTAACGTGACGTTCCGAACGCTGTCCGCACAAGCCGTCAGAATAGCGCCACGCCAGCGCTGCGCGGACTCCGCTTGTCAAGAACTGTCGGCGGAAGGTCCTACTATTCGGACTGATGATGAAGGCCCACGCCCTCGACTCCGCCACGACCTCTCACGCCACGGGCTCTCACGCGGCGGTCCGTGCCGCGGCCGGTTCTCGTGCTGCCGGCGCCGGAGGCAGGTCGGGCGTTTCCGCTGCCGAGGGCTGGGGCCGCGGTGAGCCTGACATCCGGGCGCCGATCGTCGTCGGAATGAATCCCGTCTGGCGGAGGCGTGGCCGCGGGGGCGCGGGTCGGCAGTGGACGTGACCTACTCGGCGGATCCGGGCGAGCTGGCCGCCCGCTACATCCATCACCTCGTCGGCGAGCGTGGCCTTGCCCGCAACTCAGTTCTTGCCTACGAAAGAGACCTGCGTCGTTACCGTGAGTACTTGGGTGCACGTGGCGTTCTCTCGTTGACCGATGTCGAGGAAGTGACGCTGGGGGAGTTCGCTTCGGCGCTGCGTAACGGGGACGATGAGCACCCCCCGCTGGCCGCCGCGTCGGTCGCCCGGATGCTGGTCGCAGTCCGTTCACTGCACCGATTCGCGGCGCAGGAGGGCGAAGTCGCGAAGGACGTGTCCCAGCCGATTCGCCCACCCGCCCCGCCGCGGCGGCTGCCCAAGGCGCTTACCGTCGACCAGGTCCTCGCGGTGCTCGCTGCAGCCTCCGGCGGTCCTGCTAGCATCCCGGACTCCGGCGAGGAAGCGGACGAGGCCCGCGGAACCGAGGCCGACGCCGAGGCCCGCCATGGCGGCGGGGTAGGCGGCGGCCCGTACGGCATCCGGGATGCCGGGGACCGGGCGGAGCTGGTTCGCAGGCTGCGCTCGACGGCGTTGCTGGAGCTGCTGTACGGCACCGGAGCACGGATCTCCGAAGCCGTCGGCCTCGACCTCGACGACTTCGACCTGGACCCGGCGGCCGCTGCGGTGCGACTACACGGCAAGGGGGGCCGGGACCGGGTGGTACCGCTCGGGCGGTGCGCGGTCGTGGCGCTGTCGGCCTATCTGGGCCGAGGTCGGCCGGCGCTGGTGACGCCGGTCTCCGGCTCGGCCGTGTTCCTGTCCCGGCGCGGCGGCCGGCTGTCCCGGCAGAGCGCCTGGTCGGCCCTGCGGGCGGCGGCGGTGGCGGCCGGGATCGAAGGGGTCTCCCCGCACGTGCTGCGGCACTCGTTCGCGACGCACCTGCTCGACGGCGGTGCGGACGTCCGAGTCGTTCAGGAGCTGCTCGGGCATGCCTCGGTGCGCACCACGCAGATCTACACGCTGGTGACCGTGGACCGGTTGCGGGAGGTGTACGCGGCGGCGCATCCGCGGGCGCGGGACGCCGGAGGTATTCCTGATGACGCCGGCTCGCGCGGCGCGTTGAGCCCGACGCGGGCGCTGGCGCCCCGGCCTGGATCCGGCCCCCTGGGGGCGAGCCCCGGCCAGTTGGTCTAGACCGGCAGCCGGGCCGCGGCTTGGGCGTGCGCAGGTACGGCCGGGCCGAGCGGGAGATGCCGACCGGTCGCGGTCAGGCACGCGACCGCGGCGGGTCCGTCGGAAGGGCTCCGCGGCCCAGCCCGCGGGCGTCGGACCGCCCGCCCGCGGCATGCCGTGGGCACTGCCGCGCGCCGACGAGGACCTCGAAGCGAGCGTCAGGCCGGGGAGTACGGGCCGAGGCTCGGCATGCCGTTCGCGATCTGCGGGGCTGGCACGACACCGCCCACTCCGGGGGGGCCGCTGCGCTCGGCCAGCGTCTCGCCGACCTTGCGCGCGATTGCCTCCATCAGGCGCAGCGCCTGCGGAAGCGACAGGTTGAGGACCACTTCGCTGTCGTTCGTCATCGCGAAGCGAACCGACACGTCCGCCATTGCCCGACCTCTCCCGCCTGACTCCGAAAATTCGGATGGTGTGTATGAACCCGAACGGTACGGCCCATCTTCACCCGCCGCACGCGGGGGGTTGGACCCGATACGCGGCATCTCGCGCATCGGTACCATACCGTTACCTACGGTTACCCTCCCCGATGGGATCGCCTCATGCCCCTGCCGGGCCCCGTGGAGTGGCGCCGGAAACGTGATGGTCACTAGCTGCCACTCCTAGGTGCGGGGCTGTCTGGCCGCCACGGCCCGCGAAACCCGCCCGACGTGTGCGAAAGAATGCTGTTCAACCGTGTAGCTGGTGTGTTGATGCTTCTATGGTCCCTCATCGGACTTCGTCGGCGCCAACGGGGTCCCCGTCGTCCCTGTCGCTCCCTCGTGCTCATCGACCGGCGGCCGGCAGGTCCGCCGTGTGGAGGTCTGGGACGGTGCCCTCCGCGTCCGCAGGGCGGTGGCACAGTCCACAGCAGCGAGCCTGCCGGCTGAGGGCGCGTGAAAGCCAGGTCGGGCACGATGGGGTCGTGAGTTCATCTGAAGACGTGCAGGACGTCGCCTCCCTGTCCATCGGCATCCTTGGCGGCTCGGGGCCGCAGGGCGGTGGTCTCGCCATCCGGTTTGCCGCGGCTGGCCACAAGGTGGTCATCGGTTCGCGGTCGGCCGAGCGGGGCGAGGAGGCGGCCGCCAAGCTGTCCGCGCCGGGCCGGACGATCGAGGGCGCCGACAACGCGGGCGCTGCCGAGCGGGCGGACATCGTGATCATCGCGGTGCCCTGGGAGGGGCACGGGGACCTGCTCGCCAGCCTGGGCAAGGAACTCGCCGGCAAGATCGTGATTGACTGCGTGAACCCGCTCGGCTTCGACAAGGGCGGTGCGTACCCGCTGCCGGTCGCCGAGGGCAGCGCCGCGCAGCAGGCCGCCGCCCTGCTGCCCGACAGCACGGTCGTCGCCGCCTTCCACCACGTCTCGGCCGTGCTGCTCGCGGACGAGACGATCGCCGAGGTCGACACGGACATCCTCGTCCTCGGTGACGACCGTGCCGCCACCGACGTGGTGCAGGCACTCGCCGAGCGCATCCCCGGCATGCGCGGCATCTACGCCGGCAAGCTGCGCAACGCCGGCCAGGTCGAGGCCTTCACCGCGAACCTGATCTCCATGAACCGCCGCTACAAGGCCCACGCGGGCATCCGCATCACCGACGTTCCGCACCAGGCCTGACCCGGCGGCTCGACCGAGATTCAAGAACATCGTCGGGGGAGTGGCAACGATGTCCGTAGGCCCGACAGTGCGGGACGACCTCGGACTGGCGGTGGCGATGCCGGCGCGGGTCGAACGAGTGGTCTCGCTCGTGCCGAGCCTGACCGAGTCGATCGCCGCCAGCGCGCCAGGCCTGCTCGTCGGGGCGACGAACTGGTGCACGCATCCGGGTGATCTCGACGTCACCCGGATACGCGGCACGAAGAATCCCGACGTCGACGCGATCGTCTGCCTCGCGCCCGACTTGGTGGTCGCGAACGCCGAGGAGAATCGGGAGCCCGACCTCGCGGCGCTGCGCGCCGCCGGGCTCGCCGTGTGGGTGACAGCGCCGACGACCGTCCCCGCGGCCCTGGACAGCCTCGACCGGCTCCTGCGGCTCGGCTGCGGCCTCGCCCGGCCCTCCTGGCTGCGGGAGGCCATCGCGGTCTGGCGCGAGCCGCTGCCGCAGACCAGCCGCCCGCCTCGACGGCGGGCCGTCATCCCGATCTGGCGGCGGCCCTGGATGGCCGTCGGCCGCGACACCTTCACCGGCGACGTCCTCGCCAGGCTCGGCGTCGACAACGTCCTCGCCGGCCACGCGGACCGCTACCCGCGTGTCACCATCGCCGACCTGCCACCGCATGACCTGGTCGTGCTGCCCGACGAGCCCTACGCCTTCAGTCCCGACGACGGCCCGGAGGCCTTCGACGCACCCGCGGCGTGCGTCTCGGGCCGCCACCTCACCTGGTATGGCCCCTCTCTCGCCGAGGCGCCGACGGTACTCCGGAGCCAGCTCGCCGCTGCGCTGTGACATTGGTCCGCTCCGTGCGGGCGCCGCGCTCCGGCCCCTTCCTCGCTTCGCTTCGGAAGGGACCTCCGCGCGGCGTCCTCCTGCGCGGACGGGTGCTCCGGCGACCTCCGCT
>Ga0068859_100001589_pt1 | contig 23178 bp, 22 predicted proteins | sample KBSSwiS22_FD_66585 | JGI IMG/M metagenome (GOLD analysis project Ga0068859, IMG submission 66585) | Switchgrass rhizosphere microbial communities from Kellogg Biological Station, Michigan, USA - KBS Switchgrass S2-2 | ecosystem: Host-associated > Plants > Roots > Rhizosphere > Soil ...
CGGCGACGACCGGCGGCTCGAAAGGCGGGGATTTCGGTCCGCCGCAGGGCGAGCCGGTCAAGGCCGTGCTGACGAGCCCGCCGCTCGTGCCCCCGGCCACGGGCCGGACGAAGCCTGCAAAGGTGATCGTCGAGCTCGAAGTGATCGAGAAGGAGATGCCGATCTCCGAGGGTGTCACCTACATGTTCTGGACGTTCGGTGGCACCGTTCCCGGCAGCTTCATTCGCGTGCGGCAGGGCGACACCGTGGAGTTCCACCTGAAGAACGCACCGGACTCGAAGATGCCGCACAACATCGACCTGCACGGCGTGACGGGCCCGGGCGGCGGCGCGGCGTCAAGCTTCACAGCGCCGGGTCATGCCTCGCGTTTCACGTTCAAGGCGCTCAACGCAGGGCTATACGTCTATCACTGCGCGACCGCGCCGGTCGGCATGCACGTGGCCAACGGCATGTACGGGCTCATCCTGATCGAGCCGCCGCAGGGATTGCCGAAGGTCGACCGCGAGTACTACGTGATGCAGGGCGACTTCTACACGACCGGCAAATACCGCGAGAAGGGCCTGCAGCCGTTCAACATGGAAAAGGCGATCGACGAGAAGCCGACCTACGTGCTGTTCAACGGCAGCGAAGGCGCGTTGACCGGCGACAAGGCGCTCGTCGCGAAGACCGGCGAGAGCGTGCGCCTTTACGTCGGCAACGGCGGACCGAACCTCGTGTCGAGCTTTCACGTCATCGGCGAGATCTTCGACAAGGTCTGGTACGAGGGCGGCACGCATTTCCAGGAGAACGTGCAGACGACGCTGATTCCCGCCGGCGGCGCCGCGATGATGGAGTTTCACATGGAGGTGCCCGGCAGCTACGTGCTGGTCGACCACAGCATCTTCCGCGCGTTCAACAAAGGCGCGCTTGCAATCCTCAAGGCCGATGGTCCTGACGTGAAGGAGACCTATTCCGGCAAGGAAGTCGACGAGATGTACCTTGGCGACCGTGCGTTGCCGAACCTCGCCGCCGTCGCGACTGCTGCCAGTTCCGCGAAGGCCGGCGCACTGACCGTCGACGAACAGATCAAGGCGGGCCAGGCGCTATTCACGGGTACCTGCTCGACGTGCCACCAGGCAACCGGCCAGGGGCTGCCGGGCGTGTTTCCCCCGCTCGCGAAGTCGGACTACTTCGCAAAGGACCCGATGCGCATCGCTGACGTCGTGCTGCGCGGGCTGTCCGGGCCGGTCACGGTGAATGGACAGGCCTACAACTCGGTGATGCCGCCGATGAGTCAGCTCACCGACGACGAGGCCGCGAACATCGCGACCTATGTGCTCAACAGCTGGGGTAATCCCGGCGGCCGCGTCACGAAAGAGCAGGTCGCCAAGCGCCGCACGGAAGCGGCGCCTGCCGCGGTGGCGCAACATTGAGCGCGATGCGCGCGCTTGCCGTTGGGTGCCTGCTGTTCCCGTTGATCGCAACAGCGGGACTCACGAACAGCTACGTTCGCATTCCCGGCGGTGATTTCACCACCGCGCTCAAGTACGAAGACGCGCTTGGCGCAGTGCGCATTGCGCCGTTCGAGATCATGAGAAGGCCGGTGACCAACGCGGAATTTCTCGCCTTCGTCAACGCGCACCCGCAGTGGCGACGCGACCGGATCGCGTCGGTCTTCGCCGGCTCCGACTATCTCGCGCATTGGCCGGCGCCGGGGCAGCTCGCTCCGGGCGAGCAGGGTGCGCAACCGGTTACGCGCGTCAGCTGGTTCGCAGCGTCCGCCTACTGCAAGGCTCAGGGCGCGCGCTTGCCGCGGTGGCTCGAATGGGAGTACGTCGCTGCCGCGGACGATACGCGTCGCGATGCCCGCAGCGATGCCGCCTGGCGTGAGCGAATTCTAGGCTGGTACGCGCGTCCCGCGTCGCGCCCGCTTCCGCGGGCTGGAGCGCAAGCGCCGAACGCCTACGGCGTCCAGGACATGCACGGTGTCGTATGGGAGTGGACTGAGGACTACTCGGCGCTGCTGGTCGCTTCCGATAACCGCACCCAGGACGACCCCGAGCGCAGCCGATTTTGCGGTGCGGGTGCGCTCTCGACACTCGATCGCGAGAACTACGCCGTGCTGATGCGCGTCGCGATGCTGTCGTCGCTTGCCGGTAGCGACACCACGATGGTGCTGGGATTCCGCTGCGCGCGGCAGGGCCGATGAAGCGCATATCGCTGGTGCTGTTTTCGATCATCGTGGCCGCAAGCGCGGTGGGGGCGGCACCGACGCCGATTCCGTTGCCGCGCGATTCGGTCTACCACCTGGCCGCGCAGTTCACCGACGCGCAGTCGCACCGCTTTGCATGGAGCAGCAAGCGCGGGCAGCCGCAGCTCGTCTCGATGTTCTACACGTCGTGCAAATTCGTCTGCCCCATGATCGTCGAAAGCGGCAAGGTGATCGAGCAGAGCTTGAGCGCCGACGAGCGCGCGCGGCTCGGGGTAACGCTCATCAGCCTCGACCCCAAGCGCGACACGCCGCAGGTGCTTGCGCGCATGCAGCGGGAACGCGATATCGACCCCGCACGCTGGACACTTGTCCGACCCGATCCGCTGGACGTGGGCGCGATCGCGGGGTTGCTCGGCATCCGCTATCGTGCGCTCGCCGACGGCGAGTTCAACCACACGACCGTACTCGTGCTCCTGGACGCGGATGGGCGTGTGGTCGCGCGCACCGAGCAGGTAGGGGGGCGGCCGGATCCGTCGTTTCTTGCGGCGGTCAGGCGAACGCTGAGTCCTTAGCCCTGAATTCTCGGCAGCGGATCGTCCAGCGAGGCGGCCGTGTGGGAGGTACGCCGATTCGGTTGCCGCTGCGTGATCGCGCCGTCGTTCGGCACGATCTTCCGCAACAATTGTCTGAGGTCAGCAGCAGCAACAGCAGAGAAAGCGAAACATTCCATCGGGAAATCATGATTTGTCTTTCGTGATGGCCGGACCCAGTTCCCGCTTCAGGGCAGACAATCGACACGATATTGCTTTTGCCTTTGCCGGGGAGGTGGCGAGGTCGACCGCGACGGCCTACAATGTTTCCACCTCGTGCAGGAACACGACGATGCGGAATCCCTGTTTTGCAAGCGTATTGCTGGCGGTCGCCGCCGCAGTGAGCGTGCCGGCGGCGCACGCGGACATCTTTACCTGGACCGACAAGTCGGGGAACGTGAACGTCAGCAACCTTCCTCCTCCGGAAGGCGCTCGCGTCACGAGTGTGACTCGCGATCCGCCGAAGGACCCCGCGCGCGAGGCGGCCGCGATGGAAGCCAGGCGCCAGGCCGAAGTGCGCGCGCTGGCCGAGCGCGTGCAGCAGCTCCAGGCGGAGCTCGAGCGGCGCGACGCGCCTCCGCCGGTGGCCTTCATGCCTCCGCCCCCGATGCCATACTCGGCTCCGCCTCCGACCTACATCGTCAACGTGGTCGCGGCGCCTGCGCCCGCGTATGGACAGGGCGACATGGGTTGCGGTTACTCGTGGGGCGACTGCGGCTTCGGCGGGTGGCCGGGCTTCTATGCTCCGGCCGTCATCGCGGTCCGCGGCAAGAACCATCACCGCCGGTTCGGTCCGGTTCAGGGCCAGAGTCAGATCGTTCCGCCGCTCATCCCCTTGCCTAACCAAACTCGACCGGGCCCGCGCAGAGGCTAGTCAATTGGCCCTCGCGGAGGGTTTTCGCCCGCGCCTTGCCTTCGTCGAACGCACCGCGCCTTCGTGACGAACGCCGCGAAATGGCGCGGGGTGGCAACCGCACGATCGGTGAACGTCAAGACGACATCGACGAGGCTGCGGCCCCGGCGTTCTCAATCGTCCGCAAGTAGTCGCGCATCCAACCGCGCCGCCATCATCGAGAGTCGAGACTGACCTTACTTTGTCTAGCGCAGCGCCGGCCACGCTCCGGAGTCTTCACCGCGACCCATCAATTCTGCGTGGCTTCCCGTTTTTCCACCGGCTTGGCGGACGAAGCGGGCTTGGCGGGCGCCGACGTCGCGGAGGCTGCACGCTTGGAAGGCGCCGTGCCCCGGCTCGCGTCTTTGGGCGGTACCTTGGCGGCGCGGGGCACCGTACCCTCCGAGATCTGGTCGAAATCGAGACGCTGCCCACCGGCGTCCCCCATCAGGAACTGCAGCATCGGACAGCGATCGGCCTCCATCGCGATCAGGTGCTCGCCGCGGGATCGCAGGACTTTGCGTTCGGCGACGCCGTCATCGCTCAGGTCCACCGGCGGATAGATATCCTGGTAGACGACATTGTCGTTGCGATCGAGTAGGCGGTAACACGTCACCGCGGATGCGGGAGCGGCGATGAAGGTGCCGGCCGCACCGGCCAGCGCGAACGCGAGGATCGTACGGCGCATCGAAGCCTCCCAAATTGGTTGGCGGTCATGGAATCGCCGTTAAGCAACACCACTGCACGAGATGATAGCGCGGAAACTCGAAGGAATCGCCGTGGCGCTAGTCTCCACCGGCCGCGGCGACATCCTCGCACCGCAGACAACCGCGGCCATATCAATCGCCTGAGTGAACTCATCGCGGCGGGGAAAGTCCCGCAAATCTGGACGGCCTCGTACCATTCCGAGATTCATGAATTCGAGCTCAGGATGGACCTCAATCAGCCGGTCGGTGGCTTGCCGGTGTAAACCGCCAATTGAGCGTCGAAGGCCCGTTTGTAGGCAGGGCGCGCTTCGCCGCGGGCGACATAGGCGGCCAGCTTCGGGTAGTCGTCCAGAATGCCCGATGATTTCAACCTGAGCAGCACCGACACCATCAACAGATCGCCCGCGCTGAACGCACCATCGAGCCAGTCGGCATCGCCCAGGCGATTGGAAAGTTGGCCCAGCCGGCCGCGGACGCGATCCTCGACCAGAGGCATACGCTGGGTGGACCAGGGCTTGTCGCCCTCCAGGAGTCTGGCGGTTCCGAGTTCAAGGACCGGCGGCTCCACCGTGTTAAGCGCGGCAAACATCCATGTGATCGCGCGCGCCCGGTCATTCGCCTCGTCCGGCAACAGGCCGGCATGGCGCTCGGCGATATGGAACACGATCGCCCCTGTCTCGAACAGGGCGAGATCGCCTTCCTCATAGGTAGGAATCTGGCCGAAAGGATGAAGGGCCAGATGCGCGGGTTCCTTCATCGCCCTGAACGAAACAAGACGAACCTTGTAAGGTTGGCCCACTTCTTCCAGCGCCCAGCGAACGCGCGTATCACGCGCCAACCCCTTGCCGCCATCGGGTGACCGTTCAAAGGCGGTAATGGTGATGGTCATCGTTCGCTAGTCAAAATGGAAGACTCCTGGCGGGCCAAAGGCAGCCACACGGGGACAATACTTGAGGCGGTCGTTCGATAACGCACGCGACCCCGCCATGCCTTTAGCGCTGCCACGAATCGCGATTCGATCATAATAGCCGGATGCACGTCCACGCAGCGCAGCTGCTTCAGTGAGTGATACCGTCACAGTCATCGTCGGCCATCGTCTCGGGAAGGGCGAGGCGGTCCGCCGTCTTAAAGAAGGCTTCGCCCGCACCAACGGGCAACTCGGACCGACGATCGCGATGGAGCAGGAGACTTGGGAAGGAGATACGTTGCACTTCCGGATGCGTGCGCTTGGCCAAACTGCGGCGGCGAGTATCGAAGTGCTGGAGGACGCGCTGCGCATCGAAGTGTCGTTGCCTTGGCTCCTGGCGAAGGCAGCGAAACACCTTCTTCCAATATTGCGCAAGGAGGCGACGCTGCTCCTGGAGAAGAAATAGAACGCGCGCGCGATTTGTCATGAGGCGCTTTGGAGGTATCTCGCCTGCGCGAAGGACAGTGAAACCGCTCCGGAACGGTACGAATTCTGTTGTAAGTTGGCCGAGCCAATGCTCTTGGATTGCGAGCACTTCGTTGACTCCGGCCTCGGGTGACTCGTCTCGATGGAGAAGTGACATGGTGAAGCCAGCAAAGAACACGATTTGCCTTTGGTACGACCGCGACGCCGAGGACGCGGCGCGGTTTTACGCCAAGACCTTTCCCGATTCGTCCGTCGGCGCGGTGTACCGCGCACCGGGAGATTTTCCGTCGGGGAAGAAGGGGGACGTGCTGACCGTCGAGTTTAGCGTGATGGGCGTTCCGTGCCTTGGGCTCAACGGCGGTCCTGCCTTTAGGCACAGCGAAGCGTTCTCGTTTCAGGTCGCAACCGCTGACCAAGCCGAAACGGATCGCTACTGGAACGCGATCGTCGGCAACGGCGGCCAGGAAAGCGCGTGCGGCTGGTGCAAGGACAAATGGGGATTGTCCTGGCAGATTACGCCGATCGCCCTGACGAACGCGATCACCGATCCCGATCCCGCATCCGCAAAGCGCGCGTTCGATGCAATGATGCAGATGAAGAAAATCGACATCGCTGCGATCGAGGCGGCGCGTCGCGGTTGAGATTGCATCTTCGACCCGTGCATCGCGTTGCCGAGCTTCTGGTGCCACGGAACGTCCGAATACCGCTCGCTGAACGTGAACGGGCCTTTGAGGCGCGGCCAGTACGAAGGCCGTTCGACAACCTGTGCCTGTGCCATCGCGACCAGTGCGACAGTTCCCAGGACCAAGGAGGCAATGAAGCTTGTACTGGCTGCACGTTTTCCTTCGGAATCGTGAGTCCGAGGGCCGCGAAACCTGAAGGGCCGGGTTGCAGCCGTTGTCCGCTGCGCATGCAACCGGCGCGAACGACCCGAAGCCGTCCTTTAGCTGCAACGGGTAGCCCTAAGCGGATGGCAAAGTATGTCATCGGATCGAGAAGCCGGGTCAGGTGCGGGCAATGCGCTACTGCTATTCCGGTATGCCGGTTCCGGCAAGAGCATCGACGAGAGCGTCGCTAAGCGCTGGCGCGCAATCCACGCCTTTGAGCTGCCCCGATAAGCGAAAGGACGGCTCCCGCTCGATCAGGCGTGCCACGGCAACTCCAGCTTCTTCGTGCCGGCCCAACTTCACGAGTGGAGCAGCCAGCAGCATGTATGAACTCCCGAACCCGGGATTGAACTGCACGGCTCTACGCGCGGCCTCGGCAGCTAGGTCGTAGCGCGCCATGAGGAAGTGCGCGAGTGCCAGGCTGCGATAGGCGATGAACTTCCAGGGGTCGAACGGGCTGAGTCGTAATGCGCGCTGCGCCCAGTCGATCGTACGCGGCGCTTCTCCGGCCCAAGAGAGCACTGCCGCGCCAAGAATGTTGGCCAGGGCCAAAGACGGACTGAGATCCAGAGCGGCATCGAAGGCAGCGAACGCGGCAGCACGATCATGCGCATCCATTCCGAGAGAGAATCCAGCGAACGTCAGCGCAACCGCGTCGTCCTTACCATGGAGTATCGCTGCGTGAGCGTGACGAATCGAGGCAACTCGGTTCTGCTCCTGGAATCCATCGCGCAGGAATAGGCTGTGATGGCACATCGCAGCATAACCGTGCGCCGTGGCGTAAGTGGGTTCGAGGGCCAGTGCGCGATCGAGCAGGACCAGTGCTTTCGTAACCGTCGCCGGCATCACGCCGTAGACATCCGGTAATGCGCGCAAGGCGAGGTCGTAGGCACCCAGACTCTCAGGACGCTTGCGTGTTACGCGCTCTACTTCGGCCTGCCGCAAGCTGGGTTCGATCGCGCCCACGACCGACATCGCCACTTCGTCCTGAAGGGCGAAAATGTCGCCCATGTTGTAGTCATAACGCTCGGCCCAAACCTGTGCTCCCGTAGCCGCTATGATCAGTTGGACGGTGATCCGTATACGGTCTTCGGCTTTGCGAACGGTACCTTCCAGGAGATAGCGAACACCGAGCTCGGTGCCCACTCGCTTCAAGTCGACCGCCCGGCCCTTGTAAGTCAATGTCGAGTTGCGCGCGATAACGAACAGCCACTTGACGCGAGAGAGACTCGTGGTGATGTCATCAACGACACCGTCCGCGAAATAGTCCTGCGTCGGATCCCCGCTAAGATTCGCGAAGGAGAGCACGGCAATCGACGGCTGTTCCGGCAGCGTCAAAGCCGGTGTCGAGGGGGCATCGGCACGCGGATCTTGCGTGGCGACCGGCGGACCGACGTACCGGTAGCCGCGGCGGGGCATCGTTTCGATCCAGCGTGCACCATGTGCATTCTCCAACACCCGGCGCAATGCTGCGATCTGAACAGTGAGGTTGTTATCCTCGACGGCTAGTCCCGCCCAGGCGGACTTGATCAGGACTTCCTTGGAGACTGGAGCGCCCGCGCGTTCAAGCAGTACGCCGAGGACCGCAACGGCGCGCTGACCGAGCGCGGCAGGTTCGGAGCCGCAGAAAAGGATTCCGGCATCGACGTCAAGGCGGAATGGCCCAAATTGAAATGTCGTCGACATTGGCGGCCGGTAGTGCTTCCCATGCAAGAATCTTTAGCAACTGTTTAATCGCGGCTTAACGACTTTCGCGCGGGTCGGGTTCATCCTGACCTCGTTATTTTCGCTCACGAAATTGAGGAGGCGCAACAATGAGCACACGGGCAGTTATTCGCAGGGCCGGGCAAGCCGAAGCGGTCAGCCTGGCAGGACTGCCGTTAGTATTCCTCGTCACCGGTGAAAGGACTAAGCATACTTCTATGTTCCATTGGACCGTGGCGCCTGGCTTCTCGACGGGTTTGCACGTTCATGAGATCCAGGAAGAAACGTTCTATGTCCTGGAGGGTGAGTGCGAATGGCAAATTGGAGAAGAACACGTGAAGGCTGGGCCCGGAACATACGCATTCATTCCGCCCGGTGTGCCGCACAACATCGGTAACGCAGGCGGCAGTCCGGCGAGCATGCTCATGACGGTGTCGCCGCCGGGGCACGAGCACTACTTCGAAGAACTCGCAAAGTTGGTCGGCGCAGCCAGGCACCCGGATCCGAACCACATTGCGGAATTGAGAAGCCGCTACGACACCAGGCAACTATCGGCGCTCAAGAAGTAGGTGACGAGCTGCGCCTAATCGGCGCGTCGTTGATACTCATCGATGCTTTGGCGAGCGAAGTTCGTTCTCACTACGATCGGAACGAACGGCCAAGTAGGGGATCGTCAGCCCGCATAACGGCTGCATTCTCGGGGCAGGCACCCGCGTTACAGCGCGCCGATCAACGATCGTTTCTGCCCGGGTGCCGTCTGTTCAGCAGCCGATGACCGGTATTGCGACGTTGCGTCTTTGCCAGCGCGAACCTCAACGGCGGCAATGACTCACAAGCAGTCGATCGACGCATGGCTCCTAGCTCGTGGTGCCAGGACTCTCGAGCTCAGAGCGCAGACTACGAGCCACGGGCAGTGCGTCCGGTAGCGGCCATGAGCGGCGCTACGGCGAAGTTTGATACCGGCCGAGTACGCGCGTGTCGTCAGATACGGGGTTCGCCCTGCGCGTTGACCAAGATGGTTGCGCCCGGCGGGCTCGTCGTCTGTACACGATGCTCGTAGCCACGGAAGTTGTACGTGACGTCCCAGTAGTCGAGCCGTCCAGCCGAGGACACGTTTGCACAGCGCTGCACATCCTGCGTATAAACGGCGCCCGGCGCACCTACATTCGCCCCCACTACGGCGCCGGTGGCTGCGCCGATGCCAGTCGCCACGTCTCGCCCGCGGCCGCTGCCGATCTGATGGCCCAGGATGCCGCCGACGACGCCTCCCACCACAGCGCCCGGGACATTGATACCGGCCGAGCCGGTGTCCACGACCTGACGCTCGACCCAGCAGCGTTGCTCCGGTGGCCCGACTACGGCACGCACCGAGGTCACCGGCGCCTCGTACAACGGCTCGCCTTGTTGGCGACGATAGTCATAAGCGGCCGGCGTGGCAGCCGCGAGGCGCTGCGCGTCTTCGGCCCGGCGTTGCGCGTCCGCCGCCTGTACCTGTGCCGCCGCGGCCTGTTGCTGAGTTACATCGGCACGGATACGCGCATCCGTTGCCGTGCGCTGCGCGGCGAGCGCTGCCTGCTCGCTCCGAAGCCGCGCCACGTCCTGCGCCGCCGCCGCACGCTGTATCGCAAGCAGGGCGAGCTGATGTGCCTCGTTATAACGGCCACCGCTTGCCGTAAGTTCGTCGGCTTGGCGGAGTGTCGCCGTCGCTTGATCGAGCTCCGTGGGTGCATAAAGCGCAACCTGAGGATTGCGTCGCGCTGCATCCAGCGACAATCGCGCATCGTCCAGCGCGGGGTCACGCGGAGGATACGATGCACAGCCTGAAGCGGCGAGGATTGCGAGCGCGATGCCGTATGTCGCAGAGTTTTTGAACACGATAGCCTCCAGCCTTCTATTGTTCCGACATAGTGCGGCGTCTGCCGAATGACGCGACGACGCCAGCTTTCCTGGACTAGGCTAGGGGTTATGCGTGTGCAAAGAAGTCGGACGGCATCCTATTTCGTTGTCGCGGCGGAGCTTACATATGCGGGCCGCTGAGCCTGGGTGTACCGGGTATTTTGAGACGGGCCGTCGCCTAGTCGGGCATTTGGCGGAGCGATGCATCCGGCTGCTTTTGCGCGGGAAGCGGCGACGCACCGCGCTTGAGGTTGAGCAGATTGCCGCCAAGAATGACCGCGGCGCCAATGACGGTGAAGATGTCGAAACGCTCGGAGAAGACCAGCCACGCCGCAAGCGCGGTAAATGGGACGCGAAGGAAATCGAGCGGCACGACGGTCGTAGCGTCGGCATGACGCAGCGCGTGCGCCATGCAGAAATGTGAATAGGTGCCGCAAACGGCGATCACGGCGAGCCACGGCCAGACTGTCATCGGCGGGATCTGCCACAGCATCGCCGCAGGGATCGCGCCAATCACTGATTGAATGATCAACATCCAGAAGATGATCGACACGACGCTTTCGGTCCGTGTCAGGGACTTGACGAGGATGATCGAGCCGGCAAAGCCGATCGCCGCCAGAAGCGCGACGACCTGGCCGACGTCGACATGGTCGAGCCCCGGCCGGACGATGATCACGACGCCGACGACCCCTAAGGCAACCGCCGCAACACGCGCGGCCGTCATCTTTTCGCCCAGGGCTACAACCGCCAGCAGCGCGACCCAGACCGGCCCGGTGAATTCGATCGCAACGACTTCCGCGATTGGGATCATCGTAATCGCCAAGAACCAGAGGAACTGCGCCACATAGTGCACGGCATTGCGGGTGAAGTGGCCCCCGAAGTGACCGGTTCGCATCGCGCGCACGCCGCCGGCCGCCGCGATCATCGGCACGAAAAGCACGATGCCGAGAAGCGAGCGGAGTTCCATGATCTGGAACACGTGCAGCACTTTGCCAGCCTGGCGCGCCGCAACGGCTAGCAGGACCATTGCAGTGAGCCAGCCGGCCATCCAAAGAGCGGCGAGGATCGTGGAACGGTGCGAACGTTCGCTCATATCGCAAGGCTAGAGCAACTGCGCTGACTCTCGCTTTCGGGGGTCAATGAGCACGATCCTTTAACAGCAAGTTCCGCGATGAATGTATGAGCGTCGAGTGGTTCCGCGCCCGACGCGAAGCCCAGGTCGTCATCTCGCCAGGCGCCAGCACATTACACCGAGCGCCCGCACTCCAGCATCGCCTACTTGACCCCGCACGAATTCAAGCAGCACCATCCCCCCGTTCATGACCAACCCAACCGAGCCATCCCGGAATGATCGGCTCAGTTTCCCGACTCGGGTCAGCCGCGGGAAAAAATTTCGTGCCCGTTCGGAGTTCATTCGGAGAATCCCAGCCATGTTCGTTTTCCCTATTAGAGCTGTTGTCCTCGCCGTCGCTTTGTCTGCCTCGTCTTTTTCTAGTGCAGCTACTTTATCGGTGCAGTCAGAATTGCTGTGCAGCCCAGAAGGCTTGATGCGTTTGATTCCCCACTTCAATGTAAATGGGCAATTCACAATTCCTAATCCCAATACTGAATTGCAGACGTTCCTTTCAGCGCAACAAGGTCTTTCAAATGCCATCGATATGATCTTGGCTCAAGAAAACATGAGCCAGAACCCGTCGGATGTCGGAAGCCTTCCATCGCGGCCCTTGATATTCGCAAGCAACTGGCTATCCAGTGAAGTAGGAATACAGACAGATGGGACAAATCTGAATTCTCCCGAGGCAGGAGGAAAATTCGGTGGTCATCGCGTTCAGTCGTTTTTGACCGGACTTACTCCTGTGCCGTTATCTCAAGGAAACATATATGTAATCAAGCAATCAAACCCAACCTATCAGGCACTTGTTTACCCAATGCCCACGAGCCACCCTTGCGTGAACAGGCTTGTTTTAGCCGCTGACAATACTGCCGGCTCCTGGCCGCCCCCGACCTATGCGCTCGGTAGATATCAGTTGGATAACAATGGTCTCCCAATGCGCGATAAACCCTTGATCACTTACTTGATCGTGAATATCTGTCTTGATCTCGCCAAGTCGGTGGTAATCAATAAAAGATCGGTTTTACGCCCAAATGCGATGATCATTCTGGCGTTTCATTGGCCATGTGAAGGCTCGGAATGCGGTCATAGTGCAATTGGCCATCTACATTGACAATTCGTAAACGCATCGCGCTCGCCAGCGCTATGCATCAACCGATCAGTAACGATACCGTCCATGATGGACCGTGCCAACGATACCCCCCGCTTGCACGACGGACGCAGTACGCGGAGCTTGGATGACCTCGGCATGCGGGCATCGAGGTGCTGCCAGTCCGGGAATCGTCCGTTTGGAGACACGCCCGCGTTGAGTCAATATTTTCGAAAAATATGCAGCGATGCTGTCGAATCCGCGGTCTATTGATCGACTAGTAAGTAGAGTCCGGGTTTGGCCGGTCGAATCCGGCCGGATGCCCGTCTCCAACCCGAAACCTAACGGAGATCCAACGATGCGATTCATGATGATAGTCAGGCACGCCGAGAAGCAGGGCCCTCCGCCGCAGCAGCTGATGGATGCCATTGGGAAGCTCGTCGAAGAGGAAGTCAAAGCGGGCACGATGCTCGGGACCGGCGGGCTCGGGCCAACTGCGCAAGGCGCGCGCGTCCGGCTTGCCGGGGGCAAGGTGACCGTGACCGACGGCCCTTTCACCGAGACCAAGGAGGTCGTCGGTGGCTATGCGCAGTTTGAGTTGAAATCGAAGGAAGAGGCGGTGAAATCGGCCGTCCGCTTCATGGAACTTCACAAGCAACACTGGCCGGGCTGGGAGGGCGAGACCGAGGTTCGTCAGATGTTCGATACGCAAGACTGCGGCCCCCAGGTACAGGAGCAGTTGCGAGCAGCGGCCGGGTGAGGGGCTACTCCCGTCGTGGGGCGTTGCACGGCATGCCACGACGTTGCGTTCGGATCGCTCCTTGAAAGCGATCCGATCGCTCGCCCGGACGCGCTCAGCAGCCTTCGCGCGCGCCGAACTTGCGGACGATGGTTTCCATCGGGCACCAGCGGGTTAGGGCGCTTTGCAGCAAATTGGCGCCGACGAACGCGGTGAACGCAAGCCACCACTGGCTGACGAAGATCGGGCTGCCCGGGATGCCCAATGCGAGCGACAGCAGGATGAAAATACCGGCGACGAGACGGACGATCTGCCAGGAGGTCATGCGGGTTCTCCTCGAGAGGTTGGGGTGAGGCGCTTGCGACAGGCCACGTAGTAGAACACGGAATCCGGGGCAGCATTGTGAGCGCAGGCCGGCGACTTCCTGTACCCGCCGCACGCACCGCACGCGTCGTGAGGGACCGGACGTGACTTCACCGACATTCCGTGCAGGTTCTAGCCCAGCGCAACCACTTTGTCGCGGACCATGCGGTCGATCTCTTCCTGCGAATACCCCGCGACGCGCAACGCGTCCGAACTTTGTGCGCCGAGCTTCGGCGGAGCATTGCGCTCGCCCGGCCGGTCGCCGTCGACGCGCACGGCGGGCGCCACGCCTTTGAGCGACGCGTCGTAGTCGAACACCATGCCCGACGCTCTCGTATGCGGATGGGCCGACAGCTCGCCCAGCGTGTTCACGGGCGAGCAGGGAATGCCCGCGGCCTCGAGCTCGCGCAGCCATTCCTCGCGCGGCCGCTTGCTCAAGATGTCCTGCACGAGCGTGACGCACGCGGCCCGATGCTGCACGCGATCGGCGCCGGTCCGAAACTGCGGCAGATTGGTGATCTCGGGGACGCCCGCGACGTCGCAGAACGCCTTCCACAATGTGTCGTTGGCGACTCCGAGGATCAGCGGATGGTCGCTCGTTTCGAAGGCCTGGTATGGACACAACGATTCGTGGCCGGAGCCCGGACGCTCGGGCTCGGTGCCGCGCTGCCAGTAGCCTTGCAGGAAATAGCCGAGGAAGGCAACGGCAGTGTCGAAGAGCGAGGCTTCGACCTTCACGCCGTGACCGGTTCGCTTGCATTCCAGCAGCCCTCCGAGGATACCGATGACCGCGTGCAGGCCGGTACCCTGGTCGACCGGCGAGAACGGGCTGCGCACCGGGTTGCCGCCGGGCTCGCCGGTAATTGACAGCATGCCGGTGAACGACTGCAGGATGACGTCGTAGCCTTTGCCTTCGCGCATCGGCCCCACGGTGCCATAGCCCGAAATGCTGCAGTACACGATGCGCGGATTGATCGCCTTCAAGTCCTCGTAGCCCACGCCGAGACGCTCTGCCACGCCGGGGCTGAAGCTCTCGACGGCGACGTCGGACACCTTGGCGAGCCGCCGGCAAGCTTCGCGCCCGGCCGGCGACTTGAGATCGATCGCGAGACTGCCTTTGTTGCGGTTGACGCTCAGGAAAACCGTGCCGACTCCGTTCTCGAACGGCGGCCAGTGACGGGTGTCGTCGCCGGTGCCGATGGGCTCGACCTTGATCACTTCGGCGCCGAGGTCGGCCAGGTATTGCGTGCACAGCGGTCCCGCCAGGATCTTCGAAAAATCGATGACCCGGACGCCTTGCAGCGGCGCAAAGGCATTCATCGTTCAGTCCCACTTTGGCGCGGCAGGCCCTTATCTGGTCGGGTTCTACGAAGACGATCGATCATGGATTTCCCCTTGGCGCGGCAGCCTCGGCCGCGACGACGGTGTCACGCTACACTCGTCCCTGACGCTGTCAACATGTCGCGATCCGCCGCGATGGTACGGCTCGCGGCACGCGCCCGAGCCGGCAGTGGATGCGGAGAACTTGCACGCTGTTGCCCTGCGCCCATGGTAAGCAGATCGCACGATGCGCCGGTGGTGTCCGGTACGATTAGCAGAATTTGCCGTGCCGCCCGAATCAGACGGACGCCGCCACTCCACAGCTGCAAATCCGTTCCTTGCCCGGAGCCCACATGTATCGCTACCCCGCGGACATCTACACGGAACCCGAACCGGATACAGACACGCTGGCCAACCTCGGGCCACTCACGGGCATGGCCGGCATCTGGACCAGCGCCGACGGCATGGATGTCAATCCGAAGCCCGACGGTCCCGAGCATCAGCCCTTCATCGAGCGCTACGAGCTTCAGCCGATCGATGCCCAGACCAACGGGCCGCAGCTCTTCTATGGCCTGCGCTATCACACGCGGATCGTGAAGCCCGACGATCCGGAGACCTTTCACGACCAGGTCGGCTACTGGCTGTGGGAGCCGGCCACTCGCGCGATACTGCTGACGCTGTCGATCCCCCGGGGCCAGACCGCGATGGCCGTCGGCCAGGCAACTCCCGATGCGAAGTCATTCACGCTCGAGGCCGTACGTGGTTCGCTCACCAACGGCATCGTCTCCAATCCCTTTCTCGAGCAGGCGTTCCGCACGGACCGCTTCACGATCAATGTCGACATCCACGCGGATGGCACGTGGTCGTACGAGCAGGACACGCTGTTGATCATCCCCGGCCAGTCCGAGCCGTTTCATCACACCGATCACAACCGGCTGCGCAAGATCGCCGAGCCCACACCCAATCCGACAGCGCTGGCGGCGCGGCAGACGGCCGCGCGCGGCCCCACGCCATAGCGTTTAGAAGTGTGGTGTCCCGCCGTTGCTGCGCCGGTTGATCAGACTTCGATTTCGTCCGAGTGCGTAGTCGGCTTCGCGTTCCGTTGCGACAATTTGAACGGCCGCTTCCATTGACTCCGATAGCCGGTTTCGGAACGCCTCGATGGCCGCTTCAGGGTTACGGATTGCATCGGTCAAGGCGCCAGCGCGCGCATTTCCTTGATGAGGTCGCTCTTGCCCTCGAAGCCGATGCCGGGCAGATCCGGGAGCGTCACGTAGCTGTCGACGACCTTGACCCCGTCGGGGAAGCCGCCGAACGGCTGAAACAGGTCTGGATAGGACTCGTTGCCGCCAAGACCAAGGCCCGCGGCGATGTTCAGCGACATCTGGTGACCGCCGTGTGGAATGCAGCGGCTCGGCGACCAGCCGTGCTCCTTGAGCATGTCCAGTGTGCGCAAGTATTCGACCAAGCCGTAGCTCAGCGCGCAGTCGAACTGCAGCCAGTCGCGATCGGGGCGCATGCCGCCGTACCGGATCAGGTTGCGCGCGTCCTGCATCGAGAACAGGTCCTCACCCGTCGCCATCGGGTTCTTGTAGTAGTTGCGCAGCGTAGCCTGTAACTCGAAGTCGAGCGGGTCGCCCGGCTCTTCGTACCAGAACAAGTCGTACTGTGAGAGCGCCTTTGCGTAGGCGATCGCCGTGTCCAGGTCGAAGCGGCCGTTGGCGTCCACGCACAGCTTCTGGCCGTCCTGCAGCACGCTCAGGATGGAATCGATGCGGCGCAGATCTTCATCTAGCGATGCGCCGCCGATCTTCTTCTTGACCACGGTATAGCCACGGTCGATGTAGCTGCGCATTTCATCCTTGAGCTTCTGGTGATCCTGGCCAGGGTAGTAGTAACCGCCGGCCGCGTAGACAAAGATCTTGCGATTCGGTTTGCCGTCGCCATACCGGTCGGCGAGCAGTTGGAACAGAGGCTTGCCTTCGATCTTGGCAACAGCGTCCCACACCGCCATGTCGATCGTGCCGATGGCCACCGAGCGCTCGCCGTGGCCGCCCGGCTTCTCGTTGGTGAACATCGTGTTCCAGATCTTGTGCGGGTCGAGGTTCTTGCCGCCCGCATCGATAAGTGACTCGGTCTTGGCCTCCATGACGCGAGGGATGAAGCGCTCGCGCATGAGCTTGCCCTGGCCATAGCGCCCATTCGAGTTGAATCCGTAGCCGACGACTGGCTTTCCGTCGCGAATCACGTCGGTGATCACGGCCACAAGGCTTAGCGTCATCTTGCTGAAATCGATGTACGCGTTGCGGATCGGGCTGGAAATGGGAATGGTTTTCTCGCGGATCTCGACGATTTTCATGGCGGTAGTGGATCGGACGGGTTAATGCGGCAGCGAAGCGCCGCCGCAGATCTGAATGTCCTGCCCGGTGATGGCGCCGGCAGCGGGTGACAGCAGGAACAGGACGAGCGCCGCGATCTCGTCCGGCCGAATCAGCCGGCCGAGCGGCGGAAGCACTGGGGATTCGTTCTTGCGAGCCGGGTCGTCCAGCATGGCGGTCTCGGTCGCCGCCGGCGAGACGACGTTGACCGTGACGCCGGCCGCGATCACCTCCGCCGCCCAGCTGCGGGCAAGCGCAATGAGCGCCGCCTTCGTCGCAGCGTATTGGCTGCGTCCGGCCTTACCTTGCGCGACGCGGCTGCCGATCAGCACGACGCGGCCGTCGCGTGCAGCCGCCATCGCTGGAAGCACCACGTTCGAAATGCGCGCGATCGACTCGACATGCAGCCGCCACATCAATTCGCCGTCCGCTGCCTGCAGCTTGCCAAGCAGTCCTACGCGCAGCACGCCTGCGGCGTGGACGAGAGCGGCAACGGGTCCGGTGCTCGCCGCCGCTGCTTCTGCCGCCGACCTGTCGCACAGATCCACACGCACCGGTGTGAATCGATCGTGCTCGATCGATGTCGGCGCGATGTCGAGCCCGATGACGTGCCAGCGATCGGCGAGCAGCGCCTGCGCGATCGACTTGCCGATGCCGGAGCTCGAGCCGGTGACGATGACGCGGCGCTGTCCGTTACTCGGCACGGATGTTGGCCTCTTTGATGATCTTCGCGACCTTCACCGTATCGTCTTGCTGGAATTTGACGAAGTCTTCGATGGAGCCGGGCGTGAGCAGCAGACCCTGTTCGGTGAGCTTCGCGCGCATGTCTCCGGCGAGCGCCTTGTTGACTTCGGCGTTCAGCCGGTCAGCTATTTCTTTGGGCAGCTTCGCCGGACCCCAGAGGCCGTACCAGCTGTAGAACTCGAACCCGGGAATCGTTTCGCCCACGGTAGGCACGTTCGGCAATGACGGCACTCTCTCCTTCGACGTGACGGCGATGACCTTCAGCCTGCCGGCCTTCGCGTGCGACGCTGATCCGAGGATCGGATCGATGAACGCGTCGATGCGACCTCCGATGAGGTCCTGATAGGCGGGCGCCGAACCCTTGTACGGAACGACGAGGTAATCGATGCCAGCCGCGCGCTTGAGCAGTTCCGTCGACAGGTGACCCGCCGATGCCGATGAGCCGATCGCGAACGACACGTTGCCCGGATTGGCCTTGGCGTGCGCGATGAGGCCCTTCACGTCGCTGAACGGGAGGTCCTGCTTGATCGCGATGGCGAGCGGGGCCTTGGCGACGAGCGCGATCGGCGTGAAATCCTTGATCGCGTCATAAGGCGGCGTCGGCATCGTCATCGGCGTCGACACGAACGTCGACGGGCTGAACAGCAGCGTGTAGCCATCCGGCTTGGCCTTCGCCGCCGCGCTTGCGCCGATCGTGCCTCCCGCTCCCGGCTTGTTGTCGACCACGAAACTCTGGCCCATCTGCTCCGATAGCTTCTGCGCGAGCATGCGGCCCACGACGTCCAGCGTTCCCCCCGGCGGGAACGGGATGATCACCGTGACGGCCTTGCTGGGATATTGGTCGGCAAGCGCTGCCGTCGCGACGCTGAGCACGCAAGCCGCCAGCGCGGCCTGAAAGAGATGCCTGCAATTCATGGATATATCCTTGATGTCAGTCGGGAAGGGCCGCCCCGACCGACTGACCTGCCCCCTGGGGGGCAGCGAGCGAAGCGAGCGTGGGGGGATGTTTCATCTAGCGCTTCAAAAGTCCGGCCTTGGCGACGGCATCGCGCAAGGCGGTCATTTCCTGTTCGGTGGGAGCCTCGGTGGGCGGCCGCACGGTCGGAGCATCGAGCACGCCGGCGAGATACATGCCCATCTTCATGCGCGCGTGCGCCTCGCCGGTGGGCTCGCCGGCGCCGTACACGGCGTCCTTGAGCGGCGTGATCACGTCCTGGATCTTCATCGCGCGCTTGAGGTCGCCCGCATTTACCGCCTGCCACAGGTCGTTGATGAGCGAGGGGATGAACGTGGCAAATCCCACCAGCGCACCGTCGACGCCCTGGACCATCGTAGCGAGCAGGTACTCGTCGTGGCAGGTCAGGATCACCTTCGAGGCGTTGGCTTCGCGAATGGCCCGGATGTCCGACGCGTACTTGTTCATGTCGCGCTGGCCGACCTTGAACGCCTGCACATAAGGCAGCTTCGCAAGCTGCGCCAGCGTGGCGGACGAGTAGGAGGCGCGAGTCCACGCCGGATAGACGTGCGCGACGAGATCGAGTCCGACCTCCGAGATCGCTTCGAAGTAATCCATCACGTGGCCCGGACGAAAGCCGAAGCGCAGCCAATGGTGCGGCGGCATGACGTCGAGCGCCTTCGCTCCAGCTTCCTTGGCCATCGCGGCATGCTCTTTGGCATCGAGGAGGCCCTCGCAGACAATCGACGAGATCACGGGGAGCTTTCCGCGCAGCTCGTCGGCGACGATGCGCGTGACGTCGGCGCGTTCGCGCGGCGTCAGTGAAAACACCTCTCCAGTGTGGCCGTTCGTCATCACTGCGACGACGCCGGGTTGCGTGGCCAGCCACGACGCGTGCTTTCGCAGCGCGGGTTCGTCGATCTTGTAGCTGGGGGTGAAGGGGCAGGCGATCGCGGGGATGATTCCGCGATAGTTCTCGATCGTTGGCATGGGTTCCTCCAGGGGTCGATGCGCGGCGTCGCTGGATTTGCAATCGCCGTCAGGAGCTTTCATCATGCGGCAACCGGGGTCGGCTGGTCCAATGCCGATTCGGCCTTGTCCCATGCTCCGAAAGCATCGGCGATGAACCTGATCTGGCTGGAGGATTTCCTCGCGCTCGCGTCGACCGGGAACTTCTCCCGGGCGGCCGAAGAACGCCACATGACGCAGCCCGCATTCAGCCGGCGCATTCGTGCGCTTGAGGAATGGCTGGGGGTCGTGTTGATCGACCGTACAACGCACCCTGCGGCACTGACGGAAGCCGGCGAGTGGTTCCAGTCGGTGGCCCAGGAAATTCTCGCCCGCGTCGCCCAGATCCCGGACGAGGCGCGCGCGATAGCGGACGCGACTTCCGCTACGCTGCGGATCGCTTCAACGCACGCCCTGTCGTTTACGTTCCTGCCGTTGTGGTTGCGAAGCCTCGAGTCGCGAATCACCATCGGTCCGATTCAGCTGGTGAGCGACGTGTTGCAGCAATGCGAAGCGCTGATGCTGCAGGGGCGCGTTCAATTCCTGTTGTGCCATTCGCACGATCACTCGCCGATGCGCCTCGATTCCGTACATCATCCGTCCGCGGTGGTCGGTTCGGACCTTTTGATCCCCGTGTCGGTGCCCGGCCTCGACGGCAAGCCAAAGTTCGCGTTGATTGCGCGCGCCAACCAACGTGTGGCCGTGCTTGCCTACAGCGCGGAATCGGGGATCGGACGCATCGTTCGTGCGCTGCGCGGCGCCGCGCTTGAAGAGATCCAGGCGGACGTCGTCTTTACAGCGCATCTCGCCTCGGTCCTCAAGACAATGGCGTTGGACGGGCGGGGGGTCGCGTGGTTGCCGAAGACTTTGATCGGCGAGGATCTCGCGAGTGGACGTCTGGTCGCGGTGGGCGAAGAATCATGGTCGATCGCGGTCGACATCCGGCTGTTTCGTCAGGAAGCGACCATGCACCCCGCCGCCGAGAAGTTCTGGCGGACCATCGTCGCGCCCCGAATGGACACCGCCTGACGCTGCGCAATGCGAACTCGCTACGAGGTGCACGGCCGCTGGTACGTTTGTCCGATCGGTGCCGCGCAGTCCGGTGGCAGTCACTTGCGTCTCCAGTCAACTCGCAGCGGCAGACACGCAGTCACCCATATCGCTGCCGGATGTAGGCATAGAGCGCGCGCATGCCCGTTGCTTCGCCGCCCTCGGGGCGTCCGGGTTTCGCGGTTGGATTGGCGGCCATGATGTCCAGGTGTGCCCAGGAGGTCGATGCCGATACGAATTCGGCGAGATAGAGAGCCCCGATGATTGATCCCGCAAACGTGCCTTGCGCGACATTGTTGAGATCGGCGCATTTGCCATCGATCTGCTTGCGATACGGCCGCCAGATGGGCATCCTCCATAGCGGGTCTCCCACGCTGATACCGGCATTCGACAATCCCTCGGCAACTGCGTCGTCATCGCAGAACAGCGCCTGGAGCTCGGGCCCAAGGGCGATGCGCGCGGCACCCGTCAGCGTGGCGCAATCGACGAGGAGATCGGGCCGTTCGCTGTCGGCTTCGGCCAACGCATCGCAGAGGATAAGCCGCCCTTCGGCGTCGGTGTTGCCGATCTCTACCGTCTTTCCGCTGCGGGTGCGCACGATGTCCAGAGGTCGATACGCATTTCCGGCTACGGAATTCTCGACCGCCGGAATCAGAACGCGGAGGCGGATCGGCGTATTCGCGGACATCAACGCGCTGGCGAGGCCCAGCACGACTGCGGCGCCGCCCATGTCCTTCTTCATCTCCAGCATGCCCTCGCGCGACTTGAGGTCGAGGCCCCCTGTGTCAAAGCAGACGCCCTTGCCAACCAGCGTCACCTTGGGAGCGCTTTCGTCTCCCCAGCGCAAGTCGATGAGGCGAGGTGCCCGCGAACTTGCGCGTCCGACGATATGGATCGTCGGATAATTCTGTAGGAGCAGCTCTTCGCCGGTGATGACGTGCGCCGCCGCCCCGTGAGTCCTGGCCACCGCCAGCGCGGCGTCGGCGAGATGCTCGGGGCCCATGTCTTCGCAAGGCGTGTTGATCAGGTCACGTGCAAGGAAGACCCCATTCGCGATTCGCTCGACTTCCGCGCGGTCGTCCTTTGTGGGCCAGACCAGGGTTGCAGGCGAACGCTGCGGCTTCTTGTACCGCGTGAATGCATACGATCCCAGTGCCCAACCGAGTGCCATATCGGTGAGCTTCGCATCGCGATCCTCGATCTCGAGGGCATAGGTTCCCTCGGGAAGCGCCATCGACAAGCCGGAATACGCCCAAACCGACGCGCCGTCTGCAGGAGAGGCAAGCACTCCGCTGGGCCGTCCACCGCTGTCGGGAATGAATGCGAATGTCCCGGGTTCTCCCTTGAATCCGATTGCCGCAATCCATTGACGCGACTTGGGATGCGCTTCGAGCCATCCGGGAAGGGTTGCCTCGCTGACCGCGGAGATGGGGATCGCATTGCCTTCGTCCCGGGCGAAAATTTCGAGCATGGACAGACTCCGTATAGGCGGCGTTAAAGAGCGCCGATTGAAATGGGCGTGCCGACGTTCGCGGCTATCGCCCGCTGGTAGATCCACGCGGCGCTCGCCGCGTCCTGGATCGCGACGCCGGTAGAATCGAACACCGTGACTTCCTCGGGGTTCGTGCGGCCGCGCTTGCGACCGACGACAAGGTCGCCGAGCTCCGCATGAACATCGGCGGAAGTGACCAGGCCGGCATCGATCGCGTGATGGAGATCGCCCATGACCACGCACTGGGCGAGCGCATCGACGACGATCTTCGAGGTGGCCATGAGCTCGGGAGTCAACTCGTTCTTGTCCGGATTGTCGGCGCCTACCGCGGCAATGAAAGTTCCGGCATTGACCAATGCCTTGGTCAGGAACGGCGTTTGCGCGCCCGTCGCGGTCACGATGATGTCGCTCGGTCGAGTGGCGTCGCACGCATCCCGTACAGCGGTCACCTCGAGTCCCAGTGCTTCCTGCATCGCGCGCGCGAATTGGTGCGCCTTTTCCGGCTCGAGGTCCCACGCCAACACGCGTCTGACCGACGTGACACCAGCGAGCGCTTTCAGCTGCGCACGCCCTTGCTCGCCGCACCCGCAGATCGCAATGGAATTCGCGTCCTTGCGCGCGAGGTACCGCGCTGCCAGCGCAGTGGCGGCGGCGGTCCTGTGCAGAGT
>Ga0068859_100001595_pt1 | contig 23140 bp, 15 predicted proteins | sample KBSSwiS22_FD_66585 | JGI IMG/M metagenome (GOLD analysis project Ga0068859, IMG submission 66585) | Switchgrass rhizosphere microbial communities from Kellogg Biological Station, Michigan, USA - KBS Switchgrass S2-2 | ecosystem: Host-associated > Plants > Roots > Rhizosphere > Soil ...
CCGCGCGTGCCGCGCGGAGAGATAGGGTGAGCGGTCGCATCGAAGCGCGGGGCCCTTCCTCTAGACTGCGCGTTGCGCTCGTGCTGCCGGCCGTCCTGTTGCTCGCGACCCGCAGCAGCTCCGGCCAGGACGTTCTGCGGCAGTGGGGACGCTACACGGTGACCGCCGACCTCGGCGCCGCATACCCCGGCGGCCTCATCGTGGCCCGGTTGCGCGCGAGCCGTCCGATCCGCGCCCTGGCCTACGCGAACCTCGACGGCCGGCGCGTCCGCTTCCTGGAGACACCGACCGGCCTGCGCGCCCTGGTGCCCCTGCCCGCCGACTTCACGCCCGGCGGGGCGACCCTGGGCGTGGAGCTCGTCGGACAGGGTCGCGTCCGTATACCCGTCCCGATCACCGTCTCGGCTCGCCGCTACCCTCCGCGCGTGGTGGTGATCCCGGAATGGAGGCGGCCGCTGCTCGACTCTCCCCGCCGCGTGCGCGACAGCCGGCAGCTCCTGCTGATGCTGCGGACGGTGTCGCCGGCGCAGCAGTGGCGCGGGGCTTTCCAGCCGCCCGTCGACGTCCCGCCGGCCACAAGCTTCGGCTCGCCCCAGACCTGGATCGGCGGCTCGCCGGTGGAAGGGATGATGGACAGCGTCTACGGGGAGTACCACCGCGGGCTCGATTACGAAGTGGCCGAAGGCACGACCGTCCAGGCCCCCGCCGCGGGCACCGTGCTCCTGGCCGGCCCGCTCGTCCTCACGGGCAACACCCTCGTCATCGACCACGGGCAGGGCGTGATCAGCGTCTTCTATCACCTGTCGCGGATCGACGTGGTGCCCGGCCAGGCGGTCGAAAGCCGCACGCCCGTCGGGCTGTCGGGAGAGACGGGGCTGGCCACGGCACCCCACCTGCACTGGGGCGTCTACGTGTCGGGGGTGGCCGTGGACCCGCGCGTCATGGACGGCAAGATCGGCTAGGCGCTACTCCAGCGCCGCGTGCACGGCGCCTTCCTCGTGCAGCGTGGCCGCCTTGTCCTCGCGCCGCAGCCGGGCCTGGGCCCGGGCCTGGCGGCGGCCGGCGCGGAAGAGGAACATCGCCAGGGCGCCGATCAGGAACGCGATGGTGGCCTGCAGGCCGATGAAGCCCACCACCTTCAGGACCGCGAACGATGGGCTGACGAAGCGGACCAGCCAGCCCGCGCCTTCCTCCATGGCCGCGGAGGCGAAGGCGGTCACGATGAAGGCCACCTTGGCGCCGCGCGGCATGGGCACGAAGATCACCAGGTGCGTGAGGAGCAGGAGCACCACGCCCATCATGGGCAGGTGCATGTGGGTCGTCTCCAGCATCGACTCGGTCGAGCGGGGCGGCCGGAACTCCTCCTCGGATCCGTTGTAGTAGGTGACGACCGTGCGCGGCCGCAGACCCATCCGGGAGAAGTACATCCCCATGTTGGTGGCCCAGAAGCCGACCAGCAGCAGGAGCGTCAGGGACAGCGTGAGCCGCATCAGCGGGTTGTACTGGAAGCCGCCGTCTTGCATGTACTTCATCGCGCGGCCCGCACCACCACCGCGTCGATGGCCAGGCAGCGGCGCACCGCCTCCGTGAGCGCCTGCACCGTGAGCGTGGACCCGGTGACGAGGTGGACGCCGCGGCCGGGCCAGAAGTCGTCGTCCATCGCCTTGCCGGCCATAAGCGTCAGCCACCGATCGCGGGGCAGGTAGTCCGACGGCTCGTTGAACTGGAGGACCAGCGCCATGCGCAGCCGCCCGTCCGGCTCGACCGTTGCCATCACCGTCTCCGGCATGGTCCGCACCAGGTGGGTGTCGAGGTAGGCGCGGCCGGTGACGGCGCCGTCCTTCCGCGCCTCCCACACGGTGACCACCGGCGAGGGCAGCTTTGACCGCGCGGCCTTCTGCACGGCCGCCGCCTGCTGCTCCGTGAGGTACAGCGTGCGGCGCTCGGGGGCCTGGCCGGGAAAGGCCCGCTCCAGCGCCGCCCTCTCCGTGAGGATCACGCCGGCGCGCGCGCGCGCCGCCGCGAGGAGCAGCGTCCCCGCGCCCAGGGCCGCCAGCCGAACCGCGCGCCTCGCCTGTCCCATCAAGCCATCAAACTAGAAAAGAAATCCGACGGCGAGGTGGAAGCGGTTCGTGCCCGTGCGCGCCTGGTTGCGGTCGCTCTGGAAATCGGCCTTGATGACGACGCCCGGGATGGGCTTCACGTCGACGCCCGTGACGAGCACGCTGCGGTCGTTGGCGGGGTCCGTCGCGAAGCCCGCCGGCACCTCGGCCTGCGTGTTCAGCTGCTCGTAGCGCACGAACGGCGTCACCGACCAGCGGCCGGCCGGCCACAGCGTCATCACGTCGTATGCCGCCTCGGCGTACCAGCCGTGCTGGCACTCCCCGATGGAGTCCGCCCCGGACAGGTCGTTCTGCTCGTTGATCAGGGCCGCGTCCCCGATCCGCGTGCGCGCGCCCAGCACGCGGAGCTGGAGGCCCCGCCACTGGTACTGCGCGTGGCCCTCGAAGAGGGTGACCCGGCCGCCGATCTCGGCGCCGCCCACCGCCGCGCCCTGGCCGGAGTTGCCGGTGAAGACCGAGGCCCCCGCCAGCAGGCCGGGCAGGCCGGTGAAGTCCGCGCGCGCGGCCACGCCCAGGTCCTCGGCCAGGCTGTTCGACCCGCCCTGCCGGCCCTCGCGGATCCCGCTCGCCTCGAAGCCGGCGCTCGAGAGCCCGGCCACCAGATAGGTCCGCCACTGCACCGGGCCCGCCTCACCGAAGATGCCCGCGCCGGCCTCGCGCCACGTGGAGGGGATGATCTCGGTTTCCACGGTCGGCCGACGAGCCCCGTGGAAGATCGGCGCCTCGTGCATCTCGTTGATGAAGCCCACGGGCATGAGAAGGAGGCCCGCGCGCACCCCCACCCGCTTCCAGGGCTTGAAGTCGAGATAGGCGAACTCGGCGGAGACCTCGCCTTTTTCCTCGTCACCTTCGCCGGTGGTCGCGTGCTCCACCTCCAGCTCGGAGTTGAAGAGGATCTGGTCGCTGAACTTGTAGCCGACGTAGAGGACGTTGCGCACGAGGTCGACGCGGTCCGTGGCGCCCGAGGGCTGGCCGTCCTGCCCGCTCGCCTTTGGGTTGTCGTACACGGCCTCGCCGTAGCCGCCGATGGAGACGCCGCGCGCCTTCGCGTAGACCTTGGAGGCCGCGGGCCCGAAGCCGGGCACCGGCTGGTCGGCCACCGGCTCGGCCGCCCCGCCCGTCCTCGTCTTCTCGATCTCCGCGGCCAGCAGGTCGATGCGCCGCTCCAGCTCGGCCAGCCGCTCGTCCGCGCCGCCGGCCGCCTTGAGGCCGGCCACCTCGGCCTGCAGCGCCTCGACCTGCTTGCGCAGCTCCTCGTTCGACGGCTCGTCCCCGCCGAAGGCCCGCCCGGCGCAGGCCAGGGCCAGGACGAAGGCCCCCATCGCGCGGCGCGCGGCGGCGCCGCCGCTACCCGGTCTGCCCAATCGTCCCTCCCAGATGAAATTGAAATTGAATTTCATTTTCAATTCGGCCGACGATACCAGCGGCCCGCGGGCCTTGTCAAACACGGCCGCCTGTTAAGATCGGCCCGGATGCTCGGGGCCCTCGCCTGCCTGCTCCTGGTCGCGGCCGCCGAGCGCCCCTTCTCCGAAGAGCGGGAGCTCCTCGACCGGCGCCTGGAGACCCTGCGCCGCATCCTCCCCGACGGGTCGAACCCGGGCTCGGACGTCGCGCTGGTCACGGAGATGGCGCGCGGGGCGCACCTCATGGGCCTGCAGGTCCTGCCCCGGGCCCCCGTGGAGAACGGCGCCCGGGGCGACGTGCCCCTCGAGGTCACGGCGGTCGGCACCTACGCGGACATCGACCGTTTCTTCCGCCTCGTGACGCTGTCCCCGCGGCTCGTGGACATGGAGCACCTCACCCTCGCCGCGGTCCCCGACGGGCCGATCAAGCTCACGGCGCTGCTGCGCGTGCCGTTCCGCCCGACGGGGGCGCCCCTGCCCACGCCGCCCGACGGCTTCCGGCCGCGCGATCCGACCGTGGCCCGGCCCCAGGCCGACGCCTTCGCCCGCGACCAGATGCTGGCCGCCCAGAAGTCGGAGACGATCGCCACCCTCCGCCGCGCGCGCCGGAACCCGCGGCTGTTCCTGTCGGAGATGGCCGCCGCCGTGCGCGACCGGCCCGTGATCCTGACCAACGCGTCGCTGGGAGAGGAGTTTTCCGTGCGCGGCGTGGTGCTGGGCGAGGCCTCGCTCAAGGGCCTGGAGACCCGGCTGGAGCGCGGCTTCTTCCGCGTGTTGGACTTCCTCATCACCCGGAGGGGCGCCTGCTACCGATTCGAGGTCCGCGGCCGCAGCCCGGTGGTGGGCCTGGACGCCGAGATCCCCCTCCCGGCCGCGGACCCCTTCCTCCCCGAAGATGCGCAGTGCCGGGCAGACCGGGATAACGGTCCGTCCACGGTGGTGCGCGGTCCGTCGACCAAGGTCCCCGGCAAGGGACCGCTCACCCTGCGGCTGCGCGAGGTGGACACCGCCGACGTCTTCAGCGTCCTCCACGCCCTGACCGGCGAGGCCTTCATCGTGGACGAGGACGTGACCGGCCGCGTCAGCATGGACCTGGTGCACGTGACCCGGGACGAGGTCCTGGCCGCCCTCCAGAAGACCGGCATCAACATCGCCTTCGGCTCCGGCCTGCTGCGGGTCTCGCGCGGCGGGTCCTCGGCCGCCCCGCGCGGGCCGCTCTCGGTGGACGCGACGGCGCCCATCCGCTTTGCGGCCAAGCGGGCCGACGTGCGCGACGTGCTGGCCGCGATGGCGGAGACCGATGCGGGACTGGCCTCGGAGGCGGGACCGGGATCGCTGGGCCGGTTGAGCGTCTTCGCGCGGGACATCAACGTGGCCGCCCTGCGCGCCGCCGTCCTCGAGGCCGCGGGCCTCGTAGAACGCGCCGTCGAGGGCCGCCGCATCGTGGAGCGCCCGCAGGCCGCCGCGGAGGCGACGGCGCCGATCGTGGCCGGCGCCAGGCGCCGCCTTGACCTGGGTCCGGACGACGTGTCGGTGTCCGAGTTCGCCCTGGCCGGGGTGGCGGCCGTCAACGACGACTGGGTGGCCTTCGCCTACTCGCCGCTGGGCGCGCTCCACGCGTACCGCCCCGGCGCGCGGCTCGCGGACGGCACGGTGCGGACGGTCCAGTCCACCGACGTGCTCCTGGCCACGGACGAGGGCGAGCTGCGGGTCGTCCTTCCCACGATCCCGCGCTGATCCCGGACGCAAAAACGAGGCCCGGGAGGTTTCTCCCGGGCCTCACGGCTTTCTTCGGGCTGATTGCCCAGCGCACCGGGCGGTGCGCGCTTCTATCGTGATAGGGCTCCTAAGGCCCTAGCGTGCCCGGTGGACCCTTGTCCGCTTCCATAGGCACCTCCGTCGGAACGGAGCTTCACGTATTGGTCGGTTCGTCGCGTCGCGTCAAACGGCACCGACTGCGTCAGGGCCTCGGCCGCCGTTCAACCTCCCAGCGTTTGCGGCAACCGTGAGGCCTTTCTAACCGGAATATCGGCCCGCGCACCCGCACTGTCAAGTCCATTTCTCTAGTTTGGTTGCTTTAGATTGGTTGCTCTAGATAGGTTTCGCGGATCCTTCGCGGATCCTCAGCGGACGAGGTGGTAGCGGCTCTGGCGCTCGAGCACCCAGGAGACGGTCCCGTCTTCCCCCACCACCGCGTCTTCCTCCTGGGCCGAGCGGACCCTCTGGCCGTTCCACTCCGGCACCTGGCTCGTGGCTTCGAGCTCGATCGAGAACCAGGTCGAAGGCAGCAGCGCGACGTCTCCGCGGGCCGGGATCGGCTGCTGCCGGTCCCACAGCCCGATGATCGGACCCGCGCCGTGGCCGTGGTCGCCGATGGGATGCGTGTAGACGGTCCCCTCGATGCCCGCGGACTTCATGGCCGCCAGCGTGTCGATCAGCACCTCGTTGCCGGTGCGCCCCGGCTTCATCCGCTCGAGGAGAAGGTCCTGCAGCCGGTTCGACTGGGCGAGCGCGCGCCGCAGGCCCTCCGGGGCCTCGGTCTCCCCCGCCCGCAGCACATAGCCGACGTGCTGGGTGTCGGTGGCCAGCCCCATGGCCTGGATGCCGAAGTCGGTGTGCAGGTGGTCGCCGCGCTGGATGACCACCGGCTGGTCGTCCGCAATGGGGCTCCGGGCCGGAGTGCCCGCGCGCTGCACGCTGACCGACGGAGGGAACCACTCGCCCAGCCCCATATCCCTGACGTGCTGCCGCAGCCACCACTCGACGTCCTCGGTGGTGGTCGTGCCCGGCGTGATCACCTCGGCCGAGAAGGCGCGCGCGATGAGGGCATGGACGATGGCCATCATCTGCCGATAGGTGGGCAGCATCTCGGGGACGCGCGTGGCCACGTAGTCGAGGGCCAGGCCTTCCCGGCGCACCACCCGCGAGGTCCACGGCCCCAGGGCGGCGGACAGCTGCTCCCACTCCCCCACCGTCAGCCCGTCGGAGAAGGCGTGGGTCTGCGAGATGTCGAGGGCGATGGTGGCCGGGCGCCGGTCGTCGACGAGCTTGCGCAGCAGCGCCCACTGGGCCTGGCCCCACAGCTCGCGGTTCTCCACCTCCGGGTCGCGGTAGATCGTGTAGAGCCCGCCGCTGGATCGGCCGCCCAGGGCCAGACGCTCCACGCCCCGCTCGGGGCCGAGGTCGTTGAAGACCAGGATGGTGCGCCGGCGGGCCGCCATCACCGATGGGGAGACGAGCGAGAAGAAGACCGGGTCCTCGTTGTACTCGCGGCTGAGCACGATCCACATGGAGACGCCGTGGCGGCGCATCAGCGGGGGCAGCACGCGCTCCAGCCGGGCCTTCAGCCACTCCTGACGGATCTTCTCCTGCTCGCGCAGCGGCGGCAGGGGCGGCGGCATCTCCGCCCCGCGCGCGGCGAGGGCGGCGCCCAGCACGAGGCCGGCAGCCGTGCGAACGGCGAAGGGTCTCATGCGAATGGTCCTCCTCGTGAAGTCACTGGCCGGCCGGCACCGCGCGGTATATGGCGTACCCCTTCGCGCGATAGACCGGGACGAGTCCCGGGCGGATGGGCCGCGCGGGCAGCACGATGTAGGACGCGCCGTAGCGCGCGGCCAGGTCCAGGAGCTCGCGGTCCGGCAACGACGCATAGGCGTCTCCGCGGAGCGCCTGCATGCGGTCGCCCCACTCGCGCACGAAGGCATCGTCGAAATACTGCTGGGTGCCGTCCTTCCATTCGCCCACCACCGTGCGCTCGGAGAAGACGCGGAAGCCGGCCTCGCGCGGCGGCGTGAGGAAGACCGCGTCCTTCGGCGTGCTGCGGCGCGCCCAGTCCTGCGCGTCGCGCCAGCCCCCCGCCTCCCAGCGCACGCGGGCGGTGGCGTAGGCCTGCGGCGTCATCCACAGCAGGGTGCCGAGCGCGGCCCCGGCCGCGAGGACCCGGCGCGCCGTTCCGCCCAGCTGGCGGCCCACCGCCACCAGGACGGCCAGGGCAGCGGCGCCCATGACCAGCGGCGCCACCAGGTGCGGGAGGAGGTCGGCCAGGAACTCGACGCTCGGCGGGTGCCCGCCCCAGCGCCGGACGAGGACGAGGACCGCGGCGGCGGCCAGGCGCGCCCACGGCGCGGCGGCCGGCCGCCCCGCGATGGCCTGCACCGCCACCACCACGGGCAGCAGCACCTCGAGACCAGGCACGAAGACGAGAACCGCGGTCATGACCGCCACCACGCGCCCGAAGCCGCCCTCGCGGTATCCGGCCACGACGCCGGCCGCGATCACCGACTGGAGCAGGACCAGGAGGAAGCGCCAGGCGCGGTGGGGCTGCAGCTGCAGCACCGCCTTCACCGGCAGCCATTCGGTGAAGACGGTCCCCACCACGAACAGGACGGCGATGGCGAGGGTGAAGAGGGCCACCAGCCTGCGCCGCTCGACCGACAGGGACGAGGCGAAGAGCGCGCCGAGCGCGAGGAGCGCGGCGGTGTCGGGCAGGTCGGAGAGGAACGCGCTCGGGAAGCTGTGATGGGACGAGCGCACGCGCAGCAGCTCCAGCCACTCGGGCGTCATCGGCGTGCCGTGGGCCACGGCCCAGACAAGGAGCGGCAGCAGCGGCAGAACGCCCGCCGCCAGGAGCCGCAACGTGCGCGGCGTCCCCGCGGCCCGCCGTTCGAAGAGGACCACCAGCAGCATGGGCGCGAGCACGTAGACCGAGTACAGCAGGTGGTTGTAGGCGCCGAGCGACAGGACGAGGAGGGGCAGGAAGCGGCGGCCCTCGAGGAACCAGGCCATGGCCCAGATGGCGAGGGCGGAGGCCACGTGCGAATGGCTGAAGGCCGGCCGATACAGGGCCTCGCCCGCCAGCCCGATGCGCACGGGCACGGCGAAGAGCACCGCCAGCGCCCCCGCCCCGTCTCCGCCGGCCCAGCGGCCGATCCGGTAGATCCCCGCGAAGGTCGCGGCCATGGTGGCCGCATACAAGAAGAAGAAGGCGGCGGGGATCGATCCCGGACCCGGGAGGAGGACGGCCAGGAGACGGTAGAAGACGGTGGGGAACGACTCGGCCGTGGCCACCATCACGTCGCCCGGATAGAGGCCCGGGTCCATGAGGCGCTTCAGGATGGGGACGGTGATCCCGTGGTTGGAGTCGCCGAAGCGGTAGCCGATGAGGCTCGTCCCGGCCAGGGCCAGCAGCGTGGCCAGGGTCGCCGCCTCGACCAGCCGCAGCCAGCCGGGCTCCTGGCCGGCCGGCGCCGTCGCTACCGGACTTCCCAGGTGTCGCCGGCGCTGAGGAGCTGGCCCAGGTCTCCCTTCCCCTTCTTGGCCACGACCTGCCGCACCTGGTCGTTCATGCCGGTCTCGTAGGCCGGCGCGTCCACCGCGCGCAGCACACCGAGCGGAGTGGGGAACCCCGGCGTGCCGTCCATCCTGGAGAGGAGGAACGCGTAGGCGGGGTTGGGGTGCGCCTCGTCGTGGACGATCAGGTCCTTCTCGGTCACGCCGTCGCCGAGGGCCACCACCTCGAGCTCGATCCCGCGCATGCGGATGCCCTTGTCCCGGTTCTTCCCGTAGACGAGCGGCTTGCCGTGCTCGAGCAGGATCGTGTGGTCGTCCCGCACTTCCTTCTCGGTGAGGGTCTCCCACGCCCCGTCGTTGAAGATGTTGCAGTTCTGCAGGATCTCGATGAAGGCGGTGCCCCGGTGCGCGGCCGCGCGCCGCAGCACGGTCTTGAGGTGCGCCTGGAAGACGTCCACCGAGCGGGCCACGAACGTGGCCTCCGCGCCCAGCGCCAGCGAAAGCGGGTTGAAGGGCCGATCGATCGACCCGTAGGGGGTGGACTTGGCCTTCTTGCCGATCTCGGAGGTGGGCGAGTACTGGCCCTTGGTGAGGCCGTAGATCTTGTTATTGAAGAGCAGGACCTTCAGGCCCACGTTGCGCCGCAGCATGTGGATGGTGTGGTTGCCGCCGATGGACAGCGCGTCGCCGTCGCCGGTGGCCACCCAGACCTCGAGCTCCGGCCGCGTGACCTTCAGCCCCGTGGCCACGGCGGGAGCGCGCCCGTGGATGGTGTGGAAGCCGAAGGTGTTCATGTAGTACGGGAACCGGCTGGAGCAGCCGATGCCCGAGATGACCACGAACTTCTCCTTCGGGATGCCGAGCTCCGGGAAGACGGACTGCACGGCCGAGAGGATCGCGTAGTCGCCGCAGCCGGGACACCACCGGACCTCCTGGTCCGTCTGGAAGTCCTTCTTCGTCTGCATGGGCAGGGTGGTGGTCACCGCGTCGCCTCCTGGATCTTGGCCTCGATCTCCGACTGCTTGAACGGCTTGCCCTGGATCTTGTTGAAGCCCTCGGCGTCGACCAGGTAGTTGGCGCGCAGCAGCCACAGAAGCTGTCCCATGTTCATCTCCGGCACCACCACCTTCTTGTAGCGCTTGAGCACCTCGCCCAGGTTCTTCGGGAGCGGGTTCAGCCAGCGCAGGTGGACGTGGCCGATGCGCTTGCCCTTGCCGCGCTGCGCGCGCAGCGCGGCGGTGATGGCGCCGTAGGTGGAGCCCCAACCCACGAGCAGCAGGTCGCCGTCCGGGTCCCCCGCGGGCACCACGTCGGGCACGTCCTGCGCGATGGCCGCGACCTTGGCCGCGCGCAGCCGGACCATGCGCTCGTGGTTGAGCGGCTCGTAGTTCACGTTGCCCGTCACGTCCTGCTTCTCCAGGCCGCCGATGCGGTGCTCGAGTCCGGGCGTGCCCGGGACGGCCCACGGCCGGGCCAGCGTCTCGGGGTGGCGCGTGTAGGGCATGAAGCCCTCGCGATCGGTGCGGAACTTCACGGGGAACTTCGGCAGGTCCTCGACCTTCGGGATCTTCCACGGCTCCGCGCCGTTGGCCAGGTAACCGTCGGAGAGCAGGATGACCGGGACCATGTACTTGAGCGCGATGCGGCTCGCCTCGAGCGCCACCCAGAAGCAGTCGCCGGGGGTAGAGGCTGCCAGCACCGGGATGGGGGCCTCGGAGTTGCGGCCGAAGAGGGCCTGCAGGAGGTCGGCCTGCTCGGTCTTCGTGGGCAGTCCGGTCGAGGGCCCGCCGCGCTGGATGTCGGCGATCACGAGCGGCAGCTCGACCGCGATGGCCAGGCCCATGGCCTCCGTCTTCAGCGCCATGCCCGGGCCGGAGGTGGTGGTGATGGCCAGGGCACCGCCGTAGGCGGCGCCGATCACCGAGGTGATGGCCGCGATCTCGTCCTCGGCCTGGAACGTCACCACCCCGAACTCCTTGTACATCGACAGCTCGTGCAGGATGTCCGAGGCGGGCGTGATGGGATAGCTGCCCTGGAAAAGCGGGAGGCCCGCCTGCTGCGCGGCGGCCACGAAACCGAGGGCCAGCGCCGTGTTGCCGCTGATGTTGCGGTAGAGGCCCGGCTCCAGCTTCGCGGGCGGGACCTCGTAGCGCGTCTGGAACGCCTCGGTGGCGTCGCAGTACGCGTAGCCCGCCTTCATGGCCAGCTTGTTGGCCTCGGCCAGGACCGGCTTGCCCTTGAACTTGTCGTCCAGCCACCGGTAGGTCGCGTCCATGGGACGGTTGTAGAGCCAGTAGCACATGCCGAGCGCGAAGAAGTTCTTGCACCGGTCCATGCTCTTGGCGTCCAGGCCCAGGTCGCGCAGCGCCGCCCGCGTGAGCTTGGTGAGGTCCACCGGGAACAGCCGGTAGCCGTCGAGCGAGTGGTCCTCCAGCGGGTTCGTCGCGGCCTGCGCCTTTTTGAGGTCGGTCTCCTTGAAGTTGTCGATGTTGACGATGAGGATCCCGCCCATCTTCAGGTCGGCCACGTTCGTCTTCAGGGCCGCGGGGTTCATGGCCACCAGCACGTCGACCGTGTCGCCCGGGGTGAAGACGTCCAGCGAGGAGAAGTTGACCTGGAAGCCGCTCACCCCGGGCAGCGTGCCCGCGGGGGCGCGGATCTCGGCCGGGAAGTCGGGGAAGGTGGCGAGGTCGTTGCCGAACAGGGCGGCGGTGTTGGTGAACTGGCTGCCCGTGATCTGCATGCCGTCGCCGGAATCGCCGCAGAAGCGGATGACGGCCTGCTCGACGGTCTCGCGCTGCCGCGGAAGAGTCTCAGTCGCCATGGGTTGGGCTCACCTCCGACATCGGCACGCCCATCACCGACGGGCGTGAAGACCGAATATAGCATTTCGCGGCAGGCCGCGCGCCGGCGCAGACGCGCGCGTGGGACCCGCTGCGGCGGGCCTTCGCCTTCAGAGCCGCTCGAGCTGGGCCAGGTGGTTCAGGTCGTGACCGGCCAGGAGGCGGATGATGGTCCCGAGCGTCTCGGGCCCGCGCTCCGGATGGACTGCCTGCCGCTCCAGGTCCTTCGGCGCCAGCCCCCGGAAGAGGGCCAGGTTCCACCGGCGCAAGGCGAGGTACGAAGCGAGGGCGATCTCCGGATCGACGTCCGTGTAGCGCCGCGCCCAACCGGCCTCGTCGAAGCCCTGGATGCGATGGCCGTCCTCGGAAAGGATCTGGCGGACGCGGAAACCGATGGCCATCTCCGCGTCGGCCAGGTGCGCCAGGACCTGCCGGCCCGTCCACTTGCCCGGTCCGTAGCTCCTCGAGAGTCCCGCCTCCCCGAGCTTTCGGGCCACCGCTTCCACGCGCCGCGGATTCTCTTCCAGGGCCTCGAGCGGGTCGCGTTGGCCGAGCAGTCCCAGGATCCGCTGCCGGTACGAATCATCCGCAACGGTCGTCATCTCTACTTGACGCTGTAGCCCCGCCCCTCGAGGCAGGTCGACCAGGCCTTCTTGAACGTGTCCTTTTTCTGGGTGTCCTGGGTCTGGGCGGTCTGCTGCGCCTGGGCCTCGGCCTTCTTCGTGGCCTTCTTCTGCGCCCGCCGGCCCCGGACCGCGCCGGCCGCGGCCCCGGCGCCCGCGCCCTCTCCGGCAGAGAGGTTACCCTCGTCGCGGGCATGATCGTCGTCGCCGACGGCCCCGACGGCCGCCCCGCGCACGGCCCCGCGGGCCGCTCCCTTCACGGCGCCGCCCTTCGCCGCCTCGACTTCAGCCGCCTGGGTGGCCACGGTGGGATCGATGCCCGTCTGGCCCCGCGCCCACAGGTAGCATTCGTTCTCGTCCTGCCCCTGCTTCGCCGCGTCCTGGCCCTTGCCGGCGTAGACGAAGAGGCCCAGCGCCCCGGGCTTGGGGGGCGGCTGTTGCGTCACGATGGGGGCGGGCGCGCCCTGGGCCGGCGGCGCGGTGTCCTGTGCACCTGCGGTGGCAGCTGTGAGAAGGGAGAGAACAACGACAGTCTTCTTCATGGAGACTCCTTCGATCGAAACGGGTTCCACTCAACGTCCCACCGCAGGGCCCACGGCCACAAGTAACAGCGCCGTAAGTTACGGTAACCCGGCGCGCGATCAGGACGTCGCGGGGGCGGCGCCGCGGACGACGGTCTCGGGCTCCGGGACGGCGGCACCTTTAATGGCCAGGGCGACGATCTCCTCCTGCTCGCGCACGTGGGCCTTGTGCGATCCCGGCGCCGGGCTGGCGCTGGGCTCGCGGCCGATGTAGCTGGGGGAGCGGCTCACTCCGGGCACGGCGCCGTCCAGGAACTGCTCGCGCACGAAGCGCCAGGCGCCCATGTTCTGCGGCTCCTCCTGGGCCCAGACCAGATCGACCGACGACGGGTACCGTCCGATCGCGCGGGCCAGCGCCGCGGCCGGGAACGGGTAGAGCTGCTCCAGGCGCACCAGGGCCACGCCGTCCGCGCGGCCGTCCTCGCGCCCCTTCAGGAGGTCGTAGTAGAGCTTGCCGGTGGACAGCACCACGCGGCGCACGCGCGCGGGGTCCACGGCCCCGTCGTCGAGGACCTCCTCGAAGCGGCCCTCGGCCAGCGACTGGAGCGGCGAGACGCAGCGCGGGTGCCGCAGCATGCTCTTGGGCGTCATCACCACCAGCGGCTTCTCGACGGGGTCGCGGCCCTGCCGGCGCAGCAGGTGGAAGTACGACGCGGGCGTCGAGGGATAGCAGACCCGCATGTTGTCCTCGGCGCACAGCGTGAGGAAGCGCTCGATGCGCGCGCTGCTGTGCTCGGGCCCCTGTCCCTCGTGCCCGTGGGGCAGGAGCAGCGTGAGGCCCGTGGGCTGTCCCCACTTCTGCTCCGACGCCACCAGGAACTGGTCGATGATGACCTGCGCGCCGTTGAAGAAGTCCCCGAACTGCGCCTCCCACTGGACGAGCGCGCGGTGCTCGGCCACCGCGTAGCCGAACTCGAAGCCCATCACCGCGGCCTCGGAGAGCAGGCTGTCGTGAACCTCGAAGCGCACGCCGGCCGGGGCCAGCGTGTTCAGGGCCACGTACTCGCGGCCGGTCTTGACGTCGTAGAGGATGGCGTGCCGCTGGCTGAAGGTGCCGCGGCCCGAGTCCTGGCCCGACAGCCGCACCGGGATGCCTTCCAGCAGCAGCGTGCCCCAGGCCAGGGTCTCGGCCGTGGCCCAGTCCACCTCGCCCTTGCCCTCCAACAGCTCCGCCCGCTTGCGCAGGTGCGCCGCCAGCTTGGGATGCACCTCGAACCCGTCGGGCACGGAGCTGAGCGCCTTCAGCGCGGTGCGCAGGCGGCCCCACATGGCGGAGGCGTCCACGGGCGGCGGGGCCGCGGCCTGCCGGCGGGCGATGGTGGCGAGCGGGCCGCTCTCCCCCTCGCGCTGCATCTCGGCCTTCTTCTCCGCCCACAGCGCGTCCAGCTCCTCGCGGCTGACGGCGCCGTTGCGCACGAGCTGCTCGCCGTAGAGCTGGGCCACCGAGGTGTGGCTCTTGATCTTGGCGTACATGAGGGGCTGGGTGTAGCTCGGCTCGTCGCCCTCGTTGTGGCCCCAGCGCCGGTAGCCCACGAGGTCGATGACCACGTCCCGCTTGAAGCGCTGGCGGTACTCGTAGGCCAGGGAGGCGACGTGCACCACGGCCTCGGGATCGTCGCCGTTCACATGGAGGACGGGGGCCTGGACCATCTTGGCCACGTCCGTGCAGTAGGTGGAGCTGCGCGCGTCCTCGGGCAGCGTGGTGAAGCCGATCTGGTTGTTGATCACGACGTGGATGGTCCCGCCCGTCGTGTAGCCCTCGAGGCCGGCCAGGTTCAGCGTCTCGGCCACGATCCCCTGCCCCGCGAACGCCGCGTCGCCGTGCAGAAGGATGGGCAGGACCTTCGCGCGCTCTCCGTCGTCGAGCGCGTCCTGGCGCGCGCGGACCATCCCTTCCACCACCGGGTTCACCCACTCGAGGTGGCTCGGGTTGGGGGCCACGCTCACGGTGAGGGTCTGGCCCGTCTCGGCATGGTGGGTGCCCGTGGCCCCCAGGTGGTACTTCACGTCGCCGGAGCCCTGCGTGGACTCGGGGTCGGCCTGTCCCTCGAACTCCGAGAAGATCTGGGCCAGCGGCTTGCCGATGGTATTGGCCAGGACGTTGAGGCGGCCGCGGTGGGCCATGCCGATGATCGACTCCCGCACGCCCTGCCGCGCGGCATCGGAGAGCACGCGGTCCAGGAGCGGGATGGTGGACTCGCAGCCCTCGAGCGAGAAGCGCTTGTGGCCGACGTATTTCGCGTGAAGGAAACGCTCGAAGCTCTCCGCCTCGACCACCTTCTCCAGCACGCGCCGCCGCGACACGGGGTCCAGCGCGGCGCGGTTGCGCGTGGACTCCATGCGCAGCTGGAGCCATTCCTTGCGCTCGGGGTCGGCGATGAACATGTACTCCACGCCGATGGTCCCGCAATAGGTGTCGCGCAGGATCTCCAGCATCTCGCGCAGCGTGGCCCGGTCCTTCCCGGACAGGCCGTTGGTGATGAACTCGCGGTCCAGGTCCCACAGCGTGAGCCCGTAGGTGGCGGGGTCCAGGTCTCGGTGGGGCGCGCGCTTCGAGTCGAGCGGGTCGAGGTCCGCCACCAGGTGGCCGCGGACGCGGTAGGCGTTCACGAGCTGGAGGACGCGCGCCTGCTTCTCCACCGTCTCGTCGCTGCCCGCAGGGCCGAAGAGCCCGGGGGTCTCGTCGATCTCCCAGCGCACCGGCCGGTGCGGGACCTTCAGGTCCTCGAAGAGCCGCTCGTAGAAGCCGTCTTCCCCCTTGAGCAGCTCTTCCATGCGCGCCAGGAAGAGCCCGGACTCCGCACCCTGGATGATGCGGTGGTCGTAGGTGGAGGTGACGGTCATGACCTTGCTGATGCCGAGCACGGACAGCGTGCGCGGGGCCATGGAGCGGTACTCGGCGGGATAGTCGAGGGCGCCGGTGGCCACGATCAGGCCCTGCCCGGGCATCAGCCGCGGCGCCGACGACGTGGTGCCCACGGTGCCGGGGTTGGTGAGCGACACGGTGGTGCCGAGGAAATCGTCGGGCGAGATCGTGCCCTTCCTCGACCGCGCCACCAGGTCGTCGAAGGCCCGGAGGAAGGCCGCGAAGTCCAGGGTATTGGCGTCCTTGATGTTGGGGACGAGCAGCGTCCGGCTGCCGTCCTTGCGCTGCACGTCCACCGCGATGCCCAGCCGCACCGCGTCGCGCTGGATGCGATGGGGCGCGCCCTCCAGCTCGGCGTAGGCGTCGTTCAGGCGCGGGAACGTGTCGAGCGCGCGGAGGATGGCCCAGGCCACGAGGTGGGTGAAGCTGACCTTCCCCCCGCCCGTGGAGTCCCGGTGCTTGTTGAGCAGCCGCCGGTTCTCCTCGAGGGTGCGGACGGGGAGGGTTCGAATGGAGGTGGCCGTGGGCACGCCCAGGCTCGCCTCCATGTTCTCCACGATGCGCACCGCCCCGCCGCGGATGGGCGTGGCGATGTCGCCGGGGAGGATGACCGGGACCATGAGCGACTTACCCGCGCGGTCGCGGGCGACGGGCGCGGCCTGGTCCTGGCGCACGAGCGTGGTCGTGCGCGCCGGCCGGTCGGCCGTGGCCTCGTGGGCCAGGAGCGTGACCGGCCCCTGGTCCTGGTCGGGCGCCACGCCCATCATGCGGTCGAAGTAGTCCCGCCAGGTCGCCTCGACGCTGCGCCGGTCGTGGCGGTACTGCTCCAGGAGGTCCATCGCGAAGACGTAGTTGGTCCCGAAGTCGTTGACCAGGCTGTCGAGGAGCGGGTCGGCTGGGCTTTCGGCCACGAAAGGAGTCTATGCCCCGGCTGCATGAGTGATCAAGCCAGGGCGGCGAGCGAAGCGCGACTCATTCGCGCGGAGCGAGCGCGGGGTCAAGGCGGCGCGATGCCGCGCGCCTCTGCTCAGTGATAGATCCGGAACACCATGTGTTCCTTGACCTTGACCGGCACGCGGTCGCCGCCGCGTAGCCCCGGGTCGAACCGCCAGAAGGGCAGCAGGGCCCGGACGCGCTGCTCGTCCTCGCTGTTGATCGTGGTCAGCAGGCGCGCGTCGTAGATCCGGCCGTCCGCGCCCACCACGCCCTCGATGTCCACCTCGCCCTCGTGACTCACCTTGCCCGACGGGTCCCGCCGTATGGTGTCGATCCACAGGAGCCGCTTCGGCTGCGTGGTCACGAAGTGGTCGGCGGTGGGCTCGCCCGGCGCCTTCCCCGCGGCCAGGTCGAAGGCCACGCCGTGATCCTTCAGGTAGGCCTCGGGCGTCTGCAGCACCTGGCCCAGCGGCCCCTCCAGGTCCGCGGTCGTGGCGGCCGGGTCGAAGCCCGACACGGTGACGACGACCTGCTCCTGGTCGTGGCCGCACCGCTCCTGGTGCGCGCCCCGACTGGCCAGCCGCGGCCGGCCGACGGGATGGACGGTGAAGACCGCGGCGCCGGCGTCGAAGCGGGCCTGGCGCACCTCGGCCACCACGTCGCACTCGCCGCGGGCCGAGGCGATCTCGGCGCGCTTGATGAGGGCCTTGGGCAAGTCGCCCACGTGGCGCACGATGACGGTGCGGCCCACGTAGCCCGACAGCGGGTCGGGCCGCGCCGGCGCCGCCGCCTGCGGCCCCTTGGGCGCGGCCGACTTGCAACCCGCGCCCCACACACCAATCGCCAGGATGACCGCCGCCGCGCCGACTCGACATTTTGCGTTCATCGTTCCTCCTTCAGTGGCCCGCGCGCCGTTCGTCAGGGCCGGGACAAAAGCGGGGTGTCGAAGCTGAACCCGGTGGCCGGCTCCAGGGCCACGGTCTTTCCCACCAGCGCGTCGTACGGCCCGTCGTGGGCGATGCTCAGTGCGCCCCCCGCGCCCGGAGCCACCGAAGCCGTATTCAGCGCCAGGACCCCGTGTGGGACCAGCAAGAAGGACTGCTGCGCGACCAGCGCCCCCGCCGCGCTCCAGAAATAGATCGTGCCCGCGATGGGCTCGCTGCGGGGATTCTGGAGCAACAGCACCGTGACCTGGGTGCCCGAGTTGTTGAAGCGCGGGACGCTCGCCGTGGTCTCGTAGGCGCGGATCCGGTAGGTGTCATCGGGACCGCAGTCCGTCGTACAGCCGTCGCTGCGCACGCGCACGTCCTGGTCGTCGATGGTCGCGGGCGTGGCGTTGGCCCAGCGCAGGCTGCGGCTGAAGCCGACACCCACGGGCGCGGAGGCCTGTAGCACCGTGGTGCCGTCGGGGGCCATGCGCTCCAGGAGCGGGCCGGCCGGGCCGAGGTCGCCGGAGGCCTCGTCTATGACGATCTCGTAGGAGGAATAGGGTTCCTGGCGCATGTGGAAGAGATCCACGTTGGGCACGCCCCCCGCGGAGGCCAGGTCGAAGACGTACACCGATCCATGGGAGAGCTCCGCCCGGGCCTCCGCCAACAGCGTGTCGATGTCCGTGGCCGAGTTGTTGCGCGGGACGGGATCGGTCGCGCCGGCGCCGATGGCGATGGTGGCGGTATTGGCCAGCGTGCCCGTGGCCTGGGGATCGACCGTTGCGGTGAGGGTGTAGGTGACGGTGGCGCCCACGGGAAGACCGACGGCATCGGCGATGTTCCCCGCGCCGCTGGGGGTGCACGTCCCCCCGCCCGAGGCCGCGCAGGTCCACGTCGCGCCGATCAGGATCGCGGGCACGTTGTCGGTGACCGTGGCCCCGGTGGTGTCGCTGGGACCCGCGTTGGCCCCGAGGATCGTGTATGTGACCGGCTGGCCGGGCACCGCGATCGCCTGGCCGTCGGACTTGGTGATCGACAGGTCCGCCTGCGGAGTCAGCGTGTCGGTGTCCGTGGCCGAGTTGTTCCGCGGGACGGGGTCCACGACCCCGCCCGGAGCCGCCACGGTGGCGGTGTTGCTCAGGCTGCCCGTCGCCGACGCGGTGATGGTCCCCGTCAACGTGTAGGTCGCTGTGCCCCCCACCGGCAGGTTCGCCGTGTCGTTGATGTTACCGGACCCGCTCGGCGTACAGCTCCCGCCGCCCGCCCCGGCGCAGGTCCAAGTCGCCCCGGTGATGGCCGCAGGCACGATGTCGGTCACCGTCGCGCCGATGGCCGCGTCGGGCCCTAGGTTCTGCACGACGATGGTGTAGGTAATGGGCCGGCCGGGGACGGCCGTGGTCTGGTCGTCGGTCTTGGTCACCTGCAGATCCGCCTGCGGGCTCGTGCCTCCGGCGGTGGCGCCAGCCCAGAACCCGCCGCTCAGTGAGAACGTCGCGCCGACGTGGGGACCACCCGCGTCGGCCTGGCCGATGGTGCCGCCCACGCTGAAGGACCCCGCCGTGCTGAACGTGGCCCCGCCCCCGTCCACCGTGAACCAGGAGATCTCGTAGGTCTGGGCCCCCGCGGGACCCGCCAGCAGGACGATCCCGAGGGCAAGCGTCCACGGCCTCATGGCGTGCTCCTCAGAGCCTCCCGCGCGGATGCTTCATCGCCCCTCGCTCGTCCGGGCCTCCAGCCTCGCGAGACGGGCCTCGAGGTCCTCGATCCGAGAGGCCTGCTCCTGGAGCCGCCGCCGCTGGCTCTGGACCTCGTTGAGAAGCATGGCATTCACGAAGTGATAGCGGACGGTCTGCGGCACCCCGGCGTCGTCGTAGGTCACGAGCTGCGGCGCCACCTCCGCCACCTCTTCGGCCACGAGCCCGTACTGACGCGTATGCGTCTCGTCGTATTCCGGCCGGTAATAGAAGGCCACCGGCCGGAGCTTCATCAGGACGTCGCTCTCGCCCGCCACGTCGGCGATCTCCTCCTTGTACCGCCGCGAGGAGACCAGCGTGCCGAGCTTGCCGGAGGAGTTGACGAAGACCCCTGCGCCGCTCGCGCTCACTGCCCCGAAGATCCCGGCGACGAAGGTCGCGGTCTGAGAGCCGCTGGCGCCGATGCGGATCGTGCTCGATTCGTTTGCCGTTCCGGCGTTGCCGACGTAGATGTTGAAGTCACCGCTGGTAAGGATGAAACCCGCCGACGCGCCGATCGCGATGTTGGTATTCCCGCTCGCGAGGTTGACGAGCGCGCTATCGCCGAAGGCGGCGTTGTTTGTGCCCGTCGTGTTGAAGAAGAGCGCGTTATGACCGAAAGCCGCGTTGTCAAAGCCCGTCGTGTTGGAGAAGAGCGCGTTGGCGCCGAAGGCGGAGCTGTTCGAAGCCGTGCTGTTCAGGAGCGCCTGGGAGCCAAAAGCAGAGCTGGCGTCGGCGATCGTGTTCGAGGCCAACGCAGACCGCCCGAAGGCGGCGTTGGACGCACCGGTCGTGTTGGCGGCGAGCGCTTGGGAGCCGAAGGCGGAATTGGAGCTCCCGGCGAGGCCGGTGTTGGAAAAAAGCGCGAAAGCGCCGAAAGCAGAGTTGTCGGTGCCCGTCGTATTGGCGTTGAGCGCGTTGGCGCCGAAGGCGGAGCTGTTCGGCGCCGTGTTGCTCTGGAGCGCGTTGTAGCCGAAGGCGGAGCTGTTTGTGCCCGTCGTGTTGGCGAACAGCGCCCGGTATCCGAAGGCGGAGTTGGCGCTCCCGGTGTTGGTGTTTTGGGTGAGCGCCTGGTAGCCGAAGGCGGAGTTGCCGGAAGCTGTCGTGTTGCCAGCGAGCGCGTTGTAGCCGAAGGCGGAGTTGGCCAAGCCCGTCGTGTTCAAAAGGAGCGCGCCGTTGCCGAAGGCGGAGTTGTTTGTGCCCGTCGTGTTTTGGCCGAGCGTTTGGTAGCCGAAGGCGGCATTGGACCCGCCCGTGGTGTTGAAGCCGAGCGCGTCGCCTCCGAAGGCGGAGTTGCCACCGCCCGTCGTGTTGGAGGTGAGCGCGAAGGAGCCGAAGGCGTTATTGGACCCGCCCGTCGTATTTGAGACGAGCGCCAGGTGGCCGAAGGCGTTATTGGACCCGCCCGTCGTGTTGGCGAAAAGCACGCCCTCGCCCACTCCGGTGTTCCGGATGCCCGTCAGACTCGTGTTCCCGGCGCTCGCACCCAGGAACGTGTTATCCGTTCCGAAGTTGTGCAGGAAGCGGACGCCCGCCTTTGTCACGATACCCACCGACCCCGACGAGGTATTCGGAAGGTCCAGGTTGCCCGCCAGCGTTATCGCCCCGGCTGCGAAGCTGCCCGAGCCGTCCCGCCGCACGATGGCGTTGGCGGTGTTGGCCGGGACCGCGTTGGAAACGACCGTGGCGCCCTGGGTTCCCGTAACCTCCCCCGCGAGCGAGCCGGTGAAGTTCGTGGCCGACGTGGCGTTGCCGTTGAGGCTGGCGGTGATGGTCCCGGCGGCGAAGTTCCCGGCACCGTCACGACGGACGATGGCGTTGGGGGTGTTGGTGGGGACGGCGTTGCTGACGACGGTGCCGGTCTGGGTGCCCGTCACTTCCCCGCCGAGGGTGCCCCTGAAGTCCCCCGCCAGGGTGGCGTAGACCGCCCCCGGGGAGGACGACAGCTCCTGCCGGGGCGAGAGCGTTGTGCCCTGCACCACGATCTCGATCCATCGGGGTGAGCCGTTGAAGATCGTGGAGTCCAACGGCACCACCTGGCCGAGGACCACGGTGAAGAGCCCCTGGGTCACCGTCACGCTCGGGAGCGTCTCGGACCACAACAGGCCGCCGCCGGCCGGCGCGTCGAAGATCCTGAACTCGAAGCTGAAGGTGCCGCTGGGAGGGACGCCGGCGTCGGTCAGCCGGCCCTGGTAGGTGACATGCGTCTGCGATTGCGCCCAGACGGCCGATCCGAGGGCCAGGACCATGACGGCGGCGAGGATCGCGCCGGTCGATGTCTTGTGCATACAGACCTCCCGCAAGGTGGGTTTGACGCGGGCCGTTCAAGGGGGACGCAGGGCTCGTTTCCTGCGAATGGGACTATCCGCTTCCCCGCCCACGCCGTCAAGGGCGCGGGCGACCGTCAACGCCGCACCGCGATCCCCTGCATCTCGAAGTGGCCGCCGCGCAGCAGCGGCCCCGACCCGATGAACCCGCGGGCGGGGAACTCCTTGCCGAAGTAGCCGCGGTAGGCCGCGTTGAAGCGGTCGTAGAGCGCGAGGTCGGGGCAGAAGACCTGGACCGTTACCAGGTCTTCCATGGTCAGCCCCGTCTCCGCCAGGACCGACTTCACGCCGTCGAGGAGCAGGCGGATCTCCTCGTCCAGATCCGCGGGCGCTTTGCCCGTCTTCGGATCGACGCCGATGCGGCCGGCGAGGTAGACGGTGTCGCCCACCACCACGGCGTCGCTGAACGGCGCATCCACCGTGCGGCCCGGCAGATTGATGTACCGGCGGCCGCTGGCGCCCCGCACGGCGGGGACGGCCACGGCCAGGCCCAGCACGAAGCCCACGACGCCAGCGAACGCTCGGCTCATGGCGATCCTCCCCGGCGGCCCGTCGGATAATACCGCTTCATGAGCGATCTTCCGCGCACGCCGCCGCAAAGCGCCGTCGAGGGCGTGCGCTTCCACGGCGGGTTGGGGGTGGCGCTCCCCTTCTTCGCGCGGAGGATGTGGGCCTCCTGGTTCCCGCGGCCCGGGGCCGCGCCGCGTGTCCCGTTCGACCCGGCCGCGATCCTGGCCGACGCCAGCGTCACCTGGATCGGCCACGCCACCATGCTGGTCCGGATGGAGGGAACGACCTTCCTGACCGATCCCATCTTCTCGGAACGGGCCAGCCCGCTGTCCTTCGCGGGACCCCGGCGTCTCGTCGATCCGGGCGTGCCGCTGTCGCAGTTGCCGAAGGTGGACTTCGCGGTCCTGTCCCACGATCACTACGACCATACGGACGTCCGCTCCATCCGCGCGCTGGCTGCCCGGGGCACCCGCTTCGTCGTTCCCACGGGGATGGGCGCGCTCCTCGGCGGGTGGGGCGTGGACGCGGTGGAGCTCGCCTGGTGGGAGCACACGCGTATCGGACAGTTGAAGGTCCACTGCGTCCCCGCGCGCCACTTCTCCGGGCGAACGCTCACGGACCGGAACCGCCGGCTCTGGTCCGGATGGGTCGTGGAAGGAGGGACGCGCCGCTTCTATTTCGCGGGCGACACCGCGTATTTCGCGGGCTTCAAGGAGATCGGCCAGCGTCTGGGTCCGCCCGACCTGGCCGCCATCCCCATCGGCGCCTACCTGCCCGAGGCCATGATGAAGCCCGTCCACGCCAATCCCGAGGAAGCCCTGCGCGCCGGCGTCGACATCGGGGCCAAGAGGATCGTCGGCATCCACTTTGGAACCTTCGACCTGACCGACGAGCCTCTGGACGAGCCGCCGGTCCGCTTCCGCGCCGAGGCCGCGCGGCTCGGCCTGGCCGACGACCGGGCCCTCGTGCTCAAGGTC
>Ga0068859_100001598_pt1 | contig 23129 bp, 22 predicted proteins | sample KBSSwiS22_FD_66585 | JGI IMG/M metagenome (GOLD analysis project Ga0068859, IMG submission 66585) | Switchgrass rhizosphere microbial communities from Kellogg Biological Station, Michigan, USA - KBS Switchgrass S2-2 | ecosystem: Host-associated > Plants > Roots > Rhizosphere > Soil ...
CGTCCCCTCGGGGCGCGTGAAATCGATCAGCACGTGGGCTCTTGTGAGGGCGGCGGCAATATCGTCCGTTATCCTCACCCCGCATGGAGTACCTAGCGACTCGCCCGCGTCCTTGCCCAGGAACGGACTGTCGGAACGCTCGAGCGCCGCGTGCAGACGCAGGTCCGGCGCCTGGAAGACACCTTCCAGCAGCGCCCGCCCCATGCGTCCGGCACTCCCGGCGATCACCACGTGTAGCAAGGACATCGATCGGACTCCAATTGTTCGATGCGAGAAAGCACCGGCTGAAAGCTACATCAACGCGTCGACAGCGTGCCTTGTTTCCCGGCCGCGTCAGGTTCGGGCACGTTGGTCTTCGCCTGCTTGAGCTTGTCACCTTCGAACACCAGTGACAGCCGGCGCACGTCCTTGGGCTTCTGCCACTCGTTGTCGACGTAGTAGACGTAGTCCCAACGTTCGGGATGGAATGGATCTGTGATCAGAGGCGTTCCGAGGAGGAATCGCACTTGAGATCTCGTCATGCCGGGCTTGAGCTTGGCGATGACCGCAGGGTCGAGGAAGTTGCCCTGCTGAATGGGAACCTTGTACGGCTTGAGAAAGCACGCTGACAAGATCAGGCAGGTCAGCGCGAGCAAAACTCCGTGTTTTATCGACACTATTTTATTGCACCAGGGTGTTTGATAGACCACGCGATCAACACTGGTACGTGTCGATCCTGTTATGTTGAGATCGTACGCTGAGATCGCTACGTGACTCATCGTCATGCAGACAAACCGCCAAGTAACACAGGGCGGCCGCGTAATATCTTGGAATCTATTATGATACCGGTGACTGTATCTCCCTGTCAGGGTCGCAATGACCACCAAACCGCACGACCTCAAGACGATTGGGCTCAAGGCCACCCTCCCGCGGCTCAAGATCCTCGACCTGTTCGAAACCAGCGACCTCCGGCACATGACGGCCGAGGATGTCTACAAACTGCTGCTCAAAGAAGGGATGGACATCGGCTTGGCCACCATCTACCGGGTCCTGACCCAGTTCGAACAGGCCGGCATCCTCATACGGCATCATTTTGAGGGTGGCAAGGCAGTGTTCGAGTTAAATGAAGGTGGGCATCACGACCACCTGGTATGCATCCAGTGCGGCAAGGTGGAGGAGTTCTACGATCCCGAGATCGAAAAACGCCAGACCAAGGTCGCCAAGGAGCGCGGCTTCAACATTCACGAGCACTCGCTGCAAATCTACGCAGATTGCATCAAGACGAACTGTCCGAATCGCGCCAAACCCTAGTATCCCTCAACCCCGGGGCCCTAGTATCCCTCAACCCGGGGGCCCTAATATCCCTCAACCCCGGGGCCCTAGTATCTCTCAACCTCGGGGCCCTCGCCCGTCTGGCCCTGGAGGTGCAAGTCCGGGGTTGATTTTCCCTGCCTCAAGATCTCGCGTTTGAGGTCCTGGCGTCAACCATTTCCGCCGCGTGCTTACGAGTGGTCTCGGTAATCTTGACGCCGCCGAGCATGCGGGCAACTTCCTCTACGCGTTCGGCGTGATCCAGGACGCGTACGTTGCTTCGCACCCCTGCCTGACCCTGCGTCTTGCTCACCTGCCACTGCTGATCTGCCGCCGCGGCCACTTGCGGCAAGTGAGTGATGCACATCACCTGATGGCGTGCGCCTAGCGCGCCGAGCATGCGGCCCACTATCTCGGCGACGCGTCCGCCAATGCCAGCATCGACCTCGTCGAACACTAGCGTACTCACCTCTGCTACCGCACTGGTGACGGTCTGAATGGCAAGACTCAACCGCGACAGTTCGCCACCCGAGGCGACCTTTGCAAGCGGTCGCGTCGGCGTACCCGGATTGGATGCAACCCGGAAATCGATTTGTTCCATACCATGCGAGGTCCCCTCCGGGATGGCGGTCAGCGCAACTTCGAATCGCCCCCCCGCCATGGCCAGGTTCTGCATCTGCGTGCTGACCTGCTTCGTAAGTTCACGCGCGGCGCGTTGGCGCTCCTTAGTCAAGCGTCCCGCAACCGAACGATAAGTCTGCTCGGCCGCGGCCTCGCGTTGCGCCAGCTGCTGCGGGCTGGAACCACCGCCGAGTTCTTCCAGCCTGCGCTCGTAGCCTTCGAGAGTCTCTGGAATGCGATCGGGGGTGATGCGGTATTTGCGCGACATCGAGTGGATGGCCTCGAGCCGTTGCTCGAGCTCCTGCAATCTGCGTGGGTCGAGATCGAGGCTGCTGCGGTAGTGACGCAGGGAATACACAGCCTCCTGAATCTGGATCAGCGCCGGATCAAGAACGTCGAGCGCTTCCTTCAAGCCTGGGTCGTATCCCGCCGCTGCCTTGAGGCGCGAAACCACGGCGCCGACGGTGGCCAATGCAGCGGCCTCCCCTTCGGACAGCGCCTCCACCGCGTATTCAACCGCTTCCAACAGGCCGGCCGCATTCGACAATCGTCGATGATCAGCTTGCAGGGTCTCCCATTCGTCAGCAGAGAAGGCCAATCGGGTAAGGTCCTGCACCTGCCATTCGACTTGCTCGCGCTCAACAGCAATGGCCTCGGCGTTCTTCTCCCACTCGAGGCGCTGCCGCCGCAACTCCTGCCACTCGCGCCACGTCTGCGCGACCTGACCGGCGAGGGCGGTGGCACCAGCATACGCATCTACCAGCTCGCGTTGAGCGGGTGGACGCAACAGCGACTGATGTTCGTGCTGGCCATGGATGTCCACCAGACTGTCACCGAGCTCTTTGAGCTGTTGCAGAGTGCTCGGGCGCCCATTGACGTAGGCGCGAGAGCGACCGCCCGATTCCAGTACGCGACGCAACAGGCAAACACCGGGCTCATCGGAAAGATCGTTGGCCTGGAGCCAGGCCTGCACCTGAGGCAAACCATCCAGCGAGAACTCGGCGCTGATCTCGGCGCGTGCGCTGCCGGCGCGCACCATGCCGGCGTCGCTGCGCTCCCCGAGAACCATCGCCAGCGCGTCGATCAGTATGGATTTGCCGGCACCAGTCTCACCGGTAAGGACGGTGAATCCAGGCTCGAACTCGAGGTCGAGCCGATCGACGATGACGAAGTCCCGAATACTCAGGGCGCGGAGCATGCAGGCTCCGCGTGTACGCGTCGAGCCAACTCAGAGTACCTCGCTCCAGTGTAGCTTTTCGCGCAGCATATGATAGTAGTTGTGCCCAATGGGGTGCAGGAGCCGAAGTGAGCGCTCGTAGCAGCGTACCAGGATACGGTCGCCGGCCTGCAGATCGCAGTGCGAGTGACTGTCGAAGTGCACGCGTGCGTCGGCGCATCGATGCATGAGGATTTCGACATGTGCAGTGCTCGCCACCGCGATAGGCCGGTTGGACAGAGTATGCGGACAAACTGGTACGATCGAAATCGCGGACAGCGCCGGGTGCAGGATGGGTCCCCCGGCCGACAACGCGTAGGCCGTCGAACCGGTAGGAGTGGAGACGATGAGTCCATCTGCGCGCAACAGGTACACGAAGTGTCCGTCGATGCGCACCTCCAGTTCGATCAATCCGCCATCGGCGCCTTTGCCAATGCTGGTGTCGTTGAAAGCCAGCACGTCGAATATCCGGGAGCCGGCACGGTGCACCTCGGCGGCGAGCAGCATGCGCGACTCAGTGACCGCCTCACCATCCAGCATGGCACCGATGGTGTCGAGCATAGTGTCGATGGAAACATCCGTGAGGAAACCAAGCCGCCCCTGATTCACGCCCACCAGTGCAACGTCGAAAGGGGCGAGCGTGCGTGCGATATTGAGCATCGTGCCGTCCCCACCAATCACGATCGCCAGATCGGCGATGCGCCCGATTTCATCCAGCGGCATTACTTCGAGGGAATTGCCTACGACGTAAGCCGACGTCAGTGGATCCAGGAGCACGCGCACCCCGCGGCCCTGGAGAAAGCGCGCCAAATGCAGCAGCGGCGCGGCGATCTGCGGGCTCTTGTATTTTCCGATCAACGCGATAGTCTTGAACCCGGCCATCATGCCGGCATTAAAACATAAAGCGGCCGAAGCCGGGCAGTGTTGTCGGCGGAGTCGCATCGGTTAGAATGGGTCTATGCTGAGTGAGCGCGCCCAAATCCTCCTGAAGACGCTGGTCGAGCGTTACATTGCCGACGGGCAACCAGTGGGCTCGCGCACCTTGTCGCGTTACTCGGGCCTGGATCTATCTCCCGCCAGCATCCGCAATGTGATGGCGGATTTGGAGGATATGGGTTTCGTTGCGAGCCCGCACACCTCTGCGGGGCGCATCCCTACTCCACGCGGTTATCGGTTCTTCGTCGATTGTCTGGTCACGGTACGCCCGCTCGACCGCGTCGAGATCAACCAGCTGGAGGGGCAACTGCACCCGGATAATCCGCAGCGGCTGGTGCAATCCGCGTCTCACATGCTGTCAGATCTGACGCGCTTTGCCGGAGTGGTGATGGCACCACGGCGGCGCTCCACGGCGCTGCGCCATGTGGAATTTCTTCAGCTGTCTGACAAGCGCATTCTGCTCATCATCGTCACCCCCGAAGGCGACGTGCAGAATCGAATCCTGTTCACCGACCGCACCTATTCGCCATCCGAGTTGGTGGAGGCGGCCAACTTCATCAATCAGAACTACACCGGTTTGACTTTTGAACAGGTAAAAGACCGCCTCAACGACGAGATAAAACGACTGCACAACGACATGACGCATCTGCTCACCAAAGCGGTCGAAGCCGGCAATGAAGCCATGACCGCGAAACCCGAGGAGTACTTCATCTCGGGGGAGCACAACCTGTTGCACGTGCAAGACCTGTCGTCCAACGTAACCAGCCTGCGACGGCTGTTCGACCTGTTCGAGCAACGCACCACGCTGCTGCAACTGTTGGAGATGGGCAGTCATGCGCAAGGCGTGCAGATATATATCGGCGGTGAGTCGGGGCTGGTGCCGCTGGATGAGTGCAGCGTGGTCACCGCGCCCTATGAGGTGGACGGGGAGGTGCTGGGCACGGTAGGCGTCATCGGACCGACCCGGATGGCCTACGAGCGTGTCATTCCCATCGTCGAAATCACCGCGCGGCTGTTATCCACTGCGATGTCACAGCGCTCGCGGGCGACTGAATGAGCGAGCGTTCAGCGGCGGGAAATTTCCAGCTGCTTAGGCTGTCTCGACCCTAAGCGCGTCCTCGCATGGCGTACGCGGCAGAACCTCCTTATCAGCACGGCGTAGTCGCCAAGGTGGGAATTCTTCTGGTCAATCTCGGCACGCCGGAGGCGCCCACCGCGACTGCCCTGCGGCCGTATTTGAAACAGTTTCTGTCCGATCGGCGCGTCGTGGAGGTTCCGCGCTGGATATGGTGGTTCATCCTCAACGGCATCATCCTGAACCGGCGGCCGCGCCGCTCGGCGGAAAAGTACGCCAAGATCTGGACGCCCGAAGGTTCTCCCCTTGCGGTTCATACGCAGCGCCAGGCGCGTTTGCTGCGGGGCTATCTGAGTGAACGGACGAGGGCGCCGATCATAGTGGAGTGGGCGATGCGGTACGGCAAACCAGCCATTGCGCAGGCCCTACACGCCCTGCGCGATCAGCATTGCGATCGGATCCTGGTGATTCCCTTATATCCACAGTACGCCGCAAGCAGCACCGGTAGTGCGTTCGACGCCATCCACGACGCAGTTGCCCGAATGCGCAACGTCCCGGGGTTGAGGTTGGTGAAGCACTTTCACGACGATCCGGGATACATTCAAGCAGTGGCGCAAGGTGTCAGGGACCATTGGGGCCTCAATGGACGTCCAGATAAGCTGGTGATGAGCTTTCACGGGGTTCCGCGCTACTCCCTGGACAAGGGCGACCCCTATCATTGCGAGTGTCAGAAGACCGGCCGGTTGCTGGGCGAAGCCTTGAAGCTTGAACCGGAGCAATACCTGGTCACCTTCCAATCCCGCTTCGGCGGCGCCGAGTGGCTCAAACCGTACACCCTGGAAACCGTAGCGTCGTTTGGGCGCCAAAAGCTCGGACGCGTAGATGTCGTCTGCCCTGGTTTCGTGTCTGACTGCCTGGAGACCCTGGAAGAGATCGCTATCGAGAACAAGGCGGCGTTCCTGGGCGCGGGAGGCAGGGAATTCCACTACATCCCTTGCATGAACGAGGGAGACGCCTGGATTCGGGCGCTCGCCGACATCGCCATGCTCAACCTCCAGGGTTGGATCGACGTAGGAACGAATAAGGCACAGGCCGAAACGGACGCAGCGAGCTCGCGTCGGCGTGCTTTGGCACTTGGCGCGCCTCAGTAGCACCGGTCGCAAAACCAGTCGAGCAAGTTTTCCCACGGCAGACAGCCGATCGACTTGAAATCCATTCAACCCAACCCCATGTCCGCCTAGGTTGATCAAGGGTGAGGAAAACCATGCCGGAACAGGAACCTAGCATCAGTACGCCGGAGCATGCGGCGCCCAAGTCGGCGCCCGCCGAAGATCAGGCTCAAGACCCGGGCGCCGAAGTCATGCCCAGCCCGCAGGAGCTCATGAAGCAGCTCGAGCTCCAGGCGCAGGAACATCATGACGCGTGGCTGCGGGCGAAGGCGGAGGCCGACAATGTGCGCAAACGCGCACAGGCCGACATCGCGAATGCCCACAAATACGCATTGGAGAACTTCGCAACCCAGCTGCTGGCGGTGCACGACAGCCTCGAGGCTGCGCTGGCAGCCGATAACACATCTATCGAGACGCTGCGCCAGGGCGTCGATCTGACGCTGCGGCAGCTGGACACTGCATTCGAGAAATTCGCCGTGAAAGAGATCAATCCGATCGGCGAAAAGTTCGACCCGCACAAGCACCAAGCCATGACCACGGTGGTTTCGGACAAGGCGCCTAATACCGTTGTGCACGTGCTGCAAAAGGGTTATCAGCTGCATGACCGCGTCCTGCGCCCGGCGCTGGTGACGGTCGCCAAGCCCGAAGCATCCTGACCCGACAGCGGCTTGAAACACTGCCTCAACAGCCCCAAGTAGGCCTTATTGGAAGGCTTACAACATTCTGATTCGAAAGCGAGGATCTGAGAAATGGCAAAAATTATCGGCATCGACCTGGGGACGACGAACTCCTGCGTCTGCGTGATTGAAAACGGGCAGCCCAAGGTCATCGAGAACGCAGAGGGTGCGCGGACCACGCCCTCCATCGTCGCGTACACAGACGACAGCGAAATCCTCGTTGGGGCTCCTGCAAAGCGGCAAGCCGTCACCAACCCGAAAAACACGTTGTATGCGATCAAGCGCTTGATCGGGCGCCGCTACGCTGACGCCGAAGTTCAGAAGGCGGTCAAGCTCTCGCCGTACAACATCGTGCAGGCCACCAACGGCGACGCCTGGGTGGAAGTGCGCGGGAAAAAGATCGCGCCACCTGAGATCTCTGCTCAGGTTTTGATAAAAATGAAGAAGACGGCCGAGGACTACCTCGGCGAACCGGTGACCGAAGCGGTCATCACGGTCCCGGCTTACTTCAACGACTCACAGCGCCAGGCCACCAAGGATGCCGGCCGCATCGCCGGTCTGGACGTCAAACGCATCATCAACGAGCCGACTGCCGCCGCGCTCGCCTTCGGCATGGACAAGAAGCAGGGCGATCGCAAGATAGCCGTCTATGACTTGGGTGGGGGCACCTTCGACATCTCCATCATCGAGATTGCCGAAGTCGAGCGCGAGCATCAGTTCGAGGTGCTGGCGACCAATGGCGATACGTTCCTGGGCGGCGAGGACTTCGACCAACGCCTGATGGACTACATCGCCGACGAGTTCAGAAAGGAACAGGGCGTGGATCTGCGCAAGGACATCCTCGCGCTGCAGCGCCTGAAGGAAGCTGCCGAGAAGGCCAAGATCGAGTTGTCGTCGTCGCAACAGACGGAAGTCAATCTGCCCTATATCACGGCCGACGCTTCCGGGCCTAAGCACCTGGCCGTGCGCATCACCCGGGCGAAATTCGAGAACCTGGTGGAGGAGCTGATCGAAAAAACAGCTGAGCCCTGCCGGATCGCGATCAAGGACTCGGGCGTGAAGCTTTCTGACATCGACGACGTCATTCTGGTGGGCGGCATGACCCGCATGCCCAAGGTCCAGGAGAAGGTCAAGGAGATCTTCGGCAAGGAAGCGCGCAAGGACGTGAACCCCGACGAAGCAGTGGCAATCGGCGCGGCGATTCAAGGTGGCGTGCTCAAGGGCGAAGTCAAGGATGTGCTGCTGCTCGACGTCACTCCTCTGACGCTCGGTATCGAGACGCTGGGCAGCGAGATGTCGTCGTTGATCAAGAAGAACACCACGATCCCGACCAAGGCGCAGCAGGTCTATTCCACTGCAGCCGACGGACAGACCGCGGTAACGATCCACGTTCTGCAAGGTGAGCGGCCGCTGGCATCTGGCAACAAGAGCCTCGGTCAGTTCAACCTCGAGGGCATCGCGCCGGCACCGCGCGGCATGCCGCAGATCGAGGTGACTTTCGACATCGACGCCAACGGGATCTTGCACGTGTCGGCCAAAGACAAAGCCACCGGCAAGGAAAACAAGATCACCATCAAGGCGAGTTCGGGGCTCAGCGAAGCCGAGATCCAGAATATGGTCAAGGATGCCGAGGCCAATGCCGAAGAAGATCGCAAGCAGGTCGAGCTGGTGCATGCACGCAACCAGGCGGACAACATGATCCACTCGGTGAAGAAGGCGCTGACAGAGCATGGGGACAAAGTCGCCGCCGACGAGAAGGGCAAGATCGAATCGGCGATCGCCGCCGCCGAGGAAGCATTGAAGGGCAACGACAAGAGCGCTATCGAGTCCACGACGCAGGCGCTGGCGGTGGCTTCGCAGAAGCTGGGCGAGCAGGTATACGCTCAGGCTGGAGCGGGAGCCGGCGCGGAGGGCCCGACCGGTAAGGACACGAAAACAGCCGATGCCGATGTTGTCGATGCGGAGTTCGAGGAAGTCAAAGACAAGAAGTAGCAGGCAGCCACGCGTGCCGGGCGACCGGCGCCTTTAGAGCATCGAGCGCGTGATGTCATATCTGGCCGAGTTGACGTGGGTGTTCCGTACACCCCGATCAACTCGGCCGCTTGCTGTTTGAGGGGAGCGGTGAGTTCACATGGCGAAGCGGGATTACTATGAGGTGCTCGGCCTCAACCGGGACAGCTCAGACGAAGACATCAAGAAGGCCTACCGCAAGCTGGCCATGCAGCATCATCCGGACCGCAATCCGGATAATCCCAAAGCGGAAGAAAAGTTCAAAGAGGCCAAAGAGGCCTACGAGGTCTTGAGCGACGGCGACAAGCGTGCGGCCTACGATCGCTTCGGACATCAGGGCGTTGAGGGCCACGCCGGCATGGGCGCCGGAGCTGGCATGGGAGGCTTCGGCGAAGCCTTCGGGGACATCTTCAGCGAGATTTTCGGCGGCGGCGGCCGTGGACGTTCCAACGTCTACCGCGGCGCCGACCTGCGCTACAACCTCGAAATCTCGTTGGAAGAAGCCGCACGCGGGACCGAAACCAAGATCCGCATCCCCACGCTGGAGGCCTGCGAGACCTGCCACGGCAGCGGCGCCAAGCCCGGGACCGAGCCAATCACCTGCCCTACATGCAACGGACAAGGTCAGGTGCGGATACAGCAGGGTTTCTTTTCTCTCGCGCAGACCTGCCCGCGCTGCAGCGGCACTGGCAAGGTCGTGAAGGAGCCATGCGCGACCTGCTCCGGTCAGGGTCGCTTAAAACGTCAGAAAACGCTTTCAGTAAAAATCCCGGCAGGTGTCGACGAGGGTGACCGTATCCGTCTTACCGGCGAGGGAGAAGCCGGCGTCAATGGCGGCCCGCCCGGCGATCTCTACGTAGTGATTCGGCAGCGTCCTCATGCGGTGTTCCAGCGGGAAGAAAACGATCTTCACTGCGACATGCCAATCAGCTTTACGACGGCAGCACTCGGCGGCGAAATCGAAATTCCGACGCTGGATGGCAGCGCAAAAATCCGCATTCCCGCCGAAACGCAAAGCGGCAAAGTGTTTCGTCTTCGGGGTAAGGGCATCAAGGGCGTGCGTACTCAAGTACACGGCGATCTGATGTGCAAAGTCGTTGTCGAGACTCCGGTCAACTTGACCGTTCGCCAGAAGGAACTATTGCACGAGTTGGAATCCATCAACCAGCAGGACTCGGGGCGACACGATCCTCGCGCCCGTTCTTGGATGGAGCGCGTGAAGGAGTTCTTTCAGGGCTAGGAAAGGTCTTGCCTAGCGCCGCCGCCAGATCGTCCCCTGCGGCGAATCCTCCAACACGATTCCCGCAGCCAGCAGCTGGTCACGAACGCGATCGGATTCGGCGAAGTTTTTCGCCTTGCGCGCGGCAGTGCGCAGTCCGATCAAATCTTCGATCTGCACCGCGCTGAGTCCCGCCGCCGCTGAATCGCTTCCGTCGTCGCCAACCGCACCACTGCTACCTTTAGTGTGACCTTGCAGGAATTGCGTAGGGTCACGGCCGAGCAATCCGAGCACTCCAGCCAGCGCTTTCAGCAATCCGGCATCCTCCGCAGCGTGCGAGCGATTGGTCTGAGTGGCTAGCTCGAATAACACGGAACACGCATCGGCCGTGTTGAAATCATCGTCCATCGCGTCTCTGAAGCGTGCGGCGAACGCGTTGTTCCAGTCGATGGGCGACGACGCGGCAGGTGTGTCGCGCAGCGTCGTGTAAAGGCGGGTGAGACCCGCGCGCGCATCGTCCAAATGTCCGTCCGAGTAGTTCAGCGGGCTTCGATAATGTGCGCGCAAAATAAAGAATCGCACCACCTCGGGATCGAACTTCGCGAGCACCTCGCGTATGGTGAAGAAGTTGCCCAGCGACTTGGACATCTTCTCGTCGTCGACTCGAACGAACCCGTTGTGCACCCAATAGTTGACGAACACGTGCCCGTGCGCACCCTCGGATTGGGCGATTTCGTTTTCGTGGTGAGGAAACAGCAGATCCTGTCCGCCGCCGTGGATGTCGAAATGCTCACCTAGGAAGCGTTCGCTCATGGCGGAACATTCGATGTGCCAGCCCGGCCTGCCCTTGCCCCATGGCGAGTCCCAGGATGGCTCGCCCGGTTTGGCTGCCTTCCATAGAACAAAGTCGAGGGGGTCGCGCTTGGATTGGTCAATATCGACACGCTCGCCAGCCCGCAGATCTTCCAGCGACTTGCCGGACAATTTTCCATAGTCGGGAAACTCACGCACCGAATAATAAACATCCCCATTGTCGCCGGAGTAAGCAAGCCCGCGTTCAATAAGGGCCGTTATGATGGCGATCATGCCCGGAACGTGTTCGGTGGCGCGCGGTTCGAAATCCGGTTTCTCAACTCCAAGAGCTTGGGCGTCCTCGTCCATGAAACGGATGAAGCGACTCGTCAGAGACTGGATGGATTCGCCGTTCTCTGCGGCGCGCTTGATGATTCTGTCATCGATGTCGGTGATGTTGCGTACGTATGTAATGTCGTAGGCGGACGCGCGCAGCCACCTGTGGATCGCGTCGAATACCACCATCACGCGTGCATGGCCGATGTGGCAGTAGTCGTATACCGTCATCCCGCACACATACATGCGGACCTTGCCCGCCTCGATCGGCCGGAAGTCCTGCTTCTGTCGGGTGAGCGAGTTGTGAATCCTGAGCATGGCGTTACCGCGCGGATGCAGCGCACCCGGCGCGAAAAATGCGGTTGGTATTTCCACCGCGGAGGTTGTGGGATGAGCGGGCTTGTCGGTAAAATCTGCTAGAATTACAATAACCTAGCGCAGTATTTGAGAAAAAATTATAGCACATGCTTATGCGCCGAATGGCAGTACTCGCCGTGCTCCTGGTGTGGGGTGGGATCTGCAGCACCGCGGTGTCAGCGGACGACTACCAGGAAGCGACCAAGCTGTACAAATTGGGCGGCCGCGCCGAGGCTCTGGACCGTCTCAACGCTTTCTTGTCGGAGCATCCCCGAGACGCGCGCGCCCGCTTCCTGAAGGGAGTCATCCTTACGGAGCTGAACAAACCGGCGGACGCGATCAAGGTGTTCACTGCGCTCACGCAGGATTATCCCGAATTGCCGGAACCCTACAACAACCTCGCGGTTCTGTATGCCGCTCAGGGCGAGTACGAAAAGGCGCGCCAGGCGCTGGAAATGTCGATCCGCACTCATCCCAGTTACGCCGTAGCGCATGAGAATCTGGGTGATATCTATGCCACGCTCGCCAGCCAGGCTTACGACAAGGCCCTGCAATTGGATAGCGCAAACACCACGGCGCGCACAAAGCTCGCGCTGATCCGAGAGCTATTCCCTGCGAAGACTGCCCTCGCCGCAGCCACGGGCAAGGCGGAGTTGGTCAAGGCGGTGGAACCGCCGAAACCCGTCGTCGAAGCGCCCAAGACTGCCGACCCACCTAAACCTGGCGGCGCAACCAAGATGAACGAGGGGGTCAAGGGGGGAGAGGCCGCCGCTGCAGCATCGACGGTCGCGACGACTGAGGCTGCCAAAGAGTCTGCCGAGGGCGCGAAACCTGCTGCGGCCTCATCGCAACAGGATCAGACTAAAGCTGTGCTCAAGATGGTCGAAGATTGGACCAAGGCATGGTCGAAGAACGACGCCGATGGCTACTTGTCGTTCTATGCGCCCGACTTCCAAATACCCGGCGGCGAGACGCGTGCTCAATGGGAGGCCGCTCGACGAGATCGCCTCGCCAAACCACGCAAGATCAGTGTCAAAGCCGTGTCACCCAAGGTAACCTTGACCGACGCTAGTCACGCTGCCGTGAGTTTCCGCCAAAGCTACAGCTCGGACTCGCTCAAGACCTCTGGTCGTAAGACCTTGCAGTTGGTCAAACAGGGCGAGCGTTGGCTCATCCAGCAGGAATCAGTCGACAAGTGAGACAGCTACTGAGGATGGGTCGCCACCGGCGGCCTTGGCCAACCGTGCGCGGCGCCGGCATTGCGCTCGTGGCAGCGGCGATCGTCGCAGGAGACGTCTCCGCCATGGGCGGCCATCCGCTGAGCAACTTGCGTCTGGTCGGGCGCAATCTGCAATCGGCCGAAGCAATGCTGGTGCAAAGTCTGCTCAGCGTTCGCGAAAATCGGCTGGAGGATGCGCTACGCCAGATCGACACGTTGCTGCAGAGAACTCCCAACTTCCGCCTGGCCCAGCTCGTCAAAGGCGATCTGCTGATGGCTCGCGCGCGCCCCATCAACAACATCGGCAATGCCCACGACGCGCCGGCAGAGGCGGTAAATGACCTGCGTGAGGAAGCGCGTGCTCGCCTACAACGCTACCGCCTGGACCCGCCTAGAGATCTGGTACCGAAATATCTGTTGCAGATGCAGCCGCAGCAGAAGTACGCCGTCGTGGTGGACACGACCAAGTCCACCTTGTACCTGTTCGAAAACGACGGGGGCCGCCCGCGCTACGCCGCGGATTACTACATCACGGTAGGCAAGAACGGCTTCGACAAATCCCGCGAGGGCGACAAGAAAACGCCGCTCGGCGTCTATCACGTCATCACAGAGTTGCCACGCAACAAGCTCACGGATTTCTACGGCAATGCCGCCTGGCCCATCAACTATCCAAACGAATGGGACGAACGCCTGGGGCGCAAAGGCCATGGCATCTGGTTGCACGGGACGCCACGCGATACATATAGCCGCCCGCCGCGCGCCAGCGATGGCTGCGTCGTCCTGAACAATCAGGATCTTGACCAGCTCGGTACGCACCTGCAAGCCGGCCTCACGCCGGTAGTCATTGCGGACGGCGTCGAGTGGGTCGAGGCAAAGCGGGCCGACGCGCTGCGGGCGCCACTGCTGCAACAACTCGAACTCTGGCGCAAAGATTGGGAGAGCCGGGACAGTGAAGCTTACCTGTCTCACTATGCGCGCGGCTTCACCAGCACTGACATGGGCCTTACAGAATGGGCAGCGCAAAAGCGGCGCGTCAACGCCAGCAAGGAATGGATCAAGCTCAAGGTGTCTGACGTGTCCATCATGCTGTATCCTGGCCGCGAGGAACTGGCAGTGGTAACCTTCCTGCAGGATTACAGCAGCAACGACCTGGCAAACCAGATGCGCAAGCGCCAGTACTGGCTGCGCCAGGGCAATACCTGGAAGATTGCTTACGAGGGTTCGGCTTGAGCTGAGTCCGCGCCGAGTGCCAGGGCCGCCCGCCGCGGCCGCCATCGCTGTCAGTGCAAATCGTCAGGCTCAGATGAAACGGCTATTCCTGCTGTGCGTTGTGCTCGCGGCTATTTCATTGGCACGCCCCGCCGTGGCCGATAACCCGCGTGTGCAGATGCGAACCAACTTCGGCAGCTTCGTCATCGAACTCTATCCAGACAAGGCGCCCGAGACCGTGCGGAATTTTCTGCTTTATGTTCGCGAAGGTTTTTACGATGTCACGATCTTTCATCGCCTGCTCCCCGGGGTCCTTCTCGAGGGCGGTGGCTACGGTCCGGACATGTCTCCTAAGGAAGTGGGCACGAGCATCGAGAACGAGGGGAACAACGGTTTGAAGAACCTGCAGGGCACGGTCGCGATGGGACGCGATGGAGATCCGAACTCCGCAACCACGCAGTTCATCATCAACCTCGCCGACAATCCTCAGTTCGACTACGCGTCATCGCCTGCGCCGGATTGGGGCAATTGCGTCTTCGGCCGCGTCGTGGAAGGCATGGACACCATCCTGCGGATGGCAGCCGTGCCGATCCAGTCCGGTGGGGATTTCATCGGCGATGTTCCTGCCAAACCGATTGTGCTGGAGGAAGCGCGCCTCATATCGGAGTAAGTCCCACTATGTTCGCGGAGTATCCATGGTAAAACTGCACACCACGCTGGGCGTGATCACCCTCGAACTCGACGAGGCAAAAGCGCCGATCACAGTTAAGAATTTTCTCGAGTATGTCAACAGCGGGTTTTACAGCAACACCATCTTCCATCGGGTCATCGATGGCTTCATGCTCCAGGGCGGAGGTTTCGAACCTGGGATGAAGCAAAAAGCCACACGCGCGCCTATCAAGAATGAAGCCGATAACGGCCTCAAGAATCTCGCATACACCGTGGCGATGGCGCGCACGCCGAGCCCTCACTCGGCATCCAGTCAATTCTTCATCAACGCAGCCGACAACGATTTCCTGAACTATAGCGGCCCGTCGCCCGAGAGCTGGGGTTACTGCGTGTTCGGCCGGGTAGTCGAGGGCAAGGACATCGTGGATCAGATCAAGAAGGTGGCAACAGGTGCTCGGGGCATGCATGGCGACGTGCCGCTCGAAGATGTGGTCATTCGCAAAGCCGAAGTGGCTTAAGGCGTCACCGGCGTTGGACTGCGGGTAGAGCGATCGCTCGCCTGCTCTTTCTTTTTGGACTATAAGCTGTCCTGTGCCCACATTTACCGCTTTCGTCTCGGACCTGCATCTTAGTAGCTCCCGCCCCGATGCGAACCGTGTATTCCTGGAATTCCTAAGCCAAGTAGCGAGCAAGGCCGATCGGTTGTACATCCTCGGCGACCTGTTCGAATACTGGGCCGGAGACGACGATCTCAGCGACGCATTCAATCACTCGATAGTCGCCAGGCTCGCCGCCACAGTTTCGGGCGGTGTGCCGGTCATGCTGATGCACGGGAACCGGGATTTGCTGTTGTCTCGCACATTTGCGAACGCGACCGGCGCAAATCTGCTGCCAGACCCGACCAGCGTAGATCTCTATGGGACCCGGACTCTATTGATGCACGGGGATACCCTGTGCACCGATGATCAGCGCTACCAATCCTTCCGTCGCCGGGTGCGGAGCGCCTTCTGGCAAAAGCTGTTCATGTTGCAGCCGCTGTCGTGGCGCAGAGCTCAGATCGAACGGGCCCGCCGTATCAGCGAGAGCGAGAAGCGAACCAAATCGGCGCAGATAATGGACGTCACCCCAGAGGCTGTGACAAGTGCATTCCGAGAATGCGACTGTGATCGGTTGATCCATGGGCATACTCATCGGCCCGCTCGCCACGAGCACATCGTCGATGGGCGGCGATGCGAGCGCTGGGTACTCTCGGATTGGTATCAGACGGGGCAATACCTTCGGGTCACCCGCGAGGGCTGCGAGTCAATCCTGCTCCCGTTTCGCTGAGATGAAGCCGGCACACCGCGGGGTGTTGCTGTCTGCTCTTATGACGAGCGGCTGCGCGTTGTTTCAAACCACCCACCTCACGCCTACCGCGGAGACTGCGGTGGTGCGCTCCGGCCAGTGGGGTGAGTTCTATCGCGGCGGCTACGTCCGTATCGAATCGATCAGCGGCCATGCTCCTTCCTGGCGCAACAGCCAGGAAGTCGCGGTCGGCGGCGGTCAGCAAACCGGGATCTTCGGCGTAATGCTATGTCGCGGAAGCGATCAGAGCTGTCCGGAGTTGGCCAGTACCGAAGTTCGGTTCAACACCGACCCCGGCCACAGCTACGTGGTCCATGCACAGGAGAGGATCAACGGCAGCAATCAATTCTGGATCTGGGTGCAAGATCAGCAGACGGGGGCGATGGCCGGCGGGGATTCCCCGGCTCCTTGATTCAGGACACTAGTCCCCGTTCGAGGTCGGCCTGTATGTCTCGCACGGATTCCAATCCGACAGCGACGCGCAGCAATCCTTCTTCGATTCCAGCGGCAGCTTTTGCTTCGGGAGACATGCGGCCATGCGTGGTGCTGGCCGGATGAGTGATCGTGGTCTTCGCATCGCCGAGGTTGGCGGTAATGGAGATCATGCTCGTTCCATCGACCACTCGCCAAGCCGCTTCGCGTCCACCCTTCACGATGAAGGAAACTACGCCGCCCCCGCTGGTCTGCTGACGGGAGGCAAGCTCGTGCTGGGGATGACTGGATAGCCCGGGATAGTAGACTCGCGTGACGCGCGGGTGCTGTTCGAGCCAACGTGCCAAAGTCAATGCGCCAGCGCAGTGGGCATCCATCCGGAGCTTGAGGGTCTCCAAACCTTTCAGGATAACCCAGGCATTGAAGGGGGAAAGGGTCGGCCCCGCATTGCGAAGGAATGTCGTCAACGGATCCTGAATCAACGCCCGCGCACCGAGCACTGCCCCTCCCAGCACGCGTCCCTGGCCATCGAGGTACTTGGTAGCCGAATGGATGACGATGTCCGCACCGAGTTCGAAGGGACGTTGCAGCGCAGGCGTACAAAAACAGTTATCGACTACCAACCATGCGTTGGCACGATGCGCAACATCGCTCAGCGCAGCGATATCGTAGATCTCCGTCAGTGGGTTCGAAGGCGTTTCCAGGAACAGCATGCGGGTATTCGGACGCAGCGCCTGCGTCCAAGCGGCCGGTTGCGGGCCGCCGACGAAAGAAACCTGGATGCCAAAGCGCGGCAGCCAGTTGTTGAATAGCTGCACGGTAGCCCCGAACAAACTCCGCGATGCGACGATGTGGTCGCCACTGCGCAGCAAGCCCAGAACGGTGGCGAGAATGGCCGACATGCCCGAGGCCGTCGCGACACAACATTGCGCACCTTCGAGGGCCGCGAGGCGTTCCTGCATCGCTTCCACGGTCGGATTGGTGTAGCGCGAATACACCATGCCGGATTCGTCTCCGGCAAAGCGGGCCGCGGCTTGGGCCGCATTCTCGAACACGAAGCTGGAGGTGAGGAACAGCGCCTCCGAGTGCTCGTTGAATTGGCTGCGATGAATGCCGGCCCGGATGGCCAGGGTTTCGAATTCTAGATTGGACATAGGAGTTAAGCCGACACGCTGCCGGCGCCAAAAAAACAAAAACCCGCGCAGCTAGGCTCACGCGGGTTTTGCCCACGCTTTAGCTGCATTTTTAACGCGCCCGCAAGCTGTGACTCTCAAATCGGCGCAAGGCTGTGACAGTACGCCTGGCGGCGCATCCTGTCAACCTGACTCAGTCGGTCGTCGCCAGGTTCAAGTCCAGTTGAGTGGTGGCAATGGAGGAGCCACGACCAAGTTCGATATCGTTGCGATCGGCTTCCACGCCCGCAAGGTATTCCGGCGTGACATCGCCCGTAACGTAGACGCCACTGAAGCACGACGCTTCCAAGCTCGTCACACGCGGATTGACGGAGCGCACATCATCGAGCAAAGCATCCAGATCCTGATAGATCAGACAGTCTGCGCCGATCTCCGCGGCGATCTCCACATCGGTGCGACCATTCGCGATCAACTCACGGGGCGAAGGCATGTCGATACCGTAGACGTTCGGATAGCGAACCGGTGGTGAGGCCGAGGCAAAGAAGACTTTGTTCGCGCCGGCATCGCGGGCCATCTGGACGATCTCCCGGCTGGTGGTGCCGCGCACGATGGAATCGTCCACCAGCAGTACGTTCTTGCCCTTGAACTCCATGCCGATGGCGTTGAGTTTCTGACGTACCGATTTCTTGCGCACACCCTGCCCAGGCATGATGAAAGTACGGCCGATGTAGCGATTCTTGATGAACCCTTCGCGATAGCTCACGTCCAGCTGCTTGGCCAATTCCATCGCCGAGGGCCGGCTTGAATCCGGAATGGGGATGACTACATCGATTCCCAGCGACGGATACTCGCGCTGGATCTTATCGGCCAGCGAGCGACCCATCCGCAGGCGCGTCTCATATACGGAGATGCCGTCGATTACGGAATCGGGCCGGGCGAGATAGACGAATTCGAATACGCAGGGGTTGAGGGAAGGAGTGGCAGCGCATTGCCTGCTGTAGAAGTTGCCATCCTCGTCGATGAAAATCGCCTCGCCTGGCGCCACATCGCGCACCAGCTTGAAACCCAGTACATCCAACGCGACGCTCTCCGAAGCCACCACGTATTCCTTGCCTGCCTCGGTCTCCGCGCAGCCGATCACCAGCGGGCGAATACCGTAGGGGTCGCGGAAGGCAAGCAATCCGTAGCCAGCAATCATCGCGACGACAGCGTAGGCGCCGCGGCAGCGGCGATGCACTCCGGCCACCGCCTGAAAGATCGTCGTAGGGTCGAGCGCATATGAGCCGGTGGCGTCTTGCAGTTCGTGCGCCAGCACGTTGAGCAACACCTCCGAGTCGGAGCTTGTATTGACGTGTCGCAAATCCTGCCGGAACAGTTCACGCTTAAGTTGCGCGGCATTGGTCAGATTGCCGTTGTGCCCGAGCACGATCCCGAACGGTGAATTGACATAGAGCGGCTGCGCTTCCGCGGAGTTCTCCGCCGAGCCTGCGGTGGGGTAGCGACAGTGAGCGATGCCAGTGGTGCCCATGAGGGCTCGCATATTCCGGGTGCGGAAGACGTCGCGCACCAGGCCACTGTCCTTGTGCATATGGAAGGTACTGCCAGCGCCGGTCACCATACCTGCGGCGTCCTGACCACGGTGTTGCAGGACCAGCAACCCGTCGTAGAGCAGTTGATTAACCGGTGATTTGGCTACAGCGCCTATGATTCCGCACATGAGATCTTCCGCGCACAACTGTTGCCGCACATTCTCTGGCACTCCGGTAACTTGCACATCGATAGTTCACGTACCGACCGTCGCATGCCGCCTTCCACCAGCGCAATCCCTGCTTAAATGGGGTTGCCACCCGATAACGCAATAGTATATTCGAAACCACCTTCGCGCTCGGCAGTGTGTAAGTTACCGGCGTAACCCTTTCCCGTTACTCATACCGAATCCGGACTGCGAACGGCTCCGGCAGGAAACCACGCGCAAAGATCGCCAGCGCTTCCAATGGTGGACTGAAAGTCGCATTACGCCAGGCGGGGTCCCTCGGTAACGGTGTCAGACCCGCCAACAGCACCAACAAGACAAGGACAACAATACCGCGAAGGAGTCCAAAAAATGCACCCACTGTGCGGTCCATGGAGGACAAGCCCGCCTTCTTTATGAGATTGGACGCTGCAAGACTGACTAGCGCGAACAGCAGCAAACACGTTAGCAGTAGAACCACGAATGCGACCGCGATGCGAATGGTCGGATTCGAGATTGCGGAAGGCAAAACGCCCGACACGCTAGGAGAGAACTCTATCGCGATGAACCCCGAACCGATCCAGGAAGCCAGTGCCATGATCTCCCGCACCGCCCCCCGAAAAATGCTCACCAGCACCGACAACCCTATCACGGCCAGAACGACATAGTCGAAGGCTGTCACCGTTGACGCCCTGCTGTGTCCGATCGCTGGGTCGGCCCCATGCTCAAGTTGAGGTTTCGCGTTGCGGCAGCGGCCCTCACTCCCCCTGCCGCACGATTTTTCCTTCACTGGCCTGCGGAATCAGCTTGAGTTGACGCATACGATCACGTGCCGCCCGGGCGGATTCCTCGGTTGGGAACGGACCGGCACGCACGCGCACGCGTTGGCCCTCCGCAGTTTTCAGCAGCTCGGAGTAGCCAGCGATCTTGTTGGCTTTCAGCTTCGCCAACAATTGCTTCGCGTTGTTCGCGTCGGAGAAGGCTCCCAGCCGCACGACGTATCCTTCGCCAGCCTGAGCAGGACTTTGCGAAGTACCGCCCTGCGCAGGGTCTGCCGGACGGCTTGCCGCGGGTGTGGGTTTTTGCGATGCAGTCGGTCGAGATGGTGCAACGACCTTCGCGTCAGGCACTGCTCGCGCAACCGCATCCGGAGATGGCGCTGTCGGTGCCGAGGGTGTCCCGGAATCGACGGACGGTCGCGGCGCCGACGCATCGGCAGCTGGGGTTGCAGTCTGACCTGCCGGAGGCATCGGCGCTTGCGGCGGAATGGACGGGATCTGGATGTTCACTTCCTGCGGCCGCTGTCTAGGCTCACTGTCCAGCACCATCGGCAGGAAAACCACCGCCAGCAAGACCAGCGCTATCGCACCCACCAATCTGCGGCGCGCACGTTTTCGCAGTTGAATTTCTTCGTCCGAAACGACGGTTTTTGCCACGCTCGCCCTTTAGTCGTTCACAGAATGCCTTTGCTCACCCGAGATCAACTGATATCCCGGCGGGGGAGTCGCAGGACCTCGCTCACGGTTCGGAAGGACCCGAACACGACAATTCTATCATTCGCTCCCACCAGTTCTTTCGCGCAAAGGTAGGCCGCGCCTACCGTGGGATGCGCGTGGATAGCGTCGCCATCTACTCCCGCAGTGGCGAGGGCCGAGCCAATGTGTTCTGCGGTTGCACCACGTAGCCCTGGAAGAGGGGCAATCAGCCATCGGTCGACGCAAGGAGCCACGATCCCCGCGACACCGGAAATGTCCTTGTCCTCGAGCATCGCGAACACAGCGATTGTGCGACCAATCCCCCCCTGCTGTCGGCTATCCATGAGTTTCAGGTTTTCCAACAGCCGCTGTGCTGCGTGCGGGTTGTGTGCGACGTCGAGGATCACGGTTGGGCGGCCGGGCAGCACTTGAAAACGCGCAGGCAGTTCCACTTCGACCAGTGCGCGGCGAATCGCGCCCATATCCACCGGCAGACGGTCGCGCACACAGTCCAGAGCAGCCAACGTTGCGGCCGCATTGCCCAGTTGATGATTTCCGCGCAGGTTCGGCCGCGGCAGACCACGCCGACGTGCGACCCAACTCCAATAGGTCCACTCACCATCTTGGGGTTGTGCACCAAAATCTCGATCGATCAAGAAAAGCTCGGCCTGCACTTCCTTCGCGTGCCCGATCAGCGTCGCGGGGGGATCCGGGTCTGCCACAACGGCTGGACGTCCGGTTCGAAAGATGCCCGCCTTCTCAAGACCGATCTGCTCCCGCGTATCGCCAAGATAATCGATATGGTCGATTCCGATGCTGGTAATCACTGCGCAGTCAGGAGCGAATACATTGACGGCATCCAACCGGCCTCCCAACCCGACTTCGAGCACGGCAGCGTCGAGCAAGGAATCGGCGAACAGCAGCGCCGCTGCAAGCGTCCCAAACTCGAAGTAGGTCAAGGAAACCGCGCCACGCGCCTTTTCCACGCGCTCGAACGCGTCCACCAACGCCGCGTCCGCAGCCTCTACAGAATCGATGCGGACCCGCTCGTTGTAGCGCAGCAGGTGAGGCGATGTGTAGCAGCCAACACGGTAACCTGCGCAGCGCAGAACGCTCTCGAGTAATGCACAGACCGAACCTTTGCCGTTGGTACCGCCGACGGTGAATACCGGACATTCGAGTACGAGTCCAAGATTTCGGCGTACGGCGTCGACGCGATCCAGTCCAAGTGCGATCGCGCTGGGATGGAGCCGTTCGAGGTAGTCCAGCCAGGCGGGCAAGTCGCCCTGGCCAGCAGCGGGCGCTCTAACGATGTTGTCGCGCGCAGCCGTGCTCAAGCAGCTGGTGCACGCATCAGCAAGGTGATCAGGCTCACCAGCCGATCGCGCATCTGCCGTCTGTCGACGATCATGTCCACCGCACCATGCTCCAAGAGGAATTCGGCGCGCTGAAAACCCTCGGGGAGCGTTTGCTTCACGGTCTGCTCGATCACGCGAGGACCGGCAAACCCGATCAGCGCACCAGGTTCTGCGATCACGACGTCACCGATCATTGCGAAGCTCGCCGACACACCGCCCATGGTCGGATCAGTCAACACCGAAATGAAAGGAAGTCGCTCCGTGCTGAGTTGCGTCAATGCCGCAGTGGTCTTGGCCATCTGCATGAGAGACATCAGGCCTTCCTGCATGCGTGCGCCACCGCTGGCGGTGAAGCAGATGAATGCCATCTTCTGCTCGATGGCGGACTGCACGCCGCGAATGAAACGCTCACCGACGACCGAACCCATGGAGCCACCCATGAAGCGGAATTCGAAGGCGGCCACCACCACTGGAATAGTCTTGATCGCGCCCTGCATCACCACCAGTGCATCGGTTTCATTGCTCTCGATGGCATCCGCCTGCAGGCGCTCCGTATAGCGCCGACTATCGACGAACTTGAGAAAGTCCACGGGCACGACCTCTGCACCGATCTCGTAACGACCTTCAGGGTCGAGCGTGAAATCCAGGCGCTCACGAGCGGTGACGCGGTTGTGATGAGAGCACTTCGGACAAACGTCCATGCTCTTCTCGAGATCGGCACGGTAGAGCACCGCTTCGCAGACCTCGCACTTTATCCACAACCCTTCCGGCACGGCCTTCTTCGCCGCACCTGGACTGCGCTTGATCTTGGGGGGCAACAGCTTCTGCAGCCAGCTCACCTCACCTCCGGATCAGTCAGT
>Ga0068859_100001600_pt1 | contig 23125 bp, 25 predicted proteins | sample KBSSwiS22_FD_66585 | JGI IMG/M metagenome (GOLD analysis project Ga0068859, IMG submission 66585) | Switchgrass rhizosphere microbial communities from Kellogg Biological Station, Michigan, USA - KBS Switchgrass S2-2 | ecosystem: Host-associated > Plants > Roots > Rhizosphere > Soil ...
ATCGGCGAAAAGATCGGCCATATCAAATCTGCGATAGATGTTACATCGAGATTTATGGATGATAAGGTATTGGAAGATAAAGCAAAATCTGCACAGGCGATTGAGCTCATTGGCAAATTCAATTTGGATACAGATTTCAATTACACCAAAAATGCTTTGGATAACAACAGTAATGAAGGTAAACTGAAAGATGTGAACATAACGGATAAGTACAGGGGATTACTGGATTAATTCTCCTGCAAGGAAACTCAATTTTAAAAAGTGAATTATAAACAGCCACTGTTTACTAGGGCAAGACAGTGAACTGGTAAAACAATACCCCAACAAAAACAATTTTAAAAACAAAATAAAACATACAACTATGTCAGTTAAATTAAAACCTACCGGAAAATTATTCATCATTGCTGCAGTAGTAGCAGGTGCCATATTCAGTGTAAGATGGTATCAAAACCGTCCAAAAGAAGTAAGTCAGTCTGTTGATCTTGGCAAGGTAACCTTGCCTGATGCACCGGATGCATCATTAAGTGGTAACGCAGTGTTACTGCCCTTACCTTCCAGTGATGTGGCTGTAAACGGTGGTACCGCAATCACCTGGGAGCGCATGGCATGGAACAGCCAGTTCAGCGGTATGTACGCTAACGGTGGTGTGCAGACGACTAAAAATTCTTTATTCGACAAAGCGCAACTTAATGTTACATACGTACGCCAGGATGACTGTAACAAGCAGATGGCCGATCTTGTAAAGTTTGCCAATGATTATAAGAACAACCCTAACACACCCGGTGTGCTGATCACTTTTATGGGCGACGGTATGCCTGCTTTCATGACTTCTTTAGCAAAAGAGCTTGAACCATTAGGTGCAGAATACCAACCTATCATTATACCGGTAACACACGGTAAATCTTATGGTGAAGACCAGGTAATGGCTCCTGCTTCGTGGAAACAAGATCCAAAGAATGCTTTAGGTAAATGTGTTGCAGGTGTATTGCGTGATGGTGACATTAACATATTGCTGAAATGGGCTGGTGACAATGGTTTAAAAGTAAACCCTGATGAAACCACTTATGATGCTGATGCAATCAACATTATTGCTGCCAATGATTTCCTTGATGCGCCTAACAAGTACATCACCGGTTACAGCGAAAAAAGAAAATTGGTTGTGAATGGTAAAACAACTGGTAAGGATACTACGGTTGGTGTGGATGGTGTGGCTACATGGACACCCGGCGACGTAAACGTTGCTACAAAAAAAGGTGGCCTGGTAACTATTGCCAACACCAAACAGTATGCATCACAAATGCCTAACCAAACCATTGCCATTAAAAAATGGGCTTATGACCACAGGACTGATGTGGAAAATATGATCATTGCTTTGGCGCAGGCCGGTGACCAGGTACGTTCTTTCAACGAAGCAAAAGCATTTGCTGCAAAAGTAAGTGCGCAGGTGTACCAGGAAAAAGATGCTGACTACTGGTTGAAATATTACAATGGTATTGTGGAGAAAGACATACAAGGGCAACAGGTAAACCTTGGCGGTAGTGCGGTGTTCAACCTTAGTGATATGGCCAATACTTATGGCTTGGGTGATGATAAAGTGGATCGTTATAAAGCAGTGTACAACACTTTCGGTAACCTGATGGTAAAAATGTATCCTTCGCTGATGCCTACATTCATGCCTTATGAAAAGGCTGTAGATAAAAGTTTCTTGTTCAGTGTGATCAGCAATCACCCCGACCTGATGCAGGGCAAGGCAATTGAAACAAAGTATGCCAACGAAATTACCTCAGCTGTTTCATCAAAGAGTTACAGTATTGAATTTGAAATAGGTTCTGCTAACATCAAACCTGCTTCTTACAAATTGCTGGATGAAATTTTTGAATCAGCAGTGGTGGCAGAAGGTTTAAAGGTTGGTGTGTATGGCCATACAGACAATAGTGGCGCTGATGTAACCAACATTCCACTTTCAGAAAAAAGAGCGAATGCTGTAAAAGCCTATTTGCAAAAGAAAGGATTACCTGTTACCCGTATTGAAGCAAAAGGTTTTGGTAGCGCCAAACCAATAGCAGATAACAGTACCGAGGCTGGTAAAAGCAAAAACCGCCGTGTGGAAATTGTGCTCGGTGAATAACATAGCACTTTGAAAGTTGGGGATACTGCAGGATGTATGATTTAGGATTTAGGATGTATGATTTATGATTATGAATTATGACTTGCAGTATTCTCAACTTTATTTAAAACAATTAAACGACTAACTCGATGAAAAATATATTTAAACCATTTGGTGTTATCAGCAAACAAACATTTGCAATAATGATCGTGTTGCAGGTGGCAGTTACTTTGGTACTGTGGCAAACTACATCGACCGGGTTGATACCAAAGCCAGCTAATGTGGCTGCTGCCTTTGGCAAACTCATCACTACAAAATTATTGTTGGATAATATGGTGGTAAGCCTGGTGCTTACATTAAAAGCCATGCTCTACTCTATCATCATTACATTGTTCTTTGCTTATGCTTCAGTGATACCATTCTTTAAAAGCATTGCACGGTTTATTGTGAAGTGCAGGTACTTAACCTTAACCGGTTTGATCTTCATCTTTACATTATTAACAAAAGATGGCAGCGAATTAAAATTATCATTACTGGTGTTTGGTATTGTGCCCTTCTTTACCACATCATTCTTAGCTGTTATCATCAACATTGATAAACAGGAATATGAATTATGCAAAACACTTGGCTACAACAACTGGCAAACTTTATACGAAGTGATCATTGTGGGTAAAGCCGACCAGGTATTTGAAATACTGCGGCAAAACTTTGCCATCTCCTGGTTGATGATCACCATGGTGGAAGGATTAAGCATGAGCGAAGGTGGTATCGGTTCTTTACTGATCAAGTACAATAAATACAACGACATCACCAATGTGGTAGCATTACAACTGGTGATCTTTATTATTGGCTTGTGTTTCGATTTTTTATTGGGCACCACAAGGCATTGGTTATTTCCTCACAGCAAATTAAAACAAATTGAATCATGACAGACTGTATAAAAACAAACACATTACTGGAAGCAAAGAACATTCAGCTTTCTTATGCAGATAAAGTGATATTGAGAGACATTAATTTTTGCATCAAAGACATTGTGCGCCCCGGAATGCAACAGGGACAAGTAGTTTCGCTTATCGGCAGAAGCGGTATCGGTAAAACGCAATTGTTTAAAATATTATCCGGCTTACAAAAGCCTGGTGCCGGTGCTGTTACTATCCAAAATAATAAAGTGGTGCAACCTGGTGATATGGGTGTCATCTTCCAGAATTATTATCTGTTTGAATGGAGAACGGTGTACCAATCTTTATCATTGGCCGCTAAACAAAATCAATTGCTGAAAGGAAAAGAAAAAGAAGTGATAGAAAAATATGCTGCCGATTTCCAGTTACAAGATGAGTTACAAAAATATCCGCAACAATTATCTGGTGGGCAACGTCAAAGGGTGAGTATCATCCAACAGTTATTAAAAGGATCAGACTTCCTGTTACTGGATGAACCATTCTCCGGCCTTGATGTTTGTGTACTGGATAAGGTTACAGAGCTATTATTGCAGGTTTCTGTTTCAGATGAATTGAAAACACTCATCATTGTATCACATGATATCAGCACTTCAGTTGCTATTTCGGATACCGTATTGATCATGGGTAACGAAACTGGTAAGCCCGGAGCCACAGTTAAAAAAGAAATTGACCTTATTGAACGTGATCTTGCCTGGAAAAAAGATATCAAAAAAGAAAAAACATTTATTGAAACGGTGGAAGAAATAAAAGCTTGTTTGTGATTTTGATAAAAGGCACAGCATATGAATAACAAGGAAGTCAAGTTTTAAAAACTTGACTTCCTTTAACGTCTTCTTCTATTTCACCTTTTCGTAAATATTTTTTAGCTGAAATGTATGTCTCTTAGAATGGCAAACAATAAAAGTGACCCATTCTAAACCTGTTAATTCACCTATCGTTGGAAAAGGAAAATCGGGAAATATTTTAGCAAGGTCTGTTGATGCAGCCAGTCTTGCAATTTCTTCCCTGTTATTTTTTATTGCATTGTATAAAGTTTCTTTTTCCTGCGGTTCATTGGAAGGCAAAATAAAATCAGGTGATTTTAATTTAGTGGTAAAATCCAGGAATATGGACCTGATGATTGGAGCTTTCTCATCAGGCGCACGTTCTGCAGGTACAGTTCTGCTCTTCAAAATTGTGGGTAATCCTGATTCTGATTTGTAAACATGTTCTGCAACCTGTGCGGCTGTCCAGCTTCCTTCAAAGGGAACATGGTTGAATTGTTCTGGTGTAAAGACTGCGATGGCCTGCAACAGATCATTAGTAGTTTCGTTGATAGCAACTAAAATAGCTTTTTCCATTTGCAATATTTTAAAAGTGAATACTGGTGATAAAGATAAAATGATGCTGAAGAAAAAGTACGGTACTATTACGACAAGTTAAGGGATCAATTGCGACAATTATTCAGGCTCAATAAATATCTGTTTGATGTAAGGAAAAAGTTGTCGTATATTTTCTCTCACACGCCTGATAGCATTTGCAATTTCTTTTGTACCCAGATTTTTTTTGAATACTACCATCAGTTGAAGTACTACTTCCTCGGGAGCCAGGTATATTGAATAATGTTGCTTTACTTTTATAATGTCCACGTCAGATTCTGCCAGTGCAATAATTGCCTGCAAGGTTTTTCTTCCTGCGGATTCGCCCATCAGCAAACTTCTGCATTCACGTACCAGCAATACAGAGATCACCACCAAAATAGATCCAATGACCATTGAAGCAACAGCATCGTAATAAGGATCATGAAAATAATGGCCGAGATATACGCCAAGAAATGCAATCACCAGGCCGGCAAGGTCACCAAAATCGCCAAGCAAAACAATAAAAATAGCAGGGTCTTTACTTTTTGTCACCGCTTTCCAAAAAGTTAATTCGCCACGTTGCTTGTTAAATTTTTTAAGCGTTATTCTTAAGGAGATAATTGTAAAAACAAATGCTGCAACCAGTACAATATAGTTCCAGGTAATGTCTTTGGGTTGAGTACGTCGCTGAAATTGTAATATCCCTTCATAAAACGAGATGCAACCACCTACGCTAAATAATAAAAGCGATACAATAAACGACCAGAAATACAACTCCCTGCCGTAGCCAAAGGGCCGTTGAGCATCAGGTTTCTTTTGGCTTCGTTTTATTCCAGTCAACAATAATACCTGGTTAATTGCATCAATAATGGAATGAATACCTTCGGACAACATCGCAGCGCTTCCCGTGGCTGCGGCAGCAATGAATTTTATAATTGCAATACCAAGATCCGAAGCCAATGCAACATAAATGACTAATTTAGATCCCATGCAAAGGATATTTACTTCTTTGCATTCAATTCCTGTACCAAATGGTTACCGGAAATTTATTTTGCTCTCATCTTATTGAAAGGCGTTAAGAATAATTTGTATTGTCATTATCAAAGAGTTTAAAATTCTTTTATGGGTACTTCAGGCTTGACAACTTTTCAAACTTGAGACGCTACTAAATAAAACTACCGGCCTTATGCCGGTAGTTGTGTAGTTGTTGTTATCATTAAACTTAACGCCTGCTACAATGCTGAAAATGTAAATTTCTGTCCTCCAATTGCTGCTTCTAACATCAAACCATTCTTTCCTTCTGTAAATACCTGCACACCATTCCTGTATTTCGAATTGGCTGAGGCATCACTTTTTGCTGCTATCGCAGAAACCTGTCCTGCAAATTCCAGCTTATTATCTCTAAAGTGATCTAAAGCTTCTTTGTTTTCAAGAAAGATCACTTCTCGGTAAGCCTGTCCACCAAATTGAAAACCTACACTCACCTGCAGCATTTTTGCTTTACCTATCGCTTTTCCTTTTTCATAAACAATACCATTACCAGCTGCACCTCCTACCCCAACAGCACCTTTACCAATGTTTGGAAATATTACATAACCATAAGAGCTGGCAAAAAGATTTTTCATTGAAGGATCCGTTTTAATAAATGCAGCTTTGGCTGCCTTACTATCGTCCATCATTTTAGTCTGGCTTTTACTTTGTGCCGGAATAAAAAGGCCTGCCAATACCATCGTTAATATTGACAAACTGAGAATGCTATTCTTTTTCATAATTAAATTTTTTAAAAGATTGAATCTTTACATCCAGTAACAGACAAAAAATCTGCCAACGGCATTAAAGTGCAATCAATTAAAATTTATGCGGAATAACGGCATCAATTTGGGGAAATTATGTTACAGGAAGAAGCAATTATGCAAAAAGTTACGGGTTACGGGTTAATTGATTGTTAGCGAAATATAAAGTTACGGGTTGCGGGTTAATTGATTGTTAGCGAATTGTTAGAAGCGAAACACTTCGCTAACAATCAAAAACAAAACAAACCCGTAACCCGCAGTTTTTTATATTGTTCTACCCCTTGTTAAAGTAATAACAGTATAATTCACTGCGCTTAATTTTTTCCCGGTATATAAGGGCCACCCGTTTCTCCCCAACCCCATTTGGGCATGGGTTCGCTATGTGCCATAGGATTTTCTGTTAATTGAGAATTGATGACAGCGATACGTGTACCCCATTCCAGGTAACCAATAAAAGCAGAACGGAATTCAGGATCGCTTTTCAATCCCACTTCATCGGCAGTTTGCAACAGCAATTGCATCCAGCGTTGCCGTTTTTCTTCGGTTAGCATTTTACCAATATGATGGCCGATCATTAATGCATGGCTTCCTTTATCTTCAGTACTGTATAATTTTTCGCCACCAAAAACCTCTGCTACAAAATGTGCTACGTGTTTTACATGATCCGGCGACATATTTTTAAATACTTCGCCCAACAGATCATCCTGTAAAACTTTATCATAAAATTTTTCAAATAATTTTTCAAAGGTTTGCATATCACCTGCCCATTCGTATAAGGTGGGTATATTTTTCATTACTTTTTTTATTGAAGTTAGTAACTAATAATGAAAATAAAATACAAGGCTTGTGATGAGCATAGCTATTACAGGAAATAATAAAAAATGCAGATAAAAAAGATGCAGCGAAGTGGTGTCTGAAATAATAAACACATTGTTGAAAAGAGAATAAAATAATTGGCCTGCATTACGCAAGCCAATTATAAGCACAAAAAGAGACTAAGTTTACTACCTGAAAAACATGGTGTACAACATGGTAACCATGGTAAAAAATAAGATGAAAAGGATAAGGCTGGCTAAAATCAAAAAGGAAATAGCTCTCATAAAATTAGATTTCCTGTTATTTTCCAAAAATTATACCAATAACAGGTGAAGTGGATAAAATGCTGAAACTGAATCTACTTAGTAAAATACCCGCAGTTTTATTTTATCAACAGCAGCAGGATACACATTATGGAATACTTTGCTTAATGCACCGGTATATGTTAATACGGTGAAGAACACGGCGTAAAAAACTAAGCTGCATATTTTACTGTTAGTACTCTTACGTGTACCCTATGTGGTGCATACGTAAACCTGGTTGGTGAGTTTACGAATAAAGGCTATTATTAAAAATTTACAGCAGCTTTTTAAATTGATTACATACGCCTCAGATGTTTATCCCACGCATCATTTATTTCCGGGGAATTTTGTTCTGGTTGACGTTGCCAAAACTCAACCAGCAGATCAACAATATTTTTAAGTATGGGATCAGCGTCTGTTATTTGTTGCAGTTGCTGCAATGCTTCAGGGGAAGCTTCACCGTTAAGATAGTCGGCAATTAATTGCCAAACATGGTCTTGTTGCTGCATACAAAAAATATTAGGCAAATGATACCTGTACGGCAATTAGCATAACTACCGTTGCTTGTTACAGGGAAGAAACAAAACAACTATTAAATTTATTGACGATTATTATTGCCTCGCAACAACAGTATTGTGCTGGCGTAATTATATACGTTCATGCCCGTTATAAGTTACAAATAGCAGATCAATTTTCTTTTTTATTTTCTGTACCAGTTTCTTCTTTTCTATCCTGCCTTTCTTCTCTTTTTACCCGTTTATCTTTTTTTACTTCCTGCTTTTTTTCTTTTATTATTTGTTTATCCTCTTTTGTATCTTTCTTCTCATCTTTTGCCGCTTGCTCCTCGTCTTTTGCTGCTTGTTTTTCGTCCTTTGCTACTTGTTTTTCATCCTTTGCCGCTTGCTTTTCTTTCTCAGCTTCATTTTTTTCGGCTTTTTCTTTTTCTATATCAGCCAGTTGTTGCCTGAGTTCGGCTTTTTGTTTTTGCTTATCAGTTTCTAGATGCTTTTTTTCGGCTTCAAGTTTTAAAGCTTGCAGTTTTTTATTAAGTGCATCTTTATTATACTGCTCAGCTCTCATTTTTTCTTGGTCTAACAATAATTTTTGCTGGTCTGCATTTAATTTACCCTGTTGCCCCTGCAACTCCTCCTGTTCAGCTTTAAGTTTATCCATGCTTTGCAGGTACTGTAATTTATTTTTTAGCATATCCTGCTGCGCTAATAATGCTAATTGTTCGGCTTTTACTTTTGAAGTATCCTGGTTTTGTAATGCTTCTCTTTCTGCATTTATCTTATCTAATGCTGCTAATAACACAAGTTTTTCTGCATTCAATTTTTCATTCTTCTCATTGGTATCATAACTTACAGCTAGTTCTTTTTTATGATCAGCTCTTAACTCATTGATCAATTTCTTATATTTCCCCCAATCTGATTGCGGAATAGCTTTACCATCAATTTTAAAACTGGTAATATCACCATATATTTCATAGAGTGTACCGTTTCTTTTATAAATAACAAGAGTATGTGTAACACCATTTATTTTTTCGCTATAACTGGTATTGGAACCTTCTTCAAAATCAGCCGGGTTGTAATGTTTATCGGCAATAGAAATGGTGGTATCGGTACCTGACTTTGTTATAACTGTGCCATTGGTTTGTGCAGTTGTTGCTGTTGTAAAAAATATTACCAGCGAAGTAGTGGCCACGAAGCAAACTGCTAAAAATGTTTTTTCCATATTGTTAAGTGTTTTATTGTTATTGTATAGCATACGTTTTACCCTTTGTAATAATTGGTTTTTATCACTGCTCAATGCTGTTGCATATTGCATGGTATGTAAATGATATTCCTGGAAGGATACCAGTGCATTGATATAATTTCTTTTATTGCCTGCCTGTGCCACCGCAATATCATCACAACAATTTTCCCGCTCTGTTTTTATTAAAGAAGAAACCCATAAAACCGCAGGGTTAAAAAAGAATATGATCTCTGTAAAATGCTGCAACAGACTTACCAAATAATCTTTGCGGCGTATGTGTGCCAGCTCGTGCAATAGTACGGCTTCCACTTCTGCGGCAGGCAATGCTGTTAATAAACCGAGCGGAAAAAGTATAACTGGTTTAAAATGTCCTGCCACCATCGGCATTTTTGCCAGGCCCGATTGCACTAATTGTATATTGCTTTTAATGTTTAGTACAGCTGCAAGATGCGCCAGCCGCTGCTTCCAGTATTCACTAACTGGTGTAAGCTGAGTGGTTTTAATTTGTTTTATTTTATACAGGCCGCCTGCAAATTGCACACAACGAAAAGCAATAATTAAAAACCAGCACCACACTACCAATGCAGCATGCTCATTAAAAAAACTAATTAATGAACTTGTAAAACCACTGTTAGTACCATAGATTGCATTAGCATCGCTATTATTACCAACGGCTATATTTGTAATAGTTGAGATACCCGTTGCACTGTAAACAAATTCACCAGCAGTTAACTGCATTATAAAAACAGTAACAACTGCAATGGTAAACAACAGCAATGCGCCTGTAAGCAGGTAATAGCGCAATGCTGCAGTTTGTTTTTTTGTAGATAAGATAATACTGCCGGTTACCACAGTTAAAGCAAGCCCTAACCACAAGGAATGCACCAGCATCCAGCATAGTGCTTGTACAATCTTGCCCGAAAAAATATCATTTATAACATGTAACTGCATAAAATAATTTTATGGTTATTTACCGCCTTTATCAAATTTGGCCAGGATATCTTTAATGGCCTGCAATTCTTTTTTGGATGTTTTTTTATTGCCCAGCAATTGCAGCATCAGGCTGCTGGCCGAACCATTGTACATTGAATCCACAAATTTTTCAAGCAATGCACTTTTGGTTTTTTGTTCTTCAATGGCGGCGTGATAAATATGTTTCATACTGCTTTCGTCACGGGTGAGCATTTGCTTTTCTGCCATTATCTGCATCAGCTTTAAGGTGGAGGTGTACTGCACTGCCCTCTTCATTTCATTCAGTGTATCATTTACAAAACGCACAGTGGATGGGCCATGCTTCCACAACACCTGTAATATTTCCAACTCCGATTTGGTGGGTTCATTTAATTTATTATTGCTTTCCTGTTTCATTTCCTAAAGGTAGGAAATTTTTCGTACGAACAAATCTTTAGGTTACTTTTTTTGTAAAAGTTTTGTGAAAGCGTTTTTAACGCAGAGAAAAGGAGAAGCAGAGGTTACGCAGAGTTATTCAGCGATCTCTGTACCTCTGCGTGCCATATTATTTTTCTCAGGGCTTATTTTTTGTAGCCACGATGGAAATACTTTATTAAAATGCTAATAAAAAAACCGTCTCATCAATATTGATAATGAGACGGTTTTTTATTGGAACATTACATTGTTACTCCAATACAAATTTCACTGGCAATGTAAACTTGGTTTTTACATTTTTACCTTTTAACTTTCCCGGGTTCCATACCGGCATTTTACTCACCACACGCAGCGCTTCTGCCTCCAGTCCGTAACCAACCCGCTTACCAATTACCTCAGGGTTGGTTAACTTTCCATTTTCATCAACAACAAATCTCAATGTCACTGTTCCTTCTACACCATTATCATCGGCTTCTGCAGGATATACTAAATTCCTGTCGAAGAATTTTTGCAGCCCTTTATCTCCACCGGGATAAGATGGCAGTATCTCAGTATTTGAATACACACCTTCAGCATCTGCTTCCATTTTAGCATCAGCCGCAGCTTTTACCGATGGCAGAATAGTTACTTTTCCTTTCATGCCTTTTTTTGCCGGGTTGGGTTTAACCATATCTCCCTGGCTGTTTGTGATAGAATCATTTGTGTTCATCTTTGCCACACTATCCTTTGCAGGTGGCGTTACCGCTGCTTTTGCAGTATCGGCGGGTGTTGCAGAAGAACTATCAGTACTATCATTACTTGTACAGCTAAGAACGGTAGTGCTTAAAATAATTACAGTACCCCATAATTGGAGTGAGAAACAATTTTTACATGTCATAATTTTTTGTTTACTATTTTTTGTTTTTAAAAGCTTGTTCGTATTGGTGTTACTCATCAGTGCAGCAATTTTTCTACGAAGTAAAACGCAGTGTATTTAACAATCTTATTTTCATGAATGCACACTCAATAGCATACAACTGGTAAGTGATAATGGCATTAAGATTTTTTACAGGAAGATTTTCCTGCAACACTTCTTTATACAATTGGCTGAAATAATCTTCGCAATTGTTACAGAGTGCCACAATTTCGCTGCCCTTTGAATAACCGGCTTGCTCCTGTATGCTCAGCTCAATATTTTTCCATAACAGGTCTGTATCCTCTTCCGCAATCTTAATATTACAATGCTGCAACTGGTCGTGTATTTCTTTTGCATATTGCTTACTTTCTACAGCCACAGCTAACATGGCTGTTTTAAGGTTGCTGCAATCCACCTCTTCGGCAATGGCATCAAAGCCTTTGTTAACCTGGCTAAGAAAAGATACCAGGCTTTGCAATTTGTTTTGCAGCATTTGATTTATAGCAGCTACCATATCGTATTCATTTTTTAAAACAGTTTTTGCAATCAGCTATAAGATTTAGCAATGTATTCTTTGATGGTGCTTAAAACAGTTTTAATACCATTAACCTGTTGCAGTAATATCATTTTAACATCGTCATTGTCCTGTATTTGGTTAATGGCTATAGTGTAATTTTCCAATACCATTTCTTCGCCTTTTATACAGGCTCCAATTACAGCTTCCTTTTGTCCGAATTTGAAAGTGGTCTTTACATGCATCCAGGTGCGATGCAGCAAGCTTAATGTAAACTCATCAATGGGGCAACTTGCACCTGACCTGCGTAACAACTGCTGCAATTCTTTACTATACCTGCCACGCTGGTAGCCAAACCTTTCCAGCAATACAGACAGCACCTCATCTTTTATTTTTTCTGCAGCCTTTAAATACACCGTCTTGGTATCTTCAAGTGTTGCGATAAGATGATAAATAGGCAGGCTGATATTTTGATTGATATTTTCCATAGCATTTTTTTTGAACCGTATAAAGCGAGACTGAAATACTAAAACCGATTATAAATCTAATGGAGTTATATTGATAAAAATAGTTTACTGGCGTTTATTTACAGGAATGTGGGAATAATGTAAACTTTAGTAAAAATTGTGTAACAGGATTGGGGTGTTAAGAAATTGTTACCCAATAAGCCGGGAGAGTAATAGTGAAAAATTTGAAATTATTTTCAGGCAAAAAAATATTGCGCCTCTTTAATACGCCAGGTATTCAGGGAATAACCAGTATATTTTTTAACGCAGAGAAAAGAAGATAATGAGATTTCGCAGCGTTACCAGCATATCCTCTGCTTCTCTTTTTCTCAGCGTTTATTTTTCCAGGAAGAAAAATTGGTGCAGCAGTAACAATTACCTGCTACGAAAGCAACTTACAATCCAAAAAACATTTTTGCATTCAGCGTGGTTTGTTGCGCCACTTCATTTGCAGCAATAGATTTTATTTGTGCAATACTGGCAGCTACAAAAGGTAAAAATGCAGGCTCGTTTCTTCTTTCGTTGCGTGGCGTTAATAAATGTTTAGGCGTATTTTTGGGCAACATAAAAGGTGCATCAGTTTCTATCATCATCCTGTCAAGCGGGGTGTATGCCACTACTTCCTGCAAATGTGCAAATCGTTTTGTATCGCTTATGGCGCCGGTAAAGCCTAAATAAAAACCTTTATCCAAATAAATTTTTGCTTCCTGCAAAGTGCCGGTAAAACAATGTACTACTGCTTTTGGTAAGGTTGATAAAAAATTATCAGTGATTGCATTGAACCTTGCAAACGCAGCTCTCTCATGCAGGAAAACCGGTTTCTTCATTTCAACAGCTAATTGCAATTGTGCTTCGTAGCATTTTTCCTGTACAGGTCTTGGTGAAAAATCACGGTCAAAATCCAGGCCGCACTCTCCTGCTGCAACTATATGGCTTTGTTGTAACAACCGCCGCAATGCAGCAATGCTTTCCGCAGTAAAATGTTTGGCATCATGCGGATGAATGCCTGCAGTGGCGTACAACACGCCGGGATATTGCTGCGCCAATGCAGCAGCTTGCTGGCTGTTGCTTACGCTGGTACCCGTTAGTATCATTGGCTGCACATGAGCGGCAATGGCTTTTTGTATAACGTTTACTGTATCGTTTTTAAATTGTTTGCTGGTGAGGTTGATGCCGATGTCGGCGTATGTAGTGTTCATGTTTTATAACCCGGTACTATTGCGCAGTATTTTTATTGATGTCTGAATGGTTGCCATTTTTCATTTACATTTTCTCTTTCTGCACCAACACCCAGGGGCATTTCAAAAAGATCGTTTATGGTTGCGTCAATTTCGGTAGCTTGTTTTAGTGATATGATCTTTGCATTTGCTGGTGTATGGTCGTTTTGTCCGCACATGAATTGCCAGGAACCATCATCAGCATCATGTGAAGCATATAAGATTGGTCTTTGCCTGTTTACAACATGATCGCATGTAAAGCAGGCTGTATTTTCCGGCTCCTTAAACTTAAAGTCGTTTGTACTTTTTTTCTTAAATAAATTGAACATGGATTGTGATTTAATATGGATTTATTTACCACCACTCATTTCAATACTATAAATTTACTTGTTTCAAATTTCTTATCCTCATTGATCACTCTAACCACATAAACACCATTTTTAAAACCACTTACATCTTTTTTCCACTGGTTGCCGGTAACATTTTCTGATGCAATTAAGGTACCGGAATTATCATATACCTGTACAGTGTATTTTCCACTCGCTGCAAAATCAATATTCACCATTCCAACTGCCGGGTTAGGGTACACTGTTGTAATCAGTTTTGCTTTTTCATAAGTTTTAACAGGAGCGACACCTTCGCCACCTGCTCCCTCCTCACCCAATACTGGTGTAACAACTATAGGATAAAAGTTCATTACAATTTTATTTTCGGTAGCTTTTTTTATCACATCCGAAACGGTGTAATCACTCAATGGTTTTTCTAACGAAGGTGCATCGCCAACCAGGATGATCATTCTTTTATTATCCGACTTCCAGAAATTTTGTTCGCAGGCTTTAAAAAAGCCGTCATACACCGATTCAGGATAATCGCCGCCACCAGTTACTTCCACCTGGTTTATAAATTCCTTTGCCGAAGCATAATTGGTTTCAAAATTCTTAAATGAAAACCAGTCAGGGCCATCTTCGTTCTTATCTCCGTATAAAGCAATGCCCAGTCTTACATTATGGTATGTTTTTATGGTGTTAATGATTTGTGTAAGGCCTTTCTGAACGTTTGCAATATCATCATCCATACTACCTGTTTTATCCATAAGAATTAAAAGATCGGCATTATCACTGGCATGTGATTTTATGATATCGATTATTTCGGTAGTAATCAATTTGGAATTCACCAATAATTTTAGTTCGCCGTTAGTAGCCTTTGCAAGGTCGAAAAAGCTGGTTGTTGTGGTGGAGTCAAATATCTCCTTATCGTAAAGCGGGGGAATAAAAACATTGATCTGCCGGAGAGAATCCAGTACCACTGCAATAGAATCACTATGTGCTTTGGCTAAAGCTTCCACCTCCTGTTGGGATAATTTTCTGTCTTTATTAAGATTACAGGCGCTGAAAAAAATTGCAGCAAGGGTCAGGATTAAAATGATGCGTTTCATGGTTGATGGTTTTTATGAGTAGACGGGGAATATTTTGTTGAAGTTAAGACGCAAAGTTTAAAATTGCCAGCCCGGCCCAAATTAAATCTTAGATTTTCAGAGTGCTTATTACGTTTTCATCAAATCCTACTTATACAAACTCTCACGTTAGTTGCCATAATACTTTTGAACAAGGCTGTAAAATTCAAGACCATTTACTTTGCCTGGAATTCCTGCAACTTGTCCGTCACCCAATTCTATAATAATCCAATCTCCGGATTTTGTCTTTGCAATGTCCATCGAAAAAAAATTGCTTTCAATATTTTTTGCAATAGTAGTAAATACATGAAGCGGTGGCAGTTCACTTACAGCATATTCGCCTTCTTCCCAATAGTCATAACAGCCCAGCAATTGTCCATTTAAAAAGAACAGGCGATACTCTTCTTTTAATGGCATTCCACTTTTTGAGTGCACTGTCAAATCGTTGAGATCTGCAAATTCCCTGATTACAAGTCCTTCGTTAAGGTCTGTATTTTGAAGTTCTATAAACTTATCTATTACTGATCTCACTTTCTCTTTATCAGTTGCAGAAGGAATAAAGCAAGCGGTATCCCAATAATGTTTTTGCGATTTTACGAAGTCTTTTATAATTAGAGCTGAATTTCCAAATATGGCAATATCATTAAAAAGTTTGTCGTAATTCACCTGCTGATTTTCAACTGTAAGCCAGATTGTTTTTGGAGTATGTCCAATGATGAACCTGTAACTATCTGGCAAATAGTGGCAATTTTGATATTGAACTGGTGAGTTTATTAATTTGTAGTTCTTTGTCAGCAATGTTTCATAGAGTACCGAATACTGTGCTGGTTTCAACATCCAGCCCCTGTAAATAATCTTTTGTAAACTATCACTGCGTTTAATTTTTCGTGTTGCAGAGACGGCGTCTTTTTCTTTTGTCAAACTTTCATAGCTAAATAAATGTACCGTAAAGCCATTTTCTTTTGCTTCACTAAATTCGTTCTCATAGTCGGGATCCACTAATTTGTTATCATAAGGATTATCGCAAAAAAGAATGTTCATTTTTAAATCGTTCAAGTTCGTAGAAAGTTGAGAATTGTGTTTGCCTGCATATAAATTTATGCTATTTGTTGTTTGCAAACATTTTTTATTGCTCGTGAAGCGGATGATTAATAGATGCAAAAAGCAGGAATAAAATATTGAGCCGTTTTTATACACCGGGTTTCATAACAGGCACATTTCAAGAAGTGGATTCTTCCTCAAGGGTGATGATTAACCTGCCGGGCTCTTGAAAAATTTTAACCCGCTGCCCCGTGGTAAAGCCCGCCTTTTCCAGCCAGCGACCTCCCAATCTAAGTTCGGGCACAATGGTATTATCATAAGTACGCTCCCGGAACTTTGTGTAAACTTTCAATCTCCTGATTTTTATCTTTGTCATGTTATTGTATGACAAAGATAAGGGTTACTTTCGAATTGTCAACTTTTTGTATGACATCTTTGTCAGCTAATAGCTTGACATTTGTTTTGTGACACGGAACAAATTAAAAAAGAAGATAGGAGAGCGAATTGTCGAGCTGCGGCTCCAGAAAGGATGGAGTCAGTCCGACCTTGCAAGAGCTTGCAGTAAAGACCGCCAGGCAATTGAGAAACTGGAAAACGGCAAAGTTAATCCAACACTATATACACTACTGGAAGTTGCAAACGCATTGGAAATTTCATTATCAAAATTAGTGGAGTTGTCCTGATTTTTGCCATTTTATACGCCAGTGTATTCCACCAACAAAAGACTTGGTTATGAAATGCTCCGGCGAAACAGCAAGACCATATTAGTGGTTATTTCTGTAAATTATCACACCAATAAATGCAAAAGCGAATGGCAAAATAATTAGCATCCATGAGAATAGATGGTCAAGCCAGGACGGATTAGTGGCCAAATTTTCGTCCCAGGAATTCCCTCTGTCAAATATCCCCTTATGATAGGAAACATATGTAAATCCTTTGTTACTGAAACGTGATTTAATTTTTCCATGAGCAATCAAAAATGAGTTCAGTCTGCGATAAAATATTTTGATGAGGTATAGTATAGTCGCATAATAAAAAAAACCTGAACAATATAATAGATTCTCTGTTCTTTCTTCCCGGGGTGAAATGAAAAAAGTTATTATAGCAAGACAGAATGCAATTAAGAATAGAAGCAGGATATTGTATTTAGAATAAAATAGTTGAGTAAAGAAATACTGTACTGCAAAATAGACGTAAATAAGACCCACAAGGATAAAAAAGCCAATAGGAAAATTCTGCATTGCTTTGAATTAGGAGAATGCTAAATTGAAATTACCGCTGATACAATAAATTTATACTATTAAATACTACCAGGCAATTTTTCAAGGATTGATTTTCACCAAATCAGCGTTAATACATTTTACATTGTAGCAGCATCAATCAAACTAACTTACCCCACCCTCACCCTCGGGTCCACCACCCCATACAACACATCCGCCAAAATATTGATCCCAATAAAAATACAAGCGCTTAACAACACCGAACCCATCACCACCGGGTAATCCAATTTCTCCAACGCATCAACGGTTATTTTACCAATACCCCGCCAGCCAAAAATATATTCCACAAAAAAAGCACCGGCCAACAATTCAGCAAACCAACCAGTGATGGCAGTGATAACGGGGTTAAGTGCATTACGCAAAGCATGCTTAAAGATAACAGTGCGTTTATGTAAGCCTTTAGCGTAAGCCGTGCGGATATAATCCTGGTTTAGCACATCCAGCATGGCGCTGCGGGTGAGTTGTGTGATGATAGCGAGTGGTCTTATACCCAGCGTAAACGCAGGCAGGATCAAATTTTTAAGGGTAATGTATTTTGCACCGGTAACTTCATCAATTTCAAACCAACTGCCGGTTAAATTAAGGCCGGTAAAATCATGCAGTACCACACCAAAAAAATAGGCGATGATGATGGCCATAAAAAATGATGGTGCGGAGATGCCTGCAATGCTGGCAAACACGGCAGAACTATCCATCCAGGTGCCCCGCTTAACTGCGGCTACTACTCCCAGTAAGATGCCGATGATGGTGGCAAATAACATGGCTGCGAATGCTAACAACAAAGTACCGGGCAATGCTTCCATCAGCATCTGCCCTACTGCTTTTTTGGTTTGGTAACTGCGACGGAGATAAGGCATTTTTAAACCAAACTTTGTTTGTCCGCCAATAAAAAATCCTTTCAGTTCTTTTTTATCAATGTCTTCCTGTGTGTGAAAACAAACAGGTGAAACATCATTGAGGTATAAAACCAGTTGTTTCCATTTGGGTTGGTCCAGGTACAGGTCTTTACGGATATTATCCATTGTTTTTTTATCGCCGCTTTGCCCTACTATCATACGTGCAGGATCGCCAAAGCCCTGGAACATGATGAACACGAGGAGCACCACGCCGAGGAGGACGAGGAGAGCGTAGAAAAGTTTTTTAAAAATGTAGGACACTATTTTAATGGATAATTATATAATGGATAATTGATAATGCTTCTTGGTTGAGCCTTATTCAACTGTTGTGTAAGTATGCCTGTCTAAAAGTAATAAATATTCAATGTTCAATGTTCAATGCTCAATGTTCAACGAAGCCCCTGTAACTTGATAAGTAACCTTAATTCTTGATACTTAACACTGCCTTTACTTAGTTGTAGCTTTCGGTATATCAGCACCTGCCCATTTGTTTTGTATCACCGGGCCTTTCATTAAAAATAATGTTGGGTTTACTCTTGCTGCAGTTTTTATAGCTGTACCATCACAAGTGAAAACAGGGATGCCTACATTAAGCAGTGCATGAATTTCTTTTGGTGATCCCGCTGTTATCACATACACAGGAATGCCTGCTGTTTTTTTAGCTTTGTATAATTCCAGGAATGATGCCACCCAATCCATATCATAATTGGCAGGTATCTCTTTTATAAACAGCAAATAATATTCTCCCTGGTAATTTAAAATAGCTTCGGTAGAATCATTGCCGCTTTCGCTGTTAAAAGAAAAATCATTTATCAGGGCAACTTTACCATTGCCTTTTTCTATCAGTTTTTTGTTGGGTTGTTTTTCCTGGTCGTATATCCAGGTGCTGTCGGGTTGTTTGCCGTATTCAAAATCTTTTTCTTCGTTGCCCTTTTTATAAAAATAAGTGTAGGCAAATTTATCGTAGGTAGCGTCTTTAGGTGGTTTGCTGAGTTCTAAAATATTATTGCCAATTTTATAAGGCAGGCAATCTTTAACGGGTAAATGTTTCAGCACATAAAACTGTAACCATAACACCGCAATGATGGAAAGCAAAATAATAATACTGCCCATCATTTTTTTAAATAAGGGCTGTATATATTTTTGCCCGAACAGAATTGCAAGAATCAATACCGTTAGTATAACATCTTTGGTAAAGGTTTGAGTGGGTGTAAGCGGAATGCAATCGCCAAAGCAGCCGCAGGCTCTTATCTTGCCGCTGAATAAAACATAACTGGTTAAAAAGGTAAAGAACAAAGTGAGTAACAGCAATAACCAGGTGGTGAGTTTTTTCTGCCAGCCTATGAGCAATGCCACACCCAGCACTACTTCCAGCGTGATCATAAAAATGGAGAAACCCGTGGCATAACTGTGCAGCCAGTCCATCAAACTTTTAAAATAGCCGTCGGCAGCCCACACTTCAAAAAACTCCTGCATTTTATAAGCCAGCCCCAAAGGATCAATGGCTTTTACCAGGCCAGAGAAAATGAATAGTGCACCTACTAAAACCCTGGCTATGTTTACAAATACTTTCATAATTTAGTTTTCTATGCTTTGTGGTACAAGGTCGGTCCCTATTTCGTTGGTTTTGATAATTGCCAGTTCAGCATTTACTTTCTTCATTAGTTTTCTGATCCAGATGATAAATAACAACGCAACAATATTGATACTTACAGCAACAGTTTCTGAATCACTGTTAAATTTAAAATCGAAATTTGAAATACCAAACCCGAAATTAAAGTTGAACAATTCAGTAAAATCAAATGTAGCTGTCAGATAAAGCCCGGCAATATAAGTAAAAGCAAAACCCAACACAGAAAAACCAACTAACTGTATACATTGATTTACCAGGGAGAGCTTTAAAGCACTTGCTTTAGCTTGTATGCAACGAATGCCACAGAAAACAGAAAAAATAAAAAAAAGCGACATAAATAAATATATCAATACAGTCCCCAACGTCAATTCAGTGGTTTTAGAAAGTCCCCAAATCAAAATAGCAATACCCAGCGATCCGCCAATGATCTGATACCCCGCCAGTTTAATAAATGATGAATAGGTTTCCTTTGAAATGTCTAATTCTTTTTTATCCATGAACCGACTTAATTTACTTACAAAACAAAAAATAATTATAATCTGCCTGCGGCAGATGTTTTTGCCACAGATTGCACAAATTACACAGAAGAAAGCATTGTATTTTAATCTGTGTAATTTGTGCAATCTGTGGCCACCCAACTTTGCTGCAACGCAGCAAAAAAACTATTATCTATGCACTGTGTACTTGCTCCTCGATCAATATTAAACCAAAAACTGCGTAATTAATGATGTCGTAAAAATTAGCATCAATACCTTCGCTGATGATGGTTTGCCCTTTGTTGGCAATAATTTGTTTGATGCGTAATATCTTGGCCAGTATCAAATCCACAAAACTTTCCTGGCTCATCTCCCGCCAGGCTTCACCGTAATCGTGGTTCTTATCCAGCATCAGTTGTTTAGCAATGGCAATTTTTGCGTTGTACAATTGCTCCACTGTTGCTACCGGCAATTCTTCCAGCTCGTCATTGTTAATATCTAATTGTATCAGCCCAATGATAGCGTAATTTAAAATGCCTTTAAATTCACTGATGATGTCATCACCAATTTTTTGTTCGCCTTTTTGCTGTATGGTTCGTATACGCTTTGCCTTTATATAGATCTGGTCTGCAACGGAGATAATACGGTACACTCTCCAGGAAGTACCATAGTCCCTGGACTTCTTTAAAAATATCTCCTCGCAGGATCGTACGGCTGCATCGTATTGCTGATTGGTATTGCTCATTATTGTCCTGCCTTTTTGATAGTTGTTTTTGGTTTTGGTTTTGCAATGGCTTTAGTTTTTGCAGGGGTTGCTTTTTTAACAGGTGGAGTAACTTTGGCAGCTTCTTTAGGTGCATCAGTTTCGCCTTCTCTTTTTACCTTAACCACTTCCATATCAAAAACCAATATTTCATCAGCAGCAATATCTGGTGATGGACTTTGGCTGCCATAAGCTAAACTGGAAGGGATATACACTGTTGCCTTAGTGCCTTTTTGCATTTGGCCCAGTGCATCTGTCCATCCTAAAATAACGCCACCCAACTGGCTCATGTCCACATCATAAGGTTCTACGTGCTGAAATTTAGGATCGGTATTGGAATCAAATGTTTTGTTAGTACTGAAAGACCTGCCGGTATAATTAACTGAAGCAATATCACCATCAGTTAATTTTTTTCCGGTACCCGGTTTTTTAATTACCACGTAAGTACCCAGTTTTGCTTTTACTGCTTTCAATTTATTTTTAGCCAGGTAGCCTTCAATTGATTTACTGTCTTTAGCAATTTGTGCTGCATTTACTTTTAAGATATTCTGCAGTTGCGCCTTTTGTTTTTTATCTGCTATTGCCTTGGCAACGGCCATATGCGTTTGTTGCGCACTATCCACCTGCTGCTTGGTGGTATATTGGTTTAATACTACATAATATTGGTAAACATAATCGCCGGAATGAATGAATGGTGCCGCCTGCCCTCTCGCAATCAGGCTGTCTGCCGGTGTTCTTACCACTATACTATCTCCAATGTGAACGGATTTAAAAACTTCTTTAAACGGTTCAGGAAAATTGGCCGTATCATAAAGGCCGTATTGCGGCATGGCATCTTCGTGTGTACTGAACAGAAGACTATCCCTGCATTTGGCGGTAACATTTAATTCCATAAAATGCCCGCTCATCAGTTTTACGCCTCCTGGTGCAGGATAAATTTTGTACTCTGTACCGTCGGAGCATTTGGTGTACGCAAGGGTATCGGAACCTTTTTGTGCAAGGCTATTTATTGCAAGGCCAATAAACATTAAAAAAAACGCTGCTTTTCTCATTTAATTTTTTGAAGTTTGTGTAACTGTTATAAACATCAAAAATAATTGAATTAGGCCAATGTTCACATTAAACTGCAAGGGTAAATTATTAGTGCTGGATTCTCCCGTGGTTATGGGCATCATCAATGCTACGCCGGATTCTTTTTACAAAGGCAATATCAATGAGGATATTATTGCCCTGGCAGCAGGCATGTTAGCTGATGGCGCAACTATACTGGACATTGGCGGCCAGAGCACCAGGCCGGGCAGCGAAAGGATTACCGAAGCGGAAGAACTGCAGCGGGTATTGCCGGTAATAGAAGCGGTGCATACAAAATTCCCCGATGCGATCATTTCTGTGGACACTTACAGCAGCAAAGTTGCCGCCGCTGCTGTACAAGCGGGAGCAGGTATTGTAAATGACATTAGTGCAGGCGCCATGGATGCTCAAATGCTGTCTACGGTGGCGGGTTTGGGGGTGCCTTATGTATGTATGCACATGCAGGGCACACCCGGCAGCATGCAAGATGAACCGCAGTATACTGATGTGGCAAAAGAAGTGCTTGATTTTTTTATTGCTAAAGTGAGTGACTGTAAAGCAGCTGGTATTAAAGATATCATCATCGACCCCGGCTTTGGTTTTGGCAAAACCATTGCTCATAATTTTTCGCTGTTAAAAAAACTGGAGGTGTTACAAACACTAGGCAAACCTGTACTGGCAGGCGTTTCAAGAAAGAGCACCATTTATAAAACTTTACACACCACTGCTGCTAATGCGCTTAACGGCACCACGGTATTAAATACAATGGCCCTTATGAACGGGGCCTTACTGTTAAGGGTGCATGATGTAAAAGAGGCGCAGGAAGCCATCACTTTATTTAAGGCTTATAAAAAAGCGCCCTGATCTTTTCAGGGCGCTTTTTATATGAATGGTGAATGGTCAATAGTCAATAGTGAATAGT
>Ga0068859_100001602_pt1 | contig 23116 bp, 14 predicted proteins | sample KBSSwiS22_FD_66585 | JGI IMG/M metagenome (GOLD analysis project Ga0068859, IMG submission 66585) | Switchgrass rhizosphere microbial communities from Kellogg Biological Station, Michigan, USA - KBS Switchgrass S2-2 | ecosystem: Host-associated > Plants > Roots > Rhizosphere > Soil ...
AAGTTTTCCATCACCGCGCGTTTGTACTTCGTGTCGAAGAAGTAATCCGCCGCAGCGAGCGCGACGAGATCTTTGCCGTACTCACCAAGCGCCATCTTCGTGAGTCCCATGTCTAAGTGCGAGGCGTGATTCGCAGCGACAAGAAAGTTCGTGTGCGGTGGGATATTCGATCGGCCTTCGTAATGCGCGCGCAGGAATTGCTCGTAAAGGAAGCGCTGGAGGAAGTCGCCGGCTTTGTTTCCGGCAGTGCGCACAAACGGCGGGATGTGAATCTCGTCATCACTCTTACGACGATCATCGATCTTTGTGGCTTCCTTCGTTGCGGCGCCCGGGACGCGACTGACGACCGTCAAGAGTTCTCTGACGTCCTGGATCTCGTTAAATCGCTCAGGGGCGGAGATCGAACCACCCGCACTTTCGATTGCAGTAGCGAGTTCGACAAACATCAAACTATCGAAACCAAGATCGCTGAGACGCGAATCGATCGAGACTTCCGAACGCGGACGATTAGCAACTGTCGCTACAACGCCCAGCAGCCACGTCGAATCGGCATTCGCTGTATCCTGCACCCCTCCGCGACGACCGGACTTCTGACTCTCCTCGAGCGACTCCATAATCTGGACCACTTCGCGTCGCTTTACTTTGCGCGTGGCGGTACGCGGAAGCTCGATGTCGGTGAAGTGCAAAACCTTCACGCGTTTGAAGTAGGGTAGAGAAGCCGAGACTTCACGGAAGTGTTCTTCAACCAGTCGATGCAGTGCGGCTCGCGAGAGTGAAATGTCGAATTCGTCGTCGGCGACTACGAGACACGCTACTTTCTCGCCGATGCCATCCGGCAAACCGACAATACTCAGCTCCTTGATGTAAGGAGAGTTGGCGTAGATCTCTTCGAGCTCGTCAGGATAAACGTTCTTGCCGTTTGTATCGACGATGATCTCCTTCGAACGACCGACGAGATAAAGGTTCCCATCATCGTCAACGCGACCAAGATCGCCCGTGTAGAGCCAGCGTTCGACGAGCGTCTTACGTGTGGCCGCTTCATCTTCGTAATAACCCAGCATCACGTTTGGACCACGGGCGATCACTTCACCGACACCGGTCGCATCAGGATCGGAAATGCGCACCTCGACGCCCGGCAACGGTTTACCCACCGTTCCCGTGAGCATTCGATCCTCGGGACGTGTCACGGTTAGAACGGGGGAAGCCTCGGTTAGACCATAGCCTTCGAGAATCGTGAAGCCGAGACCGTGAAAGTCGCGCTGAATCTTTTCGCTTAATGCAGAGCCACCGCTGATGAAATAACGAATGCGCCCGCCTAAGCCCTCGTGAATCGGATAGAACAACACCTGGCCGAAATTGAGTGGCGTCTTATCGCGCAGCCATGCGTTGGCAAGAATCAGGTTCTCGGCAGTCTTACCGATCCAGTCGCTGCGTTCGTAGAGGCGGTTCTTGATGCGCCGGTGCAGCAGTTCCCAGAGCGCCGGCACGCCGACCATGCCCGTTACGTGCCCGTTCTTGATCGCGCGCGCGAGTGCGTCACTCGTCAGTTCCGGTAAGTAAGTAATCTGCGCGCCGCGACTCAGCGGCGTCAGAAAACCGGTGGAGAACTCGAAGGTATGGTGTAAAGGAAGCACTGATAACACACCATCCTGGGTAGTCATATCAAACACTGACGAGAGCATCGAAACCATGCTCGTCAGGTTGCGATGCGACAGCATCACGCCTTTCGGCTGACCGGTCGTTCCGGACGTGAAGATTAATGACGCAACGCTTTGAGCGTGTGCACGCTGCGGCAACAGCGCGATGCGCTGATCTTCAGTTTCTTCGTCCGGCAACGCGAAGACTTCCTGATATGTCCAAAGGCGAGCGAGTCCCTGTTGTTCCAGTCGTTCACGTAGATCGGGATGCTCTTCGAGAACGGCTTCACTGCAAATCATGCCCGCCGCATTTCCGGCGCGCGCAAAGTTGAGAATCTCGTTTGTCGAACTCTCCGGATCACAGGGGATACAAGTCGCGCCGGCCTTCAGCACGCCGAAATAACTCATGCCCCACTCGGGCGCGTTACCGCTGACGAGCATCACACGATCGCCGGGCTTTATTCCTTCACTCGCAAGAAATCCGGCCGCGCGCGTGGCCAGTTCACGCAAGTCGGCATACGTGTACTGCTCCTTGCGTCCGTCGCGTTCGATGCGCATCGCCACTCTGGTCTTGTGACGCTTGGTCGAAGTTTCAAACAGCTCGAGCAGGTCGCGATAGGTGTAGATGCGCTTCGGCTGCGCGCGCATTTCATCTTCGAGCGTTGGAAACACCCATTTCGTGAGTCCGGGCAAGTGGATGTTGAGCCAGTAGTCGTACCAGTCATACTTTTCCGGATGCCAGGTCAGCAGCGCGCGTTCGTCTTCGCTGATGCGATCGAAGAGGGAACGCACGTTGTCGCAACGAAAGACGTAAGCATTTTCGACGGTAAACGGGCGGAACATCTCAAACGCATCGGTGGTTTCGCGCGTGAGTTCTTCAACCCGTTCAACCTTGTCCTTCAACACATCGATAACGTCGCCGACACGGCCGCCGCCCCAGCGTGGACGCACCCGCTCCAGCAACGACGACGCCTTCTTCGCAGTCGCGTTGAACATCGGCACTGACGTGTTTTCGAATTTCGATACTGTGACCGGCCGCGGTTCCATGCGCGCGGCGATTTGATTCAAGATCTTCGGGCCGGTTTCCTTCTCTTCGAAGTGCCTTCGCTTGTCGAGGCCGCACAGACCAATGATTCGTTCCATGTTGTTGGCGTTGGAATCGCCTGTTGCGGCCTGGTAAACAAGCTGCGTTTCTTCAACGCACGCCTGCGCTGCAACCGCGAGCATCACTGACGCAACCTGGTCCACCGGCGTGATGTCGAGAATTAGTTTCGGATCTGCCGGAATCTGCGTCTGGCCTTTGCGGATCAAAAAGATAATCGGCGCGGTCGTTGTGAAGCCCTCGTTCCAGCCAGGAAAAGGATACGCCATCGCCGACTCAACAATGCTCGGGCGCACGATCGCGCGCACGATATCCTTTTCAACTGCGACCAGTTGTTCGCCGAGCGACTTGGTGTAGGTGTAGATGTTGGGCCAACCCCAGTAAGCGGCACGTTCGACACCGAGGTCCGTGAGACGCGTACGCGTCCAGACTTTTCGTTCGCGAGCGACTGCGAGTCCGAGCGCGTCAGGATCGTCAACGTCACGGCCTTCTTCCAACAGACGCTTGCGCGCCAGTTCACGAAAACGCGCGGCCATCATCGCATCACGCGCTTCGTCGCGGACGCGTTCGGCGAGTTTGGCGCAATCGGCGATCTCATTGTCCACTGAAAACTGAACGCCCTGCATCTCGGATTCGTGCCGGCGTGGGAAGTAGCCGATGACGTCATCACCCTCCCAAACGGCGCCGGAGCGATTACCAGCGACGAAACAAGTGGAAACATGCACGAGGGCCGGCCGCTTCATGCGACGTGCAAAAGCGATCACGTTCTGCGTGCCGACGACGTTCGTGCGCAGGCCGCTTTCGAGTGTGGGATTGAAAGTTACGTTGCCGGCGGAGTTGATGATGATGTCGATGTCGTCAGCGATCGCTTGCGCTTCTGCTTCGCTGTATCCGAAGTTTGTCTCGGCGATGTCGCCGCCGCGAACGATGACTTTGTCGCGGATGAAACCTTCGAGCGCGCTGCCGTATCGCTCGCGCAGCGGATCGAACGGCGGCGCCGTTACGATGTTGTTCCAGAAACGATTCTCCGACTCCTCCTGCGACCGCGCGCGTACGGTGAGATAGATCTTGCCGACACTCGGAAAACGATGCAGCAACATGCTCAGCGTTACCTTGCCGAGAAACCCCGTGCTCCCGATAAGGAAAATGCGACGATCTTTATAAATTTCAGTGGGAGATAATTTCATATCCGTGTTTGTCCGCGTAATCCGCGGCTAAAAACTATTCCATGTCGGCGATGCCGATCATCGGCTGATGCAGCATCGTGATCTCGGCGGAGTTGCCCATGTAACTGCGAGCCATCGCAATCGCTTCAGTCAAATTGTCTGCACGTTCCCAACCGAGGATCGCGGGTACGTGCGCGTTCTCAGCGCCGGCGGCAATCACATGACCGACGTGCTGGCGACCATTCTCGCCCCAATACCACATGAAAAACGGGTGCGCGCCGTGATAAGCATTGCCGCGCCGGTACATCTCGATGTAACTGGGATTGTTTGCAAACTCGCGCTCGTACTTCTCACGCAGCGTGAATGCATCGCGTGTCTCCGGCAGCAGACGATTGAAAAACTCGATGTAGCTCGGATGAAACTGGTGATCGAACTCGTCGAAACACGGATGATGCAGGATTAGTACGCCGCCTTTTTTCAGGAGCGGCTTGTTGCGATAGAAATTGAAGTGATAACCAAGCGCCATCACCTGGACCAGCAGCGGGTTCAGGATGGAGTAAACGTTGTACGGTGAAATATCGGGGATGCCTGTGATCAGGATGTCGCACTGGCCGCGAATCGGAATCGCATACTGCTCAAAACCCTTGGCAACTATCTTCTCGTGGACCAACTCCGTCTTGCCGGCGTAACAAGCGGTCATCTCGTACTGCGCGGGGCGCGAGTGCAGGAGTTTTCGACGAGCGGCCCGCGGTAGTTTGCTCATCGTGAAGCGCATCGCTTCAAACTTCATGCGATCGAACGCGCTGAAGTCGTCTTCATTGCGCAGCAGGAAGTCCATGTCCGCGCCGTACATCCGGTTGTTGATGGCAGTTTCGATGTGAAAGACGTTCAGTGTTTCGTCGACGATTTTGCCGAGCGGTATGATTTTGTGATTCAACTGCGAGCGCGCGGGGTCCATGTAGCTGTCGGAATCGCGAATCGTCTGTGGCTCGTGATGCACGCGCAGCGACTCGTAATCGCAGAGTCCGACAGCGACTGACTTGTGACCGCCATCCATCGGCACGAAGTTGATGTTGACGTAGATCAACAGATCGCTTTCCGCGCAGCGACGATTCAGGACGAGCGGTTCCTTGTGGCGCGTCTCCCCGATCTTGATGAGACCGTCGGCCCACTCGGCGTCGTGGTTGTAATAACGATCAGGGTAGTACTCATCAAAAACTTTCGCGCCGACCATGCGCTTCATTTCCCATTCAGTCATCTTCCGGTGCAGGGAATTCGCGATGATGATGTGAACGTCGTCGACGCCGTGTCCGGCGAGCATGTCGCACACGATCTCGAGAATCGTCTGGCGAATGTCGGGCGTCGCCATCGGCGGTAACGGCAAACTGATATCGTCAACCGCGATGGTGACACGCATTCCCGGCTCGAGTTGTGCAAAGAGTGGGTCGCAGCCGAGCGGGTGATTCAGGGCGTAACGGATTGCAGCCTCACGATTCGGCAGACCCTTGATCGATGGATTCGGATAAAGAACGCGTGTTCCGATCGGCAAGTCTTCGAGGATGAAGTCTTCACCCGAGGGCATGATGCGCGGCGCGCTATCGCGATCGATGTAGATTACGGATTCGTGCGTCTTTCGTCGGAGTTGCAGTGCCATCAGTTTTTAGCCACGGATTACACGGATTACTTCAGATTTAAAATCGGCCAATCGTGGTGCATCGCTGTTTGTCGCAGACGCATGTCGGGATTGACCACTGCCGGATGACCCACGATCGAAAGCATCGGCAGGTCGCTCATGCTGTCGGTGTAAGCATAAGAGTCGCTCAGGCTGATGCCTTCACGCTCGGTATAAGTTCGAATCCAGGAAGCTTTCGTCGCGGCGGCCATGACCGGCGGCAACAAGCGTCCGGTCGCCACGCCATTAACAAACTCGAGACGATTGGTCACGTACTCGGTAATTCCCAGGTGGTCCATCAACGGCTTGACCGACAAGTCGAGGGCGCCGGTTATCACCACTTGCCGCAAACCTAACTTTCGCGATTTGTCGATCAGCTCGTAAGTCCCCGGAAATACCGCCGGCTTGATGACCTCCTCGAATAAATCGTTCGCGAAATAGCGGAGCCGATCCTCGGATTGTCCTTTGTAGCGCTTGAAATAGAGGTCGTTGAAGACCTTGCGGCTGTACTGGTCCGTCACCGCAAACAGCGGCAGGCTCAAAACCGTTGTCGCACTCTTCTTGAAACTTTCCATTAAGCCCTGCTGGCGCCGTGCGTAGAACGAGAGGGTGTGCACCAGATTTGTGCTTACTAAAGTGCCCTCAAGATCGTAGAATGCTGCCCCCGCCACGCGAGCCACTATACCGCATGGAAGCGGTTTTGGTTAGCCGGAACGCAAAAGTATTACAAACTGTATAGCGACACTAGACAATCAGAGGACATTTGATGATAAATCTTAGAAAAAACCGAGAATTTCTGCGCTCTCTAATGTTCGTTTCCGCACTGATTTCAGTAATTTTAGGCGGGCTGGCTTGTCATCGATCGCCTGATACGCCGTCGAGCACCGGGGGAGCGGATGCGAAAATGGCCACTGACAAAATGGCCGAGGCAGAGCCGCTTTATGAGGGCCGTGAGGACATGAACAAGGCGCGACTGGCAGTTACGACCCTACGCCAGGCTCACGCAGCCGACTACGGCAACTATGAGGCGGCGTGGAAATTGTCGCGGGCGGCCTTCTACGTTGCCGACCGCACTGACAACGACACCGAACGCGACAACATGTTTCGCGAAGGCACTGACGCCGGCAAAGCGGCGGCCGCATTACAACCAACCAAGCCCGATGGCCACTTCTGGCTGGGCGCAAACTATGGCGGCACCGCGGCACATAGCACACTCTCAAATCTCTCCAGTTTCAACGACATCAAGACCGAGATGGAGACAGTTTTGAAGCTGGACGAGGGTTATCAGGGTTACAGCGTTTATATCGGTTTAGGACGCCTTTATCTAGGTGCGCCGAGGGTCCTTGGCGGTGACGTCCCGAAGGCGATTGAGTACCTGGAAAAGGGAGTAAAACTGAATCCAAACAACACGGTAACGCGCTATTACCTCGCGGAAGCTTATGAGACCGCCAACCGTGATGCGGACGCGAAGAAGCAGATCGAAGCGATATTGACGTTGACTCCCGATCCGAAATACATCGCCGAGTACAAGGACACGGTCGCGAAGGCTAAAAAACTCCAGGAAAAAATCGCCGCGAATTTACGCTGATACACGCGGATCTAATCCGCGTTTTTAAATCCGCGTCATCCGTGTTACGGTTTGGCCAGTCGCTTGATCTCTTCCAGAGTGCGTTTGTGTTGTTCGAGTTTCTGACCCGCTTCGCCAAGTTTTCCTTGTGACGTGAGGCGCTGGTAGTCCTCAAATTCCTGAATAGCTCTGTTCACCAATTGTTGTAAATCCTGAGCAGGTGTCGCCGACGGTGTTGGCTGTGATGGGCCAGGACTCGCTTCCTGAGGAGCAGCAGCTTTCGCTGCCGCTTCACCAAACAAACTATTCATCGCTTCCGTAAACGATTGCCCGTAACCCAGTTTTTCCTGCGTCGCCAATACAACCAACCGCAACTCCGGCATCGGACTGCGCTGCGCCTGTAGATACACAGGCTCAACAAACATCAGTGAACGTCCGATCGGGATCACCAGCAAATGCCCGCGTATGACACGCGAACCTTGCTGATTCCAGAGCGTGAACTGTCCGGAAAGCTGAGCGTTCTGATCTATACGAGCTTCAATCTGAACTGGGCCATCGATCAGTCTTGATTTCGGGAAGTTGTAAACGAGCAGCTTGCCGTAGTGCTCGCCATCACTGCGGCCGGCCATCCAGCCGATCATGTTGTTTCGACTAGCGGGCGTGAACGGCAGAATAAATACAAACTCATTTTTCTGTTGCTCACCCGGCAACTGCATCAGGACGTAATAAGGATCGATCGGTTCACTCTGTTTCTTACCCTCATCGTCAACGGTGATCTGTTGCGCGACACTCCAGACGTCCTCGCGCTGGAAAAAGACTTTCGGATTCTGCGTGTGATAAAGACCGTAAACTTCACCCTGCGCGCGCACTAACGTTTCCGGATAGCGAACGTGCGCTCGCAGATCCGCCGGCATCTGACTCGCGTCCTTAAACAGATTCGGAAATACGTGCTGGTAGGCCGCGATGATCGGATCCTTGTTGTCGAACACGTAGAAGTTAGCGGTCCCGTTGTACGCGTCGATTACGACCTTGACGCTGTTGCGAATGTAGTTGAGCGAGTTGCCGGCAACGTCATGATGTCTTGAGTAAGGAAAATAATCCGACTCGGTGAAGCCATCGATTATCCAGAAAAGCCGTCCCTCATTCGAGACGACGACGTAAGCATCTTTGTCATAAGTCAGAAACGGCGCCACACCATTCACGATATCGCGAATGTTTCGATTAATGAGGACGTGACTATCGCTGGTCACAGCATTCGAAAACGGCAGCTTTGAAAGATCTCCGATGGCCCACGCCAGCATCATGCGACGCAAGCGATTGCCGATGCGAATGCCTCCGGTTCCCTGGTAAGTAGTGGTCGCGTTTGTGTCTCCTTGCGGATAGTCAAACTCGTTCTGCTGCGTTTTCACATAAACGTAGCGATCCGTGAGCTCGCCGTAGTAGATCTCGGGGCGAGTCACCTTGATGTCGCCGGCGGCCGCTTCAACCGGCATGTTTGACAACACAAACTGCGGCAGGCCTTCCGGTGTGAAACCGTTCGCGGTGTTCATTGTCACACCGTAGCCGTGCGTGTAGGTCAGCCGTTCATTGACCCAGTTGTTCAAAGACGGAAGCTTGGCGTCGTTGAGCTCGCGCGGCGCGATCATCATCTGGCGCGTCTGGCCGCCGACAACGTAACGATCGACATCGACATCGGGGAAATCGTAATAAGTGCGAATGGCTTGTATTTGGCGCAGCGTGTCCTGGAGTGCGCGCCAGTCCCAGAGACGAATGTTGTCGAGACTCTCGCGGTTGTTCGGCAGGTCAAGTGCTTCGACGGAATTCTCCGCCTGGAATTCGCGCAATTCGATCTGGTCCAACCCAAAACCTTTTCGCGTCCATTCAAGGTTGTAGGTGATATAGGGCGTCTCGCGATCGAGCTCGTTTGGTTTGACGATAAAACTCTGGATGTAAGAAGGAATCAGTACAACGGCCACCACGTAGGTTGCGACGGGCAGTGCGATAGCGATCAGCAGGAGGCTAAAGCGTCGCAGCGCGAATGCATTCACCAGCAGGATGATTGCCGCAACAATCAGCACAATACAGACGATCAGTAGTGCCGGCAGCGTGTAGTGTGCCTCGGTGTAAGTGACTCCGGTGAATGTTGAGTGATCCTCCCAGAGGAAAGGGAAGCGCGAGAGGTACGTGCGCCAGCTCAGCACCAGCAAAAACAGTGCGAGCGCACAACAGACACCTCTGAAGGCAGCTCCCGACGACCAGCGCACGCTCGGCTTCAGCACCGTTTGCGGCAGGCCCAACAACGAGTAAGCAACCGCGGCGCACAGGATGATGAACGTTACGCCGAACAACCAGGAACTGAGCAAGTCGTAGAAAGGCAACGAGAAGAGATAGAAGCTGAGTGACTTGCCGAAGATCGGATCGTAGCTCGTTGACGCGGGCTGATTCCGGAAAAGCGCAAACTGGCGCCAGTGTTCTTTTATGTTGAAACCGTAGATCAGACCAAACAATCCGGAGACTACCCAACCGAGTGGGCGAATAAATTTCGCGGGCGAAAATTGAAACGGTTGGTTGTTGAGAATGATGGTTCGGTTTTCGAATGCGAGAGCGCCGAAGAGTCGTTGGAAGAGCAGAAACGTTGCGCTCAGTAAAAGGGCAGTGAGTACCGCGGAGCCTGCGAACAGTGCGAGTTTGAGTTTGAGGATGTACCAGTAGACTGACGAGTACCCGAGCGAGTCGAACCACAACGCGGACAGGTAAATCGAAAGAATGCGTGAAAACGACAGGAGCAGCAGGGCAGCGGCGATAATAAGCCAGATCTTCCAGCGGCGCCTGCGCGGTGGTCCAACATCGATCACTTTCGCGTCTCGGGGGATTTTGCTCACGCGTGTATCTTGCCACAGATAAACACGGATTACACGGCTCGTGTATAATCGCAGCTGATGCTGACGCCAGAAAAAATACTACAAGGCCGGTATCGAATCGTGCGCCAGCTCGGCCAGGGCGGCATGGGAGCCGTCTACGAGGCGGTGGATCAGCGCCTCGATACCACTGTTGCGCTAAAAGAAACGCTTTTTTCGGAAGAACGCCTGCGCAAACAATTTGAGCGCGAAGCGCGATTATTAGCTCGTCTTCACCATCCCGCGTTGCCGCGCGTCAGCGACCATTTTTCTGAAGACGACGGGCAGTTTCTCGTGATGCAGTTCATTCCCGGCGACGATTTGTCGGAGATGATGGCACGCAAGCGAACTGCGTTTCCGGCAAACCAGGTTTTGACGTGGGCGGACCAACTGCTCGATGCGCTCGATTATCTTCACACACAAGATCCGCAGATCGTTCATCGCGACATCAAACCGCAAAATCTAAAACTAACTGCGCGCGGTCAGATCATCCTGCTCGACTTTGGACTGGCTAAAGGTCAGGCCGGCGAGATCTCGCGCGTAACGACTGCCGCCAGCATTTTTGGTTACACGCCAAACTACGCGCCGCTCGAACAGATTCAGGCATTGGGAACTGACTCGCGCAGCGATCTCTATTCACTGGGCGCGACGTTGTATCACTTGCTGACCGGGGTGAAACCACCTGATGCTTTGACGCGTGCGGCAGCGATCGTCAATGGCCAACCGGATCCACTCCTGAAGGCGAGTGAAGCAAACCCAGCGATTGCACCGCAGATAGACGGAGTGCTCGAGAAGGCGATGGCGCAAAACCGCGAGCAGCGCTATGCGACCGCGGCTGACATGCGCAAGGCGCTTCATGGCGCCGAGCAGGCTTCAACTGTGGTCGAGCGCGGTGAAGCGCAGACGGTTCTGTTCCCGCCACCGCCAAAAACTGTCGCGATCCCGACGCAGACAGTTCCTCGACAAGCGACGGTCACGCCAACAGGCGAGACGACCGTCGTTCGTCCGCGCGGCAGTGGTCCGGGAATGCGCGTGTTTCCGATCGCGATCGCGGCGGGAGTGTTGCTGTTGGTTGTGTGCGGAGTCTTCGGATTTTACGCGCTGCAAAAACATAGCAACTCGATGGCCCAAGTCGCAGCCGAGACGCCGAGTCCGATTGGTGGACCAGTCACTACACCGACTCCCGAAAGCAGCGCTACTCCGTCACGTGAGACAAAAGTTGAAGAGGCGCCGGTAGCTGTTCCGAAAAAGAGTCCGCGTGAAGAAACGAAAAAGACGCCGGAGCGAGCGCGGCAAGAGGCGCCACGCGCTGAAGGTCAAGGACACGGCGTGGGAGACGTGCGCGTTAATCCGCCTGACATACCGGAACCACCGGACTCTGACGAACCAAACAGGCCGCGCCGGCCCGGCGTGAGAGTCATGCCCGGCGGTGTCGTGGTCCGCAAACTTCCTGATGGTTCACAGATCATTACCAGGCCGGATGGCATGACAGTCATGATTACGCCGGACGGTAAACGGCAGATCCTCAATCCGCCGCGACCAAAGCGTCGTCGTGAAGTGCCGGCGCCATCACCGCAATAGAGCCACAAAAAGGCACAGGACACAAAGACACAAAGATACAAAAGCTTTTGTGCTTTTTAGTGGCTAAAGAAGGAGAACTTAAATGACGAAGTCAATTAGCATTCGTGTCGCGTTTGCTCTGTTCGCTGTTTGTGTATGCGCGGCGCTGCTGAGCCCGTTCGGAGTTGCGGTGCGAGCTACGAGCGAAACACCCGTTCCGTCGAACATCAGGCTTACACCACCTGCGCCCGTTTTTGACGACAAAGAGAGAGTCGCAGAGTTAATCCAGCGACGCGAGCGCGTAGCAAAAAGCGTCGGCCCGCAGTCGTTCGTGATCCTTTTCAGCAGTGAGCCGAGAGTTTACGCAAACGACGTAGACTATCCTTATCGCCAGGAGAACAACCTTTACTACCTGACGCATCTGAAACAAAAAGGCGCGACGCTCGTCCTGCTGCCCGGTAATACTAAATTGCGTGAAATCCTCTTCATGCCGCGCCGGAATCCCGCGGCGGAAACTTGGACTGGTCACATGTACAGCGCGGAAGAAGCGAACCAGCTTTCCGGCATCAGAGAGATCTGGGATTTCAGGGAGTTTGACCCTTTTATCAAGGCTATTAAGAACCGCCAGCCTTATCGACCAAAAGCGGAAAACATCCTCATGTCTGACCTGCCGGCTGATATGCCTTTGACGAACGATCATGGTTACACGGCTTTGTTCGATGCGGCTGCAAAGGGAGAAGCCGGCGTGTACATGCTTGTTCCCGGGCAGGGGGAGAGTCGTGAATACAAACAGGAGCAACGCTTTGCTTCCGATTGGGCGAGCACCGCGTCGGGTTTTAGCGTTAAGAATGCCTGGCCCATCTTTACCGAGCTGCGTCTGGCGAAGTCGCCGATGGAGTTGCGTGTACTGCAACACGCCATCGATATCAGCATCGAAGCGCATCAGCGCGCGTGGGCAATGGCCAGTACCGCCAAGTGGGAATACGAAGTGGATGCGGTGATGGCCTACACGATGAAACTCCGCAATGCTGATAACTGGGGCTATCCGGACATCGTCGGTTGTGGTCCAAATGCAACGACGCTTCATTACATCGAGTCGCAGGGATCAGTGAAGCAAGGCGAGCTTCTGTTGATGGACGTCGGCGCTGAGTACGATCACTACACTGCGGATATCACGCGCACGTTTCCAGTGAATGGAAAGTTCACGCCGTTGCAAGCCGCGGTCTATCAGATCGTTTACGACGCGCAGGAAGCAGTCGCAAAAGCAACGAAGCCGGGCGCGACTCTTTCAGACGTAAATCGCGCGGGCACGGAAGTCGTTAAAGATGGGCTTCTGAAACTGGGACTCATCACCGACAAAAATTCCATGCAGCATCGCGTATGGTTTATGCACGGAACGTCACATTGGCTGGGCATGAACGTTCACGACGTTGGCGGCGGCAGACCGATGGCGGCGGGATCGGTATTTACTAACGAGCCAGGCATTTATATCCGGCCCGACGCGTTGGACCAGATGCCGTTTGGTTGGAAAACAGAAGACTGGGAAAAGTTCAAGACTGCGGTGAGGCCTGCGTTTGAAAAATACAAAGGCATCGGCGTCAGGATTGAAGACGATATGCTCGTCACGGCGGATGGCGTGCGCTGGATGAGCGAAGCGCTGCCACGCAAGATCAGCGACATCGAGGATTTCATCGCGAAGGCGCGCCGCCAATCCGAGTAATTTTTAGCCGCAGATAACGCGGATAAACGCGGATCTGATCCGCGTTTATCTGCGTGAATTCGCGGCCTGAATTGCGCGGCGCGTGTGTACCTGCGCGAGGTGCCGACGATAATCGCTCGAGGCGTAAAGATCCGTGCCGGGATCGATGCCGTCGCAGACATGTGTGGCCGCGTTTGCGATTGTGTTGTCGTCGAGGTTCGATCCAGTCAACGCGGCTTCAACGGCTTTTGCGCGATACGCTTTCACTCCCACACCGGTTACGCCGATTCCGGCGGACTTGCATGAGCCATCGTCATTGAGCGCCAGGTGCACAGCAATTCCGACGACTGCAAACCCCGACGCAGGATGCTTCACCTTTTGATATGCGTGACCGAACCTTCCGCTGGGCTTCTTAATACGAATCTCGCGCAATATCTCGCCGGGTTGGAGATCAGTTGTCAGTAGATGGACGAAGAAGTTCTCGGCTTTAACAGTTCGCTCACCGCTTGTCCCAACTAAAACAAGATCGGCGTCGAGCGCAAGCACCGCCGCCGGCCAGTCACCAGCCGGATCGGAGTGCGCGACACTGCCGCCAATCGTTCCTTTGTTACGCACTTGCACGTCGCCGATACTCGCGGCGCATTCGGGCAAGAGCGGGCAGATTGTTTTCAACAGGTCAGAGGACTCTAACTGGTAGTGAGTCGTCGTCGCCCCAATCAAAATCTGATCGCCCTCTTCGCGAATGTATGAGAGCGATTTGATGCGCGCGATATCGACAAGCAACTGCGGTTGTGCAAGGCGCAACTTCATCGCCGGGATGAGACTGTGACCGCCCGCCAGCACTTTCGCGCCGTCGAGATCGCTCGCCAGCAACGCCACTGCCTCTTCGAGAGTATCAGGAGCCTGGTAATCAAATTGTGTAGGAATCATCGTTTACTCCTTCTCCAGTCAGTGGCCATTAATGATCCGCCACACGTTCTCAGGTTTGATCGGCATATCGAGATGCCGCACTCCAAACGGCGCGAGCGCATCGACAATGGCGCCGACGATCGCGGGTGTCGCACCGATCGTTCCGGCTTCGCCCACGCCTTTAACACCGAGCGGATTCACGGGCGACGGAGTCTCAGTGCGATCGAGTTCGAAATCCGGAATGTGTGACGCACGCGGAACGGCATAGTCCATCAAGGTGCCCGTGATTAACTGTCCCTGTTCGTCGTAAACCACTTCCTCGTACATCGCCTGTCCGATCGACTGCACGATGCCGCCATGAACCTGGCCGTCAACGAGCATCGGATTAATCACTCGGCCGCAGTCATCAACCGCAATGTAACGAAGGAAGTCGATGTCGCCGGTTTCGCGATCCACTTCGACAACGGCGATGTGCGTGCCGAACGGGAACGTGAAGTTCTTAGGTTCGAAAAAGTAAGTTGCCGAAAGCCCTGGCTCAGTGTCTGGCGGCAGGTTCTTTGCGATGTGCGCCTCGAGCGCGATCTCCTGCAACGTCAGACTCGACTTACCCTCGGTGTCCGGGTCCGGCAGTGCACCGGCCGGAGCCTGGCCAACCGGCACCACCGGTTCCGAAGACCCGGCTGCACTCGCTGCCGCTGCCTGGCGTGAAAACTTCCCGCCTTCGAAAGCGACGCGCGAGGCATCTGCCTTCAAGATGTGCGTGGCGATCTTGTGAGCCTTCTCCTTAAGTTTTTGAATCGCGACGAACACGGCCGTCCCGCCGACCGCGGTCGCGCGACTACCAAACGTGCCGATGCCGTATTGGACCACGCCCGTGTCGCCGTGAATAACCGTAATGTCGTTGATATGAACGCCCAACTCATCCGCGGCGATTTGCGCGAAGGATGTTTCCTGTCCCTGGCCGTGCGGTGATGCGCCGGTCAGGATCGTCACTTTGCCGGTTGGTTCGATGCGAACAGTCGCACTCTCCCAACCACCGGCGGGCATCGCCTGAGATGGACCAAGCGCGCAAATCTCGACGTAAGTTGAAATGCCGATGCCGATCAAGCGACCTTCGTCGCGCGCCTTCCTTTGCTTCTCACGAAGATCGGCGTACCCGGCGATCTGCTGTGCTTTATTGAGTGCGGCTTCGTAGTCACCACTGTCGTAATCGAGCCCCGTCGCAGTGTGGAAGGGAAACTCAGTCGGCGCCGGAAAGTTTTTACGACGAACTTCCGCTGCGTCCATACCGAGCTCAGCCGCCACAAGATCGAGCGCGCGTTCGACGACGTACGTCGCCTCAGGCCGGCCGGCGCCACGATACGCGTCGGTGGCCATCTTGTTTGTGAAGCACGCGGTGATGTTCATCTGGATCGCCGGGATCTTGTAAGCGCCGGAGAGCATCAAGCCGGTCAACGTCGGGATCGCGGGCGTCAGCAGTTGATGATAAGCGCCGAGATCGGCGAAGACGCTGTAGCGCAGGCCGGTCAATGTCCCATCATTCTTGAATGCGACTTCGATATCGCCGACCTGGCCGCGGCCGTGAATCGTGGCCTGAATATTCTCTCGTCGCGTTTCGATCCACTTGACCGGTTTGCCGAGTTGCATCGAGATCCATCCGAGGAGGGCTTCTTCGGCGTAGACGTTCAGTTTCGATCCGAAGCCACCGCCAACCTCAGGAGTAATCACGCGCAACTTGTTTTCGGGCATGCCGATCATGAGCGCAACTTGCGTGCGCATCAGGTGCGGGATCTGTGTCGAGGACCAGAGCGTCAACTCTTCCTCGCCGGGGAAATAACGAGCGAGCACGCCGCGCGGCTCCATCGCGATTGGCGCCAATCGCTTGTGGAGTATGCGTTGTTTGACGGTGCGATCCGCCGCTGAAAATGCAGCATCAATGTCACCTTCACCGGAAGTCAGTCGATAAGCGATGTTGTCGCTGAAGGCGTCGTGAATGACTGGGCCACCCGCGGCTGCTTGCTCAACGTCGGTAACAACCGGCAGCTCTTCGTAGTCTACGATGATGAGATCGGCGGCATCGCGAGCTGTATAGCGATCGGTGGCAACAACGACCGCAACCGGATGGCCCAGGAAGTAAACTTTGTTAGTTGCGAGGACGCGATGGTCCGGAACTTTCAGATCCGGCAACGCTCCCGCGCAGGGTACTGGTCCAATCTTGTCGGCCACCTCCTTGCCCGTGTAGACCGCGACGACACCGGGAGCAGACTCCGCGGCGCTCGTGTCGATGCCGTTGATCTTCGCGTGCGCGAAGTATGAACGCACAAAGGCGACGTGCAGTGTACCGGGCAGGGAAATGTCGTCGACGTAGTGCGCGAGGCCCTTGATCAGACGAGGATCTTCGGTGCGCTTGACGCGTTGGCCCACGTAATTTGTCATGATTGCCCCGCTTTCTTCGCCGCGTATTGGACCGCTTCGATGATGTGCTGGTAGCCGGTGCAGCGGCACAAATTGCCTTCCAGGCCGTGACAAATCTCTTCTCTCGAAGGCGCCGCGTTGCGGTCGAGCAACTGCGCCGCGGTGACGATCATGCCGGGCGTGCAATAGCCGCACTGCAAACCGTGCTTCTCCCAGAAGCCTTCCTGCACCGGATGAAGCTCACCATTCTTCGCGAAGCCCTCGATGGTTGTGACCTGCGAGCCGTCGGCCTGAACGGCGAAGACTGTGCACGACTTGACCGCCTGGCCGTCGAGCATCACGGTACACGCGCCGCAAAGCGATGTTTCGCAGCCGACGTGCGTGCCGGTCAGGTCCAGAACGTCGCGCAAATAGTGGACGAGTAGCATGCGTGGCTCGACCTCATCGGTATGAGAGACACCATTCACGCTCAGATTGATAGCCTTTTTCATGGGCTGCCTCGCTTTTTGGTAATTTTAGCCACAGATTAACGCGGATGACGCGGATAAGGAAGACTCTTTTTGATCCGCGGTTTTTGTGTGAATCCGCGGCTTCTAAACTGTTGCTTTGTGAATCCGTCGCTTCAAACGGTGAATAGTGCGGCGCACGACTTTGAGTTGCGCGCGATCGTGGGCGGCGATGGCTGCTTCGCGTTGCGTCTTCAATTCACGAATGCGCGACTTGATGGACGATTTGTCGATGCCGATGACCGAGTGATGCTCGTGTTGAATGCCCAGAGCCTTCGCCAATGCCCCCACCAGGTGCTCTTTGTTCATCTGCGTGTGGCCCTGCACTGCTTCGTGCTCAATACCCTTTGCCATGTCGCGCAGCTCGGCAAGTGTTTTGTGTCTCAGTTGTTCGTATGTCAACTCCATTGGAAGCTCCTGTTCAATGCTGTTTCTGTTCTGTAAAGATTTGGTCGAGATGATGTCGCAGGTGGTCCACGTAGTCGCGAATGAAATATTCGAGCGTCGTTGCTTTGCTCTTATCCACGAGGTTGAACGCGATCTCATCGAGGTTATGAGTCGCTCGCGGTTTCGTCCGAATTGTCTCGGGTATAACCGAAGCAAGATGATGAATGTGCAGGTTGTATGAACTCCAGAGCTGAATCAGGTCAGTCCATGATTCATCCGCATACTTTTGCGAGCTCACCCACTCCTCTTGTTCATAGCCCGGAAACACGAGGTCATCGGTGAACTGCGCCCGCACAAATCTTTGGTGATTGTTCGCCGCTGAGTCGATTAAATGGCCAAGAATCTCGATTGGCGACCAGTCGTCCCGCGAACTCTTCTGCCGGCTTGCGGCCGAAGATATTTCCCGCAACCGCCCCGTTGCATCCATGACAGTGGCGCGAAAGTCCTTTAAGAAAAAGGGGTAGCTACTCTCTGTGTGCATGAAGGCTGATAATAGGATCTTCCGGCGCACGGGCGCAATTACGGAACCAGAAACGAGAAATCGTCGTTTAACTGGCATGCGGTGGTTATGGCGATTATCGAAAGTCTTTGCGTTGTTCGCGGTGCTCTTGTTCTTACTGGTAATCACAGGCGCCTCAGACACCCTGCGCTTTTACGCCCGCGTCGCTAAGCTCTACACCCAGGATCCTGACACTAAACTCGCCATGCCATTGGAAGACGTGTCGAAGCGGGCAATAGCCGACACGTGGGCTGCGCCGCGCGGCGACGGTCGCCGTCACGAAGGTCAGGACATCTTCGCACGACGCGGAACTCCGATCCTCTCCGCCACCCGAGGCATTATCTACAAGATTGGCGAGAACAATCTCGGTGGGCAAACAGTTTCAGTAATAGGCTCGGGTGGTCGCATCTACTACTACGCGCATCTCGACTCTTACGCGCGCGGAATCGAAGTAGGCGATTGGGTTACTACTCGCACCGTGCTGGGTTATGTTGGCACGACCGGTAACGCACAAGGCACGCCGCCGCACCTGCATTTCGGTATTTACACAATGACGGGCGCGATCAATCCCTTGCCGTTGTTAACCGATCGCAGCGCTCCCGCGCCTACCGTCACAACTAACGCACCTCGCGAAAACAGAAATAGCGGAACGTTCGTCAGTCGCAAGATCTAAGCAATCTCTGCGGCCCTCTGTGTTCTCTGCGTTGAATGATTCGCCTTAACGCAGAGCACGCAGAGCACGCAGAGATACGCAGAGAACCGCAGAGTTTTGTGTTCCTGGTATCTTTGTCATAACATCTGACGCGCCCTGTACTTCGGTTTTTGTTTCAAACAACTCAACGCCATTTCGGAAGGAGCTAACGCATGCAAATGCGATCCCGGTATCTCCCTGTCTCTATACTTGCTATCTCGCTAATTATTTCCGTGTTTCTCCTGGCGCCTCGATCAGAGGCTAATAACTCGCCTCAGGATCCGCAGACACCGCCCGCCGGCGGCGGCACAGGCCAGGAACGGCCCTTTGGCCGTCCGGATCAACCACCTGAGCCAAAACCATATGATCGTGTGATCACAAAAGAAGCCAAGTCAGACGAAGGCATCTTCACTATTCACACGGTCAAAGAGAAGGTTTACTACGAAATCCCAAAGAGCCAACTCGCAAAAGAGTTTCTCTGGGTGAGCCAGATTGCGAGGACCACGCTGGGCGCCGGTTATGGAGGCCAGGCTGCCGGCAACCGGGTGGTGAAATGGGAGCGCAAAGGAAATCGCGTTCTGCTGCGAAACGTCGCTTACGACGTGGTCGCTGATCCCAGGCTTCCCGTGTCGCGTGCTGTCCAGGCGGCCAACAACGACACGATCATCATGGCGTTCAATATCGAGGCGTTCGGTAAAGACGATTCGGCCGTGATCGATGTGTCGCGGTTGTTCACGACGGAAGTCACGGAGTTTAGTGCGCGCACGCGCTTGCGGGCCCGCGGTTTCGACGCTTCGCGATCGTTTATCGAGAAGACGAAGTCGTTCCCGACCAATATCGAAGTCGAAGTTTCACAAACTTACACTTCGCCTCCGGACATGACGCCGGCGGGCGGTGGCGGTGGCCCCCAACCACAACCAGCGCCAAACCAGTTTGCGCAGGGGATGCGCACGGGAACCAATGCCACTGTCGTTATGCACTACAGCATGGTGAAGCTGCCTGAACAGCCGATGATGCCGCGCCTTTTCGATGAGCGCGTTGGTTATTTCTTCGTTCGCAAGCTTGATTACGGCGTTGACGAGCATCGCGCTCCACAGCGTACATACATCACGCGCTGGCGCCTCGATAAGAAAGATCCGAATGCGGAACTTTCAGAACCGATCAAGCCGATTGTTTACTACGTAGATCCGGCGACGCCGACGAAGTGGATCCCCTGGATCAAAAAGGGAATCGAGGATTGGCAACCAGCTTTCGAGGCGGCCGGCTTCAAGAATGCGATCATCGCGAAGGAAGCGCCCTCGAAGACAGAGGATCCTTTCTGGGATCCTGAAGACGCTCGCTACTCGGTTATTCGTTATCTCCCCTCCACCATCGAGAACGCGTCCGGACCGCACGTCAGCGATCCGCGCACCGGTGAGATTCTCGAGTCAGACATTCAGTACTATCACAATGTTATGAACCTCGCGCGCGATTGGTACTTCCTACAGGCAGGACCACTCGACGCACGTGCTAAGAAACTTCCGTTGCCTGATGATTTGATGGGCAGGCTGGTCGAGTATGTCATTGCGCACGAAGTCGGACACACGCTCGGTTTTCAACACAATATGAAAGCCAGTGCAACCTATCCGGTCGAGAAAATTCGTGACCCGCAGTGGCTCAAGACGATGAGTCACACGCCGACGCTGATGGACTACTCACGTTTCAACTACGTAGCCCAGCCGGAAGACAACATTCCGCCCGAGGAGCTGATTCCACAGATTGGACCATACGATAAATGGGCCACGATGTGGGGTTACAAGCCGATTCCTGGAGCCAGGACTCCGGATGACGAAAAGAAGACCCTCGATGAGTGGGCCAGGGAACAGGACTCGAAAGCTTATTTACGCTTTTCCACGGCTGATGCGCGTGGTTCCGATCCGGGTGAGAACACGGAGGCTGTTGGCGATGCTGACGCGATCGTTGCGACCGGACTCGGTATCAAGAACCTCAAACGTGTCGCCGACATGTTGCTGCCGGCAACGTCGCGTCCTGGCGAGCCGTACGATGATCTCGAAGAGCTGTACGGTCGCATGTTGGGCCAGTGGGCCACTGAGTTGAATCACGTAACGGCAATTGTTGGTGGCTTTAATTCGCAGCAGAAACATGCGGGACAAAATGGAGTACGCTTCGTCATCGTTCCCAAAGAGCACCAGGCGGCGGCGGTGCGTTTCCTGAATGAGAATGCGTTTGCCACACCGTCATGGGCGGTAAAGGCTGACATTCTGCGACGCATCGAGGCGGCGGGTGCGTTAGCGCGTGTGAACCTCGCCCAGGAGCGTGTTTTGAATTCACTGCTGAGCAACGCGCGTTTCGATCGTTTGGTCGAGCAGGAGGCGATTGATGGCATGGCTGCGTACAAGCCCGCCGACTTCATGGCGGATGTTCGCAGAGGTATCTGGAGCGAGCTTGAAGGCGCCGGTCCGGTTCGTATCGACGTCTATCGACGTAACCTGCAGAACTCGTACATCGATCTGCTGTCGAACAAGTTGAACGTGCGACCGTCAGTTACGGACGACTATCGCGCGTTGATCAAAGCTGAACTGCGTGATTTGAGTGCCGCGCTGGCGGCGGCGAGTGCGCGGGCGACGGATCGACAGACGCGTGCGCATCTTGCGGACGCTCGCGATCAAATTGCGAAAGCGCTGGATCCGAAGTTTGCTCCGCCTTCGGCGCCCGCGACGTTCACATTCCCATTCGGGTTTGATGATGAGTTTTCGTCACACCCGTCATCGAATTCGTTGGAGGATTTCGATTATCGCGATTGCTGGCCGGATTACGCGGTTCGTATCAGGCCCCGGGAACAGTAGGGCCACAAAAAGGCACAAAGGCACAACTCAGTTAATTGCTGGTTTGTGCTTTTTTGTGGGCGGGGATTGGATCGAGCAGGTTTGTCGTGTGGTCGGTGACGCTCATCGGGACGGGGTCTGAGAGTGGTCTATCGGTTAGTTCACGTGGAGGAGAAACGACCTCGTCCAACTGCGGTTGCGGTTCTCGATCGGGGCGAATCAAAAGTCCGGCGAGGATATGGCCGAGGCCCGACGTTACCGGCAGCAGTCCCAACAACCAGATGATCCTCACGATCGACTGAACTTCGAAAGGGATCTGTCCGACAATCTCCGGCGGAAGTTTCAACATCAGCGTAGTTGAAAGAAAGTACAGGAAAACGGTGAGACCCACGCCTGAAAACATCGAGACCACACCCTTGGTGATGTGATTCTCGCGGCGTTCGGCGGCTGTCTTCTTCTTTCTAAGACTGATCCACGGGCGGCGTTCCTCACGCGACTTCGATTTTCTTTTTTCGACCTGCGCCAGTTCCTGATTCATGTGATCGAGGGCGCGCGAAACCTCTTCGGTCACGTGATCGACCTTGAGGTTCTTCACCATCTCACGAAACTTCGGCAGCGGGCCGCGATCACTCCTGGCGATCGCCTCACTAAGCGAGACAGCCTTCCCGATAACCTTGAGGTTTGAGCCGCAAACACGACAATACTGGACGTTCGCTTGTGATTCTGTACCGCACTGTGGGCAATACATAGTATTCGAAACGTGGGTCAGGAGCTTTTAGTTCCTTTCGGCCACAAAAAGGCACATAAGTCACAAAATAAATTATGTGCTTTTGTGCCTTTTTGTGGCCCTATTCGTAGCTGAGTGCGTCGACTGCATCCTGACGGGCGGCGCGAACAGCCGGATAAAGCGCGCCGATGCTGCCTCCGAGTAACCCGACTCCCAACGCAATCAAAACCCAGCGTGGTTCGATCTCGATCGCCAAACTCGTCGTGCGCGTCACGATGAGTTGCGCAAGCATTGTCAGTAACACTCCGACAACAACTCCAAGGAAGCTCACGATAATCGCTTCCTGCTCGATGACCCACGCAATCGCCGTTTTCGACATGCCGAGTGACTTCAGAATTCCGATCTGCCGCGTGCGCTCGGTGACCGTCGTGTACATCGCCAACAAGATCACAAGCATACTGATCGCTGCCGCCACACCAACCACCACTTGTAGAAAAACATTCAACGCCGGCACACCAGACGCATAAATCTCAGGCAGATCGCGCGTGAAGATAAGTTGATCGTTCGGAAAGCGTTGCAGTATTTGCGCGGCCACGTCGTCCTGGAGCGCCGGATTCAAGCACGAGACGAGAATCGCTGAAGCACGGTTCTCTGTGCCTTCCTGCTCCTGCATCGTCTTCAAGGGAATCTTGATACGACCGCCACCGGGCGGTTCGTAAACTCCGACGATTTTGAACGGCCGTTGAAAAAGCTCGACAGTGTCGCCGATGTTGATTTTGCGCCGGTCTTTCCATTCG
>Ga0068859_100001604_pt1 | contig 23103 bp, 19 predicted proteins | sample KBSSwiS22_FD_66585 | JGI IMG/M metagenome (GOLD analysis project Ga0068859, IMG submission 66585) | Switchgrass rhizosphere microbial communities from Kellogg Biological Station, Michigan, USA - KBS Switchgrass S2-2 | ecosystem: Host-associated > Plants > Roots > Rhizosphere > Soil ...
TCTACGAGGCGAGGCTATTCCGCTCTACGTTGTTCGCCGATGCCCGACCACTGGTGATCGAATGTCAGTTTTGCGGTGAGGACGATCGTCACTAAGGTTTTACGCCTACAAGCACCGTATTACTTGTCTCTCCATGTGACGTGATCTTGATCTTTACGTCTCCTGTAGCGAGTTGATCGGTCAGTTTCAGCACTACTTGTGTAAATCCCTCGAAGTTTGGTTTGCCTGCGAATTCAACCGTAAGCGGGCGCACCGTTCCCTGCGAATCTTCGGCCGTCGCGGTCACGGCGGATGCCGTTTCGCCGGCCGCCAATTTCAATCCAATCGCAAATAAACTTATCCGCGTGAGATGATCGGAGCTGGTATTAAAATCGTTGTGAATCCGAAAGGGGTCACGAGTTAAGAAAACAGACTCAAGTGCTACAGCACGTTGCGAACCTGGTTCAGTGACCAGCATGAGACCATCGTCGTCAACGATTGTTCCAATGCCCTGGCCATCCGCGATCGTTGCACTAACTGGACTGCTGAGGTTCACGAAAAACTCTTCCGTCCCTTCAACCACTGAATCGCCCCTGACAAAAACAGTCACCGTTTGTGCGAGTCGACCGGGTTCGAAGGTTAACCTTATCGAACCGGCTACAAAGTCGACGTCACCAGTTGCGGTTCCTGATTGCGTAGTAACTAATACGCTTGTCTCTTGTTGACTTGCAGCAGACAGGGTTACGTTGAAGGTAGCGGAGGCTAGTATCCCCCCATCTCCTTCGACTACAGTAACGTCATTAATGCTGAACGTCGGAGTCTGGGCAAAAGCCGATTCAGGCGCAACCAATAGCAGGCATATCGTAACCATCAAACCAGAGATGATTGATACGCACAGCGAGCGAAAGACAGTTCTAGTTCTAAATGTTCTAATGAGCATTTTTTAGTCTCAACAGTTGTGGGAGAGAGCTAACGTAGGGGCCCAGGGAGTCAGCGGGCATTATGCGTTAGCTATCTCAAAACCGTCAACTTTGAACATATGCTCAATAGATCATTATTTCCACTCTCCCTGGATCGTGAACGCAGCCCAAAAATGCGGCGAACTCCAACGTTTATCAGCCTGCATTGAGACTTGGGCCGCCTTGAGCGCAGCCGCCGGCCGCAGTCCTTCGCCCAGCATTTTCTGGTAAAACCGCTTCATCAGCTCCGCGGTGGCGCGATCGTCGACCTGCCACAATGTGGCCACCACGCGAGGCGCCCCCGCGTACATGAAACCACGCGTTAAGCCGAGCAGCCCTTCACCTCTAATCTCTTGTCCCACAGCGGTTTGGCATGCACTCAGCACGACGAGGTCGGCTCTCAGCTTTAAGTTGTATATCTCGTAAAGTCGCAGGAAACCGTTTTGTGCCTGGCCTTTCTCATCCACGAGGGACAAGACAATTCCGGATAATTCCGGATGGCGATTATTGATGAGTCCGTGAGTTGCAAAGTGAACGATCTGGTACTGGTCCAGCCCAGCGCTGGTCGCACTAGCCCGGCTGGCGGCGAAATCCAGTGCCTCGAGTCGCTTGTCAGCAGGCACAAGCCGCGTTATCTCATTGGCTTCCTGCCTGGTGAAACGTAACCGCACGAAGCTATCCAATCCTGATTCTTTCGCAGATCTGTAAGCCTCGGTCGAAGAGTCAGTCAGGCTGGTCTTTTCAGATCCAGGGGGGTTGCCGATCCTCGAATCGTCACTTTGAAAAACGGGGTCGGCGAGCACTGCGAGCGTTTTGGGTGCACGGCTCCGTCCCGCTGTTTCTTCTCGTAACACTGCCATTACCGACGCCGACGGCAGGTTGATAATTTCGTGGTCCAGGATTAAGGGTCTGTAAGCGGATGCTGGCGTGTCTGCCGGAGCAGGCAAAGCAGCAAACGGTACGTACTGAAGCACGCCATCACTGACGAACAACAAGCGCTTGCCCTTGAGTTGAGAGGCGGCCGGTTGCAGCAACATGTTGCTCAATACCAACGCCGCCCGCTGATATTCGTCATCACTTCGCGCGAGGCGCAAACGCCTCTGCGTCAAGGTTTCATCCTTGACGATGCGGTTTCGTTCAGTGACGAGTTCATAGAGATGCCGCGCTGCTGTTTCAACTTCCTCCTGTTTTGGCAATTCAAAAGTGGTGATTGAGTCTTGCGTGATTGCCCATAAAAAACTTCTTTCTTCACCGAGCGCATACTCGAGTAGCAGTGTTTCACCGTCGAGCACCCTGGTCTGAATATCTTTGAGGGTGAGCGGCAATGGCTGTGTCAAAGCAGCATAGCGCGGGCTGGTCTCCCTGATTCGCGCCAGCACTTGTTCGTACTCCATCGTGAGCGCAGTAATCTCTTTGGCTACCTTGTCGGCGGCGTCTTCATTGTTTTGACCGCTACGCAGACGGATCTGACGTTCTGCCTTTTCAGCGATCAAATCTCGTAACTCCTGCTCACGCGCGAGCAGCGAGGCATCGACACCCTCGCGAATCTCAGTACGCGATTCGGCCAGCAATTCCAGGAGAGATCGCGCGCGGCCCTTCTCACTCGCGGCAAGAGCAGCGGCATCAAATCCTTCAGCAGGGTTTTGCTTATGGAGACGCATCAACAAGTCTATTTCGAACTCGTAGTAGTCCCTGGCAGTAGCCATGAATGAGGCGCGCAATTGCGGACTTTTCACACTCACGCGCAACGATTCAACCGCCGCCAGTGCTTGTCCAATGAGTCTCTTCGCTTCCAGCAAATTTCCCCTGGCGCGCTCTACATAGGCCGTCTCGGCGACCGCTACGCCTTCGTTGAATTTGTCACCAGTTCGCAGTGCAGTTTGTGAGGCCTCGTTAAGGAGTTGGAGTGCCTTTTCATACTGGCCCAGCTCTCGATAGACGCGGCCAAGATTTTTGAGCGTTGCGGCGATGAGTCGTGGGTCTCCGCTTGGGCGCAGGAGCGCGAGCGTCTGGTTGTAATAATCGATTGCTTTGTCTTTCTCACCCAGGTGGTCGTGGCACTCGGCGATATTTTCGAGGGTAGTCGCCTTCTGATCGCTGTTACCGGAATGCTCACGTAGCGGCAGGATTTTCAAGTGCGCTTCGAGCGCCTTACGAAAGTCGCCAGTGTTGGAATAATTGACGGCGATATTATTAAGGACGGTTGCCTGCCTCGCTATGTCGTCCAGCGCGCGGAAGAGCTCCAGGGCCCGATTGTATGAGTCAATCGATTTCTGAGCGTCACCCAGACTGGCATAGAGCCAACCAATATTATTGAGCGCCATGGCTTCACCACGACGATTACCTAACTCTTTATTGAGGTCCTTAGCCTGGACATAGAGATCGATCGTCTTTTGATAATCTCCGGTGCTGTAGTAGACGTTTCCTAAGTTGATGAGTGCAGATGCTTCAGTCGTTCTATCGTGAGTGTCGCGCGCGATCGACAATGATTGATTACAGGCCTCAAACGCCTGCTGGTAGGCTCCCGTGGACTGATAAGTATTACACTTGTTGTTGAGGACCATCGCTTGTTTACGACGGTCACCCAGCTCGTTGACTATCACTTGTGCTCGCTCCGCCAGTTCGAAAGCCTTTGGATAATCGCCCATGAATTGCGAACTCCTGGCCAGATTGATCAGCGAACTGGCTTCTCCTGCACGATCATTAATTGACCGGCTTAGACTAATGGAGTCATTGAAAAGTTCGAGCGACTTTTTTCTGTCGCCGAAGTCCTGGTTCGCCCGGCCAATGGTATCGAGTACATAGGCTTTTACTCCGACCGCCGCGGGCCGCTCGTGCTCAGAGCAATCGTTGATGGCCTTTTCCGAAAGCGGAAGCGCGCGATTTGCGAAGTCGAACGCGTTTTGCTTCTCACCTAAATTGATGTAAGCACTGGCGATCAAAGCGAGCGTTCGGGCTTCCTGGGCCGTGTCAGTCGCCGCCTGCCAGAGTGGAATTGCCTGCTGATATTTTTCGATTGCCTTTCGCCTGGAATCTGCGGTAGCGGGTTCCTCGATGCGCAGCCCTTCCGCAATAAGCTTTGCGGCTGTTACCGCACCGGAGTTTTCTAAATTCGCGGATGGGGGGGCTTTGATAGGTCGCTCGAGCGTCGCCACACTCGACGACTGTGCAAAGACGCGCACTTGAATGGTGGTAATAATTGTAAGGAGCAGGGTTAGGTAAACGGCGGGTTTATTCGGTCGCACCATAAGAACCTCCAGCGGCAGGAATATGAGGAATGCACGTTAGGGGCGTTCGCACTCCATCGAGTAACGCGTAATCCAGAGCCGGAATGGACCACTGTTAGGATCAACGTTGGACACAGTCAGTACCACCTGCGATAGCGGGTGGTTTAAACCATTAGGATTCAAACAATTGGAATTCGCATGCCGACCAACTACCCACCCGCTATCGCAGGTGGTACTGACGTTGCCCAACAAAGTCTTTGATTTTTGAAGACAGAGCTATACGCCTCACGACGAAAGCGTTTATAAACTGAATAACCATGTCTCCTAAACCGATCTCTTTGTTTGCGCGGACGATTCGAGGTATCGAGTCGATTGCCGTTTCCGAAATCGAGCAGCGCTGCGGCGCCGCGATCACTGAGATTCGGCATCGTGAGATCAGGTTTCAACTTGACTCATTGAAACCAGGACTACTGGACCTAGGCAGCGTCGACGACGTTTTCCTGACCTGCGGGCTCATAAGCGAAGTGGACCACACGCGAGCAGCGCTTGCGAGTCTTGCAAAACGTTCGAACCGGATCAATTTTGTCGAGACAGTCGCACCCCTAAAACATATCCGGAAAATTCCCGGTAAACCAAACTTTGACGTTGTCGCGAGTTTTCTGGGACGGCGGAACTACAACCGTTTTGAAATCGAAGATACAGTCGCTGAAGTCATTCAACGTCAGACACGTTGGAGTTATACGCCCCAACGAGAACACAAGTCCGATCTTGATTTATCTTTCCGGATCCATTTAAGCGATCAGGAAGCTATAATCGGCGTGCGCCTGACTAGCGCGCCGCTTCATCGAAGAACGTACAAGATCGAATCCCGGACCGGCACTCTTCATCCTCCGTTGGCATTTGCGATGGCGATGCTTTCCAGTCCGGCTGAAAATCAGAAGCTCCTGGATCCATTCTGCGGCGTTGGCACCATTCTCATTGAGGCGTTAACGTTGGAACCGCGGCTTTGCGCTTCGGGACTCGACATCGACAGTGAATCCATTCGTAAAGCGATCAGCATTGCTGAAACTGCAAATAAAGACATTCGATTTGTTGTTGGTGACGCGGGTCAACTTCCATTCGCCGATGGAGAGATCGATCGGATCATCAGCAACCCACCATGGGGACGCGCCGTTGGAGTTCGTGGCAGCGCGAAGGAGTCGTTTTTCGACGAGCTCAAACGAGTGTCAGGCGCTGGAGTGCGGATCGTGCTGCTGATGGATGCTGCTGATGAACATCAAGCCGATATAGGACGCAGCGGCTTCAAGGTACTGGGGCAAACGCCTGTAAGTCTATTCGGAAGCTGGCCGGAGATTCTTGTGCTGGGTAACGCGGAGGACAAACAAAACAAGCCATGAACATCATCCCGCAAGATCTTCGCTATGCGTGTCGCACACTCGCGAGAAGTCGGAGTTTTGTCGTCATCGCAACACTCATGCTGGCGCTCGGTATCGGCGCCAACACCGCGCTCTTCAGCGTAGTGCTGACCGTGCTGATTCGACCCCTGCCGTACGCTGATACAGAGCGGGTTGTCTGGTTGTCCAATCGAAATGCGGCCCTTGGCGTCAATGGGGCTTTTCTGAATCCCGCCGACATCCTCGATTTTCGTGAGCAGAGTCAAAGCTTCGAGCGTATCGCTGCGTGGGGAACTCTCCCTGTCAATCTTTACGGCGCCAGAACTCTCGAACGCGTCGAAGGGGTTTTTGTCACACCTAATTTCTTTCGCACACTCGGAGTGCGACCTGAACTCGGGAGAGATTTCGCAGACGTCAACGAACCAGAAACCACTGTCATCATTAGTCACGCGTTGTGGCTGCGACAATTCGGCGGTGACCAATCTGTCATCGGCAAGAAGATTACGTTCGGTCTGGCATCGGGGAATGATGTGAATGAAATAGTTGGTGTTCTGCCCGCGGAAACCAATTTCCCGCCACGCATTGATGTCTTCACCGTAACCGAGATCACACATGAAAACTCCGACGAGCGCGGCGGCTCACATAACTGGCGCACCATCGGAAAACTCAAGCCCGGAGTCAGCATTGAACAAGCTCAAGCGGAACTCGATACGTTGACACAACGACAAGCAGAACTTTATCCCGACACCAATAAAGGTTGGCACGTTCAGATTCAGTCATTGAGTGATTATCTCTTTGGCAACTCACGCGCAGCATTGCTGTTGTTGTTTGGCGCCGTTGCAATCGTGTTGGTTATCGCGTGTGCGAATGTCGCGAATCTACAACTCGGACGTATTCACACCAGACGTCGAGAATTGGCAGTGCGACTCGCACTCGGCGCCGGACGCGCACGTATCGTGCGACAGTTCCTGATCGAAAACATGCTGCTCTCCGTGCTGGGCGGTGCTCTCGGCGTGTTTGTGGCCGCAGCGTGTCTTTCTGTGGTACGTACACTCGGCCCTGATTCGATACCTCGACTGGCAGAATCCGCGCTGAGCGTACCCGCTTACTGTTTCGCATTGGCAATCTCGTGTCTAAGCACGATCTTGTTTGGTCTGTTTCCGGCATTTCAAGCGTCACAGCTAGAACTCAACGATGCGCTTAAAAACTCTAACAGTCTCGGCACAACTCCTCGACGATCAAATCGAATCCGCCGGACACTTGTCGTGGGACAGATTGCGTTAGCGTTGGTCCTTTTGACCGGTGCGGGTCTCGTTGTAAAGAGTTTCTGGCGGTTGCAAGCTGTAGATCCCGGAATCAAGAGTGACCACCTTTTAACGGCTGGACTGTCGTTGAGTTTTGGTGACTATCCGAATGGCGCCAAACGCACGCAACTTTTTCGCGACGCATTGGAAACGTTGAGTACGTTACCGGGTGTGACCTCGGTTGGAGCGATATCGCACCTGCCACTGGGCGGGCGCACGATGAAGCAGTCGTTTTGGATCGCAGGCGACGCGAATGTTACGAAGGCCGATGAACGAGTTGCCGATTACCGAGTCGTGTCGCCCTCGTTCTTTGAGACCGCTGGAGTGGAATTGAAGAAGGGACGTTTGTTCGATGGTAGTGAGCGGCAGGGTGCACCACAGTTGTTCGTCGTAAATGAGGCGTTCGCTCGAACATACCTTGCCGGAAGAGAACCCGTTGGGGTTCGACTCGACGGGGATAACAAGTTCGTTAAAGGTGAAATTATAGGAGTAGTCGCGAGCATCAAGCATAGAAGTCTTGAGCTTGATGCAGAACCCGCGCTTTACGTGTCGTATCAGCAGTCGTCGACGTTTCCGATCATGAACTTCGTCGTCAAGACGAATGCTGATCCTTCCACATTGACAGTTCCGGTCCAACAAAGACTTCAGGCACTCGACTCACGCGGCGTCGTTTTCAATGTGAGACCATTTGAACAGTTCGTGGCTGACGCTGTCGCGCCGCGACGTTTCAACTTGTGGCTTTTTTCGGCGTTTGGATTTCTGGCTGTTCTGTTAGCAGCAGCGGGAATCTATGCAACCATGAATTTCGCCGTGGTCCAGCGAAATAGAGAAATCGGAATCAGGGTCGCTTTGGGTGCACAGAAGAGTGCGGTGATGAAGTTGATTCTCGGCGAAGGCGCCATCTTAGTCATCTCCGGACTTGCGATCGGCTTCGCCGCGTCACTGGCACTAAATCAGTTAATCAAATCTATTCTGTTTGCGGTAAGCGCGACCGATCCGTTGATCTACTTTCTGATGGCGACGTTAGTCATCTCTATCGCGCTCCTCGCATCTTTCATCCCCGCGCGTCGAGCCACAAAGATCGATCCGATTCGGACGTTGCGCGGTGACTGATCATGGTCCCGGCTGAACGGTGATTCCCCGCAAAGCGGCTCGGCGACGCTCGTGTCTTTCTTTTTCGTTCGATGCGTTTCCGTAAACGGCATTCTCCCAATCACCGTACATCGGATTCGGCACTACGATGAACTGAGTACCAAACTCAGATTGTTCACGATCAACTTGTGCCTTGCGATCCGCAATTGACTTACCGGAAAAGTCATCGTTGAAATCGTTCAGATTGTCGCCCACCAACAGTACAACGCGATAACGTGAGCGCACGCTCTGCCGGCGAGATTCCTTGCTGGACGTAGTGCCCTGCTCGCGAACCATGACCGTCTCTTCGCTGACGTCGGGAAAACCGAGCTTCTTTAGATTCGCTACGGTGCCAGCCTTCTCCGTTTGGCGGCGATTGGTAATGTAGAAAACACGCACGCCACGACGAAACGAGTAATTAAGAAACTCGAGCGCACCGGGCACTGCACCCGCTTCAGCGCGATTAACCCAGTCCTGCCATGCCTGAGACGTGTAAGCGACGTTTCGCAAAATTAGTTCGGCCTGGAACCGACTGTTATCCAACACGGTTTCATCAGCGTCCACGATAATCGCGGGCGGCTTCATACGGCGACGAGACCGGTGTTGGGCCAAATCTCGATCGACGCGCAGCCTGGCGAGGGTAAATGCCTGAAGCGCAAGTGCTCGATATTCCGCGGATGATTGTGTCCATAAAACAGCATAGGTCTGATACTCATTGATCGGTACACTTTGCGGGCTCGTTGCAGTCTGGGCCGAAAGCTGGACCGGCAGGAAGAGTAAACAAGTTAAGAAAGTAACGCGGACAAACTTCGCACAAGTAAACATAGACGACGTCCTCATGGTTTAGTCATAAAACGACGGGTAACGTTCCTTCAACTTTCGTGCGTTCGACTTGTGGCGGGGCTTCGTGGGTCCATCGTTTCACACGATGCGTAACGCGATAAGCCAGAGGTCCGCCGTCAGCGCGGTCACTGCGCTCCAGCGGTCGCACGATGCAGACAAACTCCACTTCGAACTCATCACTGGTCGCGCGCACCAGCGAATAACCGTGCCCACCGAGATCCACGAACGAAAGATGTGGCGCTAGTTGCGGATTACGTTCAGCCAGTGCCTCGTGTAAATCGCCAGTGCGCGTAAGCGCGAGGCTGGCGCGCACTCCATGCATCATCGAAAAGTTTACGGCCGGCCGAACCGCGGCTTCTCCTGTCTGCTGAAGATAGATCGCACGCAGCGGATGATCTTTGGGAAGCGCGTATTCCGCCGCCTCGAACAGGCCCGGCGCCGAGATCGAACCCGTGACGAACTCTGCCATTACCGGTTTGAAAGCCTTAGGCTCCAATGACGCAGAGACGAGCCCGGCTTCGAAGGCGTGCCGGTCACCGCAAATCGCAACTACCCCGTTGATTTGGTTACCGCGGATGAAGTTCAGGATCTCCGCACGCTCATGACGGTACGCGGACCAGTCGTCATCGATAAGGGTCGCGTAACCAGAGTCAGGCCACTTCGGCCCGACACCTTCAGGCAGGTTCTGGAAGTCGATACGCCACTCGAGCATTCCAACTGAATTCCCCCACACTTTCCAGGGCACTGATGAAGCAAGCAACTTGTCAGCGAGCCAGGCGGTCTGCGCAACGCCAAGCATCGACTGCGGCGCTGATTGTTTACGAGGATTTGAAACTTTCGCTCCATTGAAGTCGATCTCATCAGGCGGATGTCTGTGATTGAATTCCCGGCCTGCGTCAAAAATGTCAACCACATTATCCGAAAGCACGAAAGGAAACTGTTGCGGCTGAAACTTAGCTGCATCTGGGCGATGCATCGCGGGTTCAGATCGATATGAGCGATTATCGGTGAGAATCAGTTCAACGTTACCACCCCAACGCAACGTGCGGTAAATCTTGAGACTGTTAATCGCAGCGAGGTTTCCCGGCTCCAGTCCCAATCCATGATCGTCGAATTCGCGAATCGAGGTGTCGCGAACAGCCGGCGCGTTGTAAGTATCAATTTCAGGATTGTTCTTAACTACCCGGGCCGGTTGATATTCAAACCAGGCCTGGTTCGCCGCAACCTTGCGCGTTTGCGCAGGTCGCACTCCGCTAAAGTCTGCCTGGCTTTGCCAACCTTTCCAGGAAAACTCGTGGTTGTCCCACATGCAGACGAACGGCCAGCGCGCACGCGCATCCTGCAAATCAGGATCGAGGAGATACGCTCGGTACAAAGCGCGATAGTCGTCAACGGTCGTGGGCACGTGAAAGTCCCGAATCTTTTCGCCGTGTGGGTAACGCACAATGTCGCGCAGGCGGCGTGCGTAGTAGCCCTGCGGCCGGTCTTCCGGATACCAGACAACTTCATAGACGAAGTCTCCGAGATGCAGCACGAAGCCGAGTTGATCGTCCGCGGGCTTACGCTCGTCTTCCCAAATCATTCGACGATAGGCGTTTGCTCCACCCATCTGCATGTTCTGGCAACTCACAAAAGTGAAGCTCACCGGGCGCTTATCGTTTTCGGCAGGCGCAGTGATCGTGCGGCCGACTCGGCTGCCGAAACCATGCTCGTCGGTGAAGCGATACCAGTAAACGTGTCGCGGTTTGAGGCCGGCCGCGAGCACGCGGGTGGTCCAATCAGCGTCAGCAGAAAGTGTTGACTTGGCAGTAGCAACCACTCGACGAAACTCCGGATCGGCAGCAATCTCGACTATTAACTTTCTCGCCTCGCTGTCTTTTGCTGGCGGACGTCGAGTCCAGAGGATCACACTGTCCGAATGCGAATCGCCCGAGGCAACGCCCTGAGGATACAGATCGCGCCGCTCGCGCCACTGAATGCTTGACGCATGTGTGTAAGCCGATCGGAATGCGAGCGAAGCGCCGAATGATGCGGCCAGTTCGATGAACTTACGTCGTGATATAGACATGGGATTTTTCTATAGGTACTCGCTGCACTTAAGTGATATAAGGTCCGACACTCTTATCACACTTTTCAGGAGGATTCCCAATGCTCACACGCGTCGTCGCAACTTCTCTGCGCTGTCTAACATTAATGGCCGTTTTGTGCGGGCTTTCAGTCACACTTTATGCGGCCCCGAAAACCGGATTCACTTCGTTCATTGTCGGCAATCCCGCCGACGCGCAACCGTCTCAGTCGCTGAGTCCCGGGCTGGTTCTGATGGGTGGTGGGACAGACGTCGATGCTGCGTTTCAATGGATGTGCGGGCGCGCCGGCGGCGGCGACTTCGTCGTCATCCGCACGACCGGTACGGACGCTTACAATCCGTACATTCAACAACTCTGTCCGCAGATGGATTCAGTTGAAACGATCATCATCACGAGCGTGACTGGGGCAAACTCTGCGTACGTCAGCAGTCAGATTCAAAACGCGGAAGCACTTTGGATTGCGGGTGGCGACCAGTCAACCTATGTTGCGTTATGGCGCGGCACCGCAGTGCAGACTGGAGTGAATTTTCTGATCAACTCCAAGCAGGCGCCGGTTGGCGGAACAAGTGCAGGACTGGCGGTACTCAGTCAGTTTATTTACACGGGCGCTCTCGGATCGGTGACGTCGAGTCAGGCGTTGGCCAATCCTTTTCATCGTTACGTCACACTCGATCGAGACCTGTTTCAATCTCCATTGGGAGTAAGCAAACTTTACGACTCGCATTTTGTGACGCGCGATCGAATGGGAAGATCGCTCACCTTTTTGGCGCGCATCGTGAATAACGGTTGGGCCGCGCAACCCCGCGGGATCGGAATTGACGAGGAGACGGCGTTACTGGTGTTGCCGACCGGCGCAGCTACGATGGTCGGCACGGGCGCAGCATATTTCCTTCAGGCGCCTGGGCCAGCTCAGGTCCTCGCTGACAGAACGCCTTTGACCTATCTCAACATCGGCGTCTACAAGTTGCCGCAAGGCGGCACTTTCAACTTATCGACCTGGACAGGCACCGGCGGAGTCGCCTACACGTTAAACGTAAACAACGGCTCGGTGACGTCAACGCAGGCCGGCGGAAATATTTATTAGGAACGTCTCGGACTTTGTTTTGTGCGTGGTCCAGGGGCGACGCGCTACGCGCTTGCCCCTGGCTATGATATTGCGCGCCTTTGGCGCTGTCTCAGAATCCGGACGGTGTTCTAATAAAACACTGTCAGAATCCGAACACGTTCGCCACTCGCCTGCTGAGATCGTCCGCAGTTGTCGTGGTGTCGACCTCAATGGCGTGCAACCCGAGACGTGCCGTTTCATCGCGTAGGATGTCCGTGAACATCCGATCGCGTTCGAGCAGGTTGCGCAAAGCCGTTTGCGGATTACTGGTCCTGGCGAGAAATCCCCATGCTGATCCACCTCGACTCTCGACCACTGCCTGACGGAAGCCAAGCGTCGGGAGGAGCCAGACCGCATGACTGGGTACTGAGAGGAGAGGCTTGACGAGGTGTGGCAACAGCCGGAACCCCTCGACGATCATGCCGGGCTCGCGTGGGAGGCGAAGCAAATCTTCGATGATCAAGTTGAAGCCCTCGCCGCGGAACCAGTGAAACGTTTCGAGCATGGTTTTCGGAGATCGGTTCACCCAGCGCTGGTCCATGTCCATCGCCATGAACGCGTGCAGCAACGGGCCGTCTTCGGGCGAGCACCGGCGGGTGTGATCTGCCATCACGTCGTCGGTCGCATAGACACGTAGACCGTGCTGAGCGGCTATGCGACGAGCAATCGTCGATTTGCCCGCAGCGCTCCCGCCACCGATCCAGTAGACGTGTTGGAGTTGCTTCAATGCGCTACAGTTTCGCTACAAAGTAATCCAGCGAAAAACGATCGTCAGCGCGTGGCAGTAGAAAAACAAATAGCAGCAACGCCAGCCGCGGTATCACGTGAGTGTGAAATTCATAGAGAGGCTCTCTGAGCAAGTGTCCAAAGGTGACGACCGCAAGAACGAAGCCCAGAGCCACCAGCGACTCGCGAACACGAAGCCCTAAGATCACCAGCGCACCTGCGATAAGCTCGACGAAGGGAATGATCACACCCATCGCCCAAAGCGACCAGACCGGCAGAAAGGTGTCAGCGAATGGCAGAAAATATTTGCGAGCGTGATTGAGTGGTCCAAGCTGAAAGACCTTCATTACTCCGGCCATGAAGAAGATCAACCCGAGAACGAGGCGTGCAAACAGAATGGCCCATGCTCGGTCGATATCGGCAGTTGGTTTTGTCAGTTCCTGCTGACTCATATCGTTCCTCCTGCTATCGCGAGCTTGCCACATGTCGAAGCAGCTCGTCGGGAATGTTGGATCCTGTCACCAGCAATACAACACTACGACCTGCATAAGCAGCTTGGTCCTGAAGATACGCAGCGAGCGCCGCCGCGCCGGCGGGTTCTGCAACTACATGCTCATCGAAAAGAAGCGTGCGAATACCGCCAAGTAGTTCATCTTCCGACACCAGACTTACTGCATCCACCAACTCACGTATCGCACGAACATTCGGCGCGAGTGGAACGTAGGTCGCTAAGCCGTCCGCAATCGTATTGCACGTCTCAGTTGTGACCACACGATCTTCCTGCCATGATCGAACATACGATGGTGCTTGCGCAGCCTGTACACCTACGATTTTAACTCCGTGAAACGCACGTTTTGCTTCACTCGCCACGCCTCGGACCAGCGCAGTGTCACCCATCGGTACGATGATCACGTCCGGCGCCGGCAGCTCGTCCAGAATTTCAGCGGCAATTGTCGCGGTGCCGGCCGGGACCAACTCATCGCTGGCGTCATTCAGAAAATAGTAGTTATGTTCTTCAGCGTATGCTGCGGCCGCGTTTCCCAATGACTCTGGTTTCCACTCAACCTCCTCGATGTTTGCACCGAGTGCAACAATACGCGCGCGCTTGATCGGGTTTGGGGATTGCGGCAGGATGATCGTTGCGGGAAGTTTTGCGAGACGTGCGGCGTAAGCGACTGCGGCGCCATGATTGCCGGTGCTCGCAGCAACGACGCCTTTTATCGATCGCTGCTGGAGAGTCGTCATCAAAGCGTAGATCGCGCCGCGTGGTTTGAACGATCCGGTCGGCAGATCAGTCTCGAGTTTCAGGTAAATGTGAGTATCTGTCTCGCGGCCGATTCGCTCGGCCGGCACTAACCGCGTCGGCCGCAGAAACCGCCGCAACAGTTCGCGTGCATCATTCACTTGTTCACTGGTCGGAATCATTCTTGAGGCATTGTGAGATGACTCATCGTATCTGTAAAGTGACTTCTCGATTTATCCTCGTGGCCGTGAGCCTGCTCGTATTCATTACGTGCCCGGCAGCACAGTCTCCCGGCATCGACACCAAACTGGCTAAACAATATTTCCAGCAACTCAAGCAGACTTCTGATCGTGACCGTGGTAAGACCTGGGGCTTAACTTTGTATGGTCCAGTCATGTTTGTCGATCCGCGAACCGGCAACATTGTCGCCAATCAAGCAGATCTCGAACATAAGCTGGTGCCGCAGGATGGAGTCTTTACCGGCAAACTTCCCAGCGAGATCAGTCCGGCAAATACGGCAATCGACTGGGCCGGCGTCCATTGGACCATGGTGATGTGGCCCGTTGCGGAATTCCGCCAGGCTCGCGAACGGTTGTTACTACACGAGTGCTTCCATCGCCTACAGGAGAAACTCGGATTACCTGCGCGCGATGCAGTGAATGCACATCTCGACACTCTCAACGGTCGTATCTGGATACAGATGGAGTGGAGAGCACTGGAGCGCGCATTACGCCAGACCGGAGTTGCACGAACCACGGCGATCGCTGATGCGCTGCTCTTCCGCGCTTATCGCCGCACACTGTTTCCAGACTCCGCCAAAAACGAAAACGCGCTGGAGCTGAATGAAGGACTGGCGGAGTATACAGGCGTGAAATTAAGTTCGGCAGATTCGCAGGAAGCCGCGGTGCGCGCCGATCTCATTCTTCGCCAGGCGCGCAACAATCCCACGTTTGCCCGCTCGTTTGCGTACATCTCAGGCCCGGCGTACGGCGCTTTACTCGATCTCAGTGGCAAGCCATGGCGTGTTAGGGTGAAGCCCGCTACTGATCTCGGACAACTGCTACAACAGCGATACGGAGTTCGAATGCGCGTGTCGGAAGCAGCCGCACATGCCGCTGTATCGCGTTACGAAGGTGAGGAGATCGTTACAATTGAGACTCAGCAGGAACAGAGACGCACACAGCAAATCGCAGAGGCAAGAAAGAAATTCCTGGATGGACCTGTACTGATACTGTCTTTAACAGCAGACGTACATTACAGCTACGACCCAAATAATGTGATCGGCATTGACGCAAACAACACCGTATATCCGACCATGCGGTTAGTGGATGCCTGGGGCGTTCTAACCGTAAGCAATGGCGCATGGCTCGAACGTGATGCAACAGGGCACCTCGTCCGCGCTCGCGTGCCTGCGCCACCAGACCTCTCCGCCCGCCCGTGGAAAGGGGAAGGCTGGTCCTTAGAACTAACGAACGGCTGGGAAGTGGTTACAGGCGATAGATCTGGAGACGTTAGGATTAGAAAGTTATGAAGCATTAAGCTCGCAGTTGTTTGTCTCAACGTTGCGTCCCTACTAACGACCAGTTCCGCTTCCTGTCCTACTCTACATTGAAATCGAAATCACTGGTGCTTGGGGTCGCAGCGCCAACGGCGCGAGATATGATAGCCAGGGGCAAGCGCGAAGCGCGTCGCCCCTGGATCGCGCGTAACCCCTCTGCGTAGAGCCCTGAAAGGGCGAAATAGAATGTTGGTGTTCAATTCGATCCGAGTGTATGCTGGCGGGCGTTTTACAAACCTCACAATCAGAAAGCGAGACCAGACATGCCTCAATCCTTGTCGTCAATCCTCATCCATCTCATTTTCAGCACCAAAAATCGCGAACCATTTCTGACGCCCGAAATTGACGCCGAACTCTATCCTTATATGGCTGCAATTTTTAAGGCCCTGAACTCGCCAGCGCTTCCGTCTATTTTTGGGTCGTCGGTCCAGGGGCGACGCGCTCCGCTGTGCTACGCGCTTGCCCCTGGCTATCATATTGCGCGCCTTCGGCGCTAAAGCCCGTTACACATGTCTGGTCCAAGAATGCATTGAACGCCACAGGCGGAATTATGTACTAACCGATCCAGTACGATCCCAGATATTTGAGGCGAAGCTCTGTGAACGCGAAAACCACGTTGACAAAGCCGCTAACTCGACCTATTATATCGCCTGCTGATATATCGTGCGATGATATATCTCGAAAATTCAACATGGCGAAGGAAAAACCCAATCCGGAGAAGCTGCTGCCACTGACTTCGTCGGTGTTTCATATTCTGCTGGCACTCTCCGACGGCGATCTGCACGGTTACGGAATCATGCAGGAGGTTGCGGAGCATACCGGCGGCCAAATCCGACTTGGACCAGGCACTCTCTATGGCGCGATCAAGCGACTGCTCGGCAACGGCTTGATCGTCGAGACCGACGAGCGCCCCGACCCCGAGATGGACGACGAACGTCGTCGTTATTACCGCTTGACCGACTTCGGGCAGCAAGTCTTGAAAGCGGAAGTGCAACGTATCTCCAGGCTGGTTTCTGTCGCACAACGTAAACGCCTGCTCCCGAAACGTACCTGAGTTTCTTATGTCGCTTTCGAAACGAATATTTCGACTCATGCTCCGCGCGTATCCGCGAGAATTCCGACTCGAGTACGGATCTGACATGACACAACTTTTTCGTGATTGTTACCGCGACATTCAACGGACCGGTTTGATAAGTGCGATCGCTTTTTGGCGGCGCATGATTTTGGACGTAATTCGAACCGCCCCGTTGGAGCGGTGGGAAGCGTTAGAAAGGCGCTACAAAACTATGAAGAACCTGAAAGGCGATTTGATCGGGTTGGTTGCGTGCGTGGCGATTCTCATCGCCACCTTTCTCCTGTTCGGTTATGGCCGCAGACATGAAGTCGGAACGATCTTGATGTTTGCCCTCGACGCCATCGTCACAGCCGGTGTCATAAGTAACTTAATAATCTTCCCGCTCGTGATGGCGACGCGTTTGTCAGCCTTCCGCACTGCGTTGTGGACTCTACTCTTAGTCAATGGAGCCCTCTTGCTCATTGCGACGTTGATTGGTAACCGCGCCGATCCGGGGTTCAACTTCTCCGCGGTCTTCGCTGCGTATGTCATAAGTTTTGTCTTTTGGCTAACTTTTCATTGGCTGCGGTCGCAAATGAGTCCTCAACTCAGTTAGACTCGCACAATGAAATATTTCTTTTTGCTGGTTGCGATTTCTTCGCTGCTATCGCCTATCGCGTCGTACGCCAAAATCACGAACACGAATGAACTGATCGCGGCCATGCAGAAGCAGTATGGCAAGTCGTGGTACAAAACTGCCACCTTCGTTCAGGAAACAACGAATATCCAACCCGACGGAACCTCCAAAGTCGAAACCTGGTACGAAGCGATGTCAGTGCCCGGCAGTTTGCGTATCGACTTCACACCAACAAGTGAGGGCAACGGAATCCTGTTCACCGGTGGAAAAATTTTTGTTTTCAAAAACGGCAAGGTCGACACAGAGCGCCCTTTCGAACATCCGCTACTCATTCTGGGATTCGACATCTATCGCTCACCGGCCACTGAGGTGATCACGAAATTACAGGCACTGAAATTCGATCTCTCACAATTCAGGGAAGACACGTGGCAGGGACGGCCGGTCTACGTTGTTGGCGCCAAAGCGGGCGACCTGCATTCGCCGCAATTCTGGATCGATCAGAAGAATCTTTACTTTGTCAGAATGCTTCGTCCTGCAGGTAAGGATGGGGCACAAACGCAGGAGACCCAGTTCAACAAGTATCAGAAACTCGGCGGTGGCTGGATTGCGCCTGAAGTGATCTTCATGGTCGATGGCAAAGTTTTGACAACTGAAAAGTACTCTGAGATGCGCGCCGACGTTGAACTCGATCCGAAACTATTCGATCCGCAGTTCTGGACCACAGTCCACTGGAAAGAGTAAACGCTACGGCTGCCAGTAATCCGGACTTTCTTTCATATTCGCATCGGGGCGTTCCATCCAACGTTCAGGACGGTGCAATTTGATGAAGCCGAATTGCTCGTATAGTCCATGTGCGTCTTTAGTCGCCAAGACCCAGCGGCGAAATCCCTGTAACTCGGGATGAGCAATGATGACTTCCATGAGCCACTTTGATAACCCGCGCCCGCGGTGTTCCGGCACTATGAAAACATCAGCGACCCAGGCGAACGTGGCGTAGTCTGTTACGATTCGCGTGAATCCCACCTGCTCGGCGCCATGGTATAAGCCAAACGCCATTGAGTTTTCGATCGAGCGTTGCACAACATCGCGCGCCCGACCGCTTCCCCAATATGAATGATTGCAGATGTAGTCGTGAATAAGACCTATGTCCAGACGGGAACGATCGGTGCTGATCGTATATTCACCGCGTTGCCAAATATTGTGCTCTTGAAGTGAATTCAATTTCATAACTTTGACTCTGATTATATTGGCTCATCAAAAATGACGTAAATCCAGAACGACTCTGTAACTCTTTCATTGCAAGCTTCAGACATGAAGAGTCGCATAGTCTTTACGTTCCTGACATTCTGCCTGTTCCTCGCAGGCTGTGGTCGACAAAGCACGACAAATAATGCACAGGTAGCTGCTCTCTTCCGCGCGACGCGTGAAGGCAACACTGACATGGTGAGGTCGTTAACATCCGCGCCAGGCGTCGATGTTAACGCCACGGACCAGACAGGAAGCACGCCGCTGCTTGAAGCTGCTCGTTACGGTCATGACGACATCTGCCGCATCTTGATTGCGGCCGGCGCGAACCTCAAATCAAAGGACAAAGACGGCAAAACCGCGCTGCAACTAGCGATTCAGGGCAATCACGATGAGGTAGTGCGAGTTCTTAAGCAGGCCGGCGCAAGCGAATAGTCGCGGCCAATAAACAGTCCCCTCATGTTCTAGCCGACGTCGTAATCAATAGAACCGCTTCTGCGTGGGCTTGGCGCGACCAGCACTGCCAAGGCCGCGGGACGCAGCGCCAAAGGCGCGGGATATGAAAGCCAGGGGCAAGTGCGAAGCGAGCGGAGCACGTCGCCCCTGGTAACAAAAATTAGAAAAAATCACCAGCCCTGGGCGTAATTACGTTGAATGGCGAGTGGACCAGTCGTCCAGCGGCTCTGGTAAACCGTCGCAAATGACTCTGACTGTGATTTGTTCCTTCCACGAATCTTCGGACATGCGAGGAAATCATGGCAGGCGCAGATTCTGAGACTGTACCTCAAGAATGATGCGTTGCGCTTGGATAAGGTCAGTACCGGGAGCGATAGCAACCGGGTTGTTGATCGGCGTGCGATATAGCTCTTGGTCTTGGACCAGGATGGCTGACCCACCCGCTATCGCAGGTGGTACTGACCGCTTCCAACATAAGACACAAAAGCGAAAATTTATGTGCTATGGTGGCTGCTACGCCTCCAAAAAGAAGCGGGCCGACTTGTGCAGGAACACAAAGCCGACCCTGTACCATCAACCTTCACAAGAAAGGATGACGATCATGACTACTCATGTTAGCGCACCTGCGCTCGAAGAAACACCTCACGTAAGCGATGCTCTCAGACGTCACGCTCAATCAGTTATAAACAATAGATCGATCGATCCCCAATGGCGAAACATTATCCGTTACGCTTTGGAGATCAATGATCCGTGGCTCCCTGACCTCGTGCGCCGAGCCGAAGCAGGCGAAATGATCATCGACACGTTCGACTTCTCCCAAACACTTGAAACTGGCGAAGCTTGTTCGAGTGAAGAAAAAATCGAAGTACTGGCAGAAATTATCTGCGCCGCTGGTGATGAACCTGCGGCCGCACTCCTCGTGCTCATGGCAACGCTCGAACACTCCTCTCAGCCGAAGCTACTCGCAAACACGGTGAAGCATTTTGCTTTCACATGCTGTGGTGAGTCGAACCTGTATGGAATGGTTGACGCTCAGATTGCGATAGTCGAATGCGAGTTGTTGGCGCGCAACACGCTTACCTCTTGAACTCTGAGGGGTAACTGTGGGGGCAGCCCTGCGCCACCCCTACAGTTACCTTCAAACACAAAGTCGATTCAGGCGCGAACTTTGAGGAGCAGCTTACAACTCGCGAGCACCGGCCTTTTGTGAAGTCAAAAACTCGGTTTTCGATGATGCTGAATGTTATCCAGCATACGGCTCTGCTCTTTGGCAATTTCGGTTTGTTTCTTGGCTTCGGTAGCCAAGGTTAGTCTTGACTCCATTTGCTCGTCAATGAGTAATGCAAGGTTTGACTCCGTTACTTTTTGCAGACTTCGCACTGAATTTTCGACCGTCACTCCGAGCCTATTTACCGCATCTCCAAGACTCTGAAAGCCGACTATGAACACATCTCTGGTACGTCGATGCTCCCAGATATTCGCAAACTCAAAGTTGGTCTGCCCAAGACGGACGAGGCGTCGAAATTCGTTTGTTATCGGCATAGGATCTGGAAAAGTTTCAACCCTAATCGGGAATCCAGGGAAGTTGTGATGCCTATTCTTTAAGGTTGAATAATACTTAGAGGCGCTCTGCGTAATATGTTGTGTGGTCCGGCTGAACGATGCTAGATCTTTCGCCACTTGTTCAATAGCATCCCAAAACGGACTATATGCGTGATCTGTATAGTCGTTCTCCGCCCGAGTTAATTCCGTAGCAGAATTTGCCAGCCATTGAGGAAGTCTCGACGCCTCTTCTACAGAAGACGTTAAGAGATTGGTTAGTTCAGACGTTAACCTCTGAGCTTCTCTTTTGCTATTCTCCACGTCTCGTTTGTACGCTTCTTCGGCTGATCGTTTGCGCCTCTGATAGTCGTTGTTTCGTTCTTCCCGAATCCACCATTTCAGGTTAGTTGTCCTCCGTTTCTCGATCTGCCGAGCCGTAACCGGTATTCCAATTACGGAGAATAGGCAGAACATAACGAAGATCGGTACTGGCCGATCGCCCAAAATCGTCTCGTCGACTAGTTCAGTTGATATAGCAAGAAACAACAAACAGGCAGTGATCAAAGCTCCAACAAACAAACCGATAGCTACAGCGGTTCCGCTCCATCCGCTAGCATCCTTCTGTTGCGCTTTTGTCAAAACGATAGGTGAAGAGTCTGGAAGCACTTCCGATTTCACGACGGCGGTGGGAAAGACGCGATAATTAAATTGTTTGCTCATGCAGATTATTCTCGTAGGTTGTGAAGAATATTTGGTGGCCTTATTTTGACGCATCAAGAGTGAGTCTCTTAGCTAAAAGTCAAATCGGTTACAGCTTATGCTTATTGAGAATGAAGACGATTTGTGCTGATGGTTCCTTTTACCGTCTTCATCACTGTATGTCCAGGTCTTGCATCAGGTGCCACATCTACCCTATCCGCACCCACTAGACAATCAATTCCGCTGTCTCCGGAGAATCTGCGTAGAATAACAGTACATTTCAGTCTACTCATTCCGCAGCGCCGTGGTCGGATCTAATCCCGCTGCTCTCAGCGCCGGGAGCCATGAGGCCAGGAATGCGATGACAAAGAAGAGCACGGCGACTGAGACGAACGTCACCGGGTCCGTAGGCCTGACCTCGACCAGCATGCTCGCAAGTATGCGCGTGAATGCGAGCGATGCGATCAGACCTATGACGATGCCGATGGCGCTGAGGTAAATTCCCTTCCCTACCATCAAACGGAAGATGCGTGATGGAGCGGCGCCCAAAGCCATGCGCACTCCGATCTCTGCGGTGCGTTGGCGGACCGACGTAGCGAGGACACCATACAAACCTACACCCGCGAGCAGCGCTGCGATCGTTGAGAAGACTCCGATCAGCAACAACGAAAACCTCGTCTGCGCCTGTGCCTTCGTCACGAGTGAGTCCATCGGCTGCAACTGGTTGATAAACGTCTCCTTGCCCATGCCACGAACAACTTCGCGCACCGAGTTTGCCAGCGCCGACGGATCGCCATCCGTTCGCAGCGCCCACCACGAAGCAACCCCGTGATTCACATACCCATCGGTGACGTACAGTTGTTCACGGCCCGGTTCGACCAGAGATGAGTTGCGCTGATGGGCCACCACACCAATGATCTCGCCCCACTGCGCCTCAGGCGTGCGCACGCGAAACAGTATTCGCTTGCCCACCGCAGACTCGTTTGGAAATGCCTTCGCCGCCAGTGCTTGATCGACTATGAGCAGGTTCCGATCAGGCTTGCTGTCGTCTTCGGTAAAAGTCCGTCCTTCGAGAAGCTTCGTACCCATCGCCTCGAAATAGCCGGGTAGAACGATCTGAAGATCGGCAGCTTGAAACTTACTCGGATCACCTTGTGCTTCGGCGCCTCCCCAACGCACCGGACTAAACCCGCCGGCGAGTGGCAATGGAAACGACGCAGTAGCACTGTTCACACCCGGGATCGCCTTGAGTTGCTCGCGAAGCTGACGTTTGTAGGTTTCCCTTTCCTGAGGTGTTGTACCGATGTTGCCGAGCAGTTGAAACGTCAGCAGCCCGCGCGGATCAAAGCCCATATTCACACGTTGAATGTTAAGGAAAGTGCGAAACATCAAACCCGAACCAATCAAGAGTACAAATGCAAGCGCAACTTCCACGACTACCACAGCATTACGCAGTCCGGCAGCGCCGAGCGCACCGCTACGCCCAACAGCGCGTAACGTTTCCATGAGGTTTGGTTTGGCAGTGCGAAGCGCCGGAATTGCACCAAAGAGCACGGCAGACAACAATCCCGCCAGTATCGCAAACGCCAACACCTTCCAATCAATCCCGATCGCATTCAGACGAGGCAAATTCTCAGGCGCGATCAAGAGCAGTTGGCGAATGCCAAAATAAGCAAGGCCCACGCCGATGAGTGTTCCGAGCGCCGCAATTACGATCGCCTCGGCAAGTGTTTGCCGAACTAACTGCCACCAACCCGCGCCCAACGCTGCACGAACTGCGAGCTCTCGTTCACGCGATGAAGCTCTCACGAGCATCAGGTTCGCGACATTCGCACACGCTATCAACAGCAGGAAAACGACTGAACCCATGAGCGCGAGAATCGTGGGTCGAACTTCGTCCACCAGATGCTGCTT
>Ga0068859_100001605_pt1 | contig 23098 bp, 12 predicted proteins | sample KBSSwiS22_FD_66585 | JGI IMG/M metagenome (GOLD analysis project Ga0068859, IMG submission 66585) | Switchgrass rhizosphere microbial communities from Kellogg Biological Station, Michigan, USA - KBS Switchgrass S2-2 | ecosystem: Host-associated > Plants > Roots > Rhizosphere > Soil ...
GTTCGATATTGATAAGCACGCCCGGCGTTACTCTCGCCCTGGTACCAGATGGCACCGCGAATCGCAAACATCACGAGCGGCGCAATCATCGCGTTGTAAAGTACGCTCGGATTGTTCTGGTTACTGACGCCAACCGCTTCCGGACGCGAGCCCCAATCGGGATGCTTCGGCTCGAGCGCCTGCTCGACTTTGTAATCCCAAACTCCGCCCAACGCGATCGTCTCTGCACCGCCTGGTCCAATTGAGAAAACGCCGCCGCGACTAAACCCGCCCTCCCCCGCGCTGTCGAACACGCGCACCGCGATCACGTTTCGTCCTGCGCGTACCAGCGAGCCGGGTACGACGTACTTACGTGGGACCATGTAACTATTCGGCGTCTCTCTGCCCGTCGCACCGACTTTTGTGCCGTTAAAGTAGGTGGTGTCCTGGTCGTCGATCGGTGGAAGATTCAGAACCAGATCTTTACCGGCCCACGACGCAGGCAGTTCCAACTCTTTACGAAACCAGACTGCGCCATCGATGAGCAGTCCCGCAGTCTCAAATTGTTTGGGAAGATCCATTTTGGACCAGTCTGCCATCGATGCTTTGGGGTCTGCATAGCCCAACGCCTCGCCTTTGTTGCCGGTGTCGATGTAGAGATTCTTCTCCTCCCATTCGGCGAGTGCACGCGCGTAAGCTTCTTTCGCCTGCGGCAACGCGTTCAGGCTGCTTTCGTATTTGTCGAGGATAGGCTTGAGTTCGGGTGATGAGAGGAGTGCTTCGTGCCTGGTCCATGCTTCAGCGGGTGTGCCACCCCAGGAGCTGTTAATCAGTCCGATAGGAACTTTCAGTTGTTGATAAAGCTCGCGTCCAAAGAAGTATCCGACGGCTGAGAAGTGCGCGGCGGCGTCAGGTGTGGTGACGACCCAGTGTCCTTCGAGATCCGCGAGCGGCGTTGTCGAGGTGTTTTTCGTTACCGTGAATAATCTGATTTCAGGGTAGTTTGCCTGCGCGACTGCCTCAGCGCCGCCGATCGTGTTGACGAGTGGCCATTCCATGTTTGACTGGCCTGAGCAAAGCCAGACCTCGCCGGCGAGAACGTTCTTGATTGTCAGAACATTATCGCCTTTGACAGTTAGCTCGAGTGGTCCGCCCGCTTTTAAGGGATCGAGCCAAACCTGCCAGTGGCCCTGGGGATCTGCGACCGTGCTGGCGGATTTGTCCTTTACGGTAACGATGACACGCTCGCCGGGCCTGGCGTTTCCCCAGATGCGGACCTTGACTCCCTGCTGGAGCACCATGTTGTCGCCGATGATTGCGGGCAGCCGTACTTCGGCGTTTACGACGCTGAAAACCATCAGCACCAGAATCACTGTGAAGATGTTTGTTGTATGACCGGACATAAGTGGTGACGCTGATTTTGCCACAAAAACGCACATAAGGTACAAAATAATTAAGCATTATTTGTTTGTGCCTTTTGTGCCTTTTTGTGGCTAACCGAGGCGGTAGTCGAAGATGAAGCGACCGATTTGGATAGTGCCGCGGCCGCCATTGGCGGGTTGAATTAAGAGGGCGCGAACCATCGAGCTCTTGCGATTGCGGAATGCCTCAACCTCGCCAACCGTGTCGCCACTCGACGCACGATAAAACGTCACCGTAATACTGTCGGGCGTCCTCCGCTGGTAACCAACAACGTACTCACCCGCCGAGAGGGAAAAATCACCGACCTGCAACGGCACCTGCGCGATGAAGAAATGCGAATACTTTCCCTCCGCGGAATACCCAGCAGTGATCATCACCACACCGGCGATAAATTTCCCTTGTCCATCAGTCACACCCGATGCCGTGCGAAACTCAGTCTCAATGTTCTCCTTGATCACCGGAGCGCGCGCCGGTATCACTTTTCTCAACTCGGGTTCGGAAGCAGCGCGCCAGCCGGCCGCAACGCATACCGTCCAGCCCAGCAATAACAAGCATAACGCGTTCGCAAGTTTCCTTTTCATCACTCCTCCCATGATTACATGACTTTCTCGGAATGTTAAAGTATCGACAGACAAATGCATCGTTTAAGACACCTCCGAGTCGCCGCACTCCTTCTGCTCCTCGCCGGCACTCGCGCTCCTGCTTTAGATCCAAACCGGCATCTGAAAGAGTTTGGTCATCAGGCGTGGCTCACGGAAAACGGATTACCGCAGAACACCGCCCAGTCGATAGTGCAAACGCAGGATGGCTATCTCTGGATCGGAACGCAGGAAGGTCTCGCTCGTTTCGATGGGTTGAATTTCTTCGTCTTCGACAAAGAAAATACGCCCGCCTTCAAAAGTAATGACATTCGTTTTCTACACGAAGACAAACAAGGTCGTTTGTGGATCAGCACGTCCTACGGACTCGTCTGCCGGCACAACGCTCAGTTCACATCCTTTACAGTAAATGAAGGACTTCCAGACAACAGCGTTGGACCAATAGTAGAAGACACGAAGGGCAACGTCTGGATCGGAACTGCGGGTGGTCTATCACGTTTCGAAAACGGAAACTTCAAAACGTTTACCGCAGAGCAAGGCCTATCGAGAAACGTAATTCAGACATTGTGCGCCAGGGCAGATGGAAGCGTGCTGGTCGGAACTTCCGCCGGCATGCAATCGCTTAGGGACGATCATTTCAGTTCGTTCACACTACCTGACTATGTGAACGTCGCAAACATTACCGCCATCGCCGAGACCGAAGATCACACGGTGTGGTTTGGCACACTCGACGGGCTTGTCCTTGTCAATGGACCAAAGTCCATCCCGCTTACACTTTCCAACAATCGCATTAGCGCTTTGCGATTGGACCGCGCGGGCGCGTTGTGGGTGGCCACGTCCGGCGGCGTCGTGCGTGTAAAAAACGGGGCGGCTGAAACATTCAGCGCCGCCGATGGCTTATCAAGTAACCTGATTCTCTCAATCTACGAAGATCGAGAAGGGAGTATCTGGATTGGTACTGAGGCAGGCGGTCTGAATCTCCTCAAGAGCAAGAAGTTCAATACGTTTACCACCAAAGACGGATTGCCAAGCGATCTTGTGAAGGCGATTTACCAGGATCCGCAGGGAGGAATTTGGATCGGTTCGAATGGCGGCGGTCTGACACTCTTCAAGAACGGCAGCTTCACGACCTGGACCACGGGCGACGGCCTCTCGAGTGACGTGGTGCTTTCACTTGCAGGGGATGCAGACGGAACGATCTGGATCGGAACACCCGATGGACTAAACCGCTTCAAAGACGAAAAGTTTCAGACCTACACTTTTGCCGAAGGACTCTCGAACGATCTCGTCCGTTCGGTCCTCGTCGATCGCAACGGTGTTCTCTGGGCCGGCACGCGAGACGGTCTCAACAGTTTTCGCGACAACGAGTTTACGACCTACACCACTCATGACGGACTCGCAAACAATTTCATCGGCGCGATCTACGAAGACTCAAAAGGCAATCTCTGGGTGGGAACGCTCGGCGGCTTGAACAAAATCCAAGACGGGAAGTTTCAGACCTTCACCACCAAAGACGGTCTCTCCAGCAACACTGTTATCTCACTCTACGAAGATGCGTCTGGCGATCTGTGGATTGGGACCAATGGCGGCGGTCTAAACAGACTTCGCGACAACCAGTTTGTTTCGTTCACGAACACGCCGGACGTCATCTATCGCATACTCGAGGACAAACAACAGAACCTGTGGTGCAGTTCGAACAAGGGAATCTTTCGCGTCAACAAGAATGACCTCGATAATCCTGTCTTCTACGGACCAGCCGACGGCACCTTGACGCGCGAGTGCAGCGGCGGCGGTCATCCGGCAGGATGGAAGACGAGTGACGGGCGCATTTGGTTCGCAACTATCAAGGGGCTCGCCATCATCGATCCGGAGAACATCCCACTCAATACTTCGCCGCCACCGATCGCGATCGAACAACTCTTCGTCGATAACCAGTCAATACCGCTGACACAAAAAGTAACGCTCTTGCCGGGTGTCGCTCGGCTCGATTTTTATTACACGGCGCTGAGCTTTATCGCGCCCGAGAACGTGCGGTTCAAATATAAGCTCGAAGGTTTCGACGACAACTGGATCGATGGTGGCGGGCGGCGCGTCGCGTCGTATACAAACTTGCGACCGGGAAATTATAGGTTTCGTGTTATCGCGGCAAACAACGATGGCGTTTGGAATGAAACCGGCGCTGCTCTCGACTTCTACTTGCAGCCGCGCTTCTATCAGACTTACTGGTTCTATTTGCTTTGCGTTCTACTGTTGGCGTTAACGGCCTGGCAACTCTATCGACTGCGCGTCAGACGAATGGCACTTCAATTTCGCGCAGTACTCGCCGAGCGTAATCGGATCGCACGTGAAATTCACGACAATCTGGCCCAGGACATTCTCGGCATTTCCGTTCAGCTCGAACTGGTAGCGCGCTTGATGCCCGCGGCTGCCGAGACGGCGAAGGGCCATCTGGATCGCGCACGTATGCTGGTGCGAAACAGTATGACGGAGGCACGGCGCTACGTCTGGGATCTGCGCTCGCAGGAGTTGCAGAAGAAGGATTTACCCGCCGCACTCCGCGATACGACCAAACGACTGACGGCCCAAAGTAATGTGGAGACAGTTGTTGAAGTGGCCGGACTGATGCGGCCGTTGCCGGTCGAAGTCGAGACGAATCTGTTGCGTATCGGGCAGGAAGCAATCAACAATGCGGTGAAGCACGCGCGGGCAAACCGTATCGAAGTTGGGCTAAACTTCGATACGCGTAACGTGCGGCTGAGTGTTCGTGATAACGGGCGCGGTTTTGACAAGAACGAACAGATCGCCGATGGACACTTTGGTTTACTCGGAATGCGTGAACGCGCCGAACAGATTGGTGGTGTACTGTCGATCGACAGCGCACCCGAACGCGGAACTCAGATCGCCGTTGAGGTGCCGTTGAATGAGTAACAAGATTCGGATAATCGTGATCGACGACCAGGCGGTGGTGCGGCAGGGTTTTGTCTCGCTAATCAACACCGTCGCCGACATGGAAGTGATCGCTCAGGGAGTTAACGGTCAGCAGGCGATCGAGTTATATCGCGAGCATAAACCGGACATCGCCTTGATGGATCTGCGTATGCCGGTGCTGGGCGGCGTCGATGCCATTTCGAAGATCCGGCACGAATTTCCCGACGCGCGCATCATCGTGCTCACGACTTATGACGGCGACGAAGATATCTACCGTGCGCTGCAAGCCGGAGCGCAAGGGTACTTGCTGAAAGACATGTTTTTCGAAGAGCTTGAAGACGCGATTCGGAAGGTCCATGCCGGCGCGCGCAGCCTTCCGCCCGTGGTGGCAGAGCGTCTCGCCGAACGCATGGGCGGCTCTGAACTGACCGTGCGCGAGCTCGAGGTGCTTCAGGAAATTGTGAACGGCAAGAGTAACAAGGAGATCGCGAGCACCCTCCACATCAGCGAAGCGACCGTGAAGAGCCACATCAACAACATCCTCGGCAAGCTTGGGGTGACCGATCGAACCCAGGCCGCCACGCGCGCGCTCCAACGCGGGATAGTGCGTCTTTAGCCACGGATTACACAGATTAAATCCGGATTTTTATCCGTGTAATCTGTGGCTGGTTTTTATCCAACTAAAGTTGGAGTTTACAGGTAAACCAACAGGCCATGACAGGACGCCGGAAGACTGGTATTTTCCACAGCGTAGTAGCCAACTATCCGGTTCCGAGTTCAAGAATCAAGGCTTCTTCCCTACCACACTTGTTGCAGACCAAATAAGGGGTCTTGAACAAAGTTTAGCGAACTCGGAACCGGACTTCCCTTTTAAATCCCTACGGTTTAATCGTTACCATCACGGCGCCATGACCCGGCACTTTTGCGCTAAAGCTGCCGGTGAGTTTGCCAAGATCTTTGTGTGCCCAGAGATCTCTGACGTTCGCAGCAAGATGTGGCGGATAGCCGATGTCGGTCCATGAGACTGGGATCTCCGTCTCCTGCGCGCCGCGATTGAATAGCACGACTGCTCGGGCGCCGTCCGCGAGTTGCTTCGACCATACTTCACGATCGCCATCTCGTTTGACGCGACGCCCCTGCATTCCCAGCGGATCCTGATCGACCGCGATCACTTCCTTGTTGGTCAGGATTTCTTTCACTTCAGGCGACATGCTGCGCAGGTCGTTTCCAGCCATCAGAGGCGAGGCGAGGAGACACCATAAACTGAAATGGGAACGATACTCTGTTGTAGTCATGCCACCGTTGCCGACTTCCAGCATGTCCGGATCGTTCCAGTGACCCGGCCCGGCATACGATTCGAGGCCATCCTGAAGATCGAGAATATGGACCACGCCCATGCCGCCCCAATCGCGTTTGCAGTCCCAACAGTCCTGTATGTCGCCGGTCGTGCGCCAAAGGTTCCCGACATCTTTGGCCCACAGCCACGGTTTCGCTGTGCCCCACTCGCAGATACTGAAAACAATGGGCCGCCCTGCTTTCAGCAACGCATCTCGCATAATGGAATATGAAGCTGGCGCGTTCTGCGTGCCGGTCGAACACCAGTCGTACTTCAGATAATCAACGTCCCACGCCGCATATTGCCGCGCATCCTGAAACTCATATCCACGACTACCGGGGCGCTTCTGACACGTGAGTGTGCCGGCGTCTGAGTAAAGACCAAACTTCAGTCCTTTCGAATGAATGTAATCAGCCAGGGCCTTCATGCCGGAAGGAAATCGCTGCGGATCGGGGAGGACGTTTCCCTGCGCGTCGCGATCGACCTGCCAGCAGTCGTCGATGACGAGGTAGATGTAACCGGCGTCACGCATGCCGCTCGTCACCATCGCGTCCGCCATCTCCTTAATCAGCTTCTCACTGACGTTGCACGCGAACTTATTCCAACTGTTCCAGCCCATCGGCGGAGTCTTGGCGAGACCGTTATCGTGCGCGGTGACGGTGGTCCATGAGCAGGCGAAGAACAAGACAGCAGTGAGCAGCGTTTTCATATTTTTCACATCCAATGAATTGATCTCTGCGGTCTTTGCGGTCCTCTGCGATCTCTGCGTTAAGGATTATTTTTCAACGCAGAGATCGCAGAGATACGCAGAGGACCGCAGAGAAAGTCACGGTACTCGAATACTTTTTCTTAGTCTTGCGTCACTAGAAGAGCCACCGATTGTGATTTCGATCTGATCTTTTTCGACGATCCAGCGATCGGTCTCGGCATTCCAGTAAGCAAGACGCGAGAGGGGCACAGAGATCCTCACGATTTTCTCTTCCTGCGGAGCCAGGTGGACACGCGTAAAGCCTTTTAATTCTTTGAGCGGACGCGCAACTTTAGAATCGAGGTGTTTGACGTACAACTGCACCACCTCATCGCCTTCTCGCTGACCCGTATTTTTCAACGCGACGCTGACGTCGATACTCTCGCGACTTTGACTCACCTTCAGATCTCGATACGCGAACGTCGTGTAACTCAACCCGTAGCCGAACGGATACAGCGGCGTCTCGCGAAAGTACATGTAAGTTCTGCCGTGTCGTATGTCGTAATCCATCATCGGCGGCAGTTGCTCGAGTGACCTCGGCCATGTTTGGACGAGGCGGCCCGCGGGATTGTAGTCGCCGAAGATCACACTCGCGAGCGCCCGTCCTTCTTCCTGGCTGTTGAGCGCCATGTGCAGAATTGCAGGCACGTTTTCCTGCGTCCAATTAATCGCGTACGGAAAGCTCGACTTGAGCACCACTATCGTCTTCGGGTTCGCCTGGAAGACAGTCTTGATCAACTCTTCCTGCTCCAACGTTATCGACTGTCGATCCACTGCCTCGCGACCCTCACTCGGTACAGAAACTCGCGCCCACTGCGTGTCAAAGCCTCCGTTCGGATGATTCCCGACACAGACGATCGTCACGTCAGAGTCGTGTGCGATTCGCGCAGCCTCTGCGCTGTCAGCGCCGGTAGCATAGTTGACCTTCACTGCGGCGCCCACCGCACGCTTAATCCCTTCGAGCGGCGATATCGAGTACGGCGGTGTGCCGCTGTACCAATCGAGCAGGACTTCATTCGCACGTGGTCCAATCACCGCGATCGACTTCAACGATCCCGTATCGAGCGGCAAAAGATTCGCGGAGTTTTTCAGCAGCACGATCGATTCCTGCGCCGCGCGGAGTGCTACAGCATGGTGTTTATCAGTCAACCACGGATCGTTCCCCTCCTGCCCGATCGATGCATACGGCACGCGTGCCGGCGGATCGAGCAGCCCGAGCCGTATCATCACTCGGAAGTTACCGCGCAATGCACGATCGATGTCCGCTTCGGTTAGTAGACCTCTCTTCAGTGCACCTCTAACCGGATCGCGATAGTCGTCAAGAAACTGGCCGATACCGGCTTTGACGGATTCCGCCGCCGCAGTCTCAAAATCCGGATAATATTTATGAGCGGTAACGAGGTTGCGCATCGCGCCCGCGTCAGTGCAGATAATTCCATCCTGTCCCCACTGCTCGCGCGTGATCTTCTGCAACACCGGATTGATCGTCATCGGGACTTTGTTGACCGCGTTATATGCAGCCATGTAAGCGCGGGAACCGCCTTCCACGACACCCATGTAAAAAGGCAATGAGTAGTACTCGTGAAACAGTCGCTCATCAAAATCCGAACTCGATTTATCGCGATCGTTCTCGTTGCTGTTCGCGAGAAAGTGCTTCATCAGCGCAGCGGCTTGCCAGTATTTCGGATGATCACCCTGCACACCTTTCGTAAACGCAACCACCATCGTACCGTTGAAAAATGCGTCTTCGCCGTAGCATTCCTCGGTCCGGCCCCAGCGCGGATCGCGTCCGATATCGGCATTCGGCGATCTGATCACGATGCCGCCCTGAAGATATCTCGAACTCTGAAACACGTAACGGGCTTCGTAGCCTTCGACTTGTCCGGCCTGCTTCAACAGCTCCGCATCCCACGTTTCCCCAAGTCCGATTCCCTGTTGAAACGTCGTCGCGGGAATCGTCATCGGCCGGCCCCACTTTCCCGGACCACCCTGAGTCAGTCCATGAATGCCTTCGACGTGGCCGCTGCCTTTGATACCCAACCGCGGCACGCTCGGATTCGTGTCGAGACACTCGATCTTCTCGTCGATCGTCATCAACGAAAGAATGTTGTCGATGCGCTGCTCGATCGGGAGGTCCGGATTCTGAAATGGATATTGGGTCCGCGGGCCGGCGTTCGACACAAGTTCAGGAATGCAGAGCAGCAAGCTGATCAAGCAAATTAAGCCACAGATTTTCACGGATTAGTTACGGATTCCCTTCGACGACTTTGATGTACTTTCGGAGTGGCGGATTGGTCAACTTGTCAACCTTTCCACTCGGCCATTTGATCTCGATGCTATCGATCTTCGTCGCCGAACCGACGCCGAGAATCTCGCGCGGATCGTGCGACGAAAGATAACTGCCGCCCGCTGTCTTGAGCCGCTTGTATTTCACACCGCCCGCTTCCCACGTGATCATCGCACCGACAGCGCCCGGATTACTGCGCGTCGCGACGAGATTCAGACCAACCCAGTTGTTGCGATTGCCGCCTTCATTTCTCAACAGTACCGGAGCGTCGCCGTTATTGATGATCAGCACGTCGAGATCGCCGTCGTTGTCGTAATCGCCAACTGACAAACCACGCGCCGGCCAGTCTTTAGTGAACGCCGCGCCTGACGTCGCGCTGACGTTTTTGAACGAGCCATTTACGTTCTCAAACATCAACAACGGTTCCCTGTATTTAACTTTCAGCGATTGGACCTCAACCATGTCGTCTGGATGGCCATTCGCGAGGATCAGATCCGGATCGCCGTCGTTGTCGTAGTCGAAGAAACGCAATCCCCAGCCGCTCAGCAGACGCGTCGCTTGTCCAATCTCGCCCGGCTTGTCGATGAAGGTCAGGTCCTTCTGATTTTGATACAAGCTGAACAGTTCCTGATCGATGTTCGCGACGAACAAGTCCTGCCAACCATCGTTGTCGTAATCCGCGGCGTCGACACCCATTCCCGAGCGCGGCGCGCCCGAGTCGCTATAAGCGACACCGGACAGGAGGCCCGCTTCTTCAAACTTTCCCTTGCCTTTGTTAACGAAGAGAAAATTCGCGAGGGTGTCGTTCGCGACGAAGAGATCCATTAGCCCATCGTTGTTAACGTCAGTGGCAACTGCGCCAAACGATTTGCCGAGTGAAGCCGCGATGCCCGAGTCTTTACTGACGTCGAGAAACTTGCCGCCACCTTCGTTGTGAAATAAGAAGCTCGACCGCGGCTTGAAGACGCGCGGCACGCAGTAATAACGACGACCGACACGATTATCGCCGCAAAAGATCGTGCCGGTGCCGCTGTACTGCACGAAGCTGGAAACGAAGAGATCGAGCTTGCTGTCGTTATCGTAATCGAACCAGGTGGCGCAGGTGGACCAGTTGGGCGCCGCGACTCCGGCTTTGTCAGTTACGTTTGTAAACGTGCCGTTACCGTTGTTGTGAAAGAGAACATTGACGCCGTAGTTTGTTACGTAGAGATCCTGCCAGCCATCCCCATCGAAATCGGCTGCTGCGGCGCCCATGCCGAAGTTGCCCATCTGGCCGCACGCGACCCCCGCCTTTTCAGTTACGTCGGTAAAAGTGCCGTCGCCGTTGTTGCGATAGAGCGCATTCTTGATCGGAGTCTTGGGGGTGTAGAAATCAGATGGTCCACTGTTGACGAGATAGATGTCCATCCAGCCGTCGTTATCGAAGTCGAAGAAGAGACCGCCACCACCGCACGTCTCGGGAAGGTGTCGCAATTCGGAGCGGCCGTTATCGTGTGTCCATGTGATCTTGCTTTGTGACGAAGGCACTTCCACAAACGTCACTCGCGATGCCGGAGCCGGAGTCGACTGCGGCAAACTGAAGAGCAAGGCCAATATGGCAATTAAGCAAAAAAACTTCATCCGTTAATAATCCGTTCAATCTGTGGCCTAGTTGGGATACGCCTCCCCGGGCTTCACGACCCTTATGAAGTGATCCGTAAACTTAAAGTGCGCCGCCTTTATCTCCATCTTCGGCATGTGACACGAAGTGCAATCTTTGTCAGCGACTGGACAGCTCGTGCCACCACCGGCTTTCGCGTTCTTATCTCGGAGTGAATGACATTCGAGACAGCGCTTATCGTAGTAAGCAGCGTCCTCGCGCAGCGGCTCGTGCGGGTTGTGACAGGCCGTGCAACTTATGTTTCGATCGTCCGAGTAACACTTGCTGTGAAAAATGCGGTACGGCTGGAAGCGAACGTTATTGATTTCCATGCTCTGCAACAACGAAAACTCCTCCGCCCCACGATGACATGCTGCGCAAAACTGCTGTGTCAGCTCGTCGCCACTCATCAGACCGGGATTGAAGATCGACTTTGCCGGAGTATCGCCTGCTTTAACAGCCGCGATGTGTTGCCCGCCTGGTCCATGACAAGCCTCGCAACGGACTCCATGCGCAAGCTTTTCCAGACGTAGTTGCGAACCGCCTGCAACGGCACTCGTCGAATGACAACTGAAGCAACTCGCGACCTCGTTCGCAGACAGCAGACGACCGGCCGCATCCGCCAGTGACTTCGGCACTCCGCGCGGCGCGCCAATCGTGAAATCGAGTGCCTTCGGTTCGTTGTAAAAACTCACCAGGCTTTCGTAGAACTTTCCGTCGCGTTCGAGCACATAAGTCTGGCCCATCCTGCCTTGTCCCAAAGCATAAAGGATGGGGAAAGAGATCGTGTCCTTTCCGTCAGTTACCGAGTAAGAACTCTGCTTGCCGTTGCGTGTGATCTCATAAGTGTATGGACCAACGCTCATCTTCAGCTTTGGATTCTCGCTCAGGATTTTAGATTCGGCGACGGGCTCCATCGCCTGCGCCATTCCACTGTTGCCGGCCGAAGCGAAGATCTTTTTATGACACTCGCTACACGCCTGATCGCCGGCGAAAACAGTGTCGGCCGGAACTCGCCTCGGGTTCCAACGACGCACTGCGTTCATCTGCGCATTCGCTACAATGCCCAGTGCAATCACGACCGCGATTAGCAAGTATTTTTTAAACACGGATGACACGGATTACTGCGGATTTGGTTTTTCTTCAATTTGCCGCTTTTGGTTGTATTCGTCCTGAAGTTTCTTGAAGGTCTCGCGTTCGCGCGCTGCTTCCTCTTTGCGACCGGCGCGCGTGTATGCGCGTGCGAGAGCGAAGTGCATCTCGGGGCTCGCAGGCGCAAGTTTCACCCCTTCTTCCAATTCTTTGATGGCTCGATCGACCTGGTCCAAGTCGAGCAACACTCGGCCCAGCACGTTGCGTGCAGCATATAACTTCGGCGCGAGTTGCACCGCTTTTTCGGCCAGCGGCAACGCCTCGTTAAATTGATCTCGCTTCATATATTCAAACGCCATTTGCGTCATCGCCGCGAAATGATTCGGTGAGATCTCCAGCTCGCGCTTGAATTCTTTCAAGGCCCTGTCCGAGTCCTGCGACAACAGGTAGACACCAAACGCGTAATGAACATTCGGGTCGTTCGGATATTGAGACAGCAGCGTGTCGAAAGCTGCACGCGCCTGGTCCAGGCGACGTGCCGCCATGTTGTACCCAGCCTGTCCCGCGATTAACACTTTTTCTCGTTGAGCGGAAGGAATCTCATTCGGCAGGAAAGGCATTCGCAAGATCGTCAATCCAAAAGCCTCGATAACCTTGGGAGTTTCGTTTCCAAAACGCACGAACTCATTCAGTATGTCGTACGCATTCTCAAAGTATTCGAAACGGATATGAACGATTGCGGCGTGATACCGAACAACAGCAGCCAGCTCCGATTTGTCATTCACGCCCAGCGATCGTCCGCGCTGTAATGAAACTCCGGCACGTTCATATTCACCTGTCTGAAACTGGCACAAACCGAGCATTGCCCACGCCGGCCCTCTTTCGGGCTCGAGCGCGACGAGATTCTGAAAAGCGTCGCGAGCCTGCGCGTAAAGATCCTTTTGATAGAAGATCGCGCCAACGTACCACCAACCATCGGGCCACTTCGGTTTGATCTTTAAAGCTTCGCTATAGAGCGCGACTGCATCTTCGAAGCGCTCCGCTAAACGCGCTTCATCAGCCTGCTTCACGAAACGCTCAAACTGTACCTCGGCATTAACCTGGGGTTGAACGCTTCGTTGTTTTGGTTTCGCTTTACGTGTGGACTGCGCGAAGCTCGGAGCCGGACCCAACAACAACACGCAGAATAGTGAACAAGTCAGGAAGAGGGGCTTGCCCCCGCACTTGCGAAAGCGGGGGCAAGCCACCCTTCCTGACTTGTTCTTTTCTTGAATGATCAATTCCTCTCCGGTGGCTTGGCCTGTTGCTCGGCGTTCGACTTTTGGATTAGCGCCTTTTCCCGGTCGCCGTCTTCTTTGCGATTGAGCCGGTAATAAACTGATGCGAGCAGCACACGAGCTTCGACAAAATCGCCATGCTCCTTCAAAACACCCTCGAGCAACGGTAAGGCGTCTTTTGGTTTGCCGGCCGCCGCGTAAACCGCAGCGAGGTGATAACGAGCGTATTGCTCTCGCGGACGGAGTTGAATCGCGCGCTGCAAGTGACCGAGTGCTTCATCTAACTGTTTATCCTGTCGCAGCAACACGCCGAGATACAGATTTGCTTCGAAGTCGTTAGCGTTGGTCGCCAGTTCATTCTTGAACGCTATCTTCGCTTTTTCCGTATCACCCAAACGCATCAACACACGACCATACCAGGCCTGCACCGCCGGCAGTTTCGGATTCAACTCGATCGCACGCTGAGCTTCTTTAAGTGCCGCTTGCGCATCATCCGCCAGCAAAAGAATCGATGCCATCAGGAGATGCGCTTCGGGAGAATCCTCGTGACGAAACAATCGATCGATGATTGCCTGTCCTTTATCTAACTGGCCGTCACCGATGAGCGCGCTCCCAAGCAGGTAAGCAAGTGTACGGTTATCCGGATCTGCTTCAGCGACCGGCGAAAGCGATTGAATGACTTTTTTGTACTCGCCGAGACGCACCTGACAGTCAGCCAATACCAGACGCGCATTCATCAATTGAGGACTGTCCGGCGTCGCGGCAATGAATTTTTCCAACTCCGGCACTGCCTCCGCGAACAACGCAGCCTTGTAATAAGCGAGCGCGAGATTGAAGCGAATGGCAACATTTCCGTTGTCGATGATGAGGGCTCGTTTGTACTGCTCGATCGCGTCTTCGTAACGCCCGAGAGCGGAATACGCCGCGCCGAGATTTGAGCGGACATCAACGCGCGCCGGATACTTTTCGAGTATCGCGAGATAGGCGCGAACAGCGCCTTGCAGATCGCCGTTTTGATGGTGTTGAGTAGCGCGCTCAAACTCCTGATCGACCGCAGTTTGCTGCGCCGAAACCCGGACAGCCAACACCGTCCCCAGGGCAAAAATAGAAATCAGGACAACAGCTCCGCGCCGCATTTTTTCGACTGCCATTTAGGAAAGAGTATACAAGATTTGGCGGGGAATTTTCGCGAATGAACGCGGATTAATCGATGTTCAGGCGCACAAATATGTGGCATACTCAGGCATAAAAATGAAGTCGTTTCTGAGCCTTCTACTCACCGTCGCGATCGGTCTCCAGGCTGTCTCGCAAGAGCAGGACGATGTGATCCGTGTGCGCAGTAATGAAGTGCGGTTGGACGTTGTCGTGAAGGATAAAAAGGGACGGCCGATCCGGGATTTGAAGGCGGCGGATTTCGAGATACTTGAAGACGGAGTATCGCAGAAGATCGAGTCGTTTCGGTTTGTCTCGAGGGAAGCCGGTTCGGTTACCGCGGAGTCAAAAGACGGCAAATCACCGGCTGGTACCTCAACAACAACGACCGCGGCAGCGCGGCGATCCACACCGACAGTTACTGCTCTCGTCTTTGATCGACTCTCACCGGAAGCCCGAAAACTTGCTCGAAAAGCCGGTTTGGCTTACGCCCAGGAAGGCATGGGTAGTGGAAGTTATACCGGTGTGTTCGGAATCGATCAATCGCTGCGAACAGTTCAGTCATTCACTGACGACGCGCAACTGATTTCAGACGCAGTCGAACGAGCGACGGGCACTGCGACGTCCACCTATGCTTCAGGCGGCGTGAAGATGCGTGAGGGCAGAGACCGAAGCGTCGCGTTGGACCAGCAAATGCAGTCGTCGATGTCTGACGCTCAGGCGGCCGGTGCTGCGCAGAACAGTGCAGGCGCGTCCGCTGCCGGGGAAGCGGCCGGTCAGGCTGCTACTGAACAAAAGTTCCTCGAGATGCAGAATCAGATGATCGACCACTACGAGCGCCTGGAACGCGACCAGGAAGGCTTCGCCACCATCAACAGCCTGCTCGCAGTGATTAGCCCAATGCAGAACTTGCCGGGACGAAAAACGATTATCTTCTTTTCCGAAGGTCTGAAGCTGCCGCCCTCAGTGCAGCAGAAGTTTCCCGCCGTAATCAACGCCGCGAATCGCGCGAACGTCAGTATCTATTCAATCGATGCCGCCGGCTTGCGTACGGAAAGCGGAACGGCGGAAGCCGCTCGCGAACTCAATTCATTAGCGGCGGCACGTATGGCGCAACAAGGTCGCGGTAACGATCGAGGTAGCACCGGCCCTTACCTTAGATCGCTCGAGCGCAATGAAGATCTCCTGCGCTTCGATCCGCGTAGCGGTCTCGGCTCCCTTTCGGATCAAACCGGTGGCTTCCTGATTCACGACACCAATGATCTCGCATCGGGAATGCGTCGTATCGACGACGACATGAACGGTTATTACTTCCTCACTTACGTGCCGCAAAACAAAGAGTACGACGGACGCTTCCGGCGCATAAACGTTAAAGTGACGAAGCCGAATGTTGAAGTTCAATCGCGTCAGGGTTATTACGCGGTCGACTCCGCCGGTCAATTGCCGGTGCTCGATTACGAAGCGCCGGCGATCGCGGCCGCGAGAAACGGGAGAGGCAGTTCAAATCAAACTGTGTTGCACAGCAGCGCGCTCAGTTATCCGGCGCCTGGAAGAAACGGATTGACGTTGATTCTGGCCGAGGCGCCGATTTCCGCGTTCAAGTTTGCTCCGAACAGCGACTTTTCGATCGTGGCATTAATAAAGGACGAAACTGAGCGGGTAGTTCAAAAGCTGAGTCAACATTACGCTTTAACCGGCGCGGTCAAGGGAGACGTCCTTTTCTATCGTGAAGCGCAACTTTCGCCGGGGAAGTATAAGGTTCAATTAATCGCGTATGACGCTGCGACGGGTGACGTCAAAATCAACACCACGCCTTTAGAGATCGGCGGCGTCGATCAAACGAAACCGCGGATCAGCAGCGTGGCCGTACTGAAAAGGGCTGAGCGTCTAACGCCGGAAGAGCAGAAGCGCGATCGACCGCTGCGCTTTGGAGAGTTGCTTGTTTATCCGAATCTCGGTGAGCGGATCGATCGCAATACAACCAAACAGCTCGCGTACTTCTTCACTGCCTGGCCGGTAAAAGGCTCAACAAAACCGCTGCAAATGACTCTGGAAATCCTGCAGAATGGCCGTCAGCTTGGAACGACGACCGGGGACCTTCCGTCCGCTGACGAGCGCGGTGAAATCAAGTATGCCGGGTCGTTTGCGATCGATAAGTTTGCGCCGGGTGTTTACGAATTGAAGATCACAATAAACAACATCACTCGCTCTACGACTTTTGTGATCGAGTAAACAGAACAAGTCAGGAAGAGGGGCTCGCCCCCGCTGCTGCCAGAATTCAATTAACAGCGGGGGCGAGCCCCTCTTCCTGACTTGTTCTATTCTCTGGTTGTTATATCTTCTGACTTGTTCTAGCTGCGGTTCACTTTTTACTCGCGATCTGCTGTGCGAGATCCTTTGCTTCTTTTATAAACTCACCATGCGGAGCCATTTGAATGTATGCCTGGACGGATCGCGCTGCTTCAGCCAGTGCGCCACGATTCAGGTAGATGCGAGCGAGGTGATAGTGCGCCGCAACGCACTCATCTCCACCTATTATCAAAGCCCGCGTCAATTCACTTTCCGCAACGTCCAGATCGCCAAGCTCTAGTTTCGCAATTCCGATCCAGAGTCGTGCTACCGGACGCGTACTGTCGATCGCGATCGCCTGGTTTAATAACCCAATCGCTTCCGTGTAATTGTGCCGCTCAACCTGGACCAACCCCATGTTGAACTTCGCGTTGAAGTTTTTCGGATCGTTCGTCAGCACGATCTCAAAATGCTTCTGCGCCTCGTCGAGTTGTTTCAACTTCAGATACTGCGCACCCAGATCGTTACGCGCCGCGAGATACTCCGGATAAATCGTGAGCGCCTCCTGAAAGTAATTCGCAGCTTCCTGGAATTTACCTTTGCTCACCAACTTCAACCCGAGCTCGTATTGCTTCTTCGCAGCCGACGGAACTGATTGTCGTAACTCAGCCGCAGAAACAACCTTGCCCGCCGCACTACCACCGGGATCGTTCTTCGACCTGAGCTCCATCACCAAATCCACCGTCAGGCCACGGCCCAGTTCAACCCTGCGAGTTACCGGCTCAAAGTTGCCCTTTGGAAGATCGGCCTCGACAAAGTAAATACCTTCACTCAAATTTCTAATTTGGAATTCGCCGCTGCTGTTGGTGTAGAGAGTAGAGAGAATGCTCTGCTGGGTTCTTAAGGTGATGCGTGAATAGGTTTCCGCGGCAAATCCGGATGGAAGCGTAACGCGCCCGCGGATCACGGCGTTGTTCGTATCGGCGGTTTTGTACTTAGGTTCGACATCCTGAGCTTGAACACACACGACGAAGCCGCAAAAAAGCACACAGTACACAATGAACTTCACGCCTTTCATTGTGCATTGTGTGCCTCTTTGCGGCAACTTCTGAGTAAAGCTTAGAAATAAAACTTCAAGGCAAATTCGACTATTCGCCGGCCGTGCTTGTTCACGATCTTGCCGAAGTTATTGAGCGTGTCACTTCTGTCACCCGTTCTCCCATCCGTGTAGCGGAACCCACCAGTCGGGTCGCAGGCACTGGCGGTGTTCGTGCCGTTACCCGTAGGAACAGTGACGTGGCGCAAACATACAGTATCCAAAGCCAGGAAGATGTCGCTTGCCGTCAGGTTTACCGCCGTAGTGTCGAATCTTGTCGGATACGCCTGGTTGAAGACATTGAACAGCCCGGTTCGGAACTGGAGCTTCTTCGACTCTGTGATATTGAAGTTCTTGAAGAACGAGACGTCGAAGTTGCTGCGCCCCGGATACCGGATGTAGAACGGCGGTTGCGATGGTCCAGTATTTGGGAACGATGGGATCGCGAGTTTGCTGATGTCGAGTGTCTTGGCTCCTACGGCGGTACTGCCGTTGACCAGAGGATTTCCGAGATAGAGCGGCGTGACTGCGCCCAGGCTCGCGCCGGCATTGGTGCCGTTGAAGGCGTCTGAACCGTACCATCCCGTCGCCATGCCGGCGGTTGCAATATCGCCGGTGAACTTCAAACGAATCGGAGTTCCGCTCTGGACAGTCGTGATTCCGGAAACCTGCCATCCATTAAATATCCCTCTGGTTACAGCGTTCTCGAAATTACCGCGCGCAAGCCTCGGCACGGTCCAGTTGTACGAGAGATTGAATACGTGCGTGCGATCGAAAGGCAACACACCCCAACTTCTATTTCTCGTATCGATCGGATCGGCCCATGCTGCGCCGTCACTTTCGTTAGTCGCTACGGTTCCCAATGCTTTGCCAAAAGTGTATGTGGCAAAGTACTGGAGGTTCTTCCCGTTGTGGGTCAACGTTGCCTGCAGCGAGTGATAACTGGAAGTACCGGTGAACTGGTAGACACCGACTGAGTTGAACGCGTCGAATGGTCTGAATGTTCTCAGCACCGAGTTATCAAGAGCGACGCGATTTACCGGTATCGACAGATCAATGGAGTTAACCCCGGCAGCGGTCCCACTCAACGGTATCGAGCCACTCAACAATCTGCCAATCGGAATGATGTTGATGTTCCTTTGCTGCGGCAGGTGACGTCCCTGCGTACCAACGTAAGCGACCGAAAGGACATTATCGGCAGGCAGCCGTTTTTCAATCGTGAAGCTCATGTTGGCGACTCTCGGGAGGTCGTTTGAGTTGAGATCACGAGAACTGACGTTGACGTTTGAAATCGTGGAGAACGGGTCAACATTTATCAGGTCACCAATGGTGAACCCGTTTCCGTTATTCCCCCAGGGCAGACCGACAGTCGCGCTGTATGTATTCGGCAATTGACCGCTCGAGTAGTAGTCGTAGTTACCCTGCACGCGATTGTAGAAGAGTCCGGCGCCGGCACGGAGAACCAGATCTCCCTTGCCGCCGACGTCCCACGCAAAGTTTAAGCGCGGCATCCACTGCACCGGAGGGTTAGGCATAACGCCTTTGGGAATCTCATCCCGTGCTGCCAACTTGAAGCCATTCGGGTTATTGCGGTTGCCATTCAGGAAAACACCCTGCCCGCGCACGTATGAAGAAGGATCAAATAAAACGCCCAGACCCTTTCTCTCGAAGTTCTGCGGCAGGTAAGCGAAACGCATTCCAGCTTCAATGGTGAAATTCGGACGCATCTTCCAACTGTCTTGAGCATAAAACTCATAGTTGTAGTAGCGGAAGTTGTCGATTGGTCGCTGGGTGGCCTGCGTAAACTGAATCGGACGTCCGGTGAACAAATCGCCATAGTTGTTGCCGGTGGCATTGTTCTGGCCCCACTGCGCAATCTCTATGTTGGTATCACCGTTGGACTGTTGCCGCTTGTTGGCCTGTTCGATGAAGGCGCCGAATTTCAGCGTGTGCGTATTCTTAACCTTCACGAGGTTGTCGGTGACGGCAAAACTATCGTTCCACGCCAGGATTGGATAACCATAAGCAGTGTGAAAATCACCGTTACCCCACGTCAGCACACTGATCGGAACGTACGGATTTTGGCTGGCGTTGGCGAAGAAACCGACTCGCTGTAGACCGAGACCCTTGTAAGAAACTTTATCCGGCTCGGCAAAATCATAATTTAACTTCAGCTTGCTGGCGCTGAAGAGAATTTCGTTCGTCATCGACGGGCTGATGATGTTTGTCAGGTTCACCACTACCGATCGGCCAAGGTTCTTGCTGGTTAGCTTGCCCGGCAGTTCGTAGTTTGACGAATCCCACCACAACCCGCGCGGGAAGCCCTGTTCTTCGTACTCGCGCGCGAAACGAACATACAGTTTCGTCTTGTCGCTGACGGTGTAGTCGACGCGCGACGTAAACTGATTTCTGTCGTTCGGCCTGAGAACGCTGTACACGTAGTTATTCTGCCCGAATGCAGCAGTTCGATTCGGCAACGGGAACAGGTTCAAAAGAGCCTTGCCAAACGGGTTCGCGCACGGCCCGAGATTGTTGCCGGGAGCCGCGTCACCCGCATTATTATTGTTGGGGTCACCGGCAACGCCGTTTGCGGTGCAGCCCGCCGGAACATGGATTGAGCCCGCGGGTGACTCACTGAAATCGCCCTGCCGCTCTTTCAGAGTAGGCACGCGAAACAGGTTCGAGCCCTCGTCCACCTGCTGGTAGTAACGCTCGTAGCCCACAAAGAAAAACAGCTTGTCGCGATTGCGGTTGAAGTTGGTCCATGGCAGGAGCACCGGTCCGCCGATGTTACCGCCCGGATAGTTGTACTTGCTGTTTGGCCGCACCACGCCGTTGATGGTGTTCGACCGATCGTTTGCCTGGAAACGATAGTTGCGCAGGTAGTCGTAAATCGAGCCGTGGAAATCACTGCTGCCGCCTTTGGTCGTGGCGCTGATTTGCACAGCACTCGTGCCATGTTCGGCCGCATAGTTGCTGGTCTGAATCTTCACTTCCTGGACCATGTCCGGGTTCGCAGTGATGACGGTGCCGTTATTGGAGCCGATGTCGATCATGCGCGATCCGTCAATCGACACGTTGTTCTGTTCACCACGCAGACCGTTAACGTGATATCGGCTGTTGGCGTTTGCGCCATCGCCAAACCCGATGCTTTCCAACGAAGTGTTGTCAGGCGCGACCACGCCCGGAAGAACACGCAACAGTTCGAGTGAACTGCGACTGATGATCGAGAGGTTGTCGATCTGTTTTGCGGTGATGGTGTTTTCGCGTGCGCCCGTTTCTGTTTGCAGTGTTTCGCCGGCGGCAGTGACCACTACCGTCTCGGTCGGCTGGCCGATCTCCATCGAGATGTCGAGACCCTTTGTGTCACTGGTCTCGATCGCGAAGTCGGTTTGGGTCATTGTCTTGAAGCCGGGGGCTTCAACCTTGACGGTGTAGTTGCCGGGCGACAGAGCAGTGAACGTATAGGTACCGTCTTCGCTCGACTTGGCCTTGCGCTCGTCCCTGGTGCGGGTGTTGGTGATGGTCACCACCGCATCACGGATGATTGCTCCCTGCGGATCTTTTATGGTGCCACGCAGCGTCGCGCTACCGGTTGTTTGAGCGGCAACCGGCTGCACGTTAGCCAGCATTGTCAGGGAAAACACAAAGGCGGAAAGGATTAGCGTCGCGTAGAGCCTGCGCATGCTTCGTAGAGTCATACTCTCCTCCAAACAGCTTTGGCGAACTTCGGTCAAAGAAGTTCGCGAAGGGCTCGCTTCACAATGTCAAGACTGGACCAAGTTTGTTGTACGACCGGACAAAAGGGTCACTAAACCCCGGCTCTGGTCTAATTCAACTAGCCAAATACAGCTTTCAACTCAAAATTTCGCTTAAGAGGTTTGTTGCACGACCGGACAAAAGCCTTAGTACTACCGGACGAACTCTTTGTCAAGAGTTTTTTATAGCCAGGTTAGTTTTCTTTAATGCTTTCGACTGTCGAGCTTACAGGGGGTTGCAGTTCCCGAACTCGTCTAGGCAACAGCGATGCCGCAATTCTACTTCAGCGAAAAGCTGGGAAATGCGCGTTGCGCTTGTTTCTCCCGGAACAGTTTATCGAAATTTTCGGGAAGCTCTTCAAAATTATGGAAGAGATCTCTCTCGCAAAGGCGCAAAGAAAACCCTTTGACGCGCGGCAGCGCTTGCGTCTTTGCGACTTTGCGCGAGAGATCTTTTACGCAGGCACAACCGACGCGAACTTACTCGCAAGCACCAAACTGAGCGCGCCCATCAGGCGGGTGTCGTCGCCGAGGGTGGAGGCGAATACAGGAGCCAGAGGTAGACCACTGCAAATCGTATTAGCTGCGAGGGTGCTGCGGAGTTCACCGGAGATCAATGGCCATGCGCGGGCTATATCGCCGGCAAGGATCACAACTTCCGGACTCAACCCCTTCGTGAGATTTGCGATTCCGAGTCCAAGGTAATACGCAGTCTCGAGCAACGCTTCTTTCGCAGCCTGATCCTGTGCGAATGCCTTGTCGATCAACTGCAGAAACGTAATCTCATCACCATCAACCCCGCCGCGTCGCTGCTTGTAACGCACCAGCGTCGCTCGCTCGGACGCAAACGCTTCCCAACATTCTTCACTACCTGCCGCACACGCGACCGGCGCGCCTTTGCCAATCGTCATGTGACCAAACTCACCAGCCGCTCCCGCAACTCCCTGATAAACCTGACCGTCGAAAATGATCCCGGTACCCAAGCCCTCTTCAACCAGCACGAGGATAAAGTCGCGCACGTCACGAATCTCAGGCCGGCCCAACCACAACTCAGCCAGTGCCGCAGCATTCGCATCGTTATCAACGGTCACTGGCAGGTCGGTAGCTTTGCGCAACTCAGACGCAAGCGGCCAGTTGCGCCATTTGAAATGCGGAATAAACAGTGCCGTGCCAGTTTCCGGATCGACCAGGCCCGGCACACACACGCCGATGCCCTCAATGTTCCGGTGAATCTTGATGAATCTCTGCACACTCGAAGTCACGCGCCGAAACGTCGCTCTCACGTCCGTGTCCGTTGGAAATTTTTCTCTGTCGACCACTCGCCCAACAAGATCGGCAACGGCGACTGTTGTTTGGGCCGTGCCAATGTCAACGCCGATCGCCATCCAACCCGCCGCACGCAAACGAAGCAGGGTCGGCGGACGTCCGCCGGTCGACTCACCTTCGATCTCGTAGATCAAACCACGCTGCTTCAACTCATCGACGATGAGCGAAAC
>Ga0068859_100001607_pt1 | contig 23082 bp, 22 predicted proteins | sample KBSSwiS22_FD_66585 | JGI IMG/M metagenome (GOLD analysis project Ga0068859, IMG submission 66585) | Switchgrass rhizosphere microbial communities from Kellogg Biological Station, Michigan, USA - KBS Switchgrass S2-2 | ecosystem: Host-associated > Plants > Roots > Rhizosphere > Soil ...
GCTCGTGCCGCGATCACTCGCATCCCTTAGTTCGAATTCACTTCAAGGAGCAATCGGCGAACGAGCCGTTTGCAGCCGTCTCCTCCCTGCTTCGCGCATCGGACCCTGAGCCAATGAATCAGCGGGTGATGATGCTGCCCTTGACTGACGAAAAGATTCCCCCGTTTATCGGTGAATGGATGGCACGTGTGTTCGCTGACGCCCTCTGGTACGGGTCGCCCAGGGGCGGCGGTGGACATAGTCCGGCCGACATTTTAGAGAGGAAACTGTGCCTCGAGTTGAAACGAAGATGTCGAAACGGGGACGAGAAAGCCTGCCGGCTACTTGCTGAAGAGTGTTAGGTACTCGTGACTCACCGCGCCAGGTTACCTCTGAATGAGCTTGCGCGGGGAGCTGCAGATATAACCGAAACGGCAAAGTCCTCACCGACTTTGCCGTTTCGGTTTTCAAAGGGCGCTGGATTTAATCGCAAAATTTGATGCGTCAACAAACGCCAATATCCGTTGGCGGCAATTCTAAATCGAGAAAAATATTTGTGGGGATTGCGGCGCGAATTCCGCGTTGGTTAGTGAACAGTGGAACGATCGAAAGAAGGAGACATCAGTCATGACCAAAATCAAAAACGAAAAATTCGCGTTAGATCAATTAAGAGTACCCACCACTCTCAACCGCGTATCTCGCAGGAGTAGGATCAGGACATCCTCCAAAAGCTACCTTCTCAATTTTCGTAACATCACTATAGCCATTTGTTTTGTTTTCCTCGCCGTCAGCGCGCAGGCGCAAACGCCGGACGTTGACAAGAACTGGACCACACTTGGCTCGGCTGGAACGCTTGACGAAACATCTGTCGGGAAAGTCTTCTTCGACCATGGCATCGTGCAAATGGGACGGGTGGGAGTAATTACGAATCCTAACCCTTCTCTTGTTTCGACAACAGATTCAGCAGTCATTCGCTACAACGTCACAGCCGTAGATAGCTTCTTTGCTCTGCGGGCTTGCCGGACAAACACCGCCTTCAACTCTCTGGATGTTCGTATGAGGCTACGTTACCTCGCTTCGGGTCCCGGCGCGCGGGTCGTCGCCAAACTGATCGAGGCTGACCTGTCAACCGGAACGGAAAAATCACTCCTCACGTTCGACAGCGCGGGGCCGGGCCTTTCTCTCTCAGATAATTACCAGGTGCAATCCATCAGCGTATGCGGCCGACCATGGAACTTCGATTTTCAAAAGAAGGCCTACTACATCGAAGCTACTCTGACAGGCAACACTATCGCCGCACTCACGGCGGCAGGAATCCAGATGATTCAGATCGATAACGTTACCCGCCCGGCCGTGGTTGATTCCATTCAATGCGCCAAAATTGCCACGGAGATTGAACGGTTGGAAAAACTCCCGCAGACAAAGGCAATTTCGCTAAGGATCTTAGGGCTGGAAGCCGAGTCACAGCGGCTCGGTTGTTCGTGAAACTAGTTGTTAGCGCGTCACAAGCAACTTAAACCATCAATCAACTAACCTCAATACTAAGGAGATCAATCATGCCAACGACCAATACCCACAGACTGTCTCTGGACCGACAGGGTAACAATGTCAAAATCACCGTTCAATACAACGCGGTGTTTAGTGTATTTGAACGCCATTTGGTTGGACTCGGACTGAAGTTCCGAGAAAGGATCGATGTAATAGGAGAGGACGCCTCCGGAGCCGCAACGAGCGACGTTTTGACCAGCTTCCCAAGTAAGATCCTGGCAGTGACGGACGGCGGCGCGATACAAAAAATCCCGCGCACTGTCTCAATGACTGTGACCAGAGCTGCGCTGGATGAGGATCGGAATCCCCTCGTGCCTCCTGATTTTATTCCCGATCAGATCCGGTGCAGCGTTCGGATAGAGGCGCTTGATCTTCCGCTTGTAGTTACGCCTACTGAATTTACTAATCAACAGACACTCAGCTTCGACGTCAATACCTTGGCCGTTCAAGCCTGATCGTGATCAACTGCACGACAGTCAACTTCAAGCCTGGCTGAGAAGCACCTTGACGCTTCTCAGTCAGGCTCGTCTCACTTATTCGCCTGCAATAAACATCACATCGTTCACCTAACTCTTCGGGTCGGACCGTAATTCTGGAGTATGCTATGCCATGTGGAAATATATTTTGGCCTCTGCTCTTCTGGTGATCGGGATTGTTGAAATCATTCTGGCGCTACACCCAGGTCTGCGTGAAGCGGTGATGCAGACTAGTCCTCTACGTGTTAAGCGCACCGAGTCTACGATGTTCTTGATAGCCGGACTCTCTGCGTTAGTGATGGCAATAGGGATTTTCTTCTACGGGTTATTCTTGTAAGACCGTTGGCTAATTCCAACTCGCCGCAATCGTGACATAAGCCTCAATCCCATCCGGCAAGCAAAATCAAGCCTGGTCCCTTAAAGAAATCAATATGCGCCAGCAAGACACGTTTTGCCGTGCTTTCTACATTAAGGAAGGCAAGCTCAAGTTTTGCCGCAGGATAAATGTCAAAAGGCGCCGTGACTCACGGCGCCGATTGAGTCCTGCTCAATAAACATAAACGATGAAGGAGAGAGACAATGGCAAATTTAAAAACCGAGGTTAAGAATGCCCATGTGAAGATCGTGGTCGAAGAAGGACGCGTCACAATGGAAGATCTTCACAAGGCTCTTGACCTGGCTGTTCGCGAGATAACAAAGGGCGGGTGCAATTGTGGGCTGACGGGCTTTGACCTCAGCTTCCTACGCGGAGATCCCGCGCTCAATAAGTCGCTGGCCGGTGTTGCTAACATTAAGGCTGGTCTCGTGGTGCAACGTTAAATGGTAGCTCAAAGCACAATGTCTACCAGCGTTCTCGACAAGGAAGCGCCACCTTCCGTGGTGTTGGGGGTCACGTATGAGGGACGTGACCCTGCCCTTCTTGAAAGCATGTTGCCTTACATTGACTATATCGAGGTAACTCCCGAGACGATTGCCGAGGTCAAAGGAGACGAGATTGTTCTGAGTTCCGAGGTGATGACGGAGTTCAGAAATATCGGCAAGGTCGTTAAGTTCATCGTCCACGGCGTTAGTTTATCCATTGGTTCGCACGAGGGATGGTCCACCAACTATCTAAGGCTCCTTGACGCTTTTCTCGAACAGGTGGATGTAGCCTGGCACAGCGAGCACCTCGGGTATACCAAAGTCGACGGCGAGCATTTGGGGATCATGCTCGCGATGCCGAAGACCGAAGAGGCGCTCGATCTCGTGTGTGAAAGAGTTCGCACCATACAGGAACGTTACCCGCTTCCTTTTTTACTCGAGAATATTGTTCACGTAATTCCCGATTTTCCGGGTGACTACTCCGATGCCGGTTTTCTCAACGCGCTCACGGAGAGGACCGGTTGTGGTTTGATCCTCGACGTATATAACCTCGAATGCGACGCTCATAATCATGGGTTAAATATTCCCGAATTCCTGGACGAACTCAATGCTGCTAACGTCCGCGAACTGCACGTTGCTTGTGGAGTAGAACACAACGGCTTTTTGCTCGACGTTCACTCTCAACTGACTCGCGACTGTACGGTCGACCTGGCCCAATACGCTATTGGACAGTTGGCCACGAATGCCGAAGTGGTGGTGTATGAATTCATGCCCGAGGCTGTGCCTGGTCTGGGCCATGCCGCTATCACAAAAGAGTTGCGTCGTCTCCGCACTCGATTTGGAATTGAGATATGAACCTTGCTAGCCATCAGCGAATACTCCTGGGCCTGATCAGATCGAACTATCAAGTGCGAGCCGGCGATGACGACTACTTCCGCAAAGTTTCGCAATCAAGGGACCTGGAAGAAGCGCGAGGAAACATTTTCCTCTGGCGCGTCTATGTGCTGGAGCGTGCTTGCATACTCACGTTTACACTTCTGAAGCACCGGAATCTTTTGAAGCAGGAGCTTGACGCGTTTATCACCCAACACAACATCTCTCCTTTCAGAGAAACTCAGCCCCCGGACTTTTTAGCGGCACTTAGCTCTCATAGTGATCCTCTTATAGCCTCTGTCGCACAGTTCGAACTTGCGTTGTGGAAAGTGAAGCAGGGCGATCCGGGTTCTTACACGGTCAATTGGTCCATTGAACCGCACACCGTCTTGCACAACCTCGCCAAGAACATTCGGATCGATGAGGAATCCCTCCCTAAGAGCAACTACCAGATACAGATCTCGAACGAGCTTCCTTTCCTGTTTCAGATCGATCGTTGCTGTCCGGAATCGATGGAAACATTGACAAGAGCTGAGAAAAACAGTTAGTTAAGACTCCGATCTGCCTTAAAAACGGATCATGGTCTCGCGAGTTTAGCGATCAAAGTGCTCACGCAGATCAACTCGCGAAGATCGCTCTTTCCTTGATCGAGACTGATCCTGATAAAGCACTCGCCCTTGCAATTCAGAGTGTGCAGAGAGGAACAGTCTCCGGTGTATTGTTTGATATCTTTGAGAAGTTGACTCAAAGCGCCAACCGCGCATTTCTAAACAAACTCGAAATCGGTATAGCTCGAGCACTGGCTGGAAACGTCACGCTTGATCCGCATAGCATCACTTATACCTCCATCCTCATTCTCACCGATAAGGAGATGTCGGCGACAGCCAGAAGCGAATTTATCGCGTTCCTGCTGCGCTCAGTCCAGACCTGGGACGTCGTCGTTAAAGAGCCTGGAATCGATCCTTCGTATATCACTCGGGGATACTTTGCATTCTCACAGAACGTGCATCCCATCGTTTCGCAGTACGCGCCGGACCAACTGATCGTTATCAACTTAATACTGGATCGAGTTTTCCCGTTGGTTCCGGAAAAAATGAGGCCGGTGGTCCAAATAACTCCACCTGAGAAATTTTCAGATCCGAGGGACAGACTCAACGACATCGTAAAGGAGCCAAATCCAAAGCTGCGCGACTATCGCCTTATTCGTTTTGTTTCTGAACTCTTACGGAAAGATGCAAGCCACGACGAAGACAATGAGACCAGGGCTGGCCTGATTGCGGAAGCTCTCAACAGCTTCAGCGACAACGACGCCAAAGCAGCTTACACGGATCTTTTAACGATCAACCGCATTGACTCGCTCGTGAAACAAAAGAAGTTTATCGAAGCTCAAGCGCTCGCAGGGTCGATTGAGTCGGAAGAGCACCGAGCATGGGCCTTGCTCGCATTGGCAAGAGTTGCAGCGAAAACTGATCGGGTTATAGGTTTCGAGCTGATCTCCAATGCGCTGAAAACTTTGGATAAAGCCTCCCCAAGTCCTCAGAAAGTCGAACTGACTTTGATGGCTGCTGCGATGTTGTCGGAGAGTGATGAGCGTCGAGCATTTGAGACATTATCGACTGCCGCAAAGTACGCCAACTCGTCGGAATATAAGATTGCTCCGCCATCGAGGCCGCCTTTTGCGTTTGGACTCGATGCGTCGATCGGCGAAGCACACACAAAGCTTGGCGTATTCCCGGAGAGTCTTAGTGAGTTGAAAATCGAGTCCTCGCTTTCGGCTCTCGCTAACACGGATTGGTTTCAAGCTGACTCGATTGTGAACGGATTTCGTGAGCCTTCGCTGCGATTGCGACTTAAGCTTCAATTCGCGGGAGCTGTTCTCGCCAGGGAGAAGCTCAGGTAGCGCTCTCATTTCAGCACCGAGCGGGCGATGGCGATGCTTGCGTTTGCGCGGGCAGCTTCGTCATGGAAGCCGCGCCAACTCCAGGAAGCGATCGCATTTAGATCGAGAGCACGCGAAAGCGGGCGAAAGCGTGAAACGTTGACGCTGTCGCCCGTTTTCACCGGGCCCAAACCGCTCCTTAGAAATAATGGCCCAGCTAGCCAGCAGTCGCTGCAGCGGCTGCGGAAGCCGGCATTTCTTCCAACACCTCCTCATCCGATAACGCAGTTGCCGGACTCAAGACCCAGGAAACCTGTTGCGTTGATGTAGTTACAAGCGTTCCCGGCTGGTACTGACCCGACTGCTGCGGCACGAACAGGAATTGCTTCGAGGCTTTGTTCTGGATCGAGTAATTCTGATTTGCCTGAGGAACCAGCATCCACTTCTGACCGTCGGATGAAACCCACTGCTGCAGAATTACCTGTGGCGACGCGCCCCACAAAGCCTCACCGTTGGTTGCGGCGAGAATCATGTAATAGCCAATGTCATTGCCGCCCAGTGGAACCAACAGAAACTGCTGTGCAGCGGTGGTATTTGCGTTCCACGCTATCAGACTCGGGGATCGTGAGCTGTCGACATTGAGACTACTACCCGACAACTTGATATAGACTGGAGCCGCGGGTGTGAGTTGCCACTGCTGGATGCGCGAGTTCTCTTTTGGACCCTGAACGAGCTGAGAACTGGATTGCTGCGCGGTTACCAATAAACCGCTGTTCTTATTTACGAGAGAGACAGTAGATCCATCGGTCCTGATGAACTGCCATTTCTGACTATCCGAACTGGAGTTGAGCGTGTTCTGAATGATTAGCGCATTTGGCGCCTTTGATTGGTTCTGTACATCGAGCGCCAGATTGCTAACCTGTGCGATGATGTTGCAATACCCCTGGTCGGCGTTGCTGAGCGGTACAATGCGAAAGCCCTGCGCCAGCGTGTTGTTCCAGTGGTATTGTTGGACCACGGCGCCGGAACTCGTGGAACCGTCAGTAATGTCCATCGCGTTTCCACTGTAGCTGGAGATGAACTGACAGAGGGTAATGTCGCTGGTGGCCAACGCCATCCATGCGAGCATGTACTGCGCCGTGATAGTAATGGCGTCTGTCAAAATAGGCGCTACGTTCGGTTTGAGCTGTTGACGCTGACCATTTGTGAGGCCGGAAAACCAATTATAGAGCATGTAAATGCTCCCCGGCGTAATAGCCTGATAGTACCTATTCTTCGAGTTGGTCGCGGCGCTGATGAAGTACGCTCCGGGATCGCTTCCGAGATTGCTGGGAGGTAGCGTAGCGGGCGGCGTCACGGTGGTTTGCATCGCCATCACATACTCTTCAAAGGCGGTGTGATAGCCGAGCATAAACGAATTCAGATAGGTAAAATTTGCGGCGTGCATTGGCTGTGTCAGGTCGGTGAGGTAATGCAAAGACAGGCCAAGATAGTATCCGGCGTTGGGCCAGTCGCCATTCACATAATAGTCGATTGCCTTCCAGAACAACTTGCGGCCTTCGGTCAGTGCTGTAAAAGAACTCGAACCGAGCCAGTTTTTGCCGGTTTCCGGATCGTAGAAATGTGATGCCCAGCTTGGCTGTCCCGCGGCCGTTGGACCATTGTATTTCGGCAGAAAATCGGCATCGTACAAACCCTGACAGAGTCGATCGTGAAATCCGTGGTCGGGTCCGGTGTTGCCAATCTGTCCCTTGAACGGCGGAAACAGTTTGAGTAGCTGAGCACCGGTATTTGGGGTCTGACTTGCCAACTGCACTGCGCGGTTCACAATCCAGAGATGAGTGCTTTGTGCTTCGTCAAACGGATTTTCCGTATCCCAGCCGGGCAAAGACGCGCGTGGCGGTGCGACTGAAGCCTCCGAAATCATCGCGGCGTTGTTCACTAACTGCGTAACGCTGTTGTTGATGTCGATGGTCCACACGTTTGTTGAACTACCTACAGCGACTTGCCGTATCGCTATGGGGTTAGGTATTTGATAGAAACCGTCGGTTTTCCCAACGTATGCGCAAGCCTTGCCGGACGGAGTGACTCCCCACATTGCTCCGTCAGACGCGACACAAATTCCGGTAGCCTTGGTATCGTTCGCTGGAACTACTTTCCAACCCTCGACGCCCAAATACTCGTAGACGTTTCCGGAGCTGTCCGAAGCCATGACTGTTTTGGCGCCGCCAACAGAGATGTCAACAACCTGGTACGGGCAGGCAATTTGTTCCCAGCCGGTCGTGGCGCTAAGGTAGCGAACCACGTTGTAAGTTCCGTGCGTGAGGCCTGGAGCGAGCCCCCACACAGTGCCGTCCGCGGCCGCACTCACAGCGCTCAGTGGACCGCCTCTGATCGACTGTGGACTCCAATTCGCCAGGCCGCCAGTGTTTTCGTAGACGTTACCGGCATTATCGAGAGCCCAGACGTCGTTGGCACTGGCCACCGAGAGTTTCGCGAGAGTACTGCTGCTCGCTATCGTTCTCCAGACCGTTCCGTCAGTCGTAATCTGATAGATATTTCCGCTTGCGTCTATGCCCATGACTGCGGCTTGATCGCCCACGGAGATCTGGGTCAACACATTTGTACCCTGCTTGCGGAAAGGGACCCAATCCTGTTCAGACATTTCGTAGTAATACGCATTTCCAGACTCATCGAGTGCCCAGATGGTCGTGTCATCGCCGGCACTGACTGACTTGAATTTGACTGTCACTGCGGTCTGAACCGGCAGCCATGGAGTCGGATTTCCAGGAACGTACTGATAAATCTTTCCCGACAGTCCGACCGCTGCGATCCATCCGGACGTTCCGGCGGTTAAGGAAATAAAAGCTACGGGGAACGGGCCCATGAGCGGCGTCCAGGTGTTGGATCCGGCATTGTATTGCTGTGGAATGCCTGATGTGTTCAATCCACAAACCGAACCGTCCGAGGCGGCACTGACGCTTGTGATGCCGGTGCCACGTGAAGTGAAGCCAGAACTCGGTTCGTATTGGTAGACGTTGTTCGCGGCATCGACCGCCCAAATAGCGGTGGCGCTGCCAACGGATATTTTCGTGATGGGTTGGGTACATGTGACGTTGGTCCATCCCGTGCCGGGAACAAACTGCCAAACGCTACCCGGATTGCTGATCCCCCAGATGGTCCCATCCGAGGCAATACCGATGCTCTTAAGGGTGCCGGTAATATTGGTGGACGGGATGGTGGTCCAGGATGGGCCTAACACGGCTTGCAGGATCTGACCATTAGGGTCGATCCCAAGAACAGTGCCGTCTGCTGCGGCGCTGATATATCTTAGTAGTTGAGTCATCTGATTCTCCTTTCAAGGCAGTCGAATAGCTACCTTCCTGTAGTTACCGGTGACTTCGTCAACGAACCGGTGGGCTAAATGTCATATCTTTAAATGCGCGTTTTCCGGACGAGAATCACCATCGCTTTGAGATTTTTTCGGATGGATCGAAGGTGTAGCTAACGTCTCACCTAGCAAGCTTGGGACAGGCGCAGAGCGCGCATGAAGTTAAGCTACGGGATAAAACAAAGCTAAAGGGCTATGTCAGTGAAGCGGGCGAAGACAGCTTCGTAATCGTAGATGAAAAAACGGATGCAACTTCTACACTGGCTTACGCACAAGTTCAGCAGGTCAAGGGCAATAATCTTTCGAAAGCTGCGGAAATCGCCATCGGCGTGGGAGTTATACTCTTACCCATAGTGATGGTTTTTTACTTCGTATCAAAGTCCTGGAGTTTACTGGTTTGCGGAGCCTCAGACTCAACGATCACAGCTTTGCCCCAAAAGTCCGAAATCGTTCCTGGACACAGTCAGTACAGGGAGCGGTAGCGACCTGGTCAAACGAAGAGAGCCAAGTTCATTGGAAATATCGCATGCTGATCAGTACCAGGTCGCTACCGCTCCCTGTACTGACTGTGTCTAAGCCTGACGTCCGACTTTTGAGGCAAAGCCAACGATCACGCCCCTGGTCTAAGACATTCTGGAGTATGCTATGGCTTATGTGGAAATATATTTTGGCCTCTGCTCTTTTGGTGATCGGTATTGTTGAGATCATTCTGGCGCTACACCCAAGTCTCCGTGAAGCGCTGATGCAGACCAGTCCGGTACGTGTTAAGCGCACTGAATCACCGATGTTCTTAGTAGCTGGAATCTCTGCGTTAGTGACGGGAATAGGGATTCTCTTCTATGGATTATTCTTGTAGATAAGACGGTTGGCATTCATCGACTCTACTGCCTCGCAATTGCCGCTATGTGTCTTTCGTCCGCACATCTCTTCTTCCAACGCAAATCAACGAAACGCTTTCTGGTTTGATATGTATAATCCGTCGCTATGAAAACCAAAAAGCAGTTGTCGCCAGAACAACGTAAAGAACTCCTCAGCACGTTGAAAGCCCGCTTCGAGAAAAACATGAAACGTCACAAAGGTCTTGAATGGGCCAAGGTACAAGCAAAACTGGAAGCTGATACTGAAAAACTGTGGTCACTAAATGAAATGGAAACAACTGGCGGTGAGCCGGATGTTGTCGCGTTTGATAAGAAGTCCGGCGAATACGTTTTCTATGATTGTTCGGCGGAAAGTCCTAAAGGCCGGAGAAGTCTTTGTTACGACCGTGAAGCGCTGAACGCAAGGAAGGAACATAAACCGAAAGATAGCGCTGTTGATATGGCGACAGCGATCGGCATTGAGCTTTTAGCCGAAGAACAATATCGAGAATTGCAGAAACTCGGAGAGTTCGATCTAAAAACGTCGAGCTGGGTGCAAACACCTTCTGATATCAGAAAACTTGGCGGCGCCCTCTTCTGCGATCGCCGCTACGACCAGGTCTTCGTCTATCACAACGGCGCGGATTCTTACTACGCTGCCAGAGGATTTCGTGGTTCGCTCAGAGTCTAGTGACGTTGACTTTCGTTGTGAATGGGAATAGGCTCCGGCCGTCCTGATCGAAGGCTGACCCTCCGAGCCTCTGCAGACCTCGCATACTCGCTAACCAAGCCTTCCCGGGTTAAAGCAAGGATTGTTCATTCGCCTCGAGCGAGTCTGACGTTAGGCCTTGCTTGGTTCTAACCCTTAGCCCTCCGGAGGTTCACATCATGAAAATCCTCAGACTCTTCATCGCGTTTGCAGTACTCTTTTCGTCGCTTGCAGTGAGAGCGCAAAGCGGCAGTGAAGAACAAGCCGTGACTCAGTTAAAACGAGAACTGGCCCAAGCATATGTTCGAGGCGATGCTAAGACGCTTGAGCGTATCCTCGCAGACGAACTGACAGACACTACTGATGGAGTGGTTCTGACCAAGCAGTATCACTTGAAGTCTCTTAGTCCTCGTATTGGTGTAAGTACCGACTTTCCGAATATGAATGTTCGTGTTTATGGTAACGCGGCAGTAGTAACCGGAGTGGAAGCGTTGTTTGAAACGGCTAATAAGAATAACGCTGTCTATTACAGCTTCACAGATACGTTTGTGAAGCGCCAGGGTGGGTGGCAGTTGATCGCAGCCCAGCGACAGAATGTGCCTGTGTGGATAACACGGTCCATGGAAGCCAACGAACTGAAAGTCCTTACGGTTCAGAATTGCAATCAAGAACCATCACTCAGATCATTGCACTATGACACACCAGCCCTTATTCGCTTTATCAATGAAACGTCACAGCCTGTCGTTGTGTACTGGCTTAATTATGAGGGCAAGCGTGATCCGAGTGAAGAGCAAATAGTGACGATCAGACCAGGACGGTCGGGAGATCGCCCCACCTATCTGACTCATCCGTTTCTTGTGACTGATGCGACCGGAAAGTGTCTGGGGATTTATCTGCCAACGCCGGAACCGTCGTTGGCAGTTATTAAGTAGAACGTGCCTGCTTCCACAAGCTACGCATATCTCGCGGCACGTCGTGGGCGAAACGATCGAATTGAATTGCGTGCGGGTGACAAACGCGCAGATGATTTGACAGGGCTCATAACTATAACTTCTGAGGATCTGGCAAAACTTTCATGCACTATACGCCGGACACTTTGACCGGTGAGTCGCTCAATCGCGCGCATCGATAATTCATCGACCGGAGTGACGATCGTGATTGCTTTGCCTTGGTTGCCGGCTCTGCCGGTCCGGCCTATTCGATGCACGTAGTCTTCGGGAGCGCCCGGCACGTCGTAATTGATGACGTGTGACACAGCATTGATATCCAATCCGCGCGCGGCTATATCAGTTGCGACTAACACTCGTGCTCGCCCTTCACCGAAAGCGCGTAACGCTGCTTCACGTTGCGGCTGCGTACGATCAGCGTGAATGCGTTTCACCGAATGATCGCGGGCCTGGAGAACATGAGAAAGACGCTCTGCTCCTCGTCGAGTGCGGGTAAAAATCAGCACTCGTTCGAATGGCTCGCGTTCTTTTTCAAGTAGTTCCAGCAAGAGAGCCGTCTTGGATTCCTGAGGTACATGGTACGCAATCTGCTCCACCAGGGTCGCGGCACGACCACGAGTGCTTACCTCCACCAGTTTCGGATCTTTGGTTGTGGACCGGGCGAGCTGCTCGATGCTTTCAGACATCGTTGCCGAAAACAAGAGTGTTTGACGTTTGGTCGGCAAGAGTGAAAGCACTCGCCGAATCGCCGGCAGAAATCCCATGTCCAACATGCGGTCGGCTTCGTCGAGCACCAGAACTTCCACCGTCGAGAGTTGGACCGCTCCACGCTCTATTAGATCGAGCAAGCGTCCCGGTGTAGCAATCAGGACAGCAGCACCACGTCGCAAATCGGTAAGCTGTGTTCGAATGTTTGCGCCGCCTATAGCCAGCACGCCGCGATTGGTCTTCACCGAATTTAGTGCCACGTAGTTCTCGTGAATCTGAAGCGCCAGCTCACGCGTCGGCGCAAGCACGAGCACGCGCAGTCCGGGCCGCGCTTTGCCGCTGAGTCTTTGAATGATCGGAAGTAGAAAAGCAGCGGTCTTCCCTGTTCCGGTTTCGGCACAGCCGATCACGTCCTGACCGCTAAGAACGATGGGTATGGCCTGACGCTGAATAGGCGTAGGCGTGTTGTATCCGAGAGACTCGCAGGCGCTCACTTGTGCGGGCGCGAGTCCCAGTTGAGAAAAGTTCATATTGTTCCTTGATTATCGTTAATACAGTGCAGGCAGTCTCTTCCACCTTCGGGTATCTTGACCGCAAAAATGGAAGAGAATCTGCCGGAGATGATTAGTACTACCAGCGTGGCTCCCGATGACCGCCGCCACCGCTATTACCACCGTTACCACCGCGATAGCCGCCGCGACCACCACCGCCGCCAAAGTTGCGGCCACCGCCGAAGCCACCACTGCGATTTTCGCGTGGCTTGGCTTCATTTACTTTCAAAGCGCGACCGCTGATTTCCTTGCCATTGAACTGGCTAATAGCTGCCGCAGCCTCGTCGTTAGTGGACATCTCTACAAACGCGAAACCACGGGAGCGTCCCGTTTCGCGGTCTTCGACTACGCTTGCTGATTGAACAGTGCCGGCTTGAGCAAACATCGTCTGCAGATCCGCGCTGGTGGTTTGGAAAGAGAGATTTCCAACATAAAGTTTCGTTGACATTCAGATATACCTTTCCCCTATGGGAGTAAAAAGAAGCTGCGAATCGGATGGGCTTCGGCGAAACGGTTGGCGTTCGAAGGACCAGGTTCGGATGCTCTTGAGAGAGCGGCTTCCAGAGTTTGAAACAAGCCTGCTCTCGAACTATCCAAACGTCCGGCGCTGATATTTGCTGCGCGGGGCGCATCACCGTCGATGCGCGAGAGAAGGATTAACCGCCACTACGATGCCTTATTTACAGATAAGTTGCAACCTCAGGCACACAGCTAACTATTAAATTCGCGACTCCAGCTCGCGGCCGGGGCGTGGCGCGGGCGGTTTATTAGTGAGCACTGCGCGTTCGCTCGGCGGTCGTATATGCTTCGGGTTTCTTCCATTCCGGTCGGACAAGATCTCTTCCAGGAGAGCTGCCAGCTCGTCGAAATCAATCGGTTTCGACATGAAATAGTTACTTCCAGCGCGTAGTGCGGTTTCGTAAGTGGACGGTCCGGTGTATGCGGTTAAGACGACAATCGGGGTGTTCTGAAAGCCATCGATAGTACGAATGCGTCGGATGGTTTCAAATCCATCGACCCCTGGAAGAGCCAGATCCATCAGGATAACGTCCGGCCGCTGGTTTCTTATCAGATCCAGCGCCTGAGAACCCGTCGCCGCTTCCAGCACGCGGAATTTCTCAGACTCCAGCAGGAGCTTTAACATTCGACGAACGTCGTCATAGTCCTCAACAATCAGAATCGTACCCATAGCAAAGGAAGAACTTAGCAATTCATATACCGCCTGAAAAACTTTGATCATTCGCCCTCATATCGCCTAAGATTCCACGCAACTCAGCCTCTCGCCCAGATCCCAGGGTTTAGATCTAACGACGAGCAAGTTTTAAGCAGTTCCCTAACCCTCGATCGACCGAACCTGCAAATCTAGACGGAGGAGAACCGGAATGCTAAGAATGTTTGTGCTGAGTTTGCCTATCGTTGCCGCACTCTTCGGCGGATTTTCTGCACAGCCGAAGCCCGTTGCTGCTGCTAATAACGTCTCGATTTATGGCGCCTGGCATTGTGGCAGTGAATTCTGTTCCTGGGCCAGTGTGCGCAACATGACCGATTTCGATAATCGTAACCGCTGGTTAATCAATCGAGGTGATGGCTCGCCGTCAGTAAACCTCGTGGTGCTCAGTTTTGTTGAGCCACTGAAACTGCTGAACAAGACTAACGACGCCGGCACAACACTAGGTGTTCCAACTGGTATGACTCAGGCCGTGGTTGATTACTTCAAGAGCCGCGGCATTCGTGTGCAGTTGTCGATCGGGGGAATCACTTATGTAGACGCGTGGAATCAGGCTCTCGCAACTAACCCGGTCCAACTCGGGTTGAACGCCGCTGAGGTGGCCCAACGTATGGGTGTCGGGATCGAGATCGACTACGAAGAGAACACGAATCCGAACCTCACCGGCTTGCAGGCCTTCATCAATGCGTATCGTTCAGTTCATCCTTACGACGCTTCAGGAAACAATCACGCCGCGCGGTTAACCATCGACCTCGCTGCCGGCGATCGTTGGCTCATCGCTTTAACGCGCAAGGCAACTGCCGATTGGCTGAACACGACCACACCAGTGTTGGACTACGCGAATGCGATGGTTACCAGCAAGCAATTCAACAGTGCGGCAGACGCTCAGTCGACTTGGCAAGAGCATATCGATGGCAAGTCACAGTTTGCGCCACCGATTCTTCCCCTCGCACCCGCAAAATTTACCGGAGCGCTCTACATCGTCACTGGTACAAGAGCAGCACCGGAGTGCACGAGTTTCAGTAGTTCGCTGACCAACTCGACTGGCGCGTACGTTCAAACAGTGGCGCCGAACGGCGCCGGCACAACGAGTGGAATGTTGGGTTACATGTTCTGGGCCGCGGAGTGTCCGTCGTCAAGGCGTGTTTGTACAGTACCTCCGAATTCGTGCGAGGGAGGTGTTGGCGTCGGCGCAACCACGTATGGTATTCCGATTCCGATGCCGGCGTTGCGTCAGAATTAAAATCAAGCAGGCTTTCGAACTTTTATCCAGTTGAGAATAACGACAAACATTTCGCGCAAAGGCGCAAAGACGATTTGTATTTTGCGCCTTAGCGGGTTGGCTTTGCGTCTTTGCGTGAACCTTCCTAAAGGAGAAAAACCCCTATGTCCTGGCAAAATGCTCCCAGTTTAAACAAGCTCACGGCCGCACAGAATGGCGGCAATCGCGGCGCTCAACTATGGGGCGTCGATTACAAAGGTACGCTCTATACGATCTATCAGAAAACACCGGGCGGCGAGTGGAGTAACTGGATTACAAAAGACTGGGCTCCAGTCAACCATCCAAAATATGTTTACGAATTGGGCGCCTGTCAATTGGGCGATGGACGCATCAAGCTTTGGGTGCTCGACATGAAGCGCGAGATCTGGACTGTGGAACAACAGACTCCGGGCGGCGATTGGAACAACTGGTGGCACGGCACGAGAACGAAATGGAACAACGCGCCGGGAACGTTCAAGAAGTTCGGTCCCACGCACATGATGAGGTCAGCAAACCAGTTAAACGACTGGCCCGGCGCTGCGATGTTCATCGGTCTCAAAGAAGATGGCAGACTGGCTGTGTGTTATTCAGCAGGTCACGACTCATGGAGCCGTTTTCGAGATAACTGGAACGGAGCATCTCAGCTCATCGAGGTGACGTCGTGCCAGCAAGGCGGCGATGGGAAAGTCGCTGTTTGGGGGCTCGACGATAAGCGTCAGCTATGGGGCAGTGGTGAGGAGACAGCAGGCACAGGTAATTTCCCCGGTTGGGTTGGACCGAACTGGCTCAAGGCCCCCAAGCTACGAAACATCGCTGCCGTACAGGGTCCCAATGGCGCGATCATCATTGGACAAGATGAAAAGTATCAGGTGGTCACAAACTTTCAATCGCAACCTGGCACCAATAACTGGACGGGGTGGTCCCAACCCAACTGGAACAACGCGCCACAGAGCTATGAGTTGACCGCCTGCGGCCAGAACAACGGTCGCGCCCAGATCTGGGCTATCACGCTCAAACAAACTCTCACCAGCATTGTGCAACGCCCCGATGCTCTCTGGCCTAATCACTGGTCGGATGAGGACAAATGATCCCTCAGTGATCATCGTTTTCTCTGCGGCCTCTGCGGTTCTCTGCGTTTACATGTTTTTTACGCAGAGGCCCGCAGAGCTACGCAGAGGTAAATGCTAGTCGGACAGTAAAGCCGCGGAGAACACCACGACCAGCACGAGCCCAAACGCACCCGCCAGCGCGGCGATCCATGGTCGTGACTTTCGTGTGCTGTCTGTCTTCTCGCCGGAATCAATCTTCTCGTCCAGCCAAACCAGGTGCGTGTACGCCTGCATCTCGTCGAGTCGTGAATGTACTGGAACGTGAAAACGATTATGGAAGGGATTGCGGTAGGGGTTGTTGATAAGGGTCTTATTCATGATGCTTACTCCTCACTAACGTTCGCTGAAGGACTCAGCTTCGCCGTTACCACCCCCGAAGCAATGACCGTACCCGATGATGAACCGCTGTAGTGTCTATGACTTAGCTGCGGCACACACACAGCCAGTGCGCATATACGTCAGTTCATGCACCAACTCGGACATCAGTGATATTTACAGTTCGACTTCATCCAGCGCACGGGCTCCGAAAGTGTAGAGTGCAACGTCGTCTATGCAACAGCCATCAAACCGTCCGCGTAAAGCCGCGGCTCCCTTCTCCCGCTTGCAAAAGCAATCGAGTCTTGCTAAACCTCGTCAACGGAATGCCCCCAAACAGGGAGAAGTATCATGAAGAAAACATTTCGACTTCTGCTCTCCACTTTACTTTTGATTTCACTCTCGACTCCGCTCCTTGCCGACACCATTCGTCTTAAAGACGGCAGCGTTATTCGTGGTCAGGTGATCGGCTTTAAGGACCAGCAGTTCACAATCCTGATCGGCGGAAACGCAAGGGGCAGACGCGGGCAGACCACTGTCTACGTTGAAGACGTTGAATCGATTGAGTTTGACTCAAAGCCCGGCAGTGCGGGCGTCACTGACGACAGCAGCGCACGCAACAACGTTCCGATGAGCCGCCCGTCGAGTCCGGTTAACCAACCGGACACTAACAACAACGTTCCCGATTCTCGATCCAACGACACGCTACCGATTTCGTCAGCCCCAACTCCGACTTTCTTTACCATCAAAGTCGGCGTCAAAGCTGACAACTCCAACAACGGCTGGACAAACAGCGGCCTCGTCGTGCGCAAGGGTCAAAGGCTTCGCATCAGTGCTTCAGGCCGGGTTTCTCTCGGACGCGGACGCTTCTCAACTCCGGCTGGACTGGCGACGATTCAGGATAACGACAAGCTGATGCGCAATGACCCGACTGGGGCGCTGATCGCCGTAATCGGCGATGATAACGACGACTTTATTCTGATCGGTCCGCGACGGGAGTTTGTCGCCCAGCGGGATGGAGTACTGTTTCTGGGTGTCAACGAGGGCGATTTGACGGATAATACCGGCAGCTACGATATCGTTATCGAGGCAGAAGCCAGCGGGCGTTAGTGGTAAACTCGCGTCTACGCCCCCGCATCAGACGACTAACGGGCTATTTCCGATTGCCAAATTGCCGAATGCCGACTGTTGAGATGGAGTAAGTTCTCAAATTGGCATTTGGCAATCGACAATTGGCAATGACTTACGTTCCTCGCTTTTATGGCCTCGGGAGTCGAAAATTATGAGATTTAATCGATCGTATCGAATTTTTGGTGTCGCGCTCTCGTTATTGCTGCTCGGCGCAAGTGTTAATCCGGGGTGGTCGCAGTCCAGACGTCAGCCACCCACCTCTAACGAGAAGAAGAACAAACGTCCCGACCCAACCAAACCCGGCGAAGGCCAGCAGGAACCGGTTCCGAAAGACCTGGAACCAGCCAAGCCCCAGGACATCGAAAAGGTCAGCATCTCAACGCAGATCGTCAACGTCGATGCCGTCGTCTATCACAAGAAGAGCGGTCAGATTGTTGCCGATCTGAAGAAACCCAACTTCGCGCTTTTCGCGGACGGCGTAAAGCAGGAGATCACAAACTTTTCCACGCCCGAAGCGCCGATCACCGTAGCGATGGTGGTCGAATACAGCAAGTGGTCGGAGCTTTTTGGTTTGTACGGCAATCGCGGGCAGGAACCGGGCACGTATGAAGTGATTCGCCCCACAGCGATGTTTCTTTCGCAGTTCATCAAACCACCTGACGATTACGTTTCGGTGGTCGCATTCGATATTCGTCCAACTCCTTTGACTGACTTCACTAACGATCCCGGTCGCTTGCAGCAAGTGATTAGTTTGCTGTTACGGAATCAACCGGCGTTTCGCGAAACAAATTTGTTTGACGCGTTGAAGTTTGTGCTTGTTGGCGGACGTGCTGATTCAGTGGTGTTGGAAGATTCGAAGACGGAGAAATCCGATTACGCGGGTTTGACGTCGGTACAGGGTCGACGACGCGCAATCATTCTCGTCGCCTCCGGCATCGATACGTTCAGCAAGATCAATTACGGCGACGCACGCAAGGTGCTTCAGAACTCCGGCGTGCCGGTTTACATCATCGGTACGGCCAACATGTTCAAGAAGATGTACGGCGATCAGCTACCGGCTACTGACAGTTTGTTGGGAATGCCGGGTCGCATGAGCTGGTTGCAGGCCGACAACACGCTGCAAACGTTCGCAAAGGAGACGGGCGGCGCGTATTTTCCGGTGACGTTTGAAGGCGAGTTGCCGAAGGTCTTGCAAAGTATCAACGCGCTACTGCGTAGTCAGTACAGTCTCGCGTTTAATCCCGGCGATGTCCGCGACGGCAAGCAGCACAAGTTGCAGGTCAGAGTTGACGTTGATGGCGATGGGACGTTTGACGATAAAGAGTATGTGGTCCAGGCGCGGCAGTTCTACAATTCACCCAAGCCAGCCGGGAGCGAGAAGTCTCAGAAATAAATAAGCCGCAGATAAACGCGAATGAACGCCGATCTGAATCAGATCGGCGTTCATTCGCGTTTATCTGCGGCTTAAACTCCGTAAAGTCTCAACCGAAACTCATCATTAAACGAGACGATCTCCGCTTTACGACCGGAGTATCGTCTCGATTCACGTAATAACGACGGTAATCCCTGTAAAGATAGTTTTAAGCCGTACGCAGCGTTGGTCAGGACTGCCGCGAGTCGAGGATTCAAACGTTCCGGCATGCCGTAACGAATTGCTTTCTGCGCTACCGGTGAGAACCCGACGCTGCGTCGCGAATTCACAAACTCCAGCGAGTGATCGAAAACGTGCAATCGGCTCGGCAAGTCTCGTAACGCGAGATCTCTGTGCGCAAGCATGTTTGTAATCGCTTCAGCCACGACACCGCGGTGATAACTCGAACGTGCCGGCACTGGCGAGTCCTCCGCTACACTGCGCGGGCGCACTTCCGAAAGATCACAATATCGATGAATAAAGCGTGTGAGCCCTTCGTAAATTGATGACAAGTTACCTGATAACTTCACACGCTCAACAATCTGCGACTGTAGTGAATCACCCGAAAACCTTGTCGCCGTAACCGCCGCGCGTGGCAGTAACTCCGTCACCCGATCGTCTCGACCAAACAACAACAAGCCCGCGACAGTCGGCACGATCTCGAGGCCATCGTTCGTCGCCAGCAACAGATCGCGCTCGAGCACGTCCGCAGTCGGATAACCAACTACAGTCGCCTCTTCAAACGCACCGCCTTCAAACTCACGCAGGTAACTCCACAGATGTGCCTCATCTACGTCTACAATCTTTGCGCCCAACGCGGGCACATCCTCGTAACGGATCGGACGTGCTTCATCCAGTAAGGACGAGATCTCTTCGCGCGACGCCTCACGCTTTTCCGCCCCGATGCGCAGGTAAAAGCGACCGTCGCGCGTGCGATACGGGCGCCGTTTGCTTTCGATATCAAGCGCCACGATGCGACGTCCGTTGTCGAGCGCAATGCGATCGATAAAGGGCACGAGCGGAGGTTGGACCTCCTCGCGACAAATTCGCACCAGATCGTCCTGGACTCTTTCCGGATCATCAACGCCTTCGACTCTCAACTGATCGTTGACGCCGAAGACGATCACGCCGCCGCCAGTGTTTGCGAGGGCTACGATTTCCTGTGCGATCTTCTCGGTATTGGAGAGTTTTACTTTGAGTTCGAGAAAAGTGTCTTCACCGCCTCGGATCAAGCGCAATAGTTCAGTGCGGGAAGTTTGTGGTGCCGAAGTGGAAAGGACGTATTCCTGAAAGGAACGTTCCGTGGTTGGTTCGTGTCGCTGGTTGCTGCGAAATCTTCTGCGAGCCATTTGTGTATTGACGGGGCCCAAAACCCGCCCGGATGCCGCGGAGCATCACTGGATTCAAAGTACCGGATGCGTAGTGTAACACGTCTCTGTGGTTCTCTGCGTATCTCTGCGTTAAAGGTTATATCAAACGCAGAGATACGCAGAGAGCCGCAGAGTGGCTTATTCGTCGGAGGGTTCTCGAACTGCTTCGAGGATGTCGATCTCGCGTCTGGCTAGTAAACGTCCGTGAAAGTTGATCATGAGTGAGTAAAGACCCACTGAAACTAAAGCGAAGAGTGTCAACAACAGGTATTCATAGAGCAGACTGCGCGTGAGGTAACCGACGAGTGTCGCTACTACCGGCGGAGTTATAAGCAGCAGTATCAACGGAATCAGAAACAACCCACCTACTCCCGATACATTCAAACGCTTCCCGTATCGCATCCGTTTCGGAAAGCGAATCGAAAGCCAGTTACCGACAATCGAACTCAGCGCGGCGAAGATAATGAAACTCAACGCCAGAAACAGCAGGCTGCCAATCGTGATATCGCGAAAGATAATCGTGTTGAGAATCAAGAGCACGGTAACGAACACGAGCGCGAGAAAAGTAAGGACAATATTTTTGCCGAGCAGAATCTTGCGCCGATCAATCGGCGAAAGAATGAGCGCGCGCATTCCGCCTTGTTCAAACGCAAACAGATTGCACGACAATCCCGCGAGTATGAGAAACACGTAGAGCACGCCGCCGAGGAGTAACAAACCCGAACCGTACGCCAGAAAACTGTTCGACATTCCACGTCTCGTCGTGCCGAACCTTTGCGAGTTGATCAGGCGAATGAAGATCACGAGTAACGGCATTAACGCCATCATTCTCACCTGCGCGTTACGCATCAGGTAGCGAAGTTCTTTCTCGACCATCGCGGAGAGATCGGACGACAGCAATGGTAACTGCCAACCTGAATAAACGGCAGTTTCACCGCTCTCGACTACCACCTTCGGTTTTCTTCGTCCTCCTATTCCAAGCGCCGAGCGACGCACGATCCAGTACGTCGCAACGATCAACACGATCGCGTACGCACTCAACGTGAGAAATGCCGCGATGTAAGCAACGCTGTCAGTGGCTGCATTGCCTACCAACAAGAACGCTGCGGCCCCCGGCGGAGTCCATCGGAGCGACCGAAGCGATTCGGCGTGCTTGAAGAGAAGCGGCACTACCTGCCCTGCCACCGCAGTGCCGAGTCCGAAGATCACACCAAGCATCGCGACAAGAGTTTCACCTCGCGCGCGCTTGTGTCGAAGTAGTGAGCCGATGATTGTAGAAAGCCATTTCGATAATCCTACTCCGACGAATACGGCAGGTATTGCAGCGATCTCCGTCATCCAGAGTTTGCCCGAACCAAGTCCCGCTCCGATGCACAGCGCCAGTACGGCCGGCACGAGGAACACGGAATGTAACGTTGTAAACTCGCTGATAAAATCAACGAGGAATAGCTTGCGCAGAGTGATCGGATACATCAGCAACTTGCCGGCTTCAAACTGCTTGCCACCGCCAAGGCTCAACGGCACAGTCGCCCACATCAAGTACACGAGACCGAAGATGGAGAAGAAAATAAATTCCGTCGAGAGACGCTCGGGAAGATCGCGCGTTGCTGTACGATGAAGCGCACTGCCGAGACCTTCAGGTTGAGTTAGCGTGTAAGCGATGAAGCCCAACACCAACGCCAGCATGAGGGCAAACGCGAGCGCGATCACCATCCCAAGGATTGACGCTACTCTGTTCACGACCGCCCTGGACGAGCGCAACGAGTTGCGCAATAGTCGCCACTTAAGCCAGATTAAGGTGCTTAGTTGAGACATCGTTGATGATCCAGAACGCTTACGTCGGACTCGGTTCCAACCTCGGCGACCGTGCCGGGTACCTATTGCTCGCAGTTCGCGGCATGCTCGACGCTGGTCTCGATGTTATTCGACTCTCGAGTATTTACGAAACCGAACCGGTCGAATACGAACAACAACCTGCGTTCCTGAATATGGTGGCGGAACTGCGTGGCTCGACGCTTCCCTCGCCCGAGCAAACACTCGCGCGCCTGTTGCGGATCGAGTATGCACTCGGCCGCACGCGCGACGTTCGCATGGGTCCGCGTACAATCGATCTCGACCTGCTCATCTTCAAGGACCAACAAATCGAGACGGAGTTCCTCACTGTTCCTCATCCGCGACTTGCCGCGCGTCGTTTCGTCTTAGTGCCACTTAATGAACTCGTGCCAAACCTCGTCCACCCGATACTTGGGAAACCGGTTAGTGAGTTGTTAGCGCAAACAACAGATCCGAAAGCCGTCCACAGATTACACAAATTACCAGCCGGTCTCAGGTAATTTGTGGATAGCTTTGTGGCGCTTTTCCCGCTCGGATGTTTCCCGTTATAATGCCCGCACTTGTTATCACGTCCTCGACATCTCCAGATTTCCCGTTTTACTGGCAATTCACTTGTCCACATCTCGTGGTGTAAAGGTAACTGAA